>Ga0209109_10000302_pt1 | contig 25020 bp, 21 predicted proteins | sample Rifsed10ft2_FD_184004 | JGI IMG/M metagenome (GOLD analysis project Ga0209109, IMG submission 184004) | Soil microbial communities from Rifle, Colorado, USA - sediment 10ft 2 (version 2) | ecosystem: Environmental > Terrestrial > Deep subsurface > Rock core/Sediment | place: Rifle, Colorado... | reverse complement strand
ACAGGGAGGCGCGACACCCCTGCCTCACGAAAGATAACCCCCCGTCTCTTGTGGCTTCCTTCTTCCTTTCCTTCCGGAACGACCCGACCGGGTGGGGCATCTTTGTCTCAACTCCTCCCACGACTCCGGTCAGACGGCCGAGTAATTCATAGATAAATCAAAGGGTTGCGCACTGACGCCGGCGACTCCATCTGTGGCACCTCCGTTGCACTTTCACCGGGACCGAGGAAGCCTCGAAGCGTCTCCTGAAGTTCGGTGAAGTTGGTGAAGGAGGAAAGGGTATGGGGAAGCGTCGAAATCGGGTCGCGCCATCGAAGCACAAAGGACACGGGACATGGCTGGTCGGTGCTCTCATCGGGATTGTGGGAGTGGTCTTTATACTGGCCTGGCTCGGGCAAAGCCCGGCACCGGTGGGCACACCCGAACCTCCCATGGTATCGTCGGGGCTGTCCTCGAGCCCGGCAGTTCCGGCGGTCGCGCGGCGGGAGACGCGGCCGACCCTCGATCCGGCGCGGTTCGTCGGCAAGGTCGCCCTGGCCCACCAAGTCGCCCGCGAGATTCCCGACGTGCTGGACCAGCTCTACTGTTACTGCTACTGCGACAAGCACCTGGGCCACAAGAGTCTCCTCTCCTGCTACACGGACGGCCACGCGGCGACGTGAGACATCTGTATGGATGAGGCGCTGGATGCGTCTCGGATGGTAAAGGCGGGATCCGAGGTTTCTGAAATCCGCCGCGCGATCGACCGGAGGTTCGGCCGGTGATCACTCGCCCTGTTTCTTCCTGGTGGGGTGCCTCCCCCTCGACCCCTTCTCTTCAGCGGAGCGACTGAATGCGAGAAGAGACACTGCCCCAATCCTTGGGGTAGCCTTCTGACATGGGGCAGGACTGTCCCATCCACGTAAGGTAGCTATCTTGCAGCATATCGAGCCCCTTTGTCGCCGCCCGCTTGGGTGTTTTGGGGCACTCGCGTCTCACGAGGCTCGAGCGATTCCCGCAGTGTCCGTCTTCCCCGTCGCCGTTCTTCCAAAGGAATTGCGCAGTTAGGTCTGTGCCGGAAAAGGCCCCCGGCGGTGGCACCCCCATTGCTTCCTGGAAGCAGCAAAGTATTTTCAAAACCTGCCCGGCGCCAGAGGCGGGTCCCCCACCGTCCTGCACGTGCGGGATCATGTGGTATCCTCCAGTCTGAGGGCCCGCGAGTGGGTACAGGTCAGCGGAGATTGAGCTTGCTAGTCATTGTGGCGGCCCTTGTGGGGTTTCTGGTCCTCGCTGGGTGCGGCGCCGAGGGACCCTATCCTCAGGTGACGCTTCAAAAGAAGGTGGAGATGCCGGGCGTCCGTCAGGTGTCCAGGCAAGGCCCCGACTCGCGTTACCGGGAGCCTCCTCTTCGCGTGGCCATCGCCAGCATCCTTTCTCCGGCAAAGAATTTCGAAAACTACCACCATCTCCTCGCCTACCTCGAGCGGAAGCTTGAGCGGCCGGTGGAGATGGTGCAGCGGATGACGTATGCGGAGGTCAGCGACCTGATGAGGAATCGGCAGGTTGACGTGGCCTTCGTGTGCACCCTTTCCTACCTCGACGGGAAGCGGGAGTTCGGGATGGAGCTCTTGGTGGCCCCGCAGATCCGGGGCCAGACGGTCTACTATTCCTATCTCATCGTTCCCAGCGGGAGCCCCGTGCGAAGCATCGATGACCTCCAGGGGAAGGTCTTTGCCTTCTCGGACCCGTTATCCAATAGCGGCCACCTTGCCCCGACCTATCGGCTCTCCCTCATGGGCACGACCCCCGACGCCTTCTTTGTGCGGTACGTCTTTACTTACAGCCATGACAACTCCGTCGTCGCTGTCGCCGATCGACTCGTGGACGGGGCCGCGGTGGACAGCCTGGTCTACGACTACCTGGCCACGAAGGAGCCAGGGCTGATCGCTAAGACCAGGATCATTGACCGGTGGGGCCCCTACGGCATTCCCCCCGTCGTGGTCCGACCGGGCCTCGATTCATCGTTGAAGGGACGTCTCCAGGGCCTCCTCCTGAACATGCACCGCGAGGCGGAGGGCAGGTCGATCCTCGAAGATCTTTTCATCGATCGGTTCGTACTGGTGCGCGACGAGGCCTACGACGCCATCCGCCGGATGGTGGCGAAGGTGAGGTAGGATCGTGAAAAGGGAAGCGCTCCGATCGGCCTTCTGGTCTGCAGCCGGGGGCGTCAGCGTTCGAACGAAGATCATGGGCCTCGCCGCCGGCCCGATTGTGCTCTTGGCGGTCATGGTCATCCTCTATGTGCAGTCCAACTATCAGCAGAGCTTCCGGGCGGAACTCCAGGAGCGGGGAAAGGCCATTGGGTTGATCCTCGCCTCGCGCAGCCGGGACCTCGTTTTAACGAACAACCTCTTCGCGCTGTACACCATGGCCAAGGAGACGGTCGCAAAGAACCCAGATGTTCCCTACGTGTTCATCGCTGATCCTTCCGGGGAGATCTTGGTGCACACGTTCGAAGGGGGATTTCCTGAGGATCTGCTTCGGCTCGGGCATGTCCCGGTGGGAATGGAATACCGGACCATGATCCTCGAGACGGAGGAGGGGTTGATCCAGCATGTTGCCATCCCCGTCCTCGAAGGCAAGTTGGGAGTGGTCCATCTGGGTCTTTCCGAGAGGCGGTTGTTCGCCGTGGTGGGGCAGGGGATCTGGTCCATCGTTAGCGTGGCGGCGGTCGTGCTCGTGATCGGGCTGCTGGCGGCGTATGCCCTGGCCACGCTCCTCACCCGCCCCATCGGAAAGCTTGTCGAGATGACCAAGGCCATCGGCCGGGGAGATCTCAAGTGGAGGGCGCCCATCTGGGCCCATGATGAGATCGGCGAGCTGGGCAGCGCCTTTAACGCCATGAGCGCCGAGCTGGAACGATCCTGGCAGGAGCTTCAGCGAAAGGAAGAGGTCCGCGCGCGACTCTTGGAACGGGTGATCTCGGCCCAGGAAGAGGAGCGGCAGCGGATCGCCAGAGAGCTCCACGATGAGACCGGGCAGTCCCTGACCTCGCTGGCGTTGGGGCTTCAGGCTTTGGAGGGTTTCGAGTGTCTGGCAGAAGTGAAGGCGAGAACGGGAGAGCTCCGCACCTTGGTGGCCAAGACCCTGGAAGAGGTCCATCGGTTGGCCCGGGGGCTTCGGCCCAGTATCCTGGATGACTTGGGCCTGGTAGCCGCCCTGGAACGGTACGTGAAAGGGTACGAAGCGGCGACGGGGTTGCGGATCGATTTCTATGCACGAGGACTCGACGGAAGGAGGCCCCCGCCTTCGGTAGAGACGGCGCTATACCGGATCGTGCAGGAGGCCCTGACCAACGTCGTGAAGCACGCCCAGGCCCAAAACGTCAGCGTCCTGCTGGAGGGGCGCGGGAGAGCCGTCGTGGCCATTGTGGAAGACGATGGCCGGGGGTTCGATGTGGGCGCGACGCGGCACTTGCGAGGCAATGCCAAAGGCCTGGGGCTCATCAGCATCGAGGAACGCGTCTCCCTCCTCAGGGGGACGCTCACCCTGGAATCGAAGCCGGGGATGGGCACGACCGTCGTCGTCGAGGTTCCCCTTGCGGAGACCTCAGACCACACACCGGAGACCGGCGACAGGAGACCGGAGGCGCCCAGCGGTGGCTAGTGGAGGGTCAAAGGGTTGACAAAAGGTGCAGCAGGGGCAGGTTTGACTGATAGCTGACCGTTCAACAGTGAACTATGAACCGTGAACCCTGAACGACTCGACTGAGCTCGTCGAAGTCCATGAACCGATGAAGATCAGGATTCTCCTGGCCGATGATCACGGCGTATTGAGGGCGGGGCTCCGGGCCATCATCAACACCCAGCCGGACATGGAGGTGGTTGGCGAGGCTGCCGACGGGAAGGAGGCCATCGAGCAGCTGCAGCAGCTTAACCCGGACCTCGTGGTCCTGGATTTGACGATGCCCGGCTTGGGCGGCCTGTCCGCCCTGAGCATCATCAGGGAGAGAGCCCCGAAGACCAAGGTGCTCGTGCTGACCATGCACGATGATGAAGGCTACGTCCGCCGGGTATTGGAGGCAGGCGGGTCGGGTTATGTGGTCAAAAAGGCGGCGGACACGGAGCTCCTCCTGGCCATCCGTGCGGTGAAGCGGGGCGAGGTCTATGTCCACTCCTCCCTGACCAAGCCCCTGCTCGAGGCGATCTTCGACCGCCGAGCGGAGGAGAGCTCCGGGGTTTCGATTGAGGTCGAGGATCTGAGCGAGCGGGAAAAGGAGGTCCTCCGCCTGCTGGCTCGGGGCTACACCAACCAGCAGATCGCCGACACGCTCTTTTTGAGCGTGAAGACCATTGAGACCTATCGGGCCCGCGTGATGGAAAAGCTGAACCTACGCACCCGGGCCGAGTTAACCCACTTCGCCCTGAAGAAGGGTCTTTTGACCCTCGAGGAGTAACCCCCCAGGGATTTCCCCTACACGATTTTTCCGGACTTCCCCGACGGGACTTTTGCAGGAATCCTACTTTCCCCGATTACCAGGAAACAGAGAGAGATGTATCGTTTTCTGTGAAATGGGGTCTCCGAGCCATTCCGATCCCTGGAGGACGGGATGGACCCAACGGTCGGGGGAGTGATCCCCCGGCCAGCCCGATGATCCGGACAAGATATCCCAGTCCGGGCCTGAATTGGCAAAGGAGATCGTTCTCATCGAGGGCGATCTCCTTTTGCATTTTGCGAGCATCGCCAGAAGGACGACTAGGGCCATGGAAGGAAAGAATCTTGGTGGCTGGGAAGAGAAGTGAACCAGTGAGGAGGATGCACCATGGGCAAACGGAAGACCCGGGGAGATGTGAAGGAAAACGCGGGGCGCCGAGAGTTCTTGAAGGGGCTGGGGCTCGCGACCATCTCCCTCGCCGGCGTTGCCGTCGAGAAAGAGGTGGAGGCGGCACCCCAGGGCTCAACGGATAGCACCGCGAAGCTACCAACCCTCCCAACGGCAGCAGAAGGGGAGTCGATTCTCTTACGGATGCAGCGAGATCTGCAACGCGCTATGAAAAAACCCCTGGAGGAGCGCCGGTGGGTCATGGCCATCGACCTTCGCAAGTGCATCGGCTGTTCGGCCTGCACCATCGCCTGTGTCTCCGAGAACAAGCTCCCGCCGGGCGTGGTGTACCGTCCGGTGATCGATGAAGAGCTAGGCGAATATCCCCACGTCAGCCGTCGTTTCATTCCCAGGCCTTGCATGCAGTGCGATAATCCACCCTGTGTTCCCGTCTGTCCAGTCAACGCGACCTACAAGCGGCCGGACGGGATCGTCGAGATCAACTACGACCAGTGCATCGGCTGCCGGTACTGCATCACCGCTTGCCCGTATCAGGCCAGGTACTTCGACTTCGGCGAGAACGTGACCGATGGGACCCCTGCCAGCCCGGAGCGTTACGAGACCTCCCCATCCCCGGAGTATGGCAAGAAATGGCCGAGGGAGGAAGGGGAGTCGCCCATCGGGAACGTCCGGAAGTGCCAGTTCTGCCTCCACCGCTTGAACGCCGGGATGCTACCGGCCTGCGTCACGACCTGCGTCGGGTACGCCACCTTCTTTGGGGATGCCAACGACCACGAAAGCTTGGTGGCAGAGCTGGTCGCCTCTCCGCGGGTGGTGCGCCTGAAAGAGGAGTTGGGCACCGAACCCAAGACCTATTACCTGATGTAGGAGGAAAGCCATGAAGAGACTGCTTTACATCTTATGGGCCGTCGCTTTCGCCCTGGGAAGCATCGGAGTCTACCAGCGGCTGATGTGGGGCCATCAGCCCACGGCCTATGGCAGCTACATCACCTGGGGCCTTTGGGTGGCCATGTACATCTACTTCATCGGCCTCTCCGCCGGGGCCTTCCTCCTCTCCACCCTGGTCTACGTCTTTGGGGTGAAGCGGCTGGAGCGGATCGGGAAGCTGGCCCTCTTCACCGCCCTGGTTGCCTTGGTCGCCGCTCTGCTGGTGATTTGGTTTGACCTCGGGCACATGCATCGGTTCTGGAAGGTATACACCAGCTTCGCCTGGCAGTCCCTGATGGCCTGGATGGTCTGGCTGTACACCGCCTACTTCCTCCTTCTGGTGGTGGAGTTATGGTTCGCCCTGAGGGCAGACCTGGCCGTCTGGACCCGCCGTCCGGATCTTCCTGGAAGGATCGCCCGGCTCCTCAGTTTGGGGAAGACCGACACGTCCCCTGCGGCCCTTGAGCGGGACGCCAAGGCGCTCAAGATCTTGGGCGGTTTAGGGGTTCCCCTGGCCACCGCCTTCCACGGCGGGGTGGGGGCCCTCTTCGGCGTGATAGGGGCCCGGCCCTACTGGTACTCGGCCCTATACCCCATCATGTTCCTGCTCGCCGCCTTGGCCTCAGGAGGGGCCCTCCTCACCTTCATCGTCGCCTTCTTCTGGCCGGAGAAGGGCACTAGGGAGCATCACGACCTCACGGTCACCTTGGGGGGTCTGACCCTGGCCCTTCTCGCCCTGGACCTCCTCACGGAGTGGGCGGAGTTTAGCATCCATACCTACGTGGCTATCCCGGCCACCGCCGAGGCGTACAAGCTTGTCCTCTTCGGCCCCTACTGGTGGGTCTTCTGGATCGTCCACCTGGGCCTGGGGGCGCTCCTGCCCGCGGCGATCCTGATCTTAAGGGGTAGGCAAGTGGCCTGGGTTGGGACGGCCGCCTTCCTCATCGCCTCGGCCTTCATCAGCGCCCGGCTGAACATCGTCATCCCCGCGCTCGCCGTTCCTGAGCTTCGGGGACTCGAGCGGGCCTACATCGATCCCAGGCTCACCTTCACCTACTTCCCGAGCCTCATGGAGTGGATGGTGGGGATCTTTGCCATCGCCCTAGGAGTGGCCCTATTTTATGTAGGATCCAGGGTCCTGCCTATCTTCGAAACTAAGGAGGTGTGAGCCATGAAGGATGGAAACGGGAAAAAGCACGGGGGGATGACCCGAAGGAAGTTCCTGGAAAGCACGGCCTTCTTGGGAGGCTCCGCCCTCTTCGCCGGCCAGATCCCCTGGACCCTGAGCCTTCTTGGGAAGGCGGAGGCGGGGTACCTTATCCCGACCGAGGAGTACGAGACGGCCAAGCCCGAGAATATCCTCTACAGCGTCTGCCAGCAGTGTAACACCCAGTGCGGCATCAAGGCCAAGATCGTCGACGGCGTTGTCGCCAAGATCGACGGGAACCCTTTGAGCCCCTGGACGCTGGTCCCCCATCTTCCCTATAAGACCTCTCCCTTCCAAACGGTCGCCGTTGACGGCCTCCTCTGCCCCAAGGGCCAGGCCGGGATCCAGACGGCCTACGACCCGTACCGGATTGTCAAGGTGCTCAAGCGGGCCGGCAGGAGGGGGGAGAATAAGTGGATCGTGATTCCCTTCGACCAGGCGGTACAGGAGATCGTCGAAGGCGGCGATCTCTTCAAGAACGTCCCCGGTGAGGAGACCCGAAAGGTGGAGGGGCTCAAAGATATCTGGGCCCTCAAGGACCCGAAGCTGGCGAAGGCGATGGCCGAGGATGTGAAAAAGATCTCGCACAAGGAGATGACCGTTGCCGAGTTTAAAGCGAAGCACAAGGATCATCTCCACCTCCTCATCGACCCCAATCACCCGGATCTTGGCCCCAAGAACAACCAGTTCGTCTTCATGTGGGGCCGCCTGAAGGGGGGCCGGGGGGATCTCATCGGCCGCTTCACCAAGGACGCCCTCGGCTCGGTCAACGCCCACGGCCACACCACCGTCTGCCAGGGGTCCCTCTACTTCACCGGCAAGGCCATGAGCGAGCAGTTCGTCTACGACGAAAAAGACAAGAAGATGAAGTGGACGAAGGGAGCGAAGTTCTACTGGCAGGCGGACACGGAGAACAGTGAGTTCATCCTCTTCGTCGGTGCGTCTCCCTTCGAGGCCAACTACGGCCCGACGAACCGGGCGGGGCGGATCACGAATGGCTTGGCTGACGGCCGCTTGAAGATCGCCGTCGTCGACCCCAGGCTTTCCAAGACGGCGGCCAAGGCCTGGAAGTGGGTTCCCAATAAGCCTGGGACGGAAGGGGCTATGGCCCTGGCGATGATCCGGTGGGTGATGGAGAACAAACGCTACGACGAGCGGTATCTCAAGAACGCCAACAAGGCCGCCGCCAAGGCTGACAACGAGCCCAACTGGTGCAACGCCACGTGGCTGGTCAAGCTGGATGAGAAGGGGAAACCAGGTGCCTTCCTGAGGGCCTCGGAGATAGGGCTGCCCAAGGAGAAGCGGGTCCATAAGGACAAGAAGACGGGAGAGGAGACACCCTACGAGTTCGATCCCTTCCTCGTGTGGAAGGACGACAAGGCGGTCCCGTTCGATCCTTACTCGGAGAAGGAGCCGGTCGAGGGCGAGCTTCTCGTCAAGACCGAGGTCAACGGCATCCCCGTCAAGTCGGGGCTCCAGATCCTGTGGGAGGAGGCCTCAGCGAAGACCGTGGACGAGTGGGCGACCCTCGCAGGGGTCAAGGCCCAAAACATCGTTGAGCTGGCCCGCGAGTTCACCAGCCACGGCAAGCGCGCCGTTGCCGACATCCACCGAGGGGTCTCCCAGCACACCAACGGCTTTTACCAGGTTTTTGCCTGGTACACGCTGAATCTCCTGATCGGGAACTACGACTGGAAGGGAGGCTTGGCTAAGGCCGCGACCTACGATGCGGGCGGCGGGAAAACCTACGAGGCTAAGAAGCCTGATGGGACCGAGGAGAAGTGGGCCCAGCCCTTCCCCATCGCGAAGCTTATGCCGAGCAAGGCCGAGCCCTTCGGCGTCGACCTCCTCCGCGCCAATGTGAAGTACGAGGAGACGACGATCTTCAAGGGGTATCCGGCCAAGCGTCACTGGTACAGCCTCTCGAGCGACGTCTACCAGGAGATCATCCCCTCGGCCGGTGATGCCTACCCCTATCCCATCAAGGCGTTATTCCTCTACATGGGGACCCCTGTTTACAGCCTGCCGGCCGGTCACACCAACATCGAGATCCTGGCCGACGTGAACAAGATCCCCCTCTTCGTGGCCTCGGACATCACGATCGCCGAGACCTCCATGTACGCCGACTACATCTTCCCCGACTGCACGTACCTGGAGCGGTGGGAGTTCGCCGGCTCCCATCCCAACATGCCCTGGAAGGTCCAACCGATCCGCCAGCCGGTCATCGCGCCGCTCACGGAGACGGTGAAGGTCTTTGGCGAGGAGATGCCCATCAGCTTGGAGGCGATGCTCCTCGGGATCGCCGAGAAGCTGAAGCTGCCAGGATTCGGCAAAACCGGATTCGGACCTGGGCAGGACTTTGTGAGACCCGAGGACCTCTACATCCGGATGGTGGCCAACGTGGCTGCCGGGGAGAAGCCGGGACAGGAGGTGCCGGACGCTGATGATAAAGAGCTGAAGCTCTTCCTGGAATCCAGGCGGCATCTCCCGAAGACGGTCTACGATCCGGCCCGGTGGGAGAAGGTTGCCGGGCCTTGGTGGCGGAAGGTGGTCTACGCCTTGAACCGGGGTGGCCGATTCGACGACCACGAGAAGGGCTACGACGGGGAGCAGCTGAAGAACAAGTATGGAACCCTCATCAACTTCTACCAGGAGAAGACGGTCAAGACGAAGAACTCCATGACGGGGAAGTCCTTCTCCGGGATCGCCACCTACATCCCGGCCCCGGCCGACGCCCTGGGCCGACTGATCGAGGATGAGAAGGAAGGTTTCGACCTCCAGCTCATCACCTTCCGGGAGATCTCCATGACCAAGTCCCGGACCGTGGCCGACTACTGGATGCTTTCGCTTCTGCCAGAAAACTCCATCCTGATGAACAAGCGGGACGCCAATCGGCTGGGCTTTAAAGAGGGCGATCAGGTCAAGATGGTCTCGGCCACCAACACCGAAGGGGCGTGGGACTTGAAGAATGGCCGGAGGGTCCCGATGGTGGGGAAGATCCGGGCAATCCAGGGGATCCGGCCCGGCGTCGTTGCCTTCTCGCTGGGTCACGGCCACTGGGCCTACGGCGCTTCCGACGTGGTTGTGGATGGGAAGGTCATCAAGGGCGATCCGCGACGGGCGAGGGGGATCCATGCCAATGCCGCCATGCGGATCGACCCTCACATCAAGAACACCTGCCTCTCGGATCTGACGGGGGGGAGCGCCGTCTTCTACGACACGCGGGTGAAGCTCGTCAAGGTGTAGAGAGGCACATGGAGATGTGAAGAGATTAGCCGTAAGGTTCATCGAGAGGATTCCTCTACTCCTGGGCTGCCTGCTCGTTTCGATCCTGTTTGCATCCTGCGGTAGCCAAGAGGAGCCCCTCACGCTGGATCTGAAGTCTTCTCCGACGCTTGCCACGGATACTCCCAGGGGCGACGGCGGGATTCGTTTCGCCGTCGCCCCGGTCATCTCCCCAGAAAAAGGCTTCGCCTCCTATCGACTCTTCACGAAATACCTTGGGGAACACCTGAAGACGCCGGTGGAGCTGGTCCAGCGGAAGACCTACCTCGAGGTGAACGAAATGCTCCGAAACGGCGCCGTTCAATTTGCCCTGGTCTGTACTGGGGCGTTCATCGTCGGCGATGCCGAGTTCGGCCTGGACATCGTGTCCGTCCCCCGCTACTTAGGCAAGACGGAATATTACTCCCTCATCATCGTGGGAAAGGACAGCCCTATCAGGGATATCACGGATCTCGAGGGCAAGCGGATCGCCCTGAGCGATCCCCTGTCGAACAGCGGGTACTTTTACCCCATGTTCCTCATCAGGGGGATGGGTAAGGATCCGAATCGATTCTTCAGCCGGATGCTCTTCACCTACAGCCACGACAACAGCATGCGGGCGGTTCTGGAAGGGATCGCCGATGTGGCAGCGGTGGACAGCCTCATCTTCGACTACGAGATCGCTCGGGACGAAAGGCTCGGCTCTGCCCTCAGGGTCATCCACAGGTCCCCTCCCTTCGGGATCAACCCCATCGTCGCCTCCCGGAGGACGCCTCGAAGCCTCGTGGAGAACGTGAGGCGGATCCTGCTGGGGATGGGCCGCGATGCAGAGGGACGTAGGATCTTGGAACTGCTCCGCATCGAGGACTTCGTCGAGCCTCCCGACGGGATGTACGAAGCGACCAAGAAGATGATCCTCCAGGTGAGGGCGGTGGAGGGATCGCGGTAGTGCTGAAGCTGCGACTCCGGCTTAGGACGAAGATCGTCCTGGGGTTCATCCTGCTCGTGGCGATTCAAGGGGTGCTCCTCACCATTGTTGTCAACCAGCTCATCACCTTCGAGCTGAAGGAGATGGTGAGGAGCAAAGGGATGCACCTGTCCAAGAGCCTCTTAACCCGGAGCAAAGACCTGCTTCTCACCGGGGACATTGTCAAACTCTACGTGCTGCTCCAGGAGGAGCAAAGAAACACCCCAGAGATCCGGTACGCCTTCATCCTCGATCACGAGGCACGCCTCATCGCTCATACCTTTCGCGAGGGCTTGCCGACTGTTCTGCTCTCGGTCCACCTCCCCGGGGGTGGAAGCCGGAGCCGGCTCCTCAATGTCGGGAACGAGTTGCTCTACGATCTCCAGGCCGTGGAGGAGTGGGGAACCTTGAGGCTTGGTCTTTCCCTTTCCGAGATTGAAGCGACAGCGCTCCGGATCCGGAGCTATGTGATGCTCGCCACCTTCGCATCGATCCTCGCCGTGTTCGCCCTCGCCTTGACCATCAGCCGGCCCGTCGAAAGGCTGACCACCTTCGTTGCGAAGGCCGCCGCCGAAGGCACCTATGGAGTGGACCCGGAGGTCTTGGGCACTCTGGAAACCTCCAAGCTCTGTGAGGCCTTCGGTGATGTGATGGGGCAGCTTCGGGCGAAGGTGAAGGAACTGACCGTTTCGGAGAAGACCATCCGCCATCAGAAGGAGTACATCGAAAGCCTGCATGACAGTTTAGGGTTGGGGATCGTCGTCCTCAGTGCCAAGGGGGACATCGAGTTCGCCAACCGGATCGCCGGCGATCAACTGGAGATCGCCTCCGGGGATGTGGCGAAGGCCCTCTTCGACCTGGAGCCCCTCGAAGGGGCCTATCCCCTCCCCGACCTCATCAAGGGGCAGGAGCCGTTTCAAGGGCTCTGGCGTGCCCGAAACGGACACGTCTATGAGATCGGAGGGATGCCCATCCTGAACCCGGACGGCTCGGAGTCCCTCCTGCTCCGGCTCCAGGACGTCTCCGAGAAGGTCGCCCTGCGGGAAAAGCTGGAGCGGGCCCAGAAGATGGCGTACCTCGGCGGGCTCAGCGCCAGCGTCGCCCACGGGATCAACAATCCCTTAGGGGTGATCCTCATGCGGAGCGAGATGCTCCTCGCCGATGCGAAACGGGAGGGGCTGCCCGAAAAGTACATCCGTGGGCTTTCGAAGATCAAGGGGCATACCGCCCGGGCCGGACAGATTATCCAGAGGCTTCTCCTCTTCTCACGGTATGGCATGGGGAAGATCCCGACGCAGCGTCAGGTCTTCAACCTGAATGACGTGGTTGCCGAGACCCTGGGGCTTCTGGAGGAGAGGCTCCTGGCCCACAATGTTCAGGTCGGTCTCGCCCTCGAGGAGAAGCTCCCTGAGATCCAGGGCGACCGGGATGCCGTCCAGCAGGTCCTGTTCAATCTCGTCGACAACGCCATCGACGCCATGGAGGATGGCGGCTGCATGAGCGTCACTACGCGACGAGTCCCCACTGATCAGTCCGACTTGGTCGAAGTGAGCGTGGCCGATACAGGGTGCGGGATGGCGGAGGAGGTGAAGGCCAGGGCCTTCGAGTCCTTCTTTACGACCAAGGACATATCGAGGGGCACAGGGCTGGGACTCTCCATCAGCTACGGCATCGTCAGAGAACACGGCGGGGAGATCGCTATCGAGAGCCGGCCAGGTCATGGGACGACCGTCACCGTCCGCCTCCCCGTGGGAGGCCTGTAATGGCGGAGCGCATCCTCGTGGTTGAAGATGACCCCGATATGCTCGAGACCGCTGCCGAAGCCCTGGAGCGAGCGGGCTACGTGGTGGTCAAGGCCCGCTCCGGCAGGGCTGCGGAAGGGGTTCTTCGGACCTCGACCATCGACGTCGTGGTCACCGATCTGAAGATGCCCAAGATGGGAGGTCTCGAGGTCCTCAGGATCGCGAAGGACGCGGACCCGGAGATCGTCGTCATCCTCATCACGGCCTTTCCCACGGTGGATACGGCGGTGGAGGCCATGAAGTTCGGCGCCTCCGATTACCTGATGAAGCCCTTCTCGGGGGAGCAACTTCTGGCGGTAGTCGAGGGCTCCCTCGAGAAGCGGAGGACCAGGGAGGCCTATGGACTCTTAAGAAGCCAGCTCCGGAGGTCCTTCACGCTGAGCGGGATCGTCGGGCGGAGCAGGGGGATACTCAAGCTTTTCGATGACATCCGGAGGGCCGCCTCTGTGGACGCCAACGTCCTGATCCTCGGCGAGAGCGGGGCCGGGAAAGAACTGGTCGCCAGGGCGATTCACGAAAGTAGCAGTCGTCAAGGGAGACCTTTCCTCCCCATCAACTGCGCCGCGATCCCGGAGAACCTCTTGGAGGCGGAGTTGTTCGGCTATGAACGGGGCGCCTTCACCGGGGCCCATGTTTCCAAAGAGGGGCTCCTCGAGGCTGCAGACAGCGGCACCCTCTTCCTCGACGAGGTGTGCGAACTGAGCCCCTCCCTTCAGGCCAAGCTCCTCCGCGCCTTGGAAGAGGGCGCCGTCCGACGCCTCGGTGGGAGAAGACCGATCTCCTTTGACGTCCGCTTCATGGCCTCGACGAATCGGGACATCCATGAGGAGATGAAGAAGGAACGGTTCCGGGAGGATCTCTTCTTCCGCATCGATGTCATCGAGATCCAGGTCCCCCCTCTCCGGGAGAGGCGGGAGGACATCCCCCTCCTAGCGGCCCATTTTTTGGAAGGGTGTTCCACGCAATACGGCAAGAAGATCGACGGTATCACTCAAGGAGCCGCGGAGCTCTTAACGAGGTACGACTGGCCGGGGAACGTGCGGGAGCTGAAGAACGCCGTCCAACGGGCCGTCGCTTACGCCAAGGGGCCTTTTGTCACGCCGGAGGACCTTCCCGAGGCGGTCCTGAAAGGCACTGAACGTCAAGGCCAGTACAGCTTCCACGAATGGAAAGAGAAGACCCTCGAGCGGCTGGAAAAGGACTTCCTCGAGAAGGCCCTCGAGGAGCACGGTGGAAACGTGACCCATGCGGCCAAGGCGCTTGGCATTCATCGCTCCACCCTCCAGCGCCTCATGCGAAGGCATAACCTCCCCGCCGCGTAGCCGTCATCGGGTGTCGCATCCCTGCGGCACTACAAAGCCCTTGGAAAGAAAACCTTACCCCACCTTTCCCCCTAGATGGTGCCGCGATGTTGCGGCAGTTCTCCCCAAGTAAGAGTTTTCCCCTTCAAAGAATCCTCTTATGTTAAGCCACCTTACGCGCCATCGGCCTCCGGCCAGAGAATGGAACGGGGTTTGCCTAACCCTTCTTGTGGAGGAAAGGAGGTGACGGGTCATGGGAGCGGTCGCCGTTTTAATCTTCAGCACTGTAGCGGGCAGCATCTTCGCCTTCGCCCTGCTCTGGGCCATCTCTCAGGCGCTGAAGCTCACTGAGGAGGCTGAGGAGGCCAGGGAGCTGAAAATTCGACTGGCGGAGGTCAAGGCGAAGGAAGAGTTGCGGAAAGCGGCATGAGCCTTGTGCCCTACCGAAGGGGTCGGTGGTCGGCGATAGTCACCGACCACCGACCACCCGCGGGAACACCCAAGGGGGCTAAGCCAATGGCCACGGGAGGACCCATCGCCTGGAAATTGTTGAGTGTTGCCCATCTATTCTTCCTCGGGATCAGCGTGGGCGCTTTCTTCCTCTCCACCCTCCCTTACGTCTTCCATGTCAAACAATATAACCCCCTTGGGAAACTGATGCTCTGTACGTCACTGATGACTCTCCTTCCGGCGCTCCTCCTCCTCGTCCTCAGTTTGTCCTCTATGATGACTTGGGTAATCTGGCTTTATGGGGCCTATACGCTTATCCTGGTTGGGCAGGTACGGCTCGCCATACGGGAAAGAGGCGTTGGGAGAGACCGGCAGGTCGTCCGGATGCTCGGGATCATCGGGGTCGTAGTGACCCTCCCTCTCTTAACGGGGTCTGGAATGATCCCAGGCCTTTTCCCCATGACGTTCCTGGTCTCGACCCTCCTCTCGGGTGGCGCCCTTGTGGTTTGTCTATCGCCTCTCGTTATCAAGGACGGCTGGGCCCTCCGTGAAACGGTAAGCGAGTTGGCCGGGCTCGTCGGGGCCCTCCTCACCTTTGAGCTTCTTGCATTGCTGGCTGAGGTCCTCGTCGCCTTGGGAAGTGGCATCCCGTCGCACATCGCTACTATTCGGATGATTCTGGTAGGGCCCTCTGCCTGGATATTTTGGGGGCTCCAGATCGTGGCCGGGGCCCTTGTTCCGCTTCTGCTTCTCTTTCGGGGGCCCCGCGTCAGCCTGAAAGCCTCCGCCATCGCCTGTTTCTTCATCCTCGTCGGCGTCTTCGCCTTCCTCCTAAACGGGGTCAACACTCAGTCTTCCCTCATGGGACGCGGGACATCTGGCGTGGCATGAATGCCCCAGGGCCTTTACCTCCTCTTTTCTTGAAACTTACACGCCTTTGGCCGCCATCAGGCTTGATCGTGTGGGACAAAGTTGCCCCGTGAGAGGCTTGGAGGGAAGGGGTTTTAAAAGTCGCCGATCTTCTACCGCAGAATTCTATCCCCTTTAAAAATTTATACTTACATCGCAAGCCGCTCCAGAAAGAATTCTCTTCCTCCTTGTTTGAGTACGGCACCTCTGTTGCAAGGGGTGCAATTCAACGGATCGAAAAGAGCCGGGGGGTCTTCTGAGGTCGTGCAGCTGAGCCGGGAGAGCCAATACGCATTGGAAGGCCTAAGTGTGCTGGCCGAACAACCTAGGGGCAAGGTTATGCTCTTAAGGGAGATCGCCAAAGTCCGCCATCTTCCTCCGGGCTTTCTCGCCAAAATCTTTCAAAAGCTCACTCGGCATAAGGTGGTGTCGGCCCATCGGGGAGCCATTCGGGGTTATAGTCTGGCACGGCTACCGCACGAGATAAGCCTGCGAGCAATCTTAGAAGCAGTCGAGGGTTCTGATGTATTCGAGAGGTGTATCTTCTGGGCTGGGGGATGCAGTGATCAAAAGCCTTGTAGGCTCCATCATATGTGGGCCATGGTGAGGCCGAAGGTCCAGGAGATGATGGAAAGGACCACATTGGAGGAGATCGTCTCGGGTGGAGTGGGGGGCCTGTCGCTCGGTGGCCAGAGAAGAGAATGTGTGCCATGGACAAAAGAGAGGGCTTAGGACAAGCCGAGTCGCAAGGGGGGCATGAAAGGTGGCGAATCACCCGGCGCACTTTCCTGAAAATCTCCGGTGCAACGGGTGCCGGAGTGGCGCTGGCTGGTCACTTCTCCGGCGAAAACGCGTTGGGCCAACACAAGGTCGCGAAGGCTGCAGAAGGGCAATGGGTGTCATCGTCGAAGGGGAGGCGAACCCAGGCCAGGGCCCGAGCCTCCGTGAGGTCCTGAAAGAAAGCCCATCGGGGCGGGTGATCAGCGTGGATTTGGAAGAGGATCAGGCAATGATCTACACGGCCTCCAGGCTGTCGGCCGCTGAGGCCAAGGACTTGATCAAAGCCGTGAAGGCCGGCTTGGTCTAAACCTAATCGTAATGATGCAGAGGATCCTTCTCATCGGGTTGGCTCTTGTGGCCCTCTTGGCCTGGGGGTACTGGGCGGGGTGGGGGGAACCTGCTATCAAGCAGCCCATTGAGTACCCCCACAAAGCCCACCTGGAGCTAGAGGACCCGAAGCTCACGTGCACGAGCTGCCACCAAGGGGCTGAGAAGGGTCCGGTGGCAGGCCGTCCCTCCACGGAGAAGTGCCTCTCCTGCCACTCGGGGGGAGAGGCCAAGAGCGAGGAGGAGAAGAAACTCCAGGCCTTCGGTGAAAACGGAAGGGAGATCCCGTGGAAGCGGGTCTGGCGATTACCTCCGGATGTCTTCTTCTCCCACCGGACCCACGTGGCAGCGAAGATCGAATGCCAGACCTGCCATGGGCCGATGGAGACCCTGACCCGCCCACCGGCCCGCGCCCTCAAGAAGCTTACGATGAACGACTGTATCGGCTGTCACGAGAAGTGGGAGTGGCCCAAGGAGACAAAGGAGAGGGGAACGGAGCCCGTGAAGGTGGCTACGGTGCGGCGGGTCTCCACCGATTGCAACGCCTGCCATAGGTAGGGTGAGGGTGACACGATGAGGGTGACGAGGCGTGGGTTCCTTCAAGTGCTGGGCGGGACCGCCGGGGCGGCGGCCCTGATCAAAGGAACGTTGGCCAAGGGCGAGCAGGCCAGCCAGGACCTCACACGCTGGGCCACGCCGGAGGAGACTTTGGTGCCCTCCATCTGCCAGCAGTGTCCGGGGGGCTGCGGGCTTCTGGTCCGGACGCTGGACGGGGAAGTCGCGGGGATCTCGGGGAACCCTCTTCATCCGATCAATCGGGGAGCAGTTTGCCCCAAGGCCTTCGGGGGCCTTCAGCTCTTGTACGATCCCAACAGGCTGAAGGGGCCGTTCGTCCGGGAGGGGGAGCGGGGCCAGGGGCGCTTTCGCTCTATTGAGTGGGACGAGGCTTTGGGGACGGTGGTCAAGCGGCTCTCGGAGCTCCGAGCCCAGGGTCTCTCGCACACGGTGGCCATTCTGGGGGGGCAGTACCGGGGCTATCGGGATATGCTTTGGAGACGCTTGGCCCTAGCCTACGGAACTCCGAACTACATTCGGGTCCGCTGTCTCCCGCCGGAGAAACCCACTCTTGCTCATCAGCTCATGCAGGGGGTAACGGCCCCCCTGGGCTACGACCTCGGGGAAGCCCAATTGATCCTCTCCTTTGGGACCGGCCTCCTAGAGGCCTGGTTCAGCCCAGTCTACGCCTCCCTGGCCTTTGCCAACCTGCGGGGTGCGGGGGGCCGCCCGAGGGGTCGATTGATCCAGGTGGATCCACGGCGCTCCCAGACGGCTGTGAAAGCGGACCGCTGGGTCCCCCTTGTTCCGGGGACGGATGGGATCCTCGCGCTGGGAATCGCCAACGCCATGATCCGCGAGGGGCTCTACGACAAGGAATTTGTTGGGGAGCACACCTTCGGCTTCGAGGATTGGGTGGACGAGCACGGCGAACGCCACATGGGGTTCAAAAACCTGGTCCTCAAGGAGTACGGGCTCCTCACGGTGTCGGCGGCGACCGGGGTTCCGGTGAAGACCATTCTTGAAATTGCCCGGGATCTTGCCACCATCAAGCCGGCGGTGGTCATCGGGGAGCGGGGGCCGGCTTATGGGCCTGACGATCTTCATACGCGGATGGCCATCCACAGCCTCAACGCCCTCGTCGGGAGCATCGGTGTTCGGGGCGGGCTCCTGGTCCAGGGAGAGCTGCCGCTCAGCCCGCTTCCTCCGGTTCAACAGGATGAGGCGGCGAAGCGGGGGCTGGCCCATCCCCGGATTGATGGGGCGGGACGGAGCGAATACCTCCTGGTCTCTGATGCCCCACAGGTCCTTCCTGAGCGGATCCTGGAGGGGAAGCCGTATCCGATGAACGTCCTCTTCCTCTTCGCCACCAACCCGCTGGCCAACCATCCGGCGAAGGAGAGCTTCGCCGAGGCGATGAAGCGGATCCCCTTCATCGTCAGCTTCTCCCCCTTCCTCGATGAGTCGAGCGCCATGGCCGACTTGATCCTCCCGGACCATACCTATCTGGAGCGGTGGCAGGATGACCAGGTCACTCATTTGGCCGGCTTCACCTGCTTTAGCCTGGCCCGGGCGGCCGCGACTCCTCTCCATGAGACCCGCAACACCGCCGATGTGGTTTTGCAGCTCGCCAAAGCTTTGGGAGGGAGTGTTGCCGAGAGCTTCCCGTGGGAGAAGTTCGACGACGTCCTCTACGAAGGGGCCCGGGGCCTCTACGAGGCTGGACTGGGATACGTGGTCTCCGCCCACGCCGAGGAGTCGCTGAGAAAGATCCTGGAACGCCAGGGGTACTGGACTCCGGAGTTCGAGTCCTATGACGATTTCTGGGATGCCCTTGGCAAGCGCGGGGCCTGGTGGGATCCGACGGGGCTGCCGGTCAGCCGGAAGGTTCTTCTGAGGACACCCTCGGGGAAGTTTGAGTTTTACTCCACCGCTCTCAAGAGGATGGTGGAGGAGGCCGTGAAGCGGGAGGGGAAGAAAGCCCCCCTTGTGCGGGCCTTGGGGGGTCTGGACCGGGGGGACCTGCTCTTTCTTCCCATTGTGGCGATCCCTCCTGCTCAGGAGCCAGGTGCCTTCCCTCTTCGCCTTAACACCTACCGCCTCGTGACCCGGCCCATCGGAGGCGGAAAGAACCAGCCCTGGCTTCTGGAGCAGCCGGCGGTCCACGTCCGGGCGTCCTGGGAAAGCTGGGTGGAGATCCACCCGAAGACGGCCGCCGGCCTTGGGGTGAAGAACGGGGACTGGGTGTGGGTGGAGTCGGCCAAGGGGCGTATCCAGCTCAAGGCGAAGCTCTATGCTGGGACCCTGCCTGACGTTATCTACATTCCCCTCTTTGGGGGCCAGGGGCCCAACCTGAATGATCTTATCGCTAACGAGGCCGATCCCTTCCGGGGCTTCGGCCTCCTCAACACCACGAGGGTTCGAGTCAGGAAGGCGTGACCATGGCGCGTTGGGGGATGGTGATTGATCTAGACCGCTGCACGGGCTGCCAGGCCTGTGTCATGGCCTGCAAGGCCGAGAATAACGTGCCCGCCGTCGGGATGAAGGAGGCCGTCCGGGGGCGGATCATCAGTTGGATGCAAGTTCTGACCGAGGAGGATGAGGAGCATTCCGGGGAAGTCAGACGATTCCTCCCCAGGCCATGTCTCCAGTGCGACGACCCGCCCTGCGCCAAGGTCTGCCCCGTCTACGCCACGTATCTGGACCCTGAGGGGATCGTGGCACAGATCTACAGCCGCTGCATCGGCTGCCGCTTCTGCATGGCCGCCTGTCCCTACAACGCTAAATACTTCAACTGGTATCGCTACCAGAAGGAAGCCCCCGGTCAGAATCCGGACGTGTCGGTCCGTCCCAAGGGGGTCGTGGAAAAGTGCACCTTCTGCCACCACCGCCTCCAGAAGGCTCGGGAGCGGGCCCTAGCCGAGGGACGGGAGGTGGCCCCGGGGGAGTACGTTCCCGCCTGCGTCGAGGCCTGCCCGACGCGCGCCATCGTCTTTGGCGACCTCTCCGATCCGAACAGCGAGGTGGCGCGGCTGGCCCGGAGTCCCCGGGCCTTCAGACTCCAGGAAGAGCTGGGGACCAAACCCAAGGTGATCTACCTGACCGAAGGAGAAGGCCGTGGTTGATGCCACTGACAACCGCGATGCCATCCTCCTCGCTCCCATCGAGCGAACGGAGCCGGGCTTCTACTGGGCCGTTGGACTGCTGTCGCTTCTCATTCTGTGGGGGGCCATCGCCTACTGGACCCAGCTTGACGAGGGGCTGGGGGTCACAGGCCTTCATCAGCCGGTGTCCTGGGGGTTCTACGTCACCAACTTCGTCTTCTTTATCGGGATCAGCCACGCGGGGACCCTGATCTCAGCCATCCTCCGCCTCTCCCGGGCCGAGTGGCGGCGGCCGGTCACGCGGATGGCGGAGGTGATTACGGTGATGGTCCTCTTCATCGGCGCCGGTCAGATCCTGGTGGACCTGGGGCGGCCCGACCGGATCATGAACATCATCCGCTATGGCCGCTACCAATCCCCCCTTCTCTGGGACGCCACCAGCATCGGCGCCTATCTGACGGCCAGCATCGTCTATCTGTACATCCCGATGATCCCCGACATCGCGATCTTGAGGGACCGTCTCAGAAAGCGGAAGCTCTTCTACACGGTCCTGGCCCTCGGGTGGACGGGATCAGAGCGCCAGCAGAAGGTGTTGAACCGCGCCATCGCCATCATGGCGGTCCTGGTGATCCCCATCGCCGTTTCGGTCCACTCGGTGGTCTCCTTCGTCTTCTCCATGACGCTCCAGCCCATGTGGCACTCAACGATCTTCGGCCCCTACTTTGTGACCGGGGCCATCTTCTCCGGGATCGCGGCCCTCATCGTAGCGATGGTCGCTTTCAGGAAGGCGTACGGGTTGGAGAGCTACCTCAAGCCGATCCACTTCCGTTACCTGGGGCAGCTCCTCCTGGTCATGTCCCTCCTCTGGTTCTACTTCACTTTTGCCGAGTATCTGACGGGGTACTACGGGGGCGCGCCGGAGGAGATGAAGGTCTTCTGGGCCAAGTGGAGCGGTCCCTTCCGGCCGTTCTTCTGGGGGATGGTCCTCACCAACTTCCTCATCCCGGTCCTCTGCCTCGTCCGGCTGGGCCGACGCACCATTGGAAGGGTCCTGACCGCCTCTCTGTCGGTGTTGGTGGGGATGTGGCTCGAGCGCTTCATCATCGTGGTCCCGACCCTGTCCACCCCACGGCTCCCGTTTGGGGAGGGGATCTACTGGCCGACCTGGGTGGAGTGGGGGGAGACGGCGGGGAGCTTTGCCCTCTTCGCCCTCTTCTACCTCCTTTTCACCAAGCTCTTCCCCGTCATCTCCATCTGGGAGATCCGGGAAGGACGGGAGGTCGGGCTCAAGGAAGTCGAGGAACGGCTTCTGACTTACCTCCCAGAGACGGCCGAACCAGTGCTCATGGAGACCGAGAAACGGTGGTGACATGTCGAGCCTGGGATCAGTGCCTGATCGAACGGTAAGGGCTATTCAGTGGGCCATGGCGGGTGCGGCTGTCCTCTTCATCGGCGGGATCGTCACCTGGATTATCCACCTGATCCGCACCGCCTGGCGGCTCAAGGATGTCCCCTCGGCCTCGATCGGGATCTCCCTGGTGGCGATTCCTGTCTTTTTGACCCTCCTGGGTGTGGTCGTCTATGTCTTCTGGGGGCTCCTGGGAGATCGGGCGCGCGGGGATGAGGCTCCGGCGTGGCCGGCGGCGCGCCGGGAGAGCGATCGTGAGGGAGGACCGGGATGGAAGCGGTAGAACGGGGGCCGCGCCCCCCGATGGTGAAGATGGGACGGGGGTGGGGCCTCAGCGTTGCCTTCCTCCTCACCCTCCTCGCTGTGGCGTTCTACGCTCTGAGCCAACAGCTCGCGATCGGCCTCGGGATCACCGGGATGAACAGCCCCGCGTACTGGGGGCTCTATATCGTGAACTTCGTCTTCTTCGTCGGGCTCTCGGCCGGGGGAATCATTATCGCCTCCCTCGTCCATATCTTGGGCCTCCGCCGGTTCCGATCGGTGGCCCGGATCGCCGAGCTGATGGCTATCAGTTGTATAATTCTGGCCGTTCTCTTCATCCTCCTCGACATGGGTCGCCCCGACCGGCTCCGGAACCTCCTCCTTCACGGTCAGCTCCAGTCGCCGCTCATCTGGGACGTGATCGTTATCACTGTTTACCTCATCGTCAGTCTGGCCTACGGCTACTTCGGAACCCGAGGGGACCTGGTAAGGCTGATGGTGGCGACGCCTGGACACCGATGGCTCTACCGGCTCCTCGCGCTGGGGTACACCGACCTTTCGGACAGGGCCGTGGCCAGGGATCAGAAGGTCCTGAGGGTTCTGGCCATGGTGGGACTCCCCCTGGCAGTGGCCCTTCACACCGTCACAGCTTGGATCCTGGGGTTGATAAAGGCGCGCCCTGGCTGGTATGGCGCCATCATGGCTCCGCTCTTTATTATTTCCGCAACGGTGTCAGGGTTCGCCCTGCTCCTGGTTTCGGTGGTCTTCTGCCGACGGGTCCTGAGGCTTCCCATCGAGGAGAAGGCGGTCAGGGACCTGGGGAAACTCCTGGTCTTCTCCATCCCCGTCCTGGGCTACCTGCTCTTCGCTGAGCTTCTGACCGTGCTCTACGGCCGGGAACCCGGGGCCTTCCACGTCTTCGAGGAGATGATGTACGGCGAGTATTCCCCCATTTTCTGGGGGAACCTGTTCTTCGGCCTTCTCTACCCGCTGGCGGTCCTGGCGGCGATCCTGTGGGGGGTGAGACGGAGGCTCATCCTGTGGGGCGGGGCCCTGGCCAGCCCGGTCATCGTGATCATCGCCGTGAGGCTCCACGTGGAGCCCCCGCCGGTTTTGGGAGTCATCCTGACCGGCGCCCTCGGTGTCCCGTTTCAGGCGTGGCTGGGGTACGCCATCCTCTGGCTCATCGGCCTCTTCCTGCTGTTCCCTTTGCTGGATCAGCGAATGCCCGCCGATCTTCGGATCGGAATTGCCGCGGCCCTCGTGGTGCTGGGGGTCCTGGCCGAGCGGTGGAGCATCATCATCACTCCCCTTATCGGCCACGCCCATCTTCCCTATGCGTTCGTCCCTCCCTCCTACGCTCCGACCGCGGTGGAGTCTGTCCTCACCATTGGGGTCTACGTAGTGGGGGCGATTCTCTTCGCTCTCTCGGCGAAATTCCTTCCTCTGGTGGAGTCTCCGCTGTCAACCCCTCTCACCAGTGGAGGCGGATCATGAGGAAGTGCGTTCTGGTCTTCGGGTTGGTCCTTTTCGTGGGCGTGGGGCTGGGGACTGGAGTCCGTCTGGCCATCGGCGGCCACGGGAGCCTCTCCGCCCTCCTGCCTGGCAATCCACTGGAGGGGAGCCGACTCTTTACCGGAAAGGGGTGTCTCGGCTGTCACGCCGTCCACGGAGTGGGGGGGAAGACAGGGCCCGACCTCGGCCGGGGGCTCCTGAATCGCCCCCTGTTGGAGATCGCCGGCGTGATGTGGAACCACTCCCCGGGGATGGAGCACATCTTCCAAGAAAGACGGGTCGTCCGCCCCAAGTTTGAGCCCTCGGAGATGGCAAGCCTCTTGTCGTTCCTCTACTACCTCGGATCCCTGGACCCTCCCGGGGATGCGGCGACTGGCGCCCGCCTCTTCCGCCAGAAACGGTGCCAGACCTGCCACTCCCTGGGAGGCAAAGGCGGGGACGTCGGCCCCGACCTGGATGAGTACAGCCGGTACACCTCTCCCCTCTTCTTGACCACCGCCCTCTGGAAGCGGGGGGAGGCCATGGCGAAGAAGATGCAGGAAAAGCAGGTGCCCCGCCCCACCTTTGAGGGAAACGACATCCCCGACCTCCTGGCCTATATCCGGAGCGTGGGTGGAGGCATGGAGCGCGTCTACGCCCCGCCGGGGAGCCCGAAGCGCGGGGAGGAACTGTTCACCGAAAAACGCTGCGTGGAGTGCCACTCGATCAGGGGCCATGGCGGAAAGGTGGGACCCGACCTTGGGGTGAAGCTCAAGGGGAGTCTCATGCGGATCAATGGATCCATGTGGAACAAGGGCCCCCGGATGTGGGCGAAGATGGCCGAGCGGGGGATCGAGGTCCCCTCTCTCAGCCCGCAAGAGATGTCTGACCTCATCAGCTACCTCTACTTCTTCCAGTTCATCGACCCGCCGGGCGACGCCAGACAGGGGTGGGCGGTGTACAAGGAAAAACAGTGTGGCACCTGCCATGCCGCTACTGGGGCTGGCGAGCCGGTGGCCCCGTCCCTTGCTGAGGTAATGGAGAAGCTCCGGTCCCCCCTGGAGGTCGTCACCGAGATGTGGAACCACGCCGGCAAGATGGAGGAGAAGATGGCGGAGGAGAACGTGGCCTGGCCGGTCTTCAAGGGAGCGGAGATGGCGGACCTAATCACCTATTTGCTCTCTGTTCAAGGCGGGACAGGCCTGACGGCCGAAAAGCGGTAAAACTTCCAGGGGGCTGACGATTTGCTTGACAGAGAGGGAGCGGGGGGAGCAGACGAGGGAGTACAATTGGAAATTAACAACAAGAAGACGTCTATCATAGATGACCATGACTTCAGTCATGGACAAGAGTGACCAAGCCAAGTATTTTATATTACAAGGCAATTTCCCAGGAGGTGGACTATGAACGTGATCGTCGCCGTGTTTGTGACAGCCCTTCTC
>Ga0209109_10000301_pt1 | contig 25032 bp, 19 predicted proteins | sample Rifsed10ft2_FD_184004 | JGI IMG/M metagenome (GOLD analysis project Ga0209109, IMG submission 184004) | Soil microbial communities from Rifle, Colorado, USA - sediment 10ft 2 (version 2) | ecosystem: Environmental > Terrestrial > Deep subsurface > Rock core/Sediment | place: Rifle, Colorado... | reverse complement strand
CACCGGCTCGCCCGCGCGTCGGCGTTCGCCTCGCGAGGTGATCGTTGCGGCGCCCCGGTACTCCATGACTACCTCCCAGAGGCCGGCCGAATCGGCGCGTGGTGTGACGCGGATGGTATCGCCGATCCTGCCTGACGAGGCGGAGATTTCCTGCACACCGGCGCGACTCACCAGCGTCCACATTCCGGGTGGGCCGTGAACGGCCAGGCGCAGTGGCACGGCGCGTGTGCTGTCGACGGGCCAGAGCTTCGGGTATTGGTAGTCGTACGGCCCCCACTCGTCGACGACGATCGCGGACCGATGGCGACGAGGGACGGGCGGGCGGGGGACCTCGTGAGGCACGCCCGGGAGAACCGGAATCAGGTCGCCATGGCTCGCTGGAACCGCTGGAATTGCTCCGCAACTGGATGTGAGATGTGAGACTTGAGATAAACTGCCAGAAACACGACTGCCATCTGAATTGGGTGGCACCGCTGCCGCTGTATCGGGCGCATCCATCTGAATGCCTGACGAGTTGGCGAGCTGGAACTTGCGCGGCACACCCTCGAACGTGTTGCGCTCGATCAGGTAATCGCGGCTCCGCGTATCCCGATGCTTCGGGTATCCCCAGTCCGACGGCTGAATGCTGTCCCCCCACAACCTGATGGCCGTCGAATCTCCGATGAAACGATTGGCGATGATGCTGTTCTGCTGGCCGTGCTCGATGGCGATCCCATACCGATTGTTCGCGAAACAATTCGCCACGATGCGCGAGTCGAAGCTGTAGCCGCCCCACACGCCGTAATCGTTCCCCTCGGCGATGTTCGCGACGAACGTGTTCCGGCTGAACGTCGCCTCGATTCCGTTGGCCGGCGCGAAACTGAAATCATTGGCGTAGAAAACGTTGTCGTTCGACCCGCCCTGGCCGGTGTTCATCGTGTAGTTGCCGGCCCACAGGAACACCCCGTCGCCTCCGTGGGTAGCCGAGTTGAACGCCACGAGGTTGTTGCTGCTTTGCTCGTAGAGGAGAATCCCGGCCGAGTCCTGTCCGCGACGGTAGAACCCGTGGCTGTATCCGCGAATGTTGAAGTTGATCGAGTTGCGGATGATCGTGTTGTCGGTGGAACGATACAGACCGACACCGAGGCCGGAGTTCCAGGAGAAGTTGTTATCCCGAATCGTGACGTGGTCGACCCGATTCATCAGGAGCGCGTTCATTCCCTGCGTCACGGTGTTGCCCTGGATGAGGCCGCCGCTGACGTTGTCGAGATAGATGGCGGCTCCAAAGCGCAGCCATTCGTTGCTCTCGTTGTTGTGGAACGAAAGCCAATCGACAAGGCTCTCATGCTCCACGAGACTGAACAGTCGTGGCTTCCAGTTGTGGCTCAGGTCCAAGCCCCTGAGCTCGAACCCGCGCGTGCCGCGCGCCAGAATGCCGATCTTGTATCCGCGAATGCGAGCGCCGAGAATGCGGACGTTTTGGCCGCCCTCCACCCTGATGGCGACGCCGGTGGCGAGGTCTGGATCGGAGTCGGGAGCCATGCCCTCGAGCACGACGCCGGTGAGGTCGAGGGTGACACTATCGCCCCGCACCACGATCAGCGCCGAATCGGCATGAGCGGGGGCGGGCAGGCGGTATGTCCCCGGTTTGAACCTCGTCGAATGCGTGATGACCATGCCCGGACGGAGTACTATTGTCTGCGCAGCACGGGCGACGTGCTGCGCCTGCCCCGCGCTCGTGGTGAGCACGAGGCTCAGGCCCGCCATCAGGATCCGCGAGCCGGCATTCCAGTGCGTACATTGAGGAACAGCTGACCCGAAAAACGGCCCCAGATGGACTCGACGGCTCATTTCCACCTTCGCTCCCTCGTGCGTGTCGTGCTGGCCACGACCGTGGTCGGCGCGCTTGCCGTGCCGGCGAGTTGCGCGCGGGTCACCACGATTCCGGAACGCCTCGATGACAGCACGTTCTGGACGCTGGTGAACAACCTGTCGGAACCGGATGGGTACTTCCATTCGGATAATTTCGTCTCGAACGAGCTGGGATTTCAGTATGTAATTCCGGAAATGCTGGCAGCGGTGGGAACAGGCGGAGTCTACGTGGGCGTGGGGCCCGACCAGAACTTCACCTATGTCTCCGCGCTTCGTCCACGGATCGCCTTCATCGTGGACATCCGGCGCCAGAACATGCTGCAGCACCTGATGTACAAGGCACTCATCGAGATGTCGAGTGATCGTGCGGACTTTCTCGCGCGGCTCTTCTCGCGAAACTGGACTGCGCGGCCATCGCCAGGACTCGCGGCGGACTCCCTGTTCACGGTGCTTGGAGCGCTGCCGCGCGATTCCAGCCTGTTCAACGAGAACCTCGCCGCGATTCTCGACCGGCTGACGCGACATCATCGGTTCATCCTGGACCCGATGGACAGCGCCAGCCTTCAGTACGTCTACAAGGCCTTCTTCGACGCCGGGACGGCCCTGACATACTCCTCGAATCTGGCGCGCGGCTTCGGTCGCGGCATGCCCAGCTACCGCAACCTCTTGACGGCGACCGACCAGGACGGAGTCAACCGCTCCTACCTGGGGAGCGACGAGACGTTCGCGATCCTCAAGGACCTGCAGGAACGCAACCTGATCGTTCCCGTGGTGGGTGACTTTGCCGGACCGACGGCGCTTCGCGCCGTTGGCGAATGGCTACGTCGCCAGAACGCATCGATTGACGTGTTCTACGTCTCCAACGTGGAGCAGTACCTGTTCCAGCAGGGTGACTCCTGGCAGCAATTCTACGGAAACGTGTCCAGCATGCCGCGGGATCGGCGCGGACTCTTCATCAGGTCCGTTTCGGGACGCAGCGGTCGTAGTCGCCAGCATCCGTACGCGCGATCGGCGTCGGTGACGTCGCCCATCGACGACGTGTTGAGCATGTTCCGGATGGGCCGCCTGCAGTCCTACGCCGACATCATCGATCTGTCCCGGTAACGCGAGCTCAGAGCTCCGAGGTCAGAGGGTCGCCGGCACCACGCTCTCAGCGTGATTCAGAGTTTACGGCCGGTCACGACCAGCTTGCGGCCGTAGAGCGCCACCGACGCGTTCTGACGCGCTGCAAGCGGGCTCCCGCGGAACTGGATCCAGGTCGCGATCCGGATGAACGGCACCAGCAGCGACAGCAGGACCGAGGACGTCTGGATGCGATCCGTTTCCAGTCCGGCAAGCCGCAGCCCGTGCTGCGACATCATCCACTCGTAGCGGTTGACAGTGAACGGAGCGATGTGCTGGCTGACGGGATCGCGCGTGAACGGTTGCAGCGGACCGAACGAGTAGTAGAAGCCGGTCAGCAGGAACCGCATCCGTGACTTGAGCGACAGGATGTTCGGCGTCGTGAACATCACGAAGCCGCCAGGCCGAATGACGCGAGCCACTTCGGCGAAAAAGCGATCATGACCGTCGATGTGCTCCAGCACTTCGATCGCTACCGCCGCGTCGAAGCTGGCGTCATCGAAGGGCAGGCGGCCGTCGGACTCCACGGCACGAAACTCGACGCCCTGCACCTCGAATTGCCCGGGAACGACGTCGCAGGCGCTGACGCGCGCACCCGCCTCCTTCAGTCGTAACGAAAGCGCACCCTGGCCAGCGCCGATGTCGAGAACCCGTGGCGCCGACCGCAAGTCGATCGCATCGGCGAGGACGCGGAGCACGCGATCGTGGGTTCCCGGAACTGCGAGTTCGCGCGGCACGGGGAAAACTACACACGGGCGATAACTGCGGATAAGGCAGGACACGGATCTCGCAGGAACGTCTGAGAAGAGCGGATAATTCAAAAGACATTAGTTTGATCACGCAGACTGAACGGTTTGTGTGCCGGGGATGGGAGGGGCAACCAATGCTGTTGGAGTATCTGCCGTGATCTGTGTCCGAAGGCGTGATCCGTGTTCGCTCGTTCAGACCTGATCGTCGCAATCATGAGTGGTCTGTATTCGAGGCGTGACATAGTCCGCCTGGCCATGGCGGCGGGCCTATCGGGTCGATTTGTGGACTGGCGAGGACTGCGCAGGCAGTCCGGCCGTCCAGCGCCATCGCCATCGCAGCTGGCCTGGCAGCGCGACGAACTGGCGATGTTCATCCACTTCGGCGTGAACACCTTCACGAATCGCGAGTGGGGAGACGGCGGCGAGAGTCCGGCGATCTTCAACCCGACGCGACTCGACGCCGCCCAGTGGGCGCGAATCGCGCGCGACGCCGGCTTCAAGGCCATGGTCCTCACCGCGAAGCACCACGACGGGTTCTGTCTCTGGCCGACCCGCACCACGCGGCATTCGGTGGCCAACAGTCCGTTCCGGGGCGGTCGCGGCGATGTCGTCCGCGAGTTTGTCGACGCCTGCCGTCACGAGAATCTCAAGGTCGGGCTCTACTGCTCACCGTGGGACCGGCACGAACCCTCTTACGGCGACTCGGCGCGATACAACGACCTGTTCTGCGATCAGCTCACCGAGTTGCTGACGCAGTACGGTCCCGTGCACGAGGTCTGGTTCGACGGCGCCAATGGTGAAGGGCCGAACGGCCGCCGACAGGAGTACGACTGGCCGCGATTCTGGTCGCACGTCCGCCGCCTCCAGCCAGATGCTGTAATGTTTTCCGACGCTGGTCCCGATGTGCGGTGGATCGGTAATGAACGAGGCGTTGCCGGCGACACCAACTGGTCGACGGTGGATCCCGCGGTGGTCACTGTTCCTGGAATGAGCGGCGACGCGGTTATGCGGATGCTTCAGGATGGCGATCCCGGGGGAACCGTGTGGCGGCCAGGGGAGACCGACGTGTCGATCCGTCCCGGATGGTTCCACCATCCCGCGGAGGACGCGCGCGTGAAGTCCGTCGATCAACTCGTGGAACTCTATTTCACGTCCGTCGGCCGCAATTCCAAGCTGCTGCTCAACGTGCCGCCGACACCTGAGGGACTCCTGCACGAGGTGGACGTGGCGCGCCTGATGGGGATGCGCAGGCGCCTTGACGCACTGTTTGCCGAGGATGCGACCCGGTTCACACGCCGGACGTGGCGTCCATCAGGGCGGACGGGCGTCCTCGAACTGGTCCTGCCGAATGGGGCGGCGCCGATCTCGATCCTGGACGTCCGCGAGGACATCAGCCGCGGCCAGGTCGTCGCCAGGCACGTGATAGAGGGCGCGAACGGCGCAGGCTGGACCACCCTGGCCCGTGGAACGACGGTCGGCTACCGGCGCTTGCACCGGATTCCCGAAGTCACCGTCGACCGGTTACGCCTAACAATAGAGGAAGCGCTGGCCGACCCAGAGGAGCTTCAACTCCGCGCCTGGCGCGGTTAATCGTAAACCAGGCCCGGGTCGGTCGAGCTGCAAGCGCGCCGGACCCAGCTGTCGGTGACGATGAATCTCGAACGGCGATACCAGGGTCGGCCCGGGCAGCTTCGACCGGCCACCGGACAGGACTGGCGGGAACCTGGCCCAACATGCAATGGCGGAATCCCTCGAGGACCGCCGGTTTCCGTCGTTCGGAAGACAGATCAAGGCGTGCGGTCAGCCGGTCGGTTCGGGGGGACGAGGGAGATGCTCCGAGTAGGGCATTCTGGTGATTGACGGCTTCCAGAGCGACCCACAATTTGGTGCTCGCATGAGAGTTTCGTGCTGAGAGCCGTTCCGTATGCCCCACGGAGCGGTTGTGAGCCGTCTTGCGCCGCTCAGCCGAGTGGCGAGAGGACCGGTTTCCCCAACCGAGGATCGCGTCATGAGTCGTAGCACGTTGTTCCGAGTCTTTCGTGGGGTCGGTGCCGCCCTGGCAATACTGGCTAGCGCCACTGTGGCCCAGGCACAGCAAGGTTCAGTCAATGTGCGCGTGACGGAGGCCCGCACCGCACGTCCCGTTCTCGAGGCGCAGGTCGCCATCGCCGGGACGACGATTGGCGCACTGACGAACGCGGAGGGCCGCGCCACGCTCCGCGGAGTCCCGTTAGGTACGCAGACGGTGCGTGTCTTGCGCATCGGCTTCAGCGAGGCGAAGCAGACTGTTCGTGTGGTGGCCGGCGAGGAGGCGACGGTGGAAATCACCATTTCGCCAGTGGCGGTGGACCTGAGCCCGGTGGTAATCACGGCCACTGGTACACAGCTCCGGAAGGAAGTCGGCAATACCGTCTCGACGATCAACGTCGCCAGGACCGTGGAGGTCTCGCCGATTACCACGGTTGCCGACCTTCTCGCGGCGCGCACGTCCAACCTCGTGGTGACGACTGGGACGCAGACGGGCGCAGGCAGCCGCACCCGCATCCGCGGTGTGGCGTCGATGAGCCTCAGCAACGAGCCCATCTTCATCATCGATGGCGTCCGTATGACCGCGGACGTCGGCAGCTCAAGCATGTTTACCGGCGGAGCGCAGCCGAGCCGCATAAGCGACATCAACCCCGACGAGATCGAGAATATCGAGATCGTGAAGGGACCGTCGGCTGCCGCGCTGTACGGTACCGCGGCGGCGAACGGTGTCGTGGTTATCTCCACGAAGCGCGGCAGAGCAGGGGCCTCGCGGTGGACGACGTACGCGGAAGTGGGACGGCTTGAGGACCGAAACACCTACCCGACCGCGTACACGCTATTCGGCAAGGCGACGCCGACCAGTACGACCGAACTCGGCTTCAACCAGTGCAATCTGCAGCGCGTCGGAATAGGAACCTGCCTCGTGGACAGTGTGGCAGCCCTCAATCTCTTCGACAACGATTCCCTGACCCCGCTTGGAAACGGCTCGCGCTATCAGGCGGGCGCGCAGTTGTCCGGTGGTACCGAGACAGTGCGGTACTTCATCTCCGGCGAGCGCGAAGAGGAAATCGGTGTCATGGAGCTGCCCCCGTTCGAGAAAGCACGTCTCGCGCGTGAGCAAGCCGTCATGCACGAGTGGCTCGAGCGGCCAAACGCGACGGCGCGGAACAGCCTCAGGGCAAACCTCAACAGCGCCGTCAACCCCAAGCTCGATTTGTCGCTCTCGAGCTCCTTCACGAACATCGACTCGCGATTCTCGCAGGAATCGAATGCCACGGCGGGACTTGGCTCGCAGGCGTTTGGTGGACCGGGTTGCATTGCCTGCCTCCCGAACCGGGTCGTTCAGGCGCAATCGGGACAGCCGCCCCTCAACACGCCGCTGTATGGCTACCGTGCCTGGACCCCCGGGTACTCATGGCAAGTGAAGTCGGCCCAGCTTGTGAACCGGTTCCTCGTTTCTGGAACGGCCAACTACCGCCCGGCGAGCTGGTGGCAAGTGCGCGGCACCGTTGGCGACGACTTCGCAGACCGAATCGACGACAACCTGCTGTTCAATGGCGAGGGGCCGCCAATCTCACAAACGCAGCGTCTCGGATTCAAGTCGAACGTCCGGACCGACATTCGTAACACGACCGCGGACGCCGGCAGCACGATGCAGTACAACCACAGCGCGTGGCTGAATTTCAAGACCACGTTTGGCATGCAGTACCAGAGCGCAATCTTTTCGCAGAACGAGGCGAGCGGCTCGGAGCTTCCCCCGGGAGCGCAGACGCCGAATGGAGCGCTCGTTCAAGAGGCGAGCCAGGGTACGACCATTCAGCGCACGGTCGGTTTCTTCGTTGAGGAGGCGGCTTCGATCAACGACCGGCTCTTCCTGAGCGCCGCGGTCCGCACCGACCAGAACAGCGCGTTCGGTACGAACTACCAACGTGTCTACTACCCGAAGGCGAGTCTGGCATGGGTACTCTCGGATGAGTCGTTCTTCCCTGACTTCGGCTGGCTCTCCGAGTTCCGTTTCCGCGCCGCCTTCGGCGCATCAGGAGTGCAGCCGGGTTCCAATGACGCGCTCCGATTCTTCGGAACGTCGCTACAGAGCATCCGGGCGACGGATGCGGCAGGCCTGCAGCTCGACGCGCTTGGCAACACCGAACTGAAGCCGGAACGCAGCACGGAGTGGGAGACGGGTTTCGACGCCAAGCTGCTCGACAGCCGCGTGAACTTCGAGATGACCTACTACAACAAGCGCACGAAGGACGCCCTGATCAACGCCATTGTGGCGCCTTCCGCCGGCTCGGCTAACTTCGTTCGTCGTAACCTCGGCTCCGTCGGCAACACCGGCTGGGAGTTCCAGACCAACGCGCAGCTCCTCGATCGCCCGTCGTTCGGGTGGGACATGACGGTTAGCTACTCGATGAATGACAACGAGGTGATTTCGCTTGGTGGCACGCCCGAGCAGAAGACCACCACCAACTGGATCGTGGAGGGCTATCCCATCAGGGGATTCTGGGAGAATCCGATCCTGGGGTATGAGGACAAGAACGGGGATGGTCTCATCACGTACTGGGGCGGCGCTGATAGCGCGAAGAACGAGATCTTCGTCGGCGCTCAAGACGTCTTTCTCGGATACAACCAGCCGCGTTACATCGGTTCCCTCTCTACGGGCTTCGATCTGCTGAACCGTAGGCTTCGCATCCAGTCCCTGTTCGACTATCGGGGTGGGCACAAGTGGTACAACAACACGGAGCGCATCCGCTGCACTCGCCCGAACTGTGGTGGCCGCATGAACCCGGATGCTACGCTCGAGGAGAAGGCGACGACCACCGCCGCACTGGAACATCCGGCTCGCACCAACGCCGGCTACTTCCAGGATGGCGAGTTCGTCCGCTGGCGCGAGCTATCAGCGCAGTACAACCTGAGCGAAGCGATTGCGGCGCGGATCTTCCGCAGCCGCAGCGCCAATGTCGTGGCCTCCATGAGAAACGTGAAGCTGTGGACGGCCTATCGCGGAGTCGATCCGGAAGTCGATTTCACTGGTGCCACGGGTGACACTCCGGCGGAGTTCCAGACGCTGGGACCGGCGACATACTTCACGCTCCGCTTCAACCTCGTCTTCTAACCGCTCACCGAGACCAACGCATATGCGAAACGCATTTCGATTCGGCGGGCGCGCAGTCACCAGGCTGGCAGCCATGGCGCTGCTGGCCGGCGCTCCAGCCTGCGGCAGTGTGACCGATTCGCTCCTCGAGGTCGAGGATCCCGATCTTATCCTGCCCAACAACGTCAACTCGCTGCCGGGCGCGCGTGCGGTAGCCAATGGCGCCCTCGGGCGGTTCGTGACCATGACCGCCGGTAATGAGGGCACGTGGCTCTATGGCGGTCTGCTGACGGACGAATGGACCACCAGCTCGACGTTCATCCAGAACGACGAAACGGACCAGCGGAAGGTGCAGCTGCTGAACACGCAGGTCACCGGCTTCTACAGGAACGTCAATCGGGTCCGCACGGCTGCGAACCAGGCGATTCCGCTGCTTCAGGCCTACGATTCAGCCAACAAGACCCTGATCGCGGAGATGTATTTCGCCCGAGGCTTCGCCGAGATGCAGCTCGCGCTCGACTTCTGCAACGGCATCCCGCTCAGCAACGGGGCCGGCGAGGAGGTCGTGTACGACGTCCCGCACACTGGCGCCGAGGTTTTCGCGGCGGCCGTGGCGTCGTTCGACTCGGCCATTGCCTTCGCCACCGGCACGGCCGCGCAGAGCGTGCTGATCAGTAATGCCGCCAAGATCGGGAAAGCGCGGGCCCTGATGGCGCTCAATCAGTACACGGCCGCAGCACAGGCCGTAGCCGGGATCGCGACAAGCTACAAATACCAGCACACGTTCTCCCTGACGACGAACTCGAACATCATCTGGATTCAGGGATTCAGCGCCAAGCGCTATAGCGTCGGCGATAGCATCGACGGCAACAACCGCGACATCCTGGTTCGCAACGCCATTCCGTTCACCTCGGCGAAGGACCCGCGGCTGCCGGTGACCGACACGAAGCTCAACGCGCAGCCAACCGTCGGCCAGGACGGCGGCACGGTGATGCGCCTGACGCAGATCTACGATCGCCTGACGGCGATCGACGTGGTGAACGGGACTGACGCCCGCCTGATCGAGGCCGAGAACCAGCTGAAGAACAATGACGTGACCGGATGGCTGGCCACGCTCAACGGGCTTCGCAACGGCGCCAACCGGGTCACGTCGATCGGTACAGTCACAGTCCCTTCGATGCCGGACCTCGCTGATCCAGGGAACACGGACGCCCGGGTCAGTCTCCTGTTCCGGGAGAAGGCATTCTGGACGTTTGCGCGTGGCCAACGTCTTGGCGACCTCCGTCGCCTCGTGCGTCAGTATGGCCGGGCGGCCACGGACGTTTTCCCGGAAGGTGTGCATTTCAAGGCCGGTAACTTCGGCAGTGACGTCAATCTTCCGGTGGTGACGGCCGAGGAGAACAATCCGAACTTCACCAGCTGCCTCGACCGCAACGCGTGAAGCAGGGCAACAAGCCGGGCAATGCAAACGGGGGAGCGAAAGCTCCCCCGTTTGTTATCCGGCAGGCGAGGCGGTCCACCTCGACTACGCCGGTGCGCGCGCGGCTCTCGCGCGGCCACGACTTCTCGGCCGAGCCTTTCCCTTCAGTCGAGCCCGCGCGCCCTTCTGGTGTTGCGAACGCTTCTTCCGACGCGTGCCGCCCCGGGTCTTTGGTCGCGCCCGCGCCGCCTTGGCAGGCGCCGACAGCAGGAGCGTCCCCCGGCAGTTCGGGGCACCGCAGTGGCATGGCCACTTCCGCTGCGCGGTTTCGTCGTCTTCTCCCTCGCGCGGAATCTCGTAGTCGTAGGTGAGTTCGTCGCCGGTCGCGATGTCGCGGATCGTCTCCAGGTACACGCGACCCCGAATGATGCGCGACTGGCAGTTGGGGCCGCACGAGTGATTGAAGAAACGCGACTCGTTCCCGCCGACGCCGGCATCGATCACGGTCCGGTCATCCACGGTGAACAGCACGGTGTGCGTGCTCCCCTTCGCCTCGTCGTCCTCATAGCGGGCGTCCGCGACTTCATGACTGACACGCTCGCCGGTGTACTCAATCAATCGCGTCCAGGCCGGGATTGGCTGAAGCGCAAACGCGCCGGACCCGGCGATCCGGGACGATCGAATCTCGAACAGCGCTTGCTTGCTGGTCCTCATCTTCCCTCGTTGGTGGTTTTCCCCGCGCCGGGCGTTAGGTGCCCGGGGCAGGGAAGCTAAACGAGGGAACGCCGTCAGGTGGAGCCCTGAATCGCCCCCATCACGCGGCGCCAGTTGCCGCCAAGGACGAGGCGGATGTGCGGGTCAGTGTAGCCGCGGCGGATGAGTCCTTCAGTCAGGTCGAACATCCGTCGCGGGTGGTCGAGCCCGCGAATCGTCAGCATCCACCGGCCCTTCTCGTCCTTGTGCAGCCGGTAGCGATCCCAGTTCGGGGTTTCGCGCATGGGCTCCCCGTTCACCGGATTCGGATTCCCCACCACGTCCATGTCGCTCCCCACGCCAACGTGCTCGATGCCGACCAGTTTCGCGACGTGATCGAAGTGGTCGATCACGTGATCGATCGTGACGGGTTCATCGGCCCGGATCATCATCCGGAGGAACGGAATGCCCATGACGCCTCCGGTCCGCGCCATGCCACGAATCATCTCGTCCGTCTTGCAGCGCGCGTGGTCGGGCGCCAGGGCGCGCGCGCTCGCGTGGGAAAAGATCACCGGTTTGCGCGACGCGGCGATCCCATCCAGCGTGGTGCGATCGCCGCAATGCGACAGGTCCACCGCCATCCCGACCGTGTTCATCCTCGCCACGACCTCGCCGCCGAAAACCGATAGCCCGCCGTCCTTGGTCTCGAGGAACCCGGATCCCAGCCTGTTCTGATAGTTGTAGGTGAGCTGCGAGACTCGCTGCCCGAGCGCGAAGAAGGTGTCGATGTCCTGCGCGCTTCGAAAATGATCCGAACCCTGGAACGTGAGCAGGATCCCAACGCGTCCCGATCCTGCCAGCCTTTCCAGGTCGCGATCGTCGTCGATCCGCATGAACCACTGATCGTATTGCGCGAGAAAGCCGTTCCAGTCGGCGAAGTACCGGATGCCCTCTTCGTACGACCCCGCGCCGTGGCCGAGCCCGAAAACGTCGATTCCCGACGTGCGATACAACTCCCAGTCCGTCTCGACGAATGACCCGGTCGTCGCCATCCATTTCTGGCTCCGCGGAGGCTTCTCCGCGAAATCGGGGAAGCGGAACTGGTTGAGCATGTCGATGACCACCGTCTCCTCGACGAGCCGGACGGCCCTCGCCGAGTACGCTGGTCCCTGCCGGCCGAACAGCTGGAAGCGGCCCCGCAGGATGGCCGGCGCGCCCAGCAGGGCGGCGCCGGCACTGGTGATGACACGGATGGATTCGCGGCGCGTGATCGAACGCATGGTCACGAGAGTGAAAGTGAAAACGGGTCGAGCCTAATCTGGCACGACCCGCTCACTCCGGAACCCCCGACATCCCCCGTCTAGTGCCGTTCCAACTTGTCTCGACTAGACCGGCGTAACTCTACTTCCTCGGCGATCGAACTCATCTGGGTCGTAGCCATCAGGCACAGCAAGTTGGAACGGCACTAGTTCGGTACCACCGTCGCCGCCGGCGGTGCCGGGACATCGTTCCAGTTCACGATCGAGTTGAACACCATGTTGAACTCGCCGTGGTTCTGCCACCGATAGATCGGGTTGCTCGCGAACATGAACACGCGACCCTTTCCGTTGTAGGCATTTGGAATGTCCATGGCGAAGGCGCGCCCGCGGATGTTGTCCGCCCCGACCATCAGGCCCGACAGGACGGATGATTCGCCACCGACGAACTGGGCGAGCACGTTCTCCTGGTCGGCAACCCCGACGCGGAAGACCTGCTGCCCCTGTCCGAACTTCATCGGGAAGATCGACTTCTCGTAGCCATAGAACACCGGGTGATCGGGCTTGCGAATCTCCGCGTTCACCAGCGGTTTCTGGGCGTTCACACCGGTGAGGGACTCCGTGTCCACCGAACGCGCGAACCCGAACTCGATCGGGAAGCGTGTTGACTGGAGTGTGGTGATCAGCGTGCCGCCGGCTTCGAGGAACGCCTCGAACGCGTCGACGCCGGCCTGGCCGAATCCGCCGGTCATGTCGTCGGTCTCGCCGTACATGCCGAGGAACTTGAGCTTGTCGGTTCGCTTGTAGGGCTGCGCGCGAGCCGCTGGCGTGGCCATGACCGAAGCGCGGGTGATGTTCTGCGTCGCCATGACGATCACGTCGTAGTCCATCTTCAGGTTCCCCTTTGCCACCCGCTCCTTGAAGATCAGGTCGAATGGAATGCCGAACTGGTCGAAGGCATGCCGGTACCAGCCCAGTTCCTGCGTGCCGGACCACTGGGAGTAGATGGCCACGCGCGGGACGTCGGCATCGTGCGTAACCACGCTCGGCGCGGAGGCCAGTGACGCCGCGGTCAGGCCCAATGACTCGACGGCCGCCTTCGCCGCCTGCAGATCCGCCGCCGAACCCGTGATGATGAACGAGCCGGCCGGGAAGGTGACGCCTTCGGCGGTGAACGACTTTTCGGCCACGCGCATCGGGATGTTCTTCAGCTTGTAGCGGAACGCGATCATGTTGTTCGAGCCGTAGTGCGCCACCGCCAGCCCGGCGGTGCCCGACCCGGTCACCGTGCCTTTCGCCACGGCGGTCGTTACCGGCGTCGTCGCGGCGTCGAGAATCGCCTTGTTCCGGATCTCCTTCACGTCGACGTTGAACGCGAACCCCATGGACCAGCCGGAATCATCGTACGTGCGCAGGGCCGGATCGGGATAGTCCTGACGCTCGAGCAGGTTCTTGGCCAGGCGGCCGTAGGGCTGGTCGAGCTTCACCACATAGGAGCCGGCGGCGTACGTGACGCTGTCGATCGTGACCGGCGCATTGAGCCTGCCGACCTCGATGCCCTGCGCCCGCAGCACGTTGATCAAAGTCGCCACCTTCGTCATGTCGCGCTGAACCGGGAACACGAATCCGTGTGGCGGTTTGCTGCGGCCGTCCTCCATGGAGTTCTTCGTCTTCACGTAGAAGTTCTGGAGGACGAGGTTCGGGAACATCGACGTCAACTGCAGCGCCGACAACACGCCGGTCTGCATGTAGTTGGTGTTGTTGCGCCGTGAGAACGACGCCACTGCGTTAGGCGGAATGGGGATGCCGCGGTACCATTCGCGCGGCTGGCCGCCACCGCGACCGGTCGGGACGCCGCCGATACGACCAGCGGGCGCCGTTCCCGGCGGTCCGCCCCCCGCGCCGCCGGCGCGTCCGGCCGAATCCGTGGCCGCTCCGCCGCGTCCACCACGACCAGTTCCCGCGGCCCCAGCGCGTCCACCACGCCCTCCGACTGCGGCTGTGGTGTCCGCTCCGCCCCCGCGGCCGCCAGTCGCGGCCGCGCTGTCAGCGCCTCCGCCGCGCCCACCACGGCCGGCTCCTGCCGCGGCGCTGTCGGGCGCGTCCACGCCCGACTGCGTCTCGTACATCCTCATCATGCCGTTGTGGTTGTAGGCCACGGAGCCGAGATAGCCCGGCGACCAGCCGTCCATGAAGGCGTGGGTGTAGACGCCCGGCATTCCCCACTTGGTCATCTGCGACAACTCCCAGTTCGAGAAGAACGGGAGCTCGGCGAACAGGATCGGGTCGAGGTTCGGGTTCTGCGGGGGGCCGCCGCTGTACGTGTACATCAACTGGGCCGCCTCATGCAGGTCGTGCATGATCGGCGGGTGCGCCGTGAAGTACCAATCGGTGATGGCGCGCATCGAAACCTGCGAGAGGTTGATGTCGCGGTTGTTGTCGTGATAGACGTACTTCCCCCAGTACGGCACACCGGCGCCGCCTCCGCGACCGGCCGGAGCGCCGCTGCCAGCCTGCGCTGCCATCTCGAGGCCGCGGTAGAACCAGTCGACGTTGCGGTCGCGACCATCGGGGTCCGCCTGCGGAGTGATCGATACGTACACATTCTCGCGGATCTGGTTGATCAGCGGTGACGTCTCGGCCACCAGGCGATAGGCGAGCTCCATCAGCATCTCGGACGGGCCGACTTCTCCGCTGTGCAGGCCGCCCATCAGGTGGTAGTGCGGCTTGGTGGAGTTGATCAGCTGATTGACCTGCGTCTCGCTCATGCCGCGCGGGTCACCGATGCGCGCAAGGTTGGCCCGGTTCCGAGCCAGGTTGCGGAGGTTGGCCTCGGACGAAATCCAGACGATGACCAGCTCACGTCCTTCGTCGGACTTGCCGATCGACTCGATCTTCACCCGTGCCGGCGCCGCAGCGGCCAGGGCGCGGTAGTACTTCAACGCGTCGGCGTAGTAGGTGAGGGTCTTGGGCTGCCCGATGTAGTAGCCCAGGACGTCCTTTGGCGACGGGATGCCGGCCACCTTGGGCAGGTGATCGACGAGCGGGCTGCCATAGCGTGGCTCCGTGGTCCACTTCGTGTAGACGCGCGCGAACTCCGGGTCCTGCTGCTGGCGAGGATCGCGGGTTTCGGTGACGGCCTGTTGGGCGGCAATCGGCGCCCCGTTGAATAGCAGCGCTGCGGCGAGAATCGAAGGTGTGGTGCGCATTGAGTTGGTGAATCGTGAATCGTGACTCGTGACTCGTGACTCGGCACTGCCGGGCAGCTTCCCAGCTCGTGGACATTACGCCGCGACGCGCAGCGGAGCCAGCGAGGAAGGGTGTTTCTCGGCCTTCCCGCTCACGCAAAAAGGGGGTGTCATGTCCCTGACATGACACCCCTCCCTCGTGCGCTCGCTTCGCTTAACAGCGTTTACCGACGAACAGCCAGTCCGGCCGGAACTCTCAACGGGACAGGTCAGTCAAGCCCGATGCCAAGCGCGGGCCGAGACGCGTAGCCTGCCCTGAGATCACGCAGTTCGAATTCGGCTACCTCGCGCTCAATCTCCCCGTACGATTTGCCCGAGCGGGACTTGAGCAAGCGCATCAGCTCTTCGCGTTCGCCCGCCAAGCCAGCGATGTCTTCCGCGGTGACCCATGGCCATCGCGCGAGCACCGCCGACTTCATCTGCATCCAGCTGCCGTGAAGGTTGCGGCCTGGCATTCAGGAAGTACCTCGCCGAGAAAGGAAGAGGAGTGCGCGGCCTAGGTCAGTCGTCGGCTCGGCCGCAGCATCCGGATGAGCAAGAGCAGCACCACGGCGCCGATGAACGCTACCGCAATGGTGTTTGGCAGTCCGCCAATGGGCAGGCCGATCCCGAGCGTGCTGAAGATCCAACCCCCAAAGACCGCGCCGACCACACCGACGACGATGTCCCCGATGATGCCGTACCCGATGCCGCCGACAACGGCACTGGCGAGCAATCCGGCAATGAGTCCCACGATAAGCCAGGTAAGCAGATCCACGATGACTCCAGTAGTGTAGACGAGCCGCCGGCAGTGGCCGCGCGGCCCATCAGTACTGCATGACTGCAACGAACTGGCTCTGACGCTCGGCTCGAAGGCGCGGTGTCTCGGCGATTCGTGTGGATGTAGTCTGGGCGAGCGGCGGCTAAGGAACCATCCGTCGTTGGAGCGGTCTTCGGGCTAGTCCGGAGTGGAGTCCGCGAACCGATGCGCCCCCGATCGCGGGTCCTGGCTCCTCCTTCCGATTGAGGGTCCGTACGCATCACGAGCGATGGTCGATGGCCGGCGTGGTACCTAACGTTCATGCCTGAGCGGTTGGTGACACGTCACCACATACGGAATCCGATCGCTCCCTGGGCCGCCGGACCCGCCGTGCTGGCCGGAATCGCCCTTGTCACTACGGAGCGCGCCGCAAGGTGTAGGACGGGCGGCTCCCTGTTCGGGGAGCCACCTGAGCGGCGATGACACCGGATGTGCCGGTGCCGGGTCCTGAATGGCGGCTGCTCGCTGGCAACGGCAGCCCGCACAACCTGCCAAACGAAGGAATACCAGGATGCAAACCATTGCGATTGTACTGATCGTGCTCTGGGCGCTCGGCCTCGTCAGCGGCTACGCCATGGGCGGTCTCATTCACCTGTTACTCGTGATCGCGGTCGTCGTGTTCGCCCTGCGGCTCTTCACTGGCCGGCGGGTCGCATGATGAGATCGACTCGCAGCCTACGCTCGCCAATGGTCCGCGCGCTCGCGGTCGCCGGGATCACAACAGCACTCTCCTGCGCCACAAACCCCGTAACGGGCAAGCGTGAGCTGGCACTGGTATCGGAGGCGCAGGAGATCGAGATGGGGCGACAGGGCGCCGCAGAGGTAACGGCCGCCATCGGGTTGTATCCGAATGCGACGCTGCAGGGATACGTGAATCGCATTGGCCACGCGCTCGCTGCAACTACTGAGCGACCGGGGCTGCCGTGGGAATATCAGGTCCTCGATGACGCATCCGTGAACGCATTCGCGCTGCCTGGCGGATTCATCTTCGTGACGCGTGGGCTGCTCGCGCACATGACCAATGAAGCCGAGCTCGCGTCAGTGCTGGGGCACGAGAGTGGTCACGTGTCGGCCCGGCACAGTGTGCAGCAGATGAGCCGGGAGCAAGTGGCCGCGATCGGCCTCGGCGTCGGATCGGTGTTGTCTCCGGCCATCGCAAAGTACGGCCAGATCGCCGGCGCCGGCCTGGGGCTCATGTTCCTGAAATACGGTCGCGATGATGAGACGCAGTCCGATCAGCTCGGCTTCCGGTACGCGCTCGCCGCAGGATACGACACGCGTCAGATGATCAGCGTATTCCAGATGCTCCAGCGCGCCGAGCAACTGAGCGGCGGCGGTCGCCTTCCCGAATGGCAGTCGACGCACCCCGATCCGGGGAATCGGATCGCTGCCGTGCAGGCGCTCGTGGCCGCGACGTCACGGGACTTGAACGACATGAAGGTCGGCGGCGCCGAGTTCCTGCGACGGATCGATGGCATGGTCTACGGAGTGAATCCGCGCGCTGGGTTCTTCAGGGGCGCGCTCTTCCTTCATCCCGACCTGAAGTTTGTCTTCCAGTTTCCCGATGGATGGAAGACGCAGAATGCCGCTGACGCTGTCGCCGCCATCAGCCCTGACGAGAGCGCGCTTGTCGAATTGCGTGGCGCGCAGGGATCGGCCGCCGAGGCGGCGCGGGTCTTCTTCAGCCAGCTGGGAATCACGACGGTCGGACAGTCGCGCGGAACCATCCACGGGAACCCCGTGGTCTCCGCCGAGTTCACGGCACCGGACGGGCAGGGAGGATCAGTGCACGGCATCGCGGCCTTCTTCGAGTATGGTGCCGCGACGTGGCGGACACTGGCCTACACCACCGAGTCGCGATTCGGCGCCTGGAAGCCGGCGTTTCAGAATTCGATCAACAGCTTTGATCGATTGACGGACCCGGTGGCCCTCGCGGTGCAGCCGATGCGACTGCGCATCGACGCGGCACCGCAAGCGATGTCCCTGTCGCAGTTCCAGGCACAAATGCCGTCGAGCATCTCGCTCGCGGAGCTGGCATTGATCAATGGAATTCCCGAGGGCGCCCAGCTTCGCGCCGGGCAATCGATCAAGCGGGTGATCGGCACGCCACCGACACAAGTCGGCGGCCGGCCATAGGCCGCAGCACGTTTCTCAATTCACGAGGTTGCAAATGCGTAGCATCAGGATGTCCCATGAACCGAGCCGCGTGTTGCTCGGCGCAGTGCTCGTCGCGGTCACGCTTGCCTCCACGGCGTGCGCGTCCATGAGCCGGAAGGAGAAGGGCGCAGTCATCGGTGCCGCGGCCGGCGGCGCCGTCGGTGGTGTGGTCGGGAAGAACACCGGTTCGACGGCGCGAGGTGCCATCATCGGTGCCGTCGTGGGAGGCGCTGCCGGGGCCATTATCGGCCACCAGATGGACCAGCAGGCGAAGGAACTGAAGCTCGAGATTCCCGGCGCGGTGGTCGAGCGCGTTGGAGAGGGGATCCAGGTCACGTTCGCCTCAGGCCTCCTGTACGACTTCGATTCCGACGCCATCCGTCCGGAAGCGGGGCTGAATCTCAGGAACCTGGCGATCAGCCTGCAGAAGTACCCGAACACCGAACTGCTCATCGTCGGCCACACGGACGCGTTAGGGAGCACTGCCTACAACCAGGATCTGTCCTTGCGGCGCGCGAACTCGGCCTCCGGCTACCTGGCGGCTCAGGGCGTCAGTGCCGGCCGGATGCACTCGTCAGGCAGGGGTGAGCTCGAGGCGCTGGCGTCGAACGAAACCGAGGCCGGCCGCCAGATGAACCGTCGTATCGAGGTCGCCATTTTCTCCGGGGCGACGAAGTAGCCAACGCGTGGCTGCACCGGTCCCCAACGCACGTCACCCGAGGTAACACATGACGGAGTACGACTCAGCACCGACCACAACGCGCCTGCTCACGGTCACGCTCGCCGCACACGATGCGTTTACCCATGCGGCGCGCGCCGTCGTCGCGCCGGGTTACGCGGCCGAGTTCGCCCAGCGGGCCGAGTACCAGGGGCGCGTCGCGACTCACTTGCGCGGACTCCGCGCCCCGGAAGGCATGGCGTCAGACGCCCTGCGGCGAACGCCTGCCGTCGTGCGGCCTCCCACGGCCGAGCCTGGCAATGGCGACCCCAGGACTCTCTTCAGCGAGTGCCTTCGCGTTCTGGACGCGGCAACACTGGAGTTCTGTCGCGGTTACGGACCGCACGTGGCGCTGGTCCTGTCGAGCGCCATGCAGGTCGCGAATCCGGTCAGCACCACGAGGCACGGAGGAATCACGTCATGAACAAGCAGACGATCGAAGGAAACTGGATGCAGCTCAAGGGAAAGGTCCGGGAACAATGGGGGAAGCTGACCGACGACGATGTCGACGTCATCGCCGGGAAGCGTGACCAGCTCATTGGCACGATCAAGGAGAAGTACGGGAAGACCGTGGATGAGGCCGACCGGGAGGTCACGGACTTCGAGAGCCGGCACCTGAAGGCTGACTGACGGAAACCCGGCGGTTGGCCTCATCTCGAGGTCACCGCCACTGGCCGGAATCTGATTCCGGGACAGAGGCGCGCCCGAACGGACACCCTCGGTCTGCGTCCAGGGGTTGCGCCGTGCGGTCCTGGCTATTACCTATGGCGGCGAAAATCGGAATGCTTCGAGGCGTTTGCCCTGGAGCATTTTGTGCATTCAGGATCAGGCACGCGGACTCGGGCGGCGGGTCCGAGCGGCTTCGCGATCGACCATCGACCACTCATCTATGGCACCACGACCGCGTCGTCCAGTGAAGCGCTCAACGGCGTCGCCACGGACCGATGGTAAGGCTGCGACGAGGGCCGCGAAGCGGGGGCCTCGAAGCAAAGCCGCCAGCGGCAACGGTGAGGGCCGCCCGATCGCGCTGGTGCTCATTGACGACAATCGGCTGCTGCGTGAGGGGATTGTGGCGATGGTCAGCGCCCAGCCTGGTTTCAGGGTCCTCGCTGCATCTGCTGACGCAATCGAGGCACTCGAGAAGGTCAGGGAGGCCAAGCCCGACATCGTCCTCGTCGACTTCGGGTTGGAAGGCCACGACAGCCTGAGCCTGACCGCGACGGTCCACGCCGAAGTGCCGCAGGCGAAGGTGATCGTCATGGGACTCCTGCCCAGCCAGGAGGACGTTGCCCGCTACGTCCGGGCCGGGGCGTCCGGGTTCGTCATGAAGGAAGCGTCGTTCGAGGAGTTCTTCGACACCATTCGTGCCGTCGCCAGAGGGGCACAGGTCCTCCCCACGCAATTGACGAAATCCCTGTTCTCGCAAATCGCCCTCAATGTGGCCTTGAAAGACAAGCAGCAGATGCTCGATGCCGTCCGCCTGACGAGTCGCGAGCGGCAGGTCATCGACCTTCTCGGCGAAGGCCTCAGCAACAAGGAGATTGCGGGTCGGCTGCACATTGCGGTGCACACGGTCAAGAGTCACGTGCACAACGTGCTGGAGAAGCTCGCGCTCCACAGTCGCCTGGAAGTGGCCGCGTTCAGCCACGCGTCAAGCGGCTCGAGATCATTCGCTCAGTAGCAAATTCAGCCGGAGTGGGGCTGGCGGCGCCGCGAACCCGCTAGTGGCAGGTGCCGCCGCTGCGGTCCCATACGCGTCCGCCGGCATCGATGAATGCGCTGCGCCAGGCGCCGGCGCCCAGGGGCAGCTTCACGACGCCGTGGTGTCCGTCCGGATGTGCTCGTTCCCGGACGTTTCGAAGCGGAATATCCACCGTCCTTCGTCAATCGGGTCGGGCGTGACGGCGATTTCTCCGGCCGCCGTGTCGATCTCCGCCGCGTCCTTGCGAGTGCAGGTACCCAGGGCAATCAACGCTGCGCTGAGCAGGACGAGCGCCATTGCTTTCCGTCCGGTAGCAGTTGCGCTGGTCACAACGTGCAGCGAGAGACGAGGGGTCGCCATGGCGTTCTCCAGGCGTGTGCGGGGTACGGCAAGTCACCGTGGACCGCGGAACGGGATTCGGCGGCCTCTCAACGCGACGGGCAAGGAACTGGAACCCCAACGTTAGGCGTAACCGAGGCCGATTACCATCGCTCGTAAGATTGATCGGGTACTCCATCCTCCGTATTCGATCCTGCCAGTCCATCGTTTTCATTCTTGTACGGCGGTAAGGACCTGGCGCATAGTGCAACCCCGGCAGCAAGACCGGCAGTTGAGGCCGGCGAACCGGCGAGCCGCAGGGTGATCGGCCCGTCGCGACGACATCCACGAGGTGCGGGCATGGGTATGAGTCGAAGCGCGAGTAGAGAACGAACCCTGGTTGACGGTGCTCAACCCACAGCGGTGGCGGAGCAGCGCGACGGCATGAACGTCCGACGAAGCCCGATGAGGTACCAGCGACTCTTCGAAACGGCCCACGACGGAATACTCATCCTCGACGCGAGTACCGGGCGAATTCTCGACGCCAATCCGTTCATGACGAACCTGCTTGGCCTTTCCCATGACGAGCTCCTCGGGAAGGAACCATGGCAGGTGGGCCTGCTGCTGGACGCCGAGCGAAGCCGCGCGACCTCAGGCGCGCTTCGCGAGCCGGGGTTCATACGTCATGAGGAGCTGTTCCTGAAGAGCGCATCGTACCCGGAAGGCATCGACGTGGAAGTCGTCAGCAACAAGTATCAGGAAGACGGCGGCCCGGTCATTCAGTGCCACGTTCGCGACATTACGGAACGGAAGCGCGCGGACCTGCTTGCGGCACTGTATGTGGATGAACTCGCGGCCGCTGACCGCCACAGATATGAGTTCCTGGCGACGCTCTCGCATGAACTGCGTAATGCACTCGCCCCGGTCGCGAATGCATTACAGATCCTTCGCCTTGAACAGGAAGCGGCCAGCTCGCTCCCGAACCGCGCACGCGCGCTCATCGAAAGGCAGATGACGCAACTGTCACGCCTCGTGGATGACCTGCAGGAGGTCTCCTGTATCGACTCGGGGTGCATGCGAATTCAGCCTGGCCTCGTGGACCTGCGCGAGGTGGTGCAACGGTCGGTGGAAGCCGTGATGTCGGCCTACGCACACCGCAAGCACCAGGTCTTCGTAACACTTCCGGTCGAACCTATCTGGCTGGAAGCCGACGCGATCCGCCTGGAACAGGTGGTGGTAAACCTGCTGAGCAACGCCGCCAATTACACGCAGGACGGCGGAAGTATCGTAGTCATGGCGGACCGCGCACAGGATCGCGCTGAGTTGCGTGTTGCGGACACCGGAATCGGAATCGCGCCGGAGATGCTGCCGCGGGTGTTCGATCTCTTCGTCCGGGCCGAGTCCGCTCGAGATCACTCGCGAAAGGGGCTGGGGATCGGCCTGAACATCGTGAGACGAATCGTCGACCTCCACGGTGGCAGCGTCGTGGCGCGAAGCGACGGCCCGGGCGCCGGGAGCGAATTCGTCGTGTCGCTGCCGCTGGTGTCATCCGCAGCGTAAGCAGTGCGGACCGCGGGCGCGGAAACCCCGCTCCCTTGCCATGCACCGCGGCGGTGCAGATGGTCAACCGTCACGTGCACTACGACCCTGTCACTCCCAGATCATCCCTACGAGCGATAGGAATTGGGTGCGACGCGGACTATGATCAGTGATACCGCCTCCCCACGGGGAATGGCAAAGGCGACTTCGCGGTGAGAGGAGCGTGAGCCCTCGGGTACCGCAACAGGACGCCAGTGGCGCGGAAGCCTCAGACAGGCTGCGAGCGCTGAGCCCGACGAGAGAGCCTGTGAACCGGGCCGCGTCGCGCAAACATTTGACCCGACAAAACAGAAGGGGAGCAGTGGGCGCGCAATAACGCGCCGTGCCTAACAACCCGACCATATCGGGCCGTACTGCACCCACGGCATCAATAGGCGCCGCAAGGCGTCAACACGCAGGCGTCTGGACGCGGCGTCCTCGACATCGAGTCTCCGTCGAGGATCCCGCCAGGCAGGCTTACGCAGCACCAGGAGCTCTCAATGGAGAACGACATGTCATACAGGATCATCGCACTCGGAGTCGCCGCGCTGGTCGCCGCGTCCCCGGTGCAAGCACAGCGTCGCGGGACCGTGGAGCTGGGCGCGTTCGGCGGTGCGACGTCGTACGACAACAACCTGATCATCAACACCGGATCCGGCGGCGGCCTGCGCGTCGGCGCGTTCCTCGATCCCCGCTGGGCGATCGAGTTCGACGGCAGCGGCATGGGGGCAAGTCGCTCGAATGGGTTCGCGGACATTCACGTGACGTCGCTGTCCGCCCGACTGGCGCTCACGCCGGTTGTGATGGGACGGCTGTCGTGGGTCGTCGGCGCTGGCGCGGTGCAGACGGACTATGGAACGAAGTCCAGCTACGGCATGACTGGATTGCTTGGCGCGAAGTTCGCGCTTGGCGAGCGGGTGGCTCTGCGCGTCGATGCCATCACGGATTACATGCCGAAGGGTAAGGACACCAACACAGGCTTCCGTGCTGGATTCAGCTTCTTCCGCCAGCCGGGCACTCGCGTGCAGACGGTCACGGTAGTCGGTCCGCCGGCTCCCGCGGTCATGCATGAGGATTCCGTCAGCGCCACGGAGCAGCGGCGCCTCCGGTTGATCGACGCCAATTACAGCGCGCTTCGTGATTCTCTGTCACGTCCGACGCTGCTGAAGCCAACGGCTGCCTCGTCAGTCACGGCGCTTGCGACCATGCGCGAGATGATTCACTTCGCGACCGATAGTTCTCTTCTCAACGACTCGGCGAAAGTGACGCTCGACAGCAAGCTCGAGATCTTCAGGAACAACCCGGCGATGCGCATCGTCATCGTGGGCAATACCGACGAGCGCGCGACCGATGCGTACAACCTGGCACTCGGTGGACGTCGCGCCGATGCGGCCAAGGCGTATCTGGTCAGCAAGGGTATTGATCCAGTCCGGATCGAGATCGCCAGTCGTGGCGAGTCGCAGCCGATCGCGGCGGGAACGTCAACGGATGCTCAGGCGCAGAATCGACGCGCCGAGTTCCGGCTTCTGGTGGCTTCGGACTACCTGCTGCCGCCGAAGATGTAGGGTGTGCTCCGGTGGCCGAGCACCAGCCTCCGGGCAGTGGAGCAGCGGGCGTGGGCAACCGCGTCCGGCTGCGTTCCCCTGATGGAGAAATCAATGAGAAACACGATGTTCGCAGTGCTCGCGCTGTCTGGCCTAGTCGGTTGCACCCGTGGAGAGCTGGACGCGGCCTCGAGCGGCAGCGGTCGCAACCTCGATCTCCTGGCGACCGATACCGTTCTTGCCTTCGATGATCAGCCGCTTGGCGCGGTACCCGGCTCGCGAACACTGGCCATCGGTTCGCGCATCGATGCCACGTGGGGTCGGACCATTACGTCGCGCAAGAATAAGGCCGGTGAGACGGTCACGATCATTGTCACGTCCGACGTGAAAGACGGCGGCGGCCGCGTGGTCATCCCCAGCGGAGCCACAGTTGCCTTGCTCATCACCGAGCTCGCACCGGCGACGAGCCGTAGCGACTCGGATGGGAAGCTCACACTCAGCGTGACCTCGACGACGATACGCGGCAGGACCTATTCTCTGCAGGGCGACGTTACGTCGGTGCCGCACTCACTCAAGGGTCGAGGCATCGGGAAGGCCGAAGCGGTGAAGGTGGGGGTTGGGACGGCTATTGGAGCGGCGGCCGGCCAGGTGATCGGCCGTGATACAAAGAGCACAGTCATTGGCGGCGCAGTTGGCGCCGTGGGTGGCGCCGCGGTAGCCGCCCAGACGGCAAGCCGCGATGTCGTCGTGAGCGT
>Ga0209109_10000300_pt1 | contig 25034 bp, 19 predicted proteins | sample Rifsed10ft2_FD_184004 | JGI IMG/M metagenome (GOLD analysis project Ga0209109, IMG submission 184004) | Soil microbial communities from Rifle, Colorado, USA - sediment 10ft 2 (version 2) | ecosystem: Environmental > Terrestrial > Deep subsurface > Rock core/Sediment | place: Rifle, Colorado... | reverse complement strand
CGCTACAGCGAAACCATCGGCAAGATGCGGGCGGCCATGAATGTAACGCCGGCATCTTGCCGATGGTTTCGCTGTAGCGCAGCGCTTCACTCGTCCCGAGCTGTGGGAGGAAGCCCAGCTTGAGTTCTGAAAGCTGATTGCTGACCGCTGTCCGCTTTCAGTTGCTGCTGGCCAAACCCCCTTGCGGGTGGCTCCGCCGGTCCCGGGCTTTGTGACGGAGACCGCCGCCTCCGCCTCGAATCTGAGGGATCGGAGGAGCCACCCGGCCAGCAGTTCTTTCCTATGCCTCCTCTACTTCATCTACCTCCATTGCTTCCCGGCACGTTTCTCCGTGCTATCATCAATTGCCCACCCGCTGTGGGGCGCTGCGATGCCGGCTGCTCGCCGAGTCTTCCTGCTGATCCTCGCGCTGCTTCTCTTGTTGTTGTTGTTTGCCGTCCCCACCGTCTCCCTCGCGCAGGAGCCCTCTCCGCCCTCGCCCCTGGCCGATGCCGCCCGCCAGCTCGCCGCCAAAATTGCCGCGGCCCTTCAGCCCCGTGAGGCACTTGTGCTCACCGTGCGCAACATCTCCTCGCTAAACGCCGCCGATACTGCCGAAGTTCGCCGCGCGCTCGAAGCTGATTTGACCGCACGCGGCTTTTACTTCGTCACGGGTCGTTCGGGCGTCCCACGCGCGCCCGCTGCGGTCGAGGATGCGAAGCCGCTGACTGAGATCCGCCTGACGTTCTCAGAGAATCTCGAAGGCTTCCTGTTGATCGTCGATGTTCCTGGTCGAGACCTGGCACTCATGCAGCCAGTACCCTCAAGACCTCTTGCCGTGACTCGGAGCATGAATGACCGGCCAACGGTTAGCATCCAGAAGGAATTGATCTGGGAAGACCACGAACCTATCTTGGATTTCTCGGCGGTCCCCGCGCTGCCGGACAGGCCGCCGGGCTTATTGGTCCTCGGAAGTGAACACGTTTCTTTCTATCAGTGGTTGGAAGGCTCGTGGCGACTCGCTGGTCAACATGCGATTGACCATGCCAGACCATTCTCACGGGACCCTCGAGGGGTTTTAGGCCTGAACGACCCTCAGTTCCACGTTGTGCTTCCCGGCGTCTCATGTAGAGGAAGCTTGAACGCTGCTTTGATCCTTCGCTGTGCCCCCAACAGCCAACCTTGGCTGGAAGGGGACACCCATCATCTCGAGGTGTTGGGGCAGCAGGTGGAGGGGCGCAACTACTTTGAGATACGTCCGTCCGAGAAACTCTCAGCAAGTCCTTTTCAGGGCGAATATTATTCCGTAGTTGTGCATGGGGACGGGGATGATCGGGCTTGGCTCGTGGCCCAAGTGGATGGACAGACAGGGTTGTACAAAAAGAATAGAGAACTCCTTGCGACGTTCAACGGCTGGGGGAGTGACTTGGAGCAGGTCGCCACGGGCTGCGACAATCGGCACGCTGTTCTAACGACCTCGCCTGGCGACTGGACCACCACTGATTCCGTTCGTGCCTTCGAGATCGATGGGACCAAAGCAGTTCCCGTAAGCCCCACAATCGAGTTTCCTGGGCCAATCGTCGCACTGTGGGATAACAGAGTTGTTGTCCGCAATCTCAAGACAGGACGCTATGAGGCGTATCGCCTTACCATCTCCTGCGGCAAGTAGAGTAGGACAAGCATTCTTGCCTGTTCTCTTCGCCCTGGCACTTGCTGCTTCGCTCGTAGCCACCACGCGGCCGCGGTATGGCGGGACGCTGCGAATCGAGATGCGCGCGAGGGTAGAGGCGCACGATCCCCGCGAGATACCCAACGACTCTTTTGGCGCAGGTGATGTGGCTGCCGCAGCCTCTGCGGGAAAGCTTGTTTCGCTCGCGTTTGAGCGCCTAGTGCGGCTGGATAACAACGGCCAGCCGCAGCCGCAGCTCGCTCTTTCCTGGCAGTCCGACGTCGCGAAGAAGCGCTGGGAGTTTCGCCTGCGTCCCGGCGTCAAATTCCACGACGGCACGTCGCTGACGCCCGCCACTGTCGTAGCCGCGCTTCAGCGTCAGTGGGGCAACGACTTCTTGATGAGCGTCTCGGGGGATGCGCTGGTCATCGAATCGAAGCAGCCGCAGCTAGATCTGCTCGAACGCCTTGCCACCGGCCGAAGCTCCATCTTCACGCTCCCCCGCGACGGCAGCGGCATCGTCGGCACGGGGCCATTCCGCGTGGCCGAATGGCAGCCGCGCCAGCGTGCAGTATTCGCTGCCAACGACGACCACTGGGGCGGCCGCCCGTTCCTTGACAAGATTGAAGTGCAGATGGGCGTCAACCTCACGCAGCAGCTTGTGGACTTCGAGTTGGGCAAGGCCGACCTGATCGAACTCGCGCCCGACCAACTTCGTCGCGCCACTCAGGACGGCGCCCGCATCTGGGCATCCGCGCCGGTCGAATTGCTCGCCGTCGTGTTCCCCGCAGAAGGCCCCGCCGCGCAGGACGCGCGCCTACGCCAGGCGCTCGCGCTTGCGGTGGACCGCGCCGCCCTTCAGAATGTGCTGCTTCAGAAGCAGGGAGAAGTCGCCGGAGGACTTTTGCCGCAGTGGCTCTCGGGGTATGCTTTTCTGTTTCCGGCAGCGGCGGACGTGGATCGCGCGCGCAAGCTCATCGCGAAGAGTTCTCCCGCGCCCGCGCCGCTGGTGCTCGAATACGATGCAGCCGACCCGCTGGCGCGTGCCGTTGCCGAGCGGGTTGCCCTGGACACGTCGCAAGTGGGGCTGAAATTGCAGGCCGTGACGGCAGGCCCAGCTTCGCAGGCCGCGGGGAAGTTGCGCCTGATGCGCGTCCGGCTGGCTGACCTGAACCCGCGCGTGGCGCTTTCATCGCTGGCTTCGACGCTCTCTTTGGGCGATGGCAACGACGCAGAGGCAGCCGTCACGCCCGAACAGCAGTACGCTGTTGAGAAAGCAATGGTGGATTCAAATCGAGTGATCCCGCTTGTCCACATCCCGGAGATTTACGGTCTGAGCCCACTGCTGCGCAACTGGATGCCGACGCGCTGGGGTGCTTGGCGCCTCGAAGACGCCTGGTTGGCTCTGCCCGAACAGGCCGCGCCCGCAGGAGCCAGGCCGTGAGCTTCCGCGCGCGCCTGCTGATCTTTTTCGCGCTGACGGTGGCGCTGGCCGTCGCGCTGGTCTCCTGGGCGGTGGCGAGCTACTCCCGCCGCGAATTTGAGACGCTCGATCACCAGCGCACTGAGGCGCTGGTGGCGCAGTTCCGCCGCGAGTTTGCTGCGCGCGGCGAAGAAGTAGTTCGCCGGGTGGAGGGCATCATCGAAGCCGAAGCCAACGTGCGCATGGCCATCGAACTGTCCCGCCCGCAGGCCGACGCTTCGCTCTACGTCAACGATGCGCGCGGACTTTCTGCTACGCACCACCTGGACTTTCTCGAGATTGTCTCGAACGACGGCAAGCTGATCAGCTCCGCGCAGTGGCCCGCGCGCTTCGGCTATCCCAACGAGTGGGTCGGCCGGCAGGCGGATTGGAAAGGCTCCGGCGCGTTCCTCCGCCGCGAAGAGCTGCCCGACAGCGTGGCCCTGGCGCTCACGGCCGTGCGCGCGGTCCGCGTCGGAGAAAAAAATCTCTTTTTCATCGGTGGGCTGCAACTCGATAAAGACTTTCTGGGCACGCTCGTCCTGCCCGCGGGCACACGCGCGCTACTTTACAGAAATCTCGAGGAGGGCTTCGTCCCCGGCGCGCTCAGCGATGCCTCCGGCCCGCTCCCCGCCGCGCAAACCGACCGTCTGGCTTCACTCCTCGAACAGGTCCGCAAGGATCCTCGCCCGCTGACCCAGACGGTGCAGCTCACTGCCGACGCCGTGAGCGCCGAGACCTTTCACGCCATCCCACTGCTCGGCCGCGACGATAAATTGCTCGGCATCCTGCTGGTGAGCAGCTCGCGCCGCGACCTCGTCCTGCTGACGCGCTTTATCCGCGACGTCGCACTCGTGGTGGGCGGTGTCGGGATTCTCCTGGCGATCGGCCTGGCCTGGTGGGTGTCGCGGCGGATCACGCGGCCGGTGGAGGCGCTGGCCGCGGGCGCGCGCGAGGTTGCCGCCGGTCATTGGGAAACGCGGGTCGAGGTGCGTTCGCGCGACGAAATCGGCCAGCTCGCCACCGCGTTCAACGAAATGACCCGCCAGCTCGCCGAGCAGAAAGAGCGTCTGGTGGCCGCCGAGCGCGTTGCTGCCTGGCGCGAGCTGGCGCGACGCCTGGCCCACGAGTTGAAGAATCCGCTCTTCCCGCTCCAGCTCACCGTGGAAAACCTTCAGCGCGCCCGCGAGCTCACCTCCGAGCAGTTCGACGAGGTTTTCTTCGAGTCCACCGGCACGCTGCGCGGCGAGTTGGAAAAACTCAACGCCATCGTTGCCCGCTTCAGCGATTTTGCCAAAATGCCTGCACCGCAGCTCCAGCCGGTTCAATTCAACGAAGCGGTTCGCAGCGCCGTGAAACTCTTCGAGGCGCAATTCAGCGCCGTCGGCCGGCCGCCGATCATCCCGGAGCTTTACCTCGATGAAGGCGTCGGCACGGTACAGGCCGATCCCGACCTGCTCCACCGCGCGCTGCAGAACCTTGTGCTCAACGCCGTGGACGCCATGCCTGCCGGCGGCACACTCACCATTCGCACGCAGGCGCAGAACGGCTCCGTGCGCATGGAAGTCTCCGACACGGGCAGCGGTCTCACCCGCGAAGAGTGCGAGCGCCTCTTCACGCCTTACTACACCACCAAGCAGTACGGCACCGGGCTCGGGCTGGCCATCGTGCAGTCCGTTGTGAGCGACCACCAGGGCCGCATCACCGTCGAGAGCGAGCCGGGCCGCGGCACAACCTTTCGCATTGACCTGCCTGCCCAACCGCCGGCCTCAGACGGCGCGGGCCGGGAGCAGCCCTGACGCCCGTGGGCCACAAAGCGCATCTATTAGTCATCGATGACGACGCCAATACGCTGGCCTCGCTCGCGCGAGCCTTTCGCCTGGCCGGGCATGAGGCTACCGTCTGCGACAACGCCGCCCGCGCGCTCGACCTGGTAAAAGCGCAGCGCTTTGACCTGATCCTTTCCGACGTCGTCATGCCCGGCAGAGACGGCCTGGCGTTGCTCGCCGATTTGAAGGCCGCGGGCGTCGCCACGCCTGTGGTGATGATCTCCGGCCAGGCCAACATCGAAATGGCGGTGAAGGCTACGCACCTAGGCGCGGTGGATTTTCTTGAGAAGCCGCTCTCCACCGAAAAGCTGATGGTCACTGTCGAAAATGCTTTGCGGCTAGTGCGGCTCGAGCAGGAAAACCGCGATCTGCGCCGCCGCGTGGGCAGGCACGAATTGGTCTGGTCCAGCCCGACGATGGAGAAAGTGATGGCCCAGGTCGAGCGCGTCGCGCCGAGCGAGACGCGCGTCTGCATTCTGGGCGAGACCGGCACGGGGAAGGAGCTGGTGGCGCGCACGCTGCACGAAAAAAGCGCGCGCGGCGCGGGGCCGTTTGTCACGCTCAACTGCGCTGCCGTCCCCAGCGAGTTGATCGAATCGGAAATCTTCGGCCACGAAAAAGGTTCGTTCACCGGGGCCGCCGGCCGGCACATCGGAAAGTTCGAGCAAGCCGAGGGCGGCACGCTGTTCCTCGACGAGATTGGCGACATGCCACTCTCGATGCAGGCCAAACTCCTGCGCGTGCTCGAAGAGGGCGAAATCGAGCGCGTCGGCGGCGACCGGCCTGTCAGCGTGGATGTTCGCGTGGTTGTTGCCACGCACCGCAACCTCGAGGAGCTGGTCCGGCAGAACGCCTTCCGCCAGGACCTCTTTCACCGCATCTACGTCTATCCGCTGGTGCTGCCGCCGCTGCGCGAGCGCCCCGAAGATGTTCCGGTGCTGGCCGCGCACTTCGCCCGGCAGGTGGCCGAGCAGAACGGCTGGCGCGTGAAAGAGTTCTCGCCGGATGCCGTCCAGGCGTTGCAGCTCTACTCCTGGCCCGGAAACGTCCGCGAGCTGCGCAACGTCGTCGAGCGGCTATTGCTTCTCTCCGGCGATTCCGCCGTGGACGTCGCCACGGTTCGCCTCGCCCTGCCGCAAAACGCAGCCGCAGGTGTGGGAGCAGGACTTGCTTCGCCCGCAATGAACGGCACGCTCGCCGAGCGCGTCGAAATCTTCGAGCGCGAAGTCTTGCTCACCGAGCTCAAGCGCAACCACAACCACATGACCAACACCGCACGCGCGCTAGGCCTCGAGCGCAGCCACCTCTACAAGAAATGCCAGCAGCTCGGTATTGATCTCCGCGCCGTCCGCAGAGGCGCATAACCAGCAGCCTTCACTCATTCCTGGTGTTGAACACCAGTTTCACGAGCAGTCTGGCGGTGCCTCGCCCAGCAATACGCTGTGTGGCTGCGAATTTGTGCGCGCTATTTTGCTGCTGTGGAGAGTGAGGGGTCTTTTCTCAAACGACAGAATTGACCACCAGCATGTAGAACCAGTTCAGGGCCACCAGCAGCGCCCCGATCAGCAGGGGAATCCGCGTGCGGTCCTTGAGAAACGCGACCGCAAACGTGGCTGTGAGCATCACGCCCAGGTTGATATTGATCGCGGCATAGAGCCCGGGGCTGTAGTCCTCGCCGATCAGGTCGTTCGCAAACATTCCCAGAAGGAAATACAAGCAGCTCGCGGAAACCAGCAGCAGAAGCAGCAGTGCAAGCCCGCCCGGACGCTGGCTCCGAGGTTCCGTGTCGCCCTTCAGCGCCCGGCGCCAGGCAATTCCCAGCGGAATGGCCGGCGCGGTTAGCAGAACCAGGATAAGCACATAGAGGAATTTCTGCCCGTGTATCATCGAAGTATTAGATGCAGAACGCGGAAACTGCGCGCGATTACTTGCGGGGCACGGCGAGCGCCTTGCCTTCCGCCTTTTCCATCTTCAGACCAAGCCAGCCGGCCACGGTTGGCGCCACGTCAATCAGTTGCCCGCCTTCAATCTCTCCCGCACCGATTGACGGCCCGTAAATCAGCAGCGACGGCCGCATGGCCGGCACACTGGGCGGCCAACCATGCCCGGCGGCATTGGGACTGTTCGCAGGTGAGACGAGGTCGCCGGTAAAACCGCCTATTAGGGCCCAGCCAGCGGCCGCTTCAATGGCCAGGAACGCATCCGGGTCGCCGCCCATGGCGACAATCTGATCGTGGTTGTGGACGCGCGCCACGCCGGAGCCCGGCCTGGCCGCCGCCTCCTCAAAAAGTTGCGTTACTGCGCGGCGTGTCTCTTCGTCATCCTTATCTTTGACGTAGACGTACGCGGATCCGGTAGTGGGCAGCAGCCACGCCTTCCAGACGGTGATTCGGTTTCTGTCGTCGAGCGTGATCAGTCCTTTCTCCCGCAGCCAGACGCCCGGACGCAGCCGCTGCGTGTAGCGGGCATGTCCGTGGTCGCTGACCACCACCAGCGCAGTCTGTTCCCAGGTGCCGGCTTTTTTCGCCGCGGCGATCACGCGAGCGATTTGCTGGTCGGCGATCTCGAGCGCTTCGAGGCCGCGCCCGGCCAGCGGGCCGTCCTGATGCTGGTAGTGGTCCACGTCGAAGATGTGCAGCATGAGAAGATTCGGCTTCATCGTCTCGATCACATGGACGGCGACGTCGGTGGATTCCGTATCGTGCACGCGCGGCGGAAGGAAATTTTTCTTGAAGTTGGGGAACTTCCCTGCCACGGCGTCGAGCAGGCCCGGCGGGATGGCCATGGCGAAGTTCAGCTTGGCGTCTTCTTCCGTACCCGGGTCTTGCCGCCAGAACTCTTGCACCACGGCGTCGGCACGTGCGCCGACTGTCGCCGGCCAGTAGATCAGCGCCGTCTTCAGGCCGCGGGCCTTGGCCACGTCCCACAGCGTGGGCACGCGGATATCGACCGTGTACCAGCGCACAGCGTAGGGCAGCCGGCCCATCGGGTCAAACGGCCCGTTGCTCATGATTCCGTGCGTGCCCGGGTTGGCGCCCGTTGCAATCGAAGTGTGCGAGGGATAGGTGACTGACGGAAACACGGGGACCAGACCTTCGCTGTACGCGCCGTTCGCCGCGATCTCCCGCAGCGTGGGCACCTTTAGTCCGTACGCATCGGGCTGCAAATAGGTCTCTGGCATCATCCCGTCCACTGAAACAATGAACACGTGCCGGATCCCCGGGGCTGCCGCGGCAGGGATCTTTCCTATACGCGAGGACTGGCCCACAGTCGGCGCCTTCGCCGGCGGCTTCTGTGCGCCCGCAGGCAGCAGGGCAAGACACAGAGCGATCAAGAATGTAGCGGAATGGAAGGCCAGCCTTTTTCTCATCATCGCTCCCTCAGGGATCGCGCAGGCACCACCGGCAGTTTGCGTCGCTTACTCTACTGAGGAGGGATTGTCCGCACAAGCAAAATGCAGGTGCGAGGGGGGAAGCGGTCGTTCGCGCAGTTGTGTCTATTGCCCGGACTTGGCCGGGGCCGGAGGCGCGGCCGCCATCGCAGGCGGGCGCAGGGCGAAGTAGCTGCGCGCAAATGCAGCCTGATCGCTCGACCCATCCACGACGATCGCCTGCACCGTGTACCGACCGGGTGCGAGCTTCTCGAGCGGCAGGCTGATGCGGAACGTCGCCGTACCCATTTTCGCGTCCACCTCGGCGGGCTCAACCAGCGGCGTGTCGTTGGTGCGTTCGCCGTTGCGGAAGAAGACCAGCCCCGCGCGCAGCTTGCTGCCGTCGTCCCTGGGCGGTCGGTAGGCCTGGAAGAAGATGTAGAGCCGCTGCTGGGTGGTGAAAACCCGAGTGACGCTGGGCACGATCCGCTCGCCGCCCATCTCGAGCGGCGAATTCTTCAGCTTGACGTCCGCGGCCAGCGCCTTGGTTTCCACCTCGGAGCTTTTCCGCACCTTTTCGAGCTGGCTCGAGAGCAGCACCGAGCTAAGCTCTAACCGCGGCGGCTGGGCCAGCGCCGGCAGTGAAAGCTCCTGCTCAAACGTGCCGACGCGCCCGGTCTCATTTTCGCGCGCCAGGAACTTCAGCCGGTAGTTGCCCGGCGGCAGGACGAATCCGCCCTGATAGACCAGCGAGCGCTGCCCCACCTGTTGGAAGCGTTCCTGCTCGAGCTTCACCGTCACGGTATCGCGCAGCGCACCGGCCACGCGTCCGGTCGTTTCTTCGCGCACTTCGGCGGCGAAATCGAACTCCACCTGCCGGCGTCCGCGCTTCTCCGCCCATTGCAGCGCGCTCGAGGCCAGCTTGGCGGCGATGGGCACAAACACCTCGTCTTTGTTCAAACGGAAGTGCGCGGTCTCAATCGCCACGGGCAGCTCGACGCGCGGGTTCTCGGCGCGCATTGCCTCTTCAAGCTGTCGCTCGCGGTCTTCGGCGGTGAACAGGCCGTAGTCCTTCGGCGCGTAGTAGCCCTCGCGGAAACGCACGCGCGTTCCCGGCGCGTCCACGCGCACGCGCACGCGGCGGAAGCGGCCGTCGCGCGCCGAGTTGGTGCTGTAGTAGCCCAGCAGGTAGTAGCCCGACGCATCCGCCTGCACCTGCTGAAACACTTCCTTGAAGTCGCCGGTATCGGTAAACGTGCGACCGCCCGTGTCGGCGGCAAGCGTGGTGAGCGTCTCGCGCGAATCCTGCCGCGACTGTGCCTGGCGGAAGACCGCCGCGCCGCTGAACATCGCCGTGCCTGCCGCCGCGCCAGTCTGCGCGTCGCCACCGGGCGCCGAGGCCTGCAAGCCGGTCGAGTCCACCGTGTAGTAGGAGACGTTGGCGCGGTTGGCCGCGTCGGTGGCCGCGCGCAGTTGCGAACGGTTTTCGTCGCCCGTCTGCGTGATGCCGCCGGTGAAGTGGATTACCGACTTTTTCCCCGGGATGTCGCGCAGCAGGTTGGCCACGGCCTCGACCGCGGCAAGCTTTCGGTCAGTATTGAAAATATTGAACTCGGCCTCGTCCGGCGTGAACGCCGCGCCGGTGTCTTCAGCGACGGCCTCCTGGCCAGCGGGCGCAGCGGCGTCGGCCTGACCGGCCAGTTGCGAGTCCTTGCCCGGTATCAAACGCGCTACGGCGCGCTCAAGCGTTGGTTTGTCGCTGGTGAAATTGGCCAGCACACCGAGCCGGTTGCCGAACGCAACGATCGCGACAAGGTCCGCCGGGGTCATCTGTTCGCGCAAATACTTCTGCGCGGCGCCGGTGGCGCGCAGGAGCTGGTCCGGCTCGAGCGAGCTCAGGTCGAAGAAAAGTACGATCAGCCGGCGGTCGCGCACCGCCTGGCGCACCTTCTCCGGCGAGGCCACGGCACCAAGCATCACCACCACCGGCCGTGAGTCTTCTACAGCCGCAGTCTCGATTCGCTCAATGTCGTAGTAGTCGAAAGAGGAAATTTTCTGGGCTTTGTCGTCTTCAAGCACGATGAACTGCTCAGGCTTCAGCCCTTTCACCGGCTTGCCCGCGCGGTCGGTTACCTGCGCGTCAATCAGCACCAGGTCGGTGAACGCCCGGATCACTCCCTTTTCCTGAACCGGTGCCTGCTGTGTTGGTGGTGGCGCAGGAGCTTGACGCGGGTTGATCGGCCCCACCGGCTTGGGCTGTTGTGGCTGCGGGTTCTGTGGCCAGGCGGGTGTGCCGGTCAAAGAAGCAATCAGCAAAACGGCGGCGAGTTTTCGCATTAGAAGTTCACCCGCATCTGGAATTCCATGGTGCGCATCGGCCGCGAACCGGTCACGCGCCCAAACGTGGTCGAGTTGACCACCGTCGAAAGCCCGGTGAAGTTCGGCGTGTTGGTCAGGTTGTTCACTTCCCAGCGCAGGTCCATGCGCCGCTGGCCGTCCTTGCCGAAGCGGATGCCGCGGTTCAGCGCGAAGTTCATCTGAAACGATCCCGGGCCGGTAATCGTGTTGCGCGCGGCGTTACCGAATTCCCCCGCCGGCGGCAAGATAAAGGCCGACGTATTGAAGAAGTGCAGCGGGTCGCGGTCGCCCGAGGAGAGGTTCGGGTAGCCAATCTGGTCCGCGCGCTGCGAGAAGCCGCCGGTGCCGCTGTTGTCCGGCGTGCCGCCCAGCACGCGCGCGGTGAACGGCGTGCCAGAGGAAACAGTCACGCCGCCGCTCATCTGCCAATTGCCGAACGCGCGAGCCGTCCAGCCCTTCCTCGCCCACTTCTTGCGCTCGCCGAAAGGCAGCTCATAGAAATAGTTGGTGCGAAGGGAATGTCGCACGTCGAAGGAGGAAAGCCCGCGCTCGGCCCGGAAGTTGTGGTCGTCCTGCACCACCACCTGCGCGCCGCCGCCGATTGTGCTGGCATCGTCAATCGACTTTCCGTAGGTGTATTGCGCCATGAACATCAGCCCGCGCGCCATCCGCCGCGTCAGGCTCGCTTGCAACGCGTTGTAGATCGAATTCGCGCCAAATGTGTCTAGCGTGAACCCCAGCGCGTTGGGGATCTGCCCCGGCGCGCCGCTGCTGGAAGCCCGGTTGGGCGCCCGGAGACGGTCCAGGTGCGTGCCTTTTGTCCCTGTGTACGTCAGCGTGACGACCGTGCTCTGTGTCGCCTGCATCTCGAGGCTCGCATTCCAAATCTGCGCGTTCCCAAGTTGATAGTCAGGATCGACGGCTACTGTGTTCTGCACCGTGTTGGGCGGGACCGACGGGAAGCCGTCCTGCAATGTCAGGAGCTGGCTGGCGCTGGTGATCCGCGCCTGCGCCTGTGCGAAGGGCGGCTGGTTGGCCATTCCGAACATCAACTGCGTGTAGATCGACGTGTTGTAAAACATGCTGTAGCCGGCCCGCACCGTGAGCGGGTGTTTGGTGAACCAGCCCTTCGCGGCAGGCTTCCAGGCGATGGCGAAGCGCGGCGCCCAATTGTTCTTGTCGGTGCGCACTAGCGCCCGCGGGAACACGCCGTGGAAGGGGCCAATCTGTCCGGGGATTACGGTCACGGCCCTGGTGAAATCTGAGTTGAGGTCGAGGTTGGCGATGCGGTTGAACTTCTCCACCGGCGGTGTCAGGATTTCGTAGCGGATCCCCCAGTTGATCGAAAACCGCGGGTGCAGCCGCCAGTCGTCCTGGAAGAACAGGACAAAGCCCCAGTTGCGGAAATATGTGCTCGAGCTGCCAAACCGCTGTGTGGTCGTTTGCGGCAGCCCGATCAGGAAGTCGGCGAAGTCCCAGCCCGTGCCCGGCACCGGCTCGCCGGTGGCGGTGAGCTGGCTGGTCTGAACTCCCGTGAAGTTAAACGAGCCGCGCGGCGTCGGGTCCGTGCGCGTATTGATCTGCTGCCGCCGCAATTCGATCCCGGCCCTCAGCGTGTGCTTGGGCAGCGAGTAGGAGAGATTGTCCATCAGCCGTAGCGACTGGTTGCGTCGCAGCGCCGGCACGGGGTCGTTGACGTCGGAGAAGTTCGTCAGCCCGATTTGCGGCACGCCGAAGTTGATCGGGTCGGTGGAGATGCCGGTGATGCCCAGGTCGCCGGCGATATCGCGCTTGAAAGCAAACGCGTTCAGCGAGCGGCTGCGGTTCCGGTTGAACATCACGCGCGAGTCATTGATTAGCCGCCGCGTCAGCGTCTGCGTCAGCCCAAACATCACATTCTGCCCGCGGCCGCTCGTCTGGCTGAGCAGCTCCGGGAACGCCTGCACCGCCTCGCTGCGCGACTCGCTCAGGTTGTAGGTCGCCTGGAAGTTCAGTTTTGGCGAGATGGTGTGCACGATGCGCGTGTTGAAACGGTCCGAGGAGGTCGGGACGCGGGCCTGGAGGTGGAAGTTCTGTACCAGCCCGGGCAGGTTGGGCAGCGGGATGAACTCAAGCAGCCCCACCGACGCCGCGTTCAGCCTGTTCTGCGGGATCACGCTCCCGAACGAAGTGCGCGGCCCGCCGATGTTCGAGAGCGGGTCAAAGAGCTGCAGTCCGCGCGCAGTGAAGTTCCCTTCGCGCTCCTCCGGCAGCGGCACGGTGGCAAACGTATCCACCGGGTCGCGGCCGCGCGCCAGGTCGTAGTTCACAAAGAAAAAAGTCTTGTCCTTACCGTTGTAGAGCTTCCCCAGCACAAGCGGCCCGCCGACGTTCACTCCGAATCGTTGCCGCCACGTGTCGATTTTTGGCGGATTCACCTGCGTTAACGAATACGGCTTCGCGTCGAATGCCGAATTCCCATACCGTTCGTAGATACCGAACCGGACGCGGTTTACCTGTTGTCGCAGCAGCCGCTGCATGCCCCACAGCGCTTCGATCCCGCCGGGCGCGCCGCCGCCAACCACCACCTGCTGGTTAGCAGGAGCGCCCTGACCGCCACCCTGTGTGCCCTGTTCGCGCTGTCTGCTTTGTGGTCCGCCCTGGGCTGTGCGCTGCCCTTGTGCTTGGCTCTGCCCTTGTCTCTGTCCCTGACCCTGTTGCTGGCCGCGGCCGCCCTGTTGCCCGCCGGGCCCGCCCATCATTTGCACGAAGATCTGACCCATCCCGCCGGGCATGCCGCCGCCCTGGCCCGGAACTCCGCCGGGGCCGAAGCCGCCCGGATCACCGAAACCGGGGAATCCTCCGGCTCCGCCAAGCCCTCCGAACGGACCAAAGGGATTCTCACCCGATGGAGTGACGCCGCGGCCCACTGTTCCATTGATCAGGAATGCGTCTGAAGATGCCGCATCGCCCAGCGGGTTCTCAGGAATGGACGCAACTCCGCCCTCCGCACCGGCTGCACCCCCTTGCCCGGTCGGGTCCACCTGTTGGAAGCCACCCTGTCGCATCCGTTGCTGAATAAGCTCGGCCATGTTGGCGGGGACTTGCTGGCCCTGCGGACCACGCTGTGGTCCGCTGGGCCGTCCGGCCCCGGGTTGAAGCGGAGCATTCTTCGCCTGCGTCTGCGGGTTCGTGCCTGGCGCTGGCGGTGTTGCAGGCGTGCCGCCAGCCGTCGCTGGAGGAGTCTGCTTTGCCGCTTCTGGCGTCTGCGCGCCCGGAGGAGCCGCCGGCGCTTGCGGACCGGCTTGTGTGTTTGTTGCGGAAGACAAATCGAAGGGGGCGATGCGGAGCTTCAGGTCGATCTCAGGTGATGCGCTAGCCGAGAGGGCGATTTCTGACGTGGCCGGCGCGAATCCCAGTTGCTGCGCTTCAATGCGGAATGCGCCCCCGGGCAAGCCCGACATCTCCCACTTGCCGTTTTCATCGGTCCAGGTGACCCAGGCCTTCCCACTTTGCGCGTGGACGAGGCGCACCGTCGCGCCCGGCACCGCCATGCCCGACGCCGTGCGCACCACACCCGTGGCGCGTGCCGAGGCGGGTACAGCTTCCTGCGACGTGGCAGCCCATGCCGCCATTCCCGCCCAGGCCAGCAGACAACACAATCCGGGTGCGATTTTCCGAGCCAACTTGTAGGAAAGCACCCGCCCCACCCCTCTGACCTGATGCGATCACTGCAAACGGACTGGCGAGCCTCAGCGGGCTGGCGCGGCCGGTTCGAGCGCAGTCTCTATGTCTCAGTTTAGACGCACCAGCCGCGTGCCTCGTTACCATTGTTTATACCCCTGTGCTCTCACTTGCGGCGGCCGCTGGCACGCCGTCCCCCGGCGTGCGACAATGAACCCGGTCGAAAATCGCCATGAAATGTTCCTCCATCCTGAACCGTTTTCGCCACGGCTTGCTGGCCGGTGCTCTGGTGCTGATGCTGGCAGGGAGTCTTGCACTTGCCGATCGCACGAAATCGCTCTCCGGCAAGCTCCGTCGGGTGGAGGGCAACGTCCTGACCGTCGTGAAGAAGGGTCTCGGCGGCAGTAGCCTGGTCGAGGTCGAATACGATGAGAAGACCCGCGTCGTCGGCCAGCTCGTGCCCGGGATGATCCTCAAGATCAAGTACCGCGAGGAGGCGGTTGAAGGTGGCACCGTGCGCCGCGTGGCCACACAAATTGAAGCGGTGCCCGACCATGCCTCAAAGGCGGCCCGCGGGGCGGTTCAGGAGACCAAGCCGAAGCAGTAGCGGCCCACCGGAGGCGGGGAGATGAACGAGCGCGACTTCTACATCGAGCGGCAGGAGACCAAGCCCATCCCGCTCGTCTGCCCGAGTTGCAAGAAGGAAGACTCCTACCCGATCCGCTGGATGGTCCGCACCAAGAAAAATGAGCTGCCCGGCGGCGCCTCCGAGGAAGACCGCAAGCGCTTTGCCGCCGCCCGTTCGTACATGGTTCGCGTGGATGAGCTGGTGGCCTGCCGCAAGTGCCGCAAGCGCTTCGAGCTCACCGGCCAGTCCGTTGTTTTGACCGGTACCGCCGACCCCAGCCTGCGCGAACGAGACCCGGAAAACTTCGGCAACCGCTGAAAAACGTCAGCACAGGGTGTCATCCTGAGTCCGCCGCGGCGAGCGAAGGATCCCTCATTCGCGGTTCAGCTCAGATCTCGGGATACATGTCGAAGAATGCCTCCACCGATTGCCGCAGCGTCCGCTCGATCTCATCCTTGCTGCCCTCGATCAGGTGCATCGTCACGCGCGCCGTCTTTCCGCTCTTCAGCGTGACCGTTGCCGCCTGCACCTCAGCCAGCTCCTCCGCCGGGAAGAGTCGCATCCCGTACACCAACCCAATCTTCGCCATTGCCCTCTCCTGAGCCGCTTTCTTCGCGCCAGCTTTGTACTATGGCATACTCGGCGACGCTCCGGCACTCATGGAAACCCGCAGACTCACCTTCACGCTCCTGCCTGGCGATTATGCTTTCTGCCGCCTCGACCCCGCCGCGCCGATTCCCGCCTGGGCCACCGACGGCCCGTTCTTCTCCGTCACGCGCACCGCCGACGAGCTCTCCATCTTCTGCCGCGAAGCCGGCGTCCCCGCCGACGCGAAGGCCAGCCGCGGCTGGCGCTGCCTGAAAGTCGAGGGTCCTTTCGATTTCTCCGCCGTCGGAGTGATTGCCTCGTTCGCCGGGCCACTGGCCGAAGCCGGCCTTAGCATTTCTGTCGTCTCCACCTACAACACCGATTATCTCTTCATGCAGAAGCCCGCACTTGATCAGGCCCTTCCCTTGTTGTGCTCTCTCGGCCACGCCGTACTTGCCTAGGCTGTGCTTCGTGCGTGCTTTAAGACAGTTGCTCTCCCGATGACCAAGCGGGGTTACACTATAGACATCCCTCGCCCTCGGGCCAGCATCCGAATCGGAAGGGACGCCTGTGGAGGGTGTGATGCACATTTCGTTTGGCGCCAAGCTTTTCTCAACCGTAGCGCTCGCACTTGCGCTTGCGGTGACGGCCCCCGCTCAACAGCAGCCAACTCCGCCTACCCAGCAGCAAGAGTTGCCAAAGCCCGCCGAGGTCACCGAGCCTGCCGTAAAGACGCACCCGGCCAAGATCATCCTCCCGGCCGGCACCAAGCTCCCGCTGGTGCTCCACAATGCGATCACTACGCGCAACGCTCACCCCGGCGACGCGATCTATCTCGAGACTCTTTTTCCGATCACTCGCGACAACCGTATCGTCATCCCGGCCGGCTCCTATGTGCAGGGCGAGATCCTTGAAGCCAAGCGCCCGGGAAAGGTTAAGGGTCGCGGCGAAGTCCGCATTCGCCTGAACACCCTGATTCTTCCCAATGGCTATACCGTGGATTTCAACGCGGTCCCCACCAATGTCGGCACTGGCGGAAATGAAACCACCGAAGGGGAAGGGAAGATCAAAGGGGATACGGACAAGTCTGGAGACGCCGGGACGGTGATGAAGACCACCGGCGCCGGCGCGGGCATCGGCGCGATTGCTACGCGCACCGGCACGGGCGCGGGCATCGGTGCGGGCGTTGGAGCGGCAGTCGGACTGATGACCGTACTGCTCAGCCGCGGACCGGAGCTTGAATTGCCCCGCGGCACCACCCTCGACGTCGAGCTCGACCGCCCTCTTTACCTCGACGCCGAATTCATCAATTTCACTGACCCAGGCCGCGCCTCGACGCTCGCCGGCCCGCCCAATCGCTCGCCGCAGCGCAGCCGCGTCCCGTTCTAACCCGCCGCCGAAGCGCGCGGCGCTTGCTCAAACCGCATCGGGCTGAACGCTTCCACCGCCAGAGAAGTGCTTCCCTCGGTGATCCACTCCCGCACGAGCTTTGCCGTCACCGGCGCCAGCAGAATGCCGTTCCGGTAGTGCCCTGTGGCGATCAGCAAACCCTCCACATCGGTGGGGCCCAGGATCGGCAGATGGTCGGGCGTGCCGGGGCGCAGGCCGCTCCAGGTCTCGACGATCGCCGCCTCGGCCAGCCCCGGCGCGATTTCCAGGGTCGCACGCAGAATTTGCTCGATGCCACCGGCCGTGACGCCTTTCTCATAGCCCGCGTTTTCCGTTGTACTGCCTGCTACCATCCGGCCGTCGTCGCGCGGCACCACGTAGCCATGCTCGGAGCGCAGCACCCGCTGCACATTCACTTTTTCGGAGCGCAACGCCACCATCTGCCCGCGCACCGGACGCATCGGCGCGTAGCGCGCGAGGTCTGCGATCTGTGCCGAGAAGCAGCCCGCCGCGAGCACCACCTGGGCTGCCGCAACTTTTTCGCCGCCGGCCACAACGCCCGTCACCCGGCCGCTGCTGCGCATCAGTCTTTCGACCGCCGCACCGGCGCGAATCTCTGCGCCGGCTCTTGCCGCAGCCGCCAGCGCGGCTTCGGTGAGCAGACGGTTATCTACCGAGGCTTCATCGGGCAGTAGCGCCGCTGCGTGAGCCTCGTCACTCAACGCCGGCTCGAGCTCCCGCGCTTCCTCGACCGGCAGCGGCTCCGCCGCCAGTCCCAGTCCGTGGTTCAATGCAATGAACGTGCTCAGCTCGCGCCGCGCGTCTCCGGCAAAGAAGGCTTCGATTGCTCCCTCGCGGCGGAAGTCCACGCTGCGCCCTGTGGCCTCCTCGACTGCCGCCACGAACAGGGGGTACAGCCCCAGGCTGGCCTTGAACAATGGCACCAGCGGAATTGCTGCCGGACTCTCCGGCGATGCCGAAAGGATCCCCGCCGCGGCCCACGACGCCTCGCGGCCCGGCTGCTGCCGGTCGAGCAGGACGACCTGCACTCCGTGGCGCGCCAGTTCCCACGCTATCGCGCCGCCGATCAGACCGCCGCCGATGATGACTACGTCGTAGCTCTTCACATCCTCATCTTAACAGCAAGGGCGGGCGAGGCGGCAGGGAAGCGGAGAGCGGAGAACGGAAGACGGTCAACTTCTTTTCACAACGAATTCACTAACTCAATCGAGAGCACCCTCGCCTTCTGCGCCAGCGTGCGGGCCCTCACCCAGTCCGAGGCGCGGATGGCCTCGCGCGCCTGCGCCAGGAAGCCGCGGATTTTTTCCACCAGGTCGCGCTGGGCCACGCTCAATTGCTTGCCGTCGGGAGCCAGCAAAAGGTTGCGTTCAGCCAGAGAGATATCGTCGCTGGTGCGGCGCTCGGCCTCAGCCTGTTCCTGCGCCGAGAGCCGCGGAGAAATTTGCGGCGGCGCCGCAGCGGGCGGAGGAAGCTCGGGCTGCGGGTTCGCGGGTGGTTCCGTCCGAGGGCCGCGCCGTGCTGGCGGAGTCTTGGTTGCCGGCACCACCAGCGCCGGCGCCGGCGGACTCGACTCCGGAGGCGTGCTCGGCTTTGTTTCCGGCTGCGGAGCGGCCCGCACAGGTTCTTCCGCTTGCGTCGGAACAATCACCGGCGGCGCGGCCTGCACCCGCCGCTTCACGCATCCCGAGGTCCCCGCAACCAGCCCCAGAACGGCCAGCAGCGCGAGTGAGATGGGCCAGCCGCGTTTCGCCGTGGTGTGCGTGGCCATTCAGTTGGTCAGCGGCAGTTCGATACCAAACGTGGTGCCGCGGCCTTCCTCCGATTCAAAGTCTATCGAACCGTTGTGGAATTGGACAGTCTTGTAGGTGCTGGCCAGTCCGATTCCGCTACCTCCACTCTGAAAGCGCGAGAAGAACAATTGGAAAATCTTGTCCCTGTGCTCGGCCGGGATTCCGCAGCCGGTATCGGCGATGGTCAGCCGCAGCATTTCGCCGCGCCGCTCCAGCCCGATCAGCAGCCGCCCGCCCTGCGGCATGGCCTTCACCGCATTCAGCACCAGGTTCCGCACCGCCTCCTGGATGAGTTTGCGGTCCACGCGCACAGCGGGCAGGTCGCCGTTCCAGTGCGTGGCCAGCTCGACGCGCGCCCGCTCGAGTTGTGGCCGCAGCACCTCCAGCACCTCTCCCACCAACTCCTTCATCTTTGTTTCTTCGAGCTGAGGCACCACCGGACGCATGTAGTCCAGCAGATGATTCACTACGCGGTTGAGCCGCTCGATCTCGCTCTGCAGCACCTTGACGGCTCTCGCCGATACATCCTTATCGATGGGCAGATCGCCCTTCAGGGTTTCCAGCCACAAGGACATCGAGTTCAGCGGGTTGCGCACCTCGTGGGCCACTCCGGCCGTGGTGCGCTCCAGCGTCACCCGCCGCTCGTTTTCTTCCCGACGGCTTCGAACCAGCAGCTCCAACCCCATTTCTTCCCGCGAACGAAGCTGCTGGCCAATCTGGCTGATCTTTGTGCTCATCTGCCCGAGTTCATCTCCGCGCCGCGTTGCTATTCCTCCGGACTCCGGCTCAGGGTCAAACCGGCCTGCAGCGATCTGGTCCAATTGTTTCGATATGCGTCGCAGCGGCGCCAGGGTCGCCCGGCTCACCAGAGCACCCAGCAGCGTGGAAATCAGGACTGCGCCCAGCACCAGCAAGCCGGCCGACTGCAGCCCGGGGGAGAACTCAGTGCGCAGCAGTGTGGTGGAATAGCCCACGCGGATCTCGCCAAACGCATCGTCGCCCAGGTTGAACGGATACACGTACTCGAACACCTGCTGCGGCCCGTAGAGTGCGCGCAGCTGCTCGATCAGGTTGTTCGCGGCCAGTTGTTCCAGCCGCATGCGCCGCGTCGCCTGACGGCCGGGCAGGGAAGAGTCGCTCGAGATCAGCACGGTACCGTCGCGGTCCACGATGCTCACCTCGTAGATCCCGGGCGAATAGCTCACTGCGGCTTCCACCTGCCGCGTTACGCCTTCGTTCTCGTCAAGCGTCCGCCGCACGTACTCGCGCACGTCTTCCGGACTGGCCGTGGCCGGCCCTGTGCCCTGCCGGGCGGCTTCTTGCAGCGCCTGTTGCGACTGGAAAAAGGTTTGCTGGGCCACGAAGCGCGCCAGGTCATCGGCCTGACGAATCACCATTCGCGCCAGCGTGCTGAGATAGAGGGAAGAGAGCAGCGCGGCAACCGCGAGCACTAGCAGTGCCGCCGTGAGGGTGAACTTCGTCGTTAGCCGGACTTGCATCGGCTCACTCCGGAGGTCCCGCGCCGTATTCCTTCAGCTTGTTGTGGAGGGTCTTCAGGCTGATGCCCAGCAGCTGGGCGGCGCGCGTCTTGTTGTTGCTCGTGGCTGCCAGCGTTTGTGTAATTAGCTCGCGCTCAGCCGCATCCACCGTAATTCCGATCGGGAATCGCAGTGCAGCAAGCTCCGTAGAACCTGCCGCCGGACCACGGCCAAATTCCGTGGACAGATACGCCCGAGTGATCTGCTCGCGTTCGCAGACGATGGCCGACCTCTCCAGAACGTTTCTCAGCTCGCGGACGTTGCCCGGCCAGGTGTATCCTTGAAACAGTTGCATCACCTCAGCGTTAACGCCTCGCACCCGTCGTCCATGCTTCGCATTGATGTCGCGCAGCATGTGCTCGACCAGGAGCGGCAAGTCCTCCTTGTGTTCCCGCAGGGGCGGAAGATGGATGTGAAATACGTTCAGGCGGTAGTAAAGGTCCTGACGCAGCGCTCCTCGAGAGACGGCCTGCTCTGGGTCTTTGTTGGTGGCGGCGAGCACGCGTACATCCACCGGCGTTTCATTTTTGCTTCCTAGGCGCCGGATGGTGTGGTCTTCCAGCACGCGCAGCAGCTTGGACTGGGTCGGCGGTGGCATCTCGCCAATCTCATCGAGCAGCAATGTGCCGCGGTCGGCAAGCTCGAAACAGCCAATCCGCCTCTCGGCTGCGCCGGTGAATGCGCCGCGCTCATGGCCGAAGATTTCGCTCTCCATCAATGTCTCTGGTATTGCGGAGCAGTTGATGGCCACAAACGGCCGGTTTGCCCGCGGAGAGAGAGCGTGGATCGTGCGCGCCACCATCTCCTTACCCGATCCCGTCTCGCCAGTAATCAGAACTGAGACTGTTGAGGGTGCGGCCTGCTCCACCGTCCGCATCACTTCTTGCATGGACTTCGAGGCCCCAACCAGCTCGCCTAGCTTGCCCGCCTGGCGCAGGTCCCGCCGCAGTGTAGTGACCTCGCGCCGGTCGCGTGCCTTCCCCAGCGCCCGTTCGAGCAGCGCCCGCAGCACGGCGGCGTCAACCGGCTTTTCGATATACCAGAATGCACCGGCCTCAATCGCGGCCACGGCACGCTCCCTGCTGCCTTTTCCGGTGATGAGAATGGCGGGGACGCTTTGCAGCTCGTCGCGGAGTTTTTCGAGCAGGTGCAAGCCGTCCATGCCCGGCAGTTCTACATCGGTGATCAGGATGTCAGGCCGGAACTCGACGAACCGCGCCAGGGCATCCTCGGCGCTGCCCACACCCAGCACGTCATAGCCCCAGTTGCGGAGCAGCGTCTCGTATCCCTTGCGGGAATTCTCTTCGTCTTCGACGATCAGAAGACGGTCGGTTGGTTTGTTGTCCGCGGGCATGTTCCGTCAGTGAATGTAGCAGCAGTGCCCGCGAATGCCAAGAGAGCTGCGTTGCCCGTGTGCGCCTATTGCTTGGCCACGTAGAGCGGCCGCGCCAACTCCAGCTCGAGCTTGGTGCCTTTCGGCAACTCCAGCTCCTGGCCCATGCCGGTGGAGATCAGAAAGCCTGCCGCTGCTCCCAGCGCAGCGCCCACAGCGGCTCCCTTCTTGCCCCTGGCAGTGGCTCCCGCCACTGCGCCGATGGCCGCGCCGGCCGCTGCAGCCTCCAGGTCCTGACGGCTGCGGCTGGTGCGCGCTTCGATCTCCCCTTCTTTGCTTTCGCCAGAGCGCACACTGTGGTTGCCCGGGACGCTGACCACCTCGGCCACGATGGGGAGTTTGCCCTGCTTGGTTTTGATTTCGTCGAATGTCAGCCACAATCGCGCGTGCCCGGTCAGATGCGCCGGTTCGATCCGGCTGATGTGTCCGCGGATTTCAGCGCCCGGCGGCACCACCGAACCGTCGGCCGTCTCCAGCGGCTCGAGCGTCTTAGCCTTGAATTTCTTGTTGACCTTGTGCTTCCGGGTGCTCAGGTCGTTTTCCAAACGCACCAGGAACCGTGTGCCGTTGGGCACCGATGAGGCCGCGACGCTGGGCGTCGGCGCGGGCGCTTGCCGGGCGATCGATCGCGCAGGGACCAGCCAGGTTGCGGCCAGCAAAGCCCCTGCCGTGGCTACCGCGGTGGCTTTTCGATGCATTTCATTCCTCCCAACTTCTCCGGCCGAAGCGCGCCGGTCTGGGACCTGTTCCTCAATTGAGATGGCACAGCCGGGTTGGGGGTGGCCTGTCGTTTTGGACGCAATGCCGCGATGGGGACAGGTCATCTCCTCCTGGCCTGTGGGTCAGGGCTGGTCTGATCTGCCCCTGCCCGGAGGTTCAGATTCCACTTGGGACGGAAATTTATCCTTCCAGACAACTCCTCCCTTGGGGCATTGACTGGGAGAGAAATAGAGCGAAAATTTCTTTTGGCTTGTAAAATGGCTGCCTTATAATCGCAACGGGTCATAGGCCCTTTCTCGCAGTCGGGTGGGGGTGTCTTTTCCTGCCCGTACTGCGCTGCGTTTTCTGGCTTTCCCTGGGGAATAAGTTGGCCTGTTCCCGTGCTCTGGGTCCAGGCGACGGAACAATCAGGCGCGAAGCTGCGCACTCGGTTCAAGTGGTCGAGGAGGTCGCGATGAACGTCCCGCTGCGAGTCGGAGCAGTGCTGTCCCTGAGTCTGCTATTGGTGCCGGCCGGCCTCGCGGACACCCCTGGGGATGCCAGGGCCAAGGCAAAGGCCAACGCCTCTGCAAAAACGTCCTCGAATGAAAGCCTGGCGAAGCCCGCCGGGAGTGCTCCCGCCAAGCCCGCGCCACTGGCTCGCGTCGCAGTTCCCGCCCCGCGACCGGCACCGCGTCCCGCCAACGCCTATTTGGAAGATCCTGCTTGGACTCCGCTTGCGGCCACGTCCGGCACACTTGGCCTCTTCACCGTTGAAACCGGCGACACGCTGCCGCGCCACGGTTTTTCGTTTTCCGCCTACGCCAATAAGTTCTCGCGCATGCCCGGAAGCATCACCGTACTCAACCTCGGCTACACCGCCGGCTACGGCATCACCGACTGGCTAACTCTATACGGCGTCTTTGAACCGTACCGCCACATTCACATTGGTCGGGCCGGCCAGTTGAGCTTCAACTCACCTCTCGATAACCCGCCCTTTCCCAATTTCACCAATCCGACCATTTACCGTCGCCTGACCAAGATCCCTCCCACCTCCAACCCCGGCTACGTCGAGGACTATCCCTTCGCGGGCACCAACGATGGCGGTGTCGGCGAGGTCACCCTGGGCCTGAAGCTCGGCATCCTCTCGGAGCGCAAGGGCGACCCGGTCAGCCTTTCGGTCCGCAATGATTTCATCTTCCCCACGCGCTCCACCTTGCCCGACCTGCTCGACAACACCACCCAGAGCGGCCAGTTCAACTACAACCTCGGCCTGGCCCTCAGCAAGAACTCGGGCCGCTGGATCACCAGCACCTTCAATTGGGGCTGGCGCTTCACCCGCGACCCGCGCGCCAACGGCGTCCGCGCCATGAACCAGGCCGACCAGATGCGCGTCGGCGCCGGCTTCATCATCCTCCCGCAGAGCCGCATCCAGATCCTGCAGGAATACACGGGTCTCGTCTTCTTCGGCACGCACACGCCGAACACGACCTTTGACCGGCGCAACCCGGTGGATGGGGTCTGGGGCGTCCGCATCTATCCCGTGAATTGGGTGGCGCTCGATGTCGGCTACCGCAATATGTTAAACCTCCGGAACCACGAAGATCGCCACGGTTTCGTCGTCAAGCTGGCCACCACGTACTGGCCCGAGAAACCTAAGCCCATCAACCGCAACCCGACGGCCTCCTGCTCCGCTGATCCAGGTTCCGTATATGCCGGCTCGGGCGATGTGATCACGGTTCGCGCTACGGCCAGCGACCCCGACGGCGACCCACTAACCTTTGACTGGACCGCGACAGGCGGCAGCGTCAGCGGTACCGCCGCCGACGCCCGCTGGAGCTCGGCCGGCACCGCTGCGGGCACCTACACCATCACAGCGCGTGTCTCCGATGGTGCCGGCGGCACGGCCTCCTGCGCCGTGGACGTTCGCGTGGAGCCCAAGCCCAACGCCGCACCGACGATGAGCTGCTCGGCCGACCGCACCTCCGTGCTGGTAGGTGAGCGAGTGCGCATCACTGCTCGCGCCAGCGACCCGGACAACGATTCGCTTAACTATTCCTGGCGCTCGAATGGCGGACAGGTGCTCGGCACCGGCGCTGCGGTGCAGCTCGATACTTCGGGCCTGGCTGCGGGCCGCTACACCGTCACCGGCCGTGTTGACGACGGCCGCGGCGCAGCCGCCGACTGCTCCACTTCTATCGATGTTCAGTCGCCTCCGCCACCGCCGCAGGCCAGCAAACTGAATGAGTGCTTCTTCAAGGGCGTCGGCAGCGCGCGCATCGATAACGTTTGCAAGCGCATCCTCGACGACGTTGCCCTGCGCATGCAGAGCGACGCCCGCGCCTCGATCGTGATCGTCGGCTATGCCGATCCGAAGGAACGCAGGTCCGCCACGCTCGCCCAGCAGCGCGGCGACAATGCGGCGAAGTACCTCACCAGCAAGGGCGTCGATGCCGCGCGCATCAACGTCCGCGCCGCTGGCGGCCAGGCCGGTGCCGGCGCGCAGAACCGCCGCCTTGACGTCATCTGGGTGCCGCAGGGCGCCTCGTACTAACCCGAATTTCTCACGAGTGGTGCGTTGAGTGAGGCGGGGAGGCTGAAGTCAGCCGGGGTTGGTTCGTGCGCGACGATGCGTCTGGGGTGACGGTGTCGGGACGC
>Ga0209109_10000298_pt1 | contig 25058 bp, 22 predicted proteins | sample Rifsed10ft2_FD_184004 | JGI IMG/M metagenome (GOLD analysis project Ga0209109, IMG submission 184004) | Soil microbial communities from Rifle, Colorado, USA - sediment 10ft 2 (version 2) | ecosystem: Environmental > Terrestrial > Deep subsurface > Rock core/Sediment | place: Rifle, Colorado... | reverse complement strand
TCATCAAGCTAACGGGTCGCTGAGCGCAGAGGATAGAACCTGTTGCAAAACCACCTAATCGCTGTTTCCGATCAACGGGTGAGCGACAACTGTGTAGCCCGCCTCTTTAGAGGCGGGGTTTTTCCTGGGTTTTGGGCCCAAATGCCCCGCGTCTGAAGACGCGGGCTACAACGCGTCGCCCAACAGAAACGGAATCAACCGATTCCGATGGGTTTTGCAATAGCTTCTAGTGCGAGAGTTGTAGCGCCGCCTTCTAGGCGGCCTGCCATCAAGCTAACGGGCCGCTGAGCGCAGAGGATAGTGCGAGAGTTGTAGCGCCGCGTTGTAGCGCCGCCTTCTAGGCGGCCTCCCATCAAGCTAGAGGAGGAGAGAAACATGTCACGCACGGGAACAGGAGCCTCCACCCTTTCCGTCCGCCCCGGCCGAGCTCGCTCCTATGGCCTGCTGGTCGGGGTGCCGCTGGTGGTTCTGCTCCTTCTGGTGATGTCGCTTCCAAGGATGATGCAGTCGGAAAATCCGTGGAGCGAGGCCAACCTGCTTTTCCTGGCGCTGCTGTCCTATCTGGCGGCATCCGCCTACTATGTGGGATTCGTGCCGTTGCGCGACGAGCTCCTCCACCGCATGGCTTTGGGGGCAACTGCCGTCGGCCTGTTGATCCATACCGGGGCGGTGGTCCATCGCAGCTACACGGCCGGTCGCCCTCCTTTCTCGAACATGTATGAAATGCTGGTGAGTTTTGCCTGGGGAGTGGTGCTGGTCAGCGTCATTTTTGAAAAGAAGTACAAGATGACGTTCGTCGGTTCGGTCACCCTGCCGATTGCGACCCTGGCGCTCATCTTGACCCAATTGATGCCGTCGGAGATCCGGCCGCTCATGCCCGCCTTGCAGTCCACCTGGCTGCATATTCACGTGACCTTCGCCATGTTCGCCTACGCCGCCTGTGCTGTCAGTTTCGCGCTGGCGTTGCTCTATCTCGTCAAGGACGGCACTTCGACGAATATCTTTCTTTGTGCAGTAAGTGCTTTTGTTTCAACTATTTGCGTTGCCTTGCTGACCCGGCTCGACCCCCATGGCGGGCTCTTGGTTCCGGCCTGGGACGTCCTCGAAAAGCGCGAAATTTTTCTCGCTCAGAAAATGCCGCTCATGGTCTCGATTCCCGGCCTGGGCTATCTTTTTGCAATCGTCCTGGCCGTCTCCCTGGTGCCGCTGCTGCTCGTGCTCCTCGCTCGCCCGAATCTGGCTCGCGGCAAGAGCGTCGCGCTCGAAGCCTGGGCGCGGCGCATCTTCGTGGTGGCCACTCTGCTTCAAATCGTCGCGGTGACGGCGTTTGTCGCCCGGGCGAAGGACGGCAGCTATTTTGCCGCTCAGGTCGGAACTTTCTTTCCCACTCGCCTCTCGGTGAGCCCCTTCCTGGTGGCGGGGATGGCCTCGGCGCTGTTTGCTTCGGCGCTCATGCTCTTGCTCTTGTGGCGCCGGGAGACGATTGAGAGCATCCTTCCCGAGCCGAACAAGATTGATCTGCTCACTTACAAAACCATCGCCGTCGCCTTCCCCTTGCTGACTATCATGATTGCCACCGGCGCCTATTGGGCCAACCGCACCTGGGGCTCTTACTGGAGTTGGGATCCGAAAGAAACCTGGGCCTTGGTCACCTGGCTGGTCTATGCCGGTTACTTGCACGCGCGGCTGGTGCATGGCTGGCGGGGCCGCCGTGCTGCTTATCTTGCGATCATCGGTTTCGCGGTGGTGATCTTTACCTTCTTCGGGGTCAGCTACCTGCTGCCCGGCCTGCACGCCTACGCCTGAAGCAAGCGACCAGTGCGCGGCGACCAGCGCCCAGTGATCAGCGGCCACTTGCCAGGAACCGTTTGAAAGGGTGTACCTGGGTTAGAGTGGGTAGTATGGGGCGGACTACGCACGGGAGGCCCCCTCAGCATTCTCTTCCTTTGCATCCTCTGCTTCCTTTGCCTCTTCTGTTTCCTGTGCTAGCATGACGTTGAGCCTGTAAGCAAAGAGCACGCTATGCGCATCGATTGGCGCCTCAAGGCTACCCTTCCGCTGTTGCTGGCGGCGCTTGTGGGCCTGCTGATCTTCGTGGCCGTGACCGTCAGCGTGGAGACGCGCGCCCGGCAAATGGTGCTGCTGGTAGCGGCGGCCGGGGCGGTGGCGCTTTGCGCGGTGATGCTGGTGGTGCTGGCGATTCTGGTGCAACGGCCGCTGATCGAGCTCCAGGAAAAGATTGCCCGAGCGCGAGCCGGGGATTTGACCGTCAAGGTCAGCTTCGCTCGCCAGCAGGACGAGATCGGCGAGCTGGGCCGCGATTTCAACCACATGGTGGAACAGCTCCGCAAGAGCCGCGAGCGCACCGAAGAGCTCTACAATGCTCATATTTCGCAGGCCGCGCACCTTGCCTCGATCGGCGAGCTGGCCGCCGGCCTGGCCCACGAGATCAAGAATCCCCTGGCCGGAATTCGCGGCGCCATTGAAATCATCGCGGCTGAGCTTCCGCCCGACCATCCCAACCGCGACGTCATGGATGAGGTGCAGGCGGAAGTCATGCGCATCAATCGCATCCTGGTGGACCTGCTGAACTACGCCCGGCCGCACCCCCCGCAGATTCATCGCGCCGATCTGAATCGCACGGTCGAGCACGTCGTTACCCTGGCCCGGCAGCAGATCACCAGCCAGCCGATCGAGATTGCTTATGCTCCGGCCGCTAACCTTCCTGAAGTGGAACACGATCCCGCTCAAATCCAGCAGGTCGTGATGAACCTGATCTTGAACGGCATTCAGGCCATCGACGGCCAGGGCCACGTCAGCGTCCGGACGCACCCGGAAGGACCCAAGCAGGTCGCGCTCGTGGTCCAGGATACCGGCCGCGGCATGCCCGCCGAGCTTCTGCCCAACATCTTCAAGCCCTTCTTTACCACCAAGGGCCAGGGCACGGGCCTTGGCCTGTCACTTGCCAAACGCATCGTGGAAGCTCACGGCGGCCGCATAGAGGTTTCGAGCAAGCCGGGAACGGGAACGTCCTTCACCATCTGCCTGCCAGTGGAACACCCAGCCTCGACAACGCCTTCCGATTTGGTTCTCAGGACAACGGCTTCGTAAAGTGAGTGCCGGGTGCCGAGTTCCGAGCACTCGCTTTCGAGTTTCGGTTTTTCGCTTTTCGTTTTTCGATTTTCGACTTTCCTGTCGCCCGCTGGAAGCCACCTGGCCTACCAAATCTCAAGCCATGAGGAGTAAAATAGCCATCTGGGTCAATTCATGGCCAAAGGAAAAATTCTCGTCGTGGACGATGAGAAGCTCGTCCGCTGGTCGCTCGTCAAGAAGTTCACCGAGTGGGGCTACTCGCCGCTCGAGGCCGAGACCGGCGGGGCCGCCCTGCAGTCAGTCCGCAACGAATCACCCGAACTCATCCTGCTGGACATCCGGCTGCCGGACGTGAGCGGCATGGAAATTCTCCAGCAGATGAAAGAGGCCGGCGAGCCTTCCGCCGTCATCATGATGACCGCCGACCCGCAGCTCGATGACGTCAAGGCAGCCATTAAACTCGGCGCCTATGACTTCATCGGCAAGCCCATTGATTTTGACGAGCTGAGCATCACCGTCCAAAACGCCCTTGAGGCCACGCAACTGCGGACCGAAGTTGCCAGCCTCCGCGACGAAGTGAAGCGGCGTACCGGCTACCGCGACGTCATCGCCGCGTCCAGGCGCATGCGCGAGCTGCTCGATTTTGTGCGCAAGGTCGCCGCCAGCGAAGCCAGCACCATCCTCATCCAGGGAGAAAGCGGCACGGGTAAGGACCTCGTCGCCAAGACCATTCATTACGAGTCCAGCCGCGCCGCCCGCCCCTTTGTCGCCATCAATTGCTCCGCCATTCCGGAAACGCTGATGGAGCCGGAATTGTTTGGCCACGAGAAGGGCGCCTTTACCGATGCCAAGGCGATGAAGAAGGGACTCTTCGAGGTGGCTGACGGCGGCACGCTTTTCCTGGACGAAATCGGCGAGCTATCTCCTTTCCTCCAAGCCAAGCTCCTGCGGGTGCTCGAAGACCAAAATTTTCGTCGTGTCGGCGGTGTCAAGGACATTCAGGTGGACGTGCGGGTGATCGCCGCCTCCAACCGCGACCTCGAACGAGCCGTGTCGGAGAATCGCTTCCGCCAGGACCTTTTCTACCGGCTCGCCATCATCTCCGTGTTCCTGCCATCGCTGCGCGAGCGCAAAGAGGACATCCTGCCGCTGGTGGATTTCTTTGTCGATCACTACAACCGTAAATTTCGAAAGAGCATCAGCGGCTTGACGGAAGAGACGCGGCAACTCCTGCTTGCCTACGATTGGCCGGGCAATGTGCGTGAACTCAAGAACGCCATCGAGCGCGCCATGATTTTGGAAGACGAGCCTTTCCTCCGGCCGACTTATCTGCCCTTCCACGTCACCCAGCCGCGCGCCGGCGTGACCTCTTTCGAGCGGCAATCCTCCTCGACGCCGGTGGGCAGCTCGTGGCAGCCGCTCCACCCCGCCCGTCCGTTCACGACGGGCGTTTCCGCCGCGGCGGACGAGCACGGACGGTCGGGCCGGTGGCTCCCGCCGCTTTCCATCCCTGAGGGCGGCACGTCGCTCGAGGAAGTCGAGCGGGCGCTGGTGGAATTGGCGCTCAAGCAAACCAACGGCAACCAAACCCACGCCGCCAAGCTGCTCGATATCAGCCGCGATGCCCTGCGCTACAAGATGAAAAAATTCGGGCTGATCGCCAGCGCCGAAGAACCTACCGAAGAAGCTCCCGCCCCGCCCCATCCCTAGTCTGTCAGAACGCTTACGGTCTTTTCCCCAACGGTTCTTACGAGAATGCGCCTTTCGCTTTTCGATGGCAGTGCTACCGGCGATCCGAGACCAGCAGACTTTCAGGAGAATTCGCGTTCCTCTTTGCAATAGGAATCGCGACGGGAACTAGCATTGCTTAGCTGTCTCCTTCCGGGCGACCCACAGGCAGTCGGCGCACACGGATCCGGGTCTTCTCAATCACAATCACGCTGCCAGCTTCGGCAGCATCAGCCACTACAAGCAGGTTCGCCAAGAGCAGCCTGAGTTGCGCTTCCGGCCGGCCGGGGCCGCGACGGAGAAGAATCACAGATGGTTTGTTTACTTCCCGTAGCGCTGGGAGGCTCGCAAAGTCTGTGTCCGCTGAAACAAGAGTCCTTATCTTCCTGCGCGGCTCTCGCAAAGACCTCCCAGTCGGCGGCTGCCTGCAGGTTGTAGTCTCGCACATGGATGGCATTGTGTCCGGCAGCCCGCAGCCCGGCCGCCACAAGGGGAGACAACGCATTGTCTACGAGGAATCTCAAGAACTCCCAGCGACCGGGAGTTCGCGTTCCCGCACCGCCCCGGCGGCATAGCGCAGGTCTTCGCCGATGTCTTCCGGCTCAAGGTCTGGATAGGCCTTTAATATCTCCGCTTCGGCCATCCCCTCGCTCACCATGCCCACCACGGTTGCGGCTGGGATGCGCAAACCGCGGATACACGGGACGCCACCCATTTGTTTCGGATCCAAGGTAATTCGAGGAAACTGTTTCACTCTCAGCCTCCTGCCGGACAGATTGAACGCACGCTCCGGCCGGGCTCTATTTGTTAGAAGAATACGACGTTGACCCATTTTTATCAGTATGCGGCCGGGCAGTAGGTGCCCATAGAGGCGGGAAGCAGGAGAAGGCGCAGGCCCGCGAAGCCTGAGACACCGAGATTGGGACGAAGCGGCTCAGTCGAACTTGTGGCGCGCATTCTGCGTCCCGGGCGCATTTGCGGGACGAGCCTGCCGGCGCACGCGCAGTTGTCCTGCGCGCTGCATGGACCGCATAGGCGATTAAAAATAGTACCTTTTGGTTAACTAGTACTAATGGCCTATTGGTGATAGTACTCCGCCATAGTACAAAGGAGGCTTCGGAACCACCGGAGGGGAGAAAGCGGTGGCTCCGGAGACAAGATGAACCTGAGGGAGATTACATTACAATGAAGACAAAGAGCTTTTGGGGAATCGCCTGCGCGCTTCTTGTGTCTCTTTTGGTCGCCCCGAACGCTTTTGGGCAAGACCTTAATCCGCGGTTGACGATTTTCGGCGGAGGCTCTTTCTTGAAAGGTGAGCGAACCTTCGTCGTTGGCGGAGACCAGTTTCGTTCCGATTTCGCAAAGGGGGGCAAATTCGGATTCCGGGGCACCGTGGACGTGGACAGCCATTGGGCTGTGGAAGGCAGCTACAGCTACGGCACCAATAACCTGCGCATCTTTGAGCTGCGAGTGCCGCCACGAGAGCGTGCCTTTGGGACGCGCGTCCACCAGTTCGCGGCCAACGCGTTGTACTTCCTGAACAAGCCAGAGGACAAGATGCGGGCCTTCGTTACTGGCGGCCTGGGGCTCACCCGGTACAGTCCCACCGACGCCGCCAAAACATTCGCTGCGACATTTGAGTTCGTGGATGAGGCGGCGGTGATCAGCAGCAACACCAAGCTCAGCCTCAATTTTGGCGCTGGCGTGGAAGCGAAGGTCCACGACCGCTTTGGAGCGCGGTTTGACTTCCGCGACAACATGACCAGAATCCCGCGATTTGGCGTGCCGGAGACGCCGCCCGGGCCGGCCGTAGATTTCTTCCCCGTCAGCGGGGTTGTACACGACTGGGAAGCCTCCATCGGGGTCGTGATCTATCTGCGCTAGCGCCGTTCCAATGGGTGCGAAGGAAAGGGTCTGACATGAAAATTGCAAGTATTGTTCTGGCCATGATTGGGCTTTCTGGCATTTCGCCCGCGCAGATGCAGAGCCCAACGCATCAGCCGAGCGAAATGCAGAAGCGGGAGAATCAGTCTTCGCCGCTGTATCGTGTCACGGTGGTGGCGCGTACGACCAAGGCAATCAACTATCGCCACTTGAGCGGGGCGACCAGGATTGATTTCCGCGGAACCGTCCTCCTCCCTTTTGCCCGAGGCCAAGCGAAAGTGGAAAGCAAGAAGGGCGCGATCAAGATCCAAGCAAGATTCGACAAATTACAGTCCGCCACCCAATTCGGCCCTGAGTTCTTGACCTACGTCCTGTGGGCCATCACTCCGGAAGGCCGCGCTACCAACCTCGGCGAAGTGCTTTTGGAGGGGACCAAAAGCAAACTGGAGGTTACGGCTCAATTGCAGGCTTTTGCCCTGGTCGTGACCGCGGAACCCTATTTCGCCGTCATGCAGCCGAGCGACGTGGTGGTGATGGAAAACATTGTGCGGCCCGACACGGTCGGAAACATTCAGGAGATTGATGCCAAATATGACTTGCTGCAGAGAGGTGAGTACGCAGTTGTTTCCGCCAATTTTCAGCCGATGAGAATGGACCCCAGGATACCTCTTGGGCTGTACGAGGCCAGAAACGCCGTGCAGATTGCCCGAGGGGCGGGCGCCGATCGCTACGCCTTCAGTAGCTTCCAAAGGGCGGTGGAGCTCCTCCAGCAGGCGGAGAGCTATCAAACGCGCAAGGGCGCAAAAAAACAGGTCGAGATGGCAGCTCGGGAGGCAGTGCAGACCGCTGAGGATGCGCGGGCCATTACGGTGAAACGCCGGGAAGAGGAGCGCCTGGCCAAAGAGCGCCAGGCAGCGGCGGAGCGCGAAGCGCGCGCCAAAGCGGAAACCGCCGCGGCCGAACGCGCCAAGTTGGAAGCCCAGTTGGCCGCCGAACGCGCGGCCCGGGAACGGCTCGAGGCGGAGGCAGCCCGTGCCGCCGCTTTAGCACAGCAGCAAGCCGCCCAGGCCGAAGCCGAAAGAGCACGCCAAGCCGCTCAACAAGCTGCCTGGCAAACGGCCGAGGCGGAAGCAGCACGTGCCGCCGCTTTAGCACAGCAGCAAGCCGCCCAAGCGGAAACCGAAAGAGCGCATCTGGCTGCCGAGCAGGCCGAACGCATGCGGCAGCAAGCCGAGGCCGAAAAAGCGGAGCTGCGCTCGCGACTCTTGCGCCAGTTGAACTTGATCCTGCAAACGCGCGACACGGTTCGCGGGCTCATCGTGAACATGTCGGACGTTCTTTTCGACACGGCCAGGTACACCTTGAAACCGGGTGCGCGGGAAAAGCTGGCGAAAATCTCCGGCATCGTCCTGGCCTATCCCGGGCTGAATCTGCAGATCGAAGGTCACACCGACAGCGTCGGCGGCGATGAATACAACCAGGGGCTTTCCGAACAGCGCGCTGACTCCGTGCGGGATTTCCTGGTGCAGCAGGGAGTTCCGGCAGCCTCGATCAGCGGGCGCGGGTTCGGTAAAACGCAACCGGTGGCCTCCAACGAGACCACCGAAGGCCGCCAACAGAACCGCCGCGTCGAGCTGGTGGTCACCGGCGAGGCCATTGGCGCCACCGCCGCCAACTCCGGAACTTCACCGCAGTAAAGCCGACAGGCTGATTGCCAACACCGAAGAACGCACCGAACAAGCCCCCGCTTGGCCCCTTGGGAATTACTGCGGTTTGCTCGAGATCAGCGGACAGTTTGCACCTAATGCCGCAACAGATCAGCCCTGAAGGGTCTCACCGTGAAGGGACAACACCTGGCCGGCGCGACAAGAGGAGAAGATCGCTGGAATCCCGAACGTCAAAGGGCGCGCCGGAATAGTCTGACCAGGTGGAGACGATCTCGAAACCGATTCGTTCCAGCAGAGTGCGCAGTTCTTTTTCGAACAGAGGGATTTGGCGGTTGGTGTTGACGCGATAGTCCCAACAGGTTCCAGGGGCCAGGGGCCGGGTGAAGAAAATGGCGTGGAAGTCAATAAACTCGGGGCCGTATTCGGCTACCTTGAAGAGGATGACTTCTTCATCCTCGGTGCGCCCGGAGAGCAGGGGAAACCACTTGGTCTTTTCCCGCCAGCGCTTGTCATAGTTAAGATTCTGGATAAAGAAAATTCCTCCCGGAAGGAGGACCTCGTAGAGAGAGCGCAGAGCCGCTTCAAGCTGACCCGGGGCAGAAAGGTTGGGCAAGGTGTTGCCCAGGCAAAGTGCTGCTCCGAAGCGCTCGCGGAGCCTGGCGCTTTCTTCAATCGCGCAAAGTTTCACACTCGCCTTTAGGGTTTGTCGGGCCACCGGCCCCGCAGGCATGTCGGGATGAATCCCGACGCTACCATTCCTTGCCCGACGAATCTCTTCGGCAGCCGCGTCCAGTTTCTTCTGCGCCACCTCGACCATCGCCGGGTCGGAATCAATGCCGATGACCTCGAAGCCCTCTCTCGCGAGCGCCAGTACGTGCCCACCCGTCCCGCATCCGGCGACGAGGACTTTTCGCGAAGGCACCTCAGCAAGAATTTTTCGAAGCAGAGGCATCTCGCGGGCGAGTCGCTTCTCCCAATCCACCACGACGTCGTAATAGCGAGCCAGATCGCTTGGCACGGTGGTCTCCCTCAGCCCCGAGGCTCTTGCCTCGGGGATTAAAAGCCTCTTGTATCCCCCAGGCGGGTGCCTGGGGGCTCGGCGCGGGAACCACGAATTCCTGATACACGTTCTAAAGACGACTGCAAAAGTAACTTGACGGCGCTCCGTAGGAAAACCCGCATAAATAGCGGACATCCGGGCCAGGGGGCGTCAAGCTATTTCCGCAATGCTGCTTAGAGCCGTGCGCTGGCGCTAGAATGGCGCCCTCCAAGCTTCGACAGCGCGGCGAGAGCCCGCAAGGCAATTCCGGTGGGCAGGGCGGCAGCTCCCCACCTTCCCTCGCGTCGGGCAAGCGCGAGCAACCGCGGCCGGGACCGAGCGAGCATCCGGCGGGCATGCCGATTCCGGCTGTGGCCAATCACATCGAGGACATAGAAGCGGTCGAGATGCGGCCAGTTGCCATCGCGCTTCTGGAGTTTGGCCAGAAGGCGAAGCAGATTTCCGGCTTGCTTCTTGCTGCGAGGATGGCGGTCGCGCAGCAAGACCGCGAGAACAGAAACCATCAATACCGGCGCAAACATGCCGCCGTATCGGGAAAAGAGCCGGGGGAAGTTGCGGAGTGATTCGAGGTACCGCTCGAGCCGTGGGTCGCGGTCATAGCCCCAACGCAGCAGAGCTTCGAGCGCGACATTGCTGATCAAAAACCTTGCCCCGGCGTCAGAAGCTATTTCTGCGCCGTTAGGAAAGCGGGCGCTCGAAAGCTGCGCTTCACCGGGGCTGAAGCAGGGGCCGAAAAAGTGCTCACAGATGCGGTCGCGATGGCTTGCTTCCGAGCAACCCCGGGCGTAAGCGCCGGGCTGGCCTTGCGTCGAAAAGATCCACTCCACCGCGCGATAGACGCCGGGAGTGCGATGCTCGCCCAGGTCGTGAAGCAGCCGCAAATTCCAGGCCGTATCGGCGAGGCTGTGATGCCAATGGCCCTCCGGGCTCTCGGTAGCAACGAGGTTCGAAAGGAAACGGTCGCGGGAGGCGCCGCCCGACGCCGGCAGGAAGGCGGCGAGACCTGCCTGGACGCTTTCGACCGGGTGGGCGCGCAGGAAAGCAAGGCTGCGTGCGATCGTTCGCTCGAGAGCCCTCGGTCCGGCTGACCTCGGTCGCTTCACTCGCTTCATGGATGCAAGAGGGCGCCCTCCCCCGATGTAGGGAATGCCCGCCCCGTACCGGATCGGTACGGGGCCCGCCTGAAGGCCTCTACCGGGCAGCGACGCGGCTGTAGTAGGCCTCGCCTTCGGCGGACATCAAGACCCACAGTCCGTAGATCCCCAATGCCGTGCCGACCGGCACGCGCAGCAGATTGATGCAGGATAGAACGATGACCAGCATTCGGCCCCAGCGGTCGTGTTGCAGCAAGGCCGCTCCGCCGAGGATTCCCAGCGAAGAAACTGCCAGAAGAATTCCCAACACCACCGGCAGAAGGACACGCAGCAGCCCCTCAAGTCCGAACGGCAGGTTGAGCTCACTCACGATGCGGCCTACGATGCCCAGTCCGAGAATGAAGGCAAGCGCAGCCAGTAGGTGTAGCGAGTTGTAAAGAATGAACAGGATCCCCAGGAGCTTGACGTGCGACTCCATGCGGGAAGAAGTCGCCGCTACGGCGGCCGGGGCCGGGGCTGGCGGAGACGGCACGCTCAGGGGAGCGCCACACCCAGGGCAAAAGCGATCCTCCGCCTGGATAGCGCGCCCGCATCGAGAGCAGTACATGGTTTCTTCCCCGTGGATATCGACCGGTCGGGACCGACGGTTCGGGATCGAAGACGCCAAGAAGATGTGCCGGTTAACCCCGATTGTCAAGGATTGTCAGGCTCGCTTCCCTCGCCACAAGTTTGTGGCCGGCGACGTGGGGCTCGACCAAGTGGGGCGGCAAGGGATTTGCCCGCCGGCGCTCAGGTGGGGAGGAGAACAGCGCAGTGCGCGCCCGTGGGAGCGAGACCGCTAACCAAGATTCCGCTGCTTTGGGAAGAATCCTCACAAGCCAAAAAAAATCAGAAAAGAGAAATCAGAAAACAGGCCTATTTTCTATTTTCCGTTTTCCATTTTCTGTCTCTCAGGCAGGAAGTGTCCTTCTGCCTGGTCTCGAATCTTCAAGAAAGTTTCGGCCGTTCCTCACTGCCGCTTCTCGCGCTCGGCAAGAATCTCGCGCTCCAGGTTGTCAGCAGTGCGCTCGAGCCAAGAGACGATTCTCTCTTCCAGTTCCTTGCGGTCGCCTGTTTTCGACAGGGCCGCCACCGTATCGCCCCCGGCATCCAGGCTGATATGGAAGCAAGGCACCTCATTGTCCTTGTGTTCTTCAGGGACATACATGAGCAAGGCGCAACCCTCGCACGTGTCTGATTTCACCAGTTTGTGGGAATTGATGCAGAGCACGCTATCGCGGAAGTAAGCGCCAAAGCCGCGCCGCCGGATGTTGTCAATTTCCAGGCGAATCAGCCCCAGAACTTTTTGCTTATCCCAGGTACTCATTCCATTCCCTCTCCGACCTTTACTGACGGCCAAGCTGGAGCCTGGCCTGCTCGATCTGAGCCGTCACCCTCGGGGCTTCAGGATAATTCGGATGGGCGCGCAAGAGTTTTTGCCACAGGTCGATGGCTCTGGCCGGGTTGCGGAATCCATTCATCTGCAGCAGGCCATAGTTGAACAGCGTCTGCGGATGGGTCGGTTTGACCTTCAGGGAGCCTTGGTAGTCAGCCTTCGCCTGCTCAAATTGCTGCGAATAGAAGTAGGCGGTGCCGCGGTCGGTACGCACCTCGACGACGTCCGGCCGAAGGGCGAGGGCGCGAGAATAAAAGTCAATGGCCGGGCCCCATTGTTGGTGATCGAAATAGAGATTGCCGAGCTTGACCAGGGTGTCGAAGTCGTTGGGATGGGCCTGCAAAAAAGTCTTCAAGGGCCGCGCTGTCGTTTCCACATCCGCCCAGGGAGGTACGGCCGAACCTAGCGGAGCGGCGGGAGCGGTGGAAGGATTCGACGGGCTCGGGTACGCCGGCGGGAGGCCACTCGATCCGCGGAAGATGTAACCGATGGCCAGACCGATCACGAAGCAAGCGATAGCCAGCAAATAGGCTTCGCGGCTGGTCCAGAGAGAGGTGGCGGGGCGTTCGTCATTCGAGGCCCCGCCCGGGCGGGGCACGCGGTGGTTTCTCATCTCATGCTTCATCATTCCTCAGCCGGCCTCAGTCGGTCCCGCCCTGCGGGATGGCGCGGAGAGGAAGCGAAGGCTCCTCCTCTTGCTCGAGGGGGAAGAGGCGACGCACCATTCCGACCACTTCATCCTGGGCGGGTGCGTCCTCAGCCGCTTTCAACTCCTTCATCGGGGTATGAAGAATCTTGTTGATGATGGAAGTGGTCAAGACTTCGATCGCCTGTTCCTGTTCGGGGGTGAGGGGGCCCAAATGGCTGCGGTAGCGAGCCAGCTCAGCGCGGCGAATTTCATCGAGGTGGCGGCGAAGCTGGACGATGGTGGGCACAATGCGCTCCCCCACGAGATGCTTCCGGAATTGCTCCGCCTCGCGGGCAGCGATTTTTTCCGCCGCCGCCGCCGCTCGCTCCCGCTCATGCCGGTTCTGCGCCACCACCTGCTCCAGGTCATCAATGTCATAGAGGAAGAAGCCATCCATGCGGTTGAGCTCGGGATCAATATCGCGGGGCACGGCGATGTCAATGAAGAAGAGCGGCCGGCCCTGGCGCGCCGCCCGCAGGCGATCGCCATCTTCTCGCGTGATCAGGAAGCGGGGGCAGCCGGTCGAGCTAATCAAGATGTCGACCTGAGCCAGGTAGGTCCAACGATCATCGTAGCGCACGGCGAGACCGCCCAGTTCGCGGGCCAGTTCGACAGCTCGCTCGTAAGTGCGGTTGGCGACCAGCACGGCACTGGCGCCGTCGCGAACCAGGTAGCGCGCCGCCAGTTCACCCATCTTGCCGGCGCCCAGGACCATAACGGTCTTGCCATCGAGTTTTCCGAAGATCTTCTTGGCGAGCTCGACAGCAGCATAGGGCACCGAAACGGCCGCGCTGCCGATGGCTGTCTCAGTGCGGATGCGTTTGGAAACCGAGAGCGCCTTGCTCAGAAGAGCGTCCAGATGGCGGCCAACCGTGCCCACCTCCCTGGCGGCGGCCCAGGCGTCCTTCACCTGGCCGACAATCTCGGGCTCACCGACCACCATCGAGTCCAGGCTTGAGGTCACGCGAAAGGCATGGCGGATGGCTTCGGTTCCGGTGTGGCGATAGAAGCGCGCCCACTCACAGAGCAACAAGGAAAAACGCTCCACCAGATAGCCGCGCAGGGTCCCAGCGGCTCGATCGGCATCCTTGGCCCAGACCACAAACTCGGTGCGGTTGCAGGTGGAGAGGATGACGATTTCTTCAATTGCCTCGCGCCGGGAAAGAGCCTCCATCGCCTCGCGCAGCCGGGTCGGGGTCAACGAAAACTTTTCCCGAATCTCAACCGGGGCGGTGCGGTGGTTGATGCCGATCACGAGCAAAGTTTCCTGATTCGCCGCCATGGGCCTAGTTTACCCCTCGGAGGGTGCCAAGAGGCACTTTGCGTTCCACTTCTTGGGAAGCCATACGGCACGCCCGCATCGGGTACGCCCACGGCATGTCCTTCTTTGATTTTCAATGCGTTACTCAAAAGCGGAGCCGGTGGCGGTGCTGCTCGCTTCTGACCCTGCCCGGTGCCGGCCTGCGGCTTATCCCGCTTTTTGCTGAGATTTCGCGCAAGAGAAGTCTTGAGAAGAGCCTGGGTGGAACCTCTTGTCTCCACTACAATCCATTGACAATGAAGGACTTGTCATTGGGAAGCGGGAGCGCGGTTTTTGGCATCCAGGATGCCCCTGCCGTCAGGCTCGGATGCGTCCGCCTTGTTGCCCAGACCGTTCCCTTACGCCTGGTCTTCAGCGACATAATGAGGTGAACAAATGGCTCGAAATATGACCGCGACAGGATTCCTTCCGGTCGCCTTTCTTGCGCTCCTGGGAGTCGTTGGCGCGCCGTCCGCCGCCGGCGAGGCCAGGGCCGGCAACCCAAAGATTTCGGTGGAGGGCGAGAAATGTCTCCAGTGCCACGAATCCTTCCATCCGGCGTTGGTCGAACAGTGGAAAGGCAGCGCCCACGCGCGCGCTCGAGTGGACTGTTACGCGTGTCACAAAGCGCGCGAAGGCGACCCGGCAACCTTTGAGCACTACATGGGCCTGAAGATCGCCGTCATCGTCACGCCCAACTATTGCGCCTCCTGTCACGCCCAAGAAGCCAAGGAGTTTGCCGCCAGCCGCCACTCCCAGGGAGCGCAGTTCATCGGTTCGCTTGACAATATCCTGGGCGAAATCGTGGAAGGCGGGCCGGCCGCCGTAAACGGCTGCCGCCAGTGTCACGGCAGCGAGGTGAAATACATCGGCAACGGCAAATTTGATCCCAACACCTGGCCGAACAGCGGCATTGGCCGGGTGAATCCCGACGGCAGCCTCGGCACCTGCGCCGCCTGCCACGGGCGCCACAGCTTCAGCGCCGCACTGGCCCGCCAACCGGAAAATTGCGGCAAGTGCCACATGGGGCCGGACCATCCTCAAATCGAGATCTACAACGAATCCAAGCATGGCATTCAGTTCCGCGGCAACCTCCAGAAGATGAATCTCGAAAGCAAGAGCTGGGTGGTGGGCAAGGATTATGCAGCGGCGCCCACCTGCGCCACCTGTCACATGAGCGCCACGGTCAATCAACCGATCACCCACGATGCCGGCGCCCGCATCAGCTACACCCTTCGCCCGGTCATCAGCTTCAAGGTAGAAAACTGGCAGAAGCGCCGCGAAGCCATGCAGGATGTCTGTTCCAATTGCCACGCCAGCGGCTGGGTGGAAAATTTCTACAAGCAATATGACGGCACGATAGACCTCTACAACGAGAAATTTGCCAGGCCGGCGAAGGCCATCGTGGATAAGCTCTACGCCGACGGCAAGCTGACCAAGACGCCGTTCGACGAACCAATCGAGTGGATTTTCTACGAACTCTGGCATCATGAGGGCCGACGTGCGAGAATGGGCACCGCCATGATGGGGCCGGACTACACGCAGTGGCACGGCTTCTATGAGGTCGCCAAGCATTTCTACGAAAAGTTCCTGCCGGAGGCCGAGCGCCTCCAGCCCGGCATCACGGCGGACGTTTTGAAGACCGACTTCCATCGCTGGAAGAGCGGTCTGACCCCCGAACAAGTGAAGCAGATGCTCGACTTCTACAAGGAGCGGTACAAACAATGAGAACCAGATCCAGTCGCAAGTTGAGCCGCCTGATCAAAGCGGCCGTGGCGATCGTCATCATCGGCGTGTGGGGAATCTCGTTATCCCACGCCAAGCCGGAGTATTCGAAAAAAGAATCGAAGGCGTGCACCTATTGCCACATCAAGATGGGAACGAAAGAGCTCAATGACGCCGGCAAGTGCTACGCCAAGCACAACCATTCGCTCGAAGGCTGCAAGGCGGAAGCAAAGTAGCCAAAACCCGACTCGCTGGGATATCGCGCTCGATCGAATTCGTGACCAGCCCCGATCCAATCGGGGCCAGCCGCGCTTTGGCCGTTCGCCACAGGCAGGCCGCAGTCAGCGTGTGCACCCGGCGGGTCGAGAAAAGGTTTCCGAAGACGCCGGGAGGCCTGCGGAAAGGCCGGCCTTCCACGGCGGAGAGCGTGCATGACCATGCCATCCCATCCCGTTGCGGAGGAGTCTCGAGCGAAGTCGCGTCGGCGATTCATGCAGGTCGTCCTGGGGAGTGGCATCGTCGCTTCCATTGTCTCCTTCCTCTACCCGGCGCTGCGCTACATGATTCCCCCCACGACGGGGGAACTGGGTTCGGATACGGTAGTGGCCGGCAACGCCAAAGAGCTGAGGGCCAACTCGGGCAAGATCTTCAAGTTCGGCTCTAAGCCCGGCCTGCTGATCCGACTCCGCGACGGCAGTTACCGGGCCTTCTCGGCTACCTGTACGCATCTGAACTGCAACGTGCAGTATCGCGCCGACATGCAAAGGATTTGGTGCGCCTGCCACAACGGAATGTTTGACCTGAACGGGAGAAACGTGTCGGGGCCTCCGCCGCGGCCGCTGGAAGACTACGCCGTTCACCTGCGCGGCGAGGACATCGTCGTCCAACGGAAAAAGGCGGGGTAGCGATGGGCAGCCTCGGGCAAGTCATCCGCCGGTGGTTGGACGAGCGCTTTGGCCTGGAATCGCTCCTTCAGTTCGCCAAGAAGAAAACCGTCCCCGTCCACCGCCACAGCGTCTGGTACTACCTGGGCGGGATGACCCTGTTCCTCTTCGTCATCCAGGTGCTGACCGGCATTTTGTTGTTGCTGTACTACCGTCCCTCGCCCAACGAGGCCTTTGAGAGCGTCCAGTACATCATGACGCATGTGAAGTTTGGCTGGTTGATCCGTTCCGTTCACTCCTGGGCGGGAAACCTGATGATCCTCACCGCCTTTCTGCACATGTTCAGCGTCTATTTCATGCGCGCCTACCGCAAACCGCGCGAACTGACCTGGATCAGCGGCATGCTGCTCTTGTTTCTGGCGCTGGGCTTCGGCTTCAGCGGCTATTTGCTGCCGTGGAATACCCTGGCCTACTTTGCGACGAAGGTCGGCACGGAAATGGCGGCGCAGGTGCCCCTGATCGGCAAGTGGCTCCTGGTTTTCCTCCGCGGCGGGGAGGAAGTCACCGGAGCCACCCTGACTCGTTTCTTCGGCTTCCACGTTGCCGTTCTGCCCGGCCTTACCACCATCCTCCTCGCCCTCCATCTTGTCCTCGTCCAGAAGTTCGGCATGAGCGTGCCGGAGTCGGTCGAAAGACAATGGACGGCTACCGGCGGCCAGCGGCGCGAGATGCCTTTCTTCCCCAATTTCGCTTTGCGCGACCTGATGGGCTGGTACATCGCACTGGGCGTCCTGGGTGCGCTGGCCGCTTTGATGCCGTGGGAACTGGGCGTCAAAGCGGATCCCTTCGCCTCCGCTCCGGCAGGCATTCGCCCGGAGTGGTATTTTCTCTTTGCCTTTGAAACCTTGAAATTCATCCCCGCCAAGATCTGGTTCATAGACGGCGAAGTACTGGGCGTTCTCGCCTTTGGAATTGCCGGTTTACTCTGGCTACTGATCCCGTTTCTGGACCGCAAGCCGGGTGAGCGCTGGCGAGTTTTCTTTCTCGGGCTGGGGATCTTTGTGGTTGTTTTCATGGCCGTGACGACCTTGCCGACACTCATCGCCTCTCTGATGAAATGAACATGCAAGTTCGATGTTGGTTTACTGTCCTCTTGGCCATCCTCGGGTGCTCCGCGTTTGCCCTGGCTGCGGATCAGTGCCTGCTTTGCCATCAAATGCTCGAAGGTAAGTTGAAAACCCCAACCGATACCTGGGCGGAGGATATCCACGGCCAGAAAGGTCTGACCTGCGCGGCGTGCCACGGTGGGGATGCGAACACCGATGACATGATGAAGGCGATGAGTCGCGCTGCCGGGTTTGTCGGCAAGCCGGCGCGATCCCGCATTCCCCGGCTTTGCGCCCGGTGCCACAGCGATGGCGCGTTCATGCGGGAGTACAATCCCTCGCTTCGCACCGACCAACTGGCGCAGTACCGCACCAGCGTGCACGGCAAGCGGTTGGCGGCGGGCGACACGAAAGCTGCTGTTTGCAGCGATTGCCACAGCGTCCACGAGATTCGGCCAGCGTCCAATCCTCTCTCCACCGTCCATCCGCTCAAGGTGGCGGAAACGTGCGCCCGCTGCCACGTCAATGGCGAGTATATGAAGGCGTACAAGATCCCCACCGACCAATTTGCCGGCTACCAGGCGAGCGCGCATTACGCAGCCATGGCGAACCGCGGCGACCTTTCCGCGCCCACCTGCTCGACCTGCCATGGAAACCACGGCGCGGCGCCGCCGGGCGTGGCTTCCGTCGAGAACGTTTGCTCGACTTGCCACGTCTTCCAGGCACAGCTTTTTGACGAGAGTCCTCACAAGAAGGCCTTTGCCGCGATGAACCTGGCCGCCTGCATTGCCTGCCACTCCAACCACCGCATTGTGCCGCCGACCGATGCCATGCTCGGGACCGGCCCGGGCTCCATTTGCCTGAATTGCCACGTGGAAGGAGACGCCGGTTACGCCAAAGCGGCTCAAATGTCCCAGAGCATCGCCGAGCTCGAAAAGGCGCTCGCGAACTCGGACGCGATTCTCGATCGCGCGGAACGCTCCGGCATGGAAGTCAGCCAGCCCAAGCTCGAGCAAGGGGAAGCGCGAGAAAATCTCATCAAGGCGCGAGTCAACATTCACAGCTTTGACCCCGCCAAGGTGGCCGGGGTCGTTGCGGCGGGAAAGAAGCTCGCCGCAAAAACGTACCGGGCCGGCCGGGAGGCCCTCCGCGAACGGGATTTCCGTCGAAAGGGACTGGCCATTTCGCTGATCACGATTCTGGTCGTGCTGTTCGGCCTGCGGATGAAGCTCCGCTCGATCGAAGCGCGCCAGGCAGCCCAGGCGGACGAGGCAAACAAGGATTCGTTGTAGAGGGAGAAAATAGAAAAGAGAAAACAGAAAATAGCTGTCCCCTATTTTCTGATTACTGTGTTTTGAAAAAGGAGGGAGCATGAGATTCCCCCACATGCTCGCTTTGCTCATCGCGCTCGCCGCTCCCGCTGTTCACGGCGATCGTTCAGGGCGAGCTGCGGCGGCTCCCCAGGTGTCGGGACAACAGCCAGCTCCACCTTCGCAAGCCAAGCCGGCGGTACCGCCCGCAATTCCGTCTGTCATTCCCCCCGAGGCCGCTCAAAAATCCAATCCCGTCAAAGCGACGCCGGAATCGGTGGAGGCGGGCAAACGGCTTTTCGTCAGCCAATGCGCCATGTGTCATGGCACGGAGGGCGATGGCAAAGGCGACTTGGCGGTGGAACTGAAATGGGAAGTGAAGGACTGGCGCAACCCGGAAGCGCTCAAGGACAAAACCGACGGCGCCCTCTTTTACCTGCTGACAGCGGGCAAGGGGCACATGCCCGGCCAGGAAAAGCGCATGACCGACACGCAAAAATGGAACTTAGTGAATTTTATCCGTTCGCTGGCAAAGGAAACCAAAAAGGAAGAAAAGAAGCCCGGGCAAGACCAACCCTGAGCCTCGCCCGTCACCTTCTTCCTCGCAGCCTCCACCCCGCCGCTGCCTGAAAATTTGCGGCCTCCTCCTTGAGATTTTCTTGACCTGGGCACGATTGTGTAGAAGACTTCGCCGATTCGAAGTTTCCTTTTGTCTCCGGAGGCACAACCATGGCGAAGGCATTTTCGCTGGCGTCTTGGAATGTCGAGCATTTCAAAGATGACCCCAACCGGGTCGGACGCGTCGTGGACTTCCTTCGGCGGCAGGATGCCGACGTCTTTACGCTCTACGAGGTGGAGGGCAAGACGGTATTCCAACAGTTGGTCAGCAAGCTCCCAGCCTACCAGTTCCACATCACCGAGGGGCCGCAGGTTCAGGAAATTCTGGTGGGTGTGCGGAGCGGCTTGACTGCGTTCTTCACTCAACGCCTCGAGTTCAAGTCCGGCAACTCCCTGCTGCGCCCGGGCGCTTTGCTGACCCTGCGCATCGACAGCGAGGATTACCCCATCCTGTTCCTGCACACCAAGAGCGGCTCAAAGCCGATCGGGCTCGGCATCCGTGACGATATGTTTGCCCATGCGTTCAAGTTGAAAAAGAAGCTTGACCAAGTTGCCGGCGGCCAGGGGAAGGCCAAGTTCCTCTTCCTCGGCGACCTGAACACGATGGGGATGGAATACCCCTTCCAGAAGGATATTTCGCCCACGCTGGAATTGCAGAAGCTGGACAGAGAGGCAGCGAAGGCAAAGATGCGCCGGCTGACCAAGAATCGCGAGTACACGTGGTCTAACGGACCTCAGTCCAAAATGCCACCCGCCAACCTGGATCACGTAGTGGCCTCCGAGCAGTTGCGCTTGCGCCCGTTTGGGGGGAAGGATATCGAGGTGCGTGGCTGGCCCGCCGAAGCGACAGCCGAACGGCAGGCCGACTGGATTCGCAAATTCTCCGACCACGCCTTGCTCTTCCTGGAGGTGCAGAAGGGTTAGCACCGCCGCGTGTAGCCCGTGCCGTGAACGGCTCTGGGGGCGACTCAATCGAATCACGTCTGGCGGACAGTAGGTCTTACCAGGGAGAAATCCATGGATCGCCCACGGGATAGCACGGAGTACTCCTTTACAGCGGAGTTTTACGACCACATTGTGCCCTATCGGAATCGGCCCGATATCGCCTTCTTCGTGGAGAAGGCACAACAGGCAGGGGACACGGTGCTCGAACTTGGTTGTGGAACGGGACGCGTGCTGATTCCCATAGCAAGAGCAGGCATCAAGATTGTCGGCCTCGATCTCTCCCCGTTCATGCTGTCCGCTTGCCGGGAGAAGCTCGCGCGTGAGCCGGCGGAAGTGCAAGCGAAGGTGCGCCTGGTCGAAGGAGACATGCGAAACTTTGACCTGGGGCGACAGTTCAGCCTGGTGACGATACCCTTCCGCTCTTTTCAGCACCTGATTACTGTCGAGGACCAATTGTCTTGCCTCGCCTGCATTCACCGGCATCTGGTGGAAGGTGGAACGTTCATCCTGGATTTATTCAATCCCTATCTGCCACGCCTGGTCGAAGAACAGTACCTGACCGAAACGGAAGAGGAGCCAGAGTTCACGATGCCCGATGGCAGAAGGGTGGTTCGACGTCATCGTACGGTAGCCCGGGACCTGTTCCGACAGGTTCAAGAGATTGAGCTGATCTACTACGTTACGCACCCTGGTGGACGCCAAGAGCGGCTGGTGGATCGCTTCTCGATGAGGTACCTCTTCCGGTTCGAAACGGAACACCTCCTGGCGCGATGCGCTTTGCGGGTGGTGGAGGTGTACACCGATTACGACAAAAGTCCGTACGGGTCGAAACACCCTGGGGAATTGATCTTTGTTGCAAAGAAATAAGAGACACGAGTTGACGCCCCACCCTTTGCTTCGCTCTTATCGAGGGGCACCCGGCCTGTTCCTTCCCCCCACGCCACGCTCGATTCCCGGAATTACCTCGCGGCGCTTACCCAGCCCGGACGAGCTCGCGCCGAAGCAGCTTCCGTAGTGCGGCCAAGCGGGGCGCTCTATCCTTTGATTCCTCCTCTACGGCGACGCGCTACTTCCGGCGGGCAGCGCCCGATGCCAGCGCCAAAATGGGCGATTTGACGCCGACAACCGAGAGGGCGCGGCCCCCAACCTGTATTGGCGATAGCGGGCAATCCTGGGCAATTTGCCCCACGTCTGTGGCTAGGCTCGCAAAAAGCGACTTTTTGGCTTTGAGAACCACTCCCCTGGTGAGAAAGCCATTCCTTTAACTTGTTGAATCTAAAACCAATAAATAGGACTGGGACACTTCAAGGGTACGCCCGAGTTTGGCATCCAGGATGCCCATCGTTGAGCGGGTTCATCACAAACAACGCACCAAGAGATTTGCCCGTGATTGATGTTACCAAACTCTATTGTGGGCAGGACGCGACGGGCGATGCTCTCCGTTATGGGCACACCTCCCGGCCTGAAACCGGAGAGCCGCTGACCCACAAGGTTCCCCGATCCGCCGCCGAGCGACGCCCCATCGTGGTCTGGAACACCACCCGCCGCTGCAACCTGAACTGCATTCACTGTTACACCGATTCGCGCGACAAGCTCTACCCCAACGAATTGACCACCGAAGAAGCGAAGACGATGATCAGCGACCTGGCCCGGTTCGGTGTTCCGGCGCTGCTGTTTTCCGGCGGCGAGCCTTTGATGCGCCCGGATACGATTGAGCTGGCCGAGTGCGCGCGGCAAGCCGGGATTCGCCCCGTGCTTTCCTCGAACGGCACCCTCATCACATCGGAGGTTGCTCGCCGCGTGAAGTCGGCAGGGTTCATCTACGTGGGCATCAGCCTCGACGGCATCGGGGTGAACAACGACCGCTTCCGCGGGAAGAAAGGCGCGTTTGACGCTGCCATGGCCGGTTTCCGAAACTGCGTCGAAGCGGGCCAGCGGGTGGGATTGAGGCTCACGCTGACCAAGCGAAATTTCCACGATCTGGACGCCATTTTTGACTTTATCGAGCGGGAAAAGATCAATCGAGCTTGCTTCTACCATCTGGTCTATGCCGGCCGGGCGAACAATCTTTTGACCGATGACCTGAGCCAGGAGGAATCGCGCCGGGCGATGGACTTGATCCTGGCCCGCGCGGAAGATTTCGTCCGCCGCGGCCTGAACGTTGACGTCCTCACCGTGGATAACCACGTGGACGGGGTCTATCTCTATCTGAAGCTGCTCGAAAAAGATCCCGAGCGCGCCAGGAAGGTTTATGAGCTTCTGAAATGGAACGGCGGGGGCCGATACTCGAGCGGGGTGGGCATCGGTTGTGTCGATTTCGACGGCAATGTCCACGCCGACCAGTTCTGGGGCGATCACAGCTTTGGCAGCGTCCGCGAGCGGCCGTTCAGCGAAATCTGGATGGACACGAGCGATCCGCTGATGGCCGGACTCAAGGACCGCCTCCCCTTGCTCGAAGGCCGGTGCCGGAGCTGCCGCTGGAAAGAGCTCTGCGGGGGCAGCTTCCGCGTCCGAGCCCTGCGTGTCTATGGGAACCCGTGGCAGCAGGATCCGGCCTGCTACCTCAGCGAGGAAGAGATTTCATCTCGGTTTTTCCCGGAAAGCGAACTTGTTTCCAAGAGTCAAGCGCATGACTAGCGCCCAAAACCACAAACCGCGACTGGTTTTCTGGGAGTTGACAACCGGATGCAATTTGCGTTGCATCCATTGTCGCGCCACCGCTCAGGAATTATCCTCTCCTGATGACCTACCTACACCCAATGTCCTTGACCTGATACAGCAAATCTGCAGGTATTCACACCCCATCCTCATCCTGAGCGGTGGCGAACCTTTATTTCGCAAAGACATCTTTGAGATCGCGCGCTATGGCACGGAATGCGGTCTGCGGGTGGCGCTGGCAACCAACGGCACGCTGGTGACGCCGGAGGTGGCTCGCAAAATCGCCTGGGCCGGCGTCCGGCGCGTTTCCATCAGCCTGGACGGGGCGGACGCGGCTACCCACGACAGCTTCCGGGGAATTCCGGGGGCGTTTGCCGCCGCCCTGAGGGGGATCGAACACTTGCAAAGCGCGGGCGTCCCGGTCCAAATCAATACCACCATCGCCCGGCATAACGCCCACCAGTTGCCCGCCATCCTGGATCTCGCCCTCGCCCTCGGCTGCGCGGCACTGCATACGTTTCTGCTGGTTCCGGTCGGCTGCGGCGTGAACATTGCCGAGTCGCAGATGGTGCCGCCGGAGGAATACGAAAAGATTTTGCATTGGTTTTACGACCGGCAGAGGGAAGGCCGGATCGAAATGAAAGCCACCTGCTCGCCTCACTATTTCCGGGTTTTCCGGCAGCGGCAGGCGGCAGAAGGAAAAAGCCTCGTGCCGGAGGGTACGGGGCGAAGCTCGACCCTCCCGAGGCTTCGGGAGAATTGGGGCTCGCGTCCCGCACCAAGCGGAACTCCGGAAGCGGAACCGGCCGGAGCTCCGCGCGAGACGCTCGTGGCTCACCCGGGGAAGATCGGCGTGAATTTGAATACGGGCGCGGCGATTCCGCCGTCATCCACCCCGGGTGAGCCACTCTCTTTTTCGCCAGGCCACGCTCATGGTCATCCCGGCTCCCCGTCCTGGCAGGGCGGCGAGATGTCGGCCATGACCAAGGGCTGCCTGGCAGGCAGCGGGGTTTGCTTCATTTCGCACAAAGGCGAGGTGTTCCCCTGCGGATACCTGCCGGTGAAAGCCGGTGATTTGCGTACCCAGAGTTTTGTCGAGGTCTGGGAAGGCTCGGAAGTGTTTGCCGCGTTGCGCGACACCGCGAATTTGACCGGCAAGTGCGGCCGATGTGAATTCCGCAATATCTGCCTGGGCTGCCGGGCGCGGGCCTACGCCGCCACCGGCGACTATCTGGCCGAGGAACCCTTTTGCATTTACCAACCCCAACACCCCATCACCAATCCGAAGAATCATCCTCGAACTTCCCTCCCATGTTCCTTACCAGGGTGCTGAGAGCGCCTAAAATTGCCAGTGGCGCGAGGAGTAACCTGGCCATGCCGGCGGCCGCATCAAACGATCCGGTGAAGGGAACGTAACGTGCGACTTGTTCTTCCCCGGGAACACGGCAGTTGGGGGATTCTGCTCGTGCCGTTTGTGACGGGAGTTGCGGTCACCGGCGAGTGGAACCTCCCGGCGCTGCTTGCTCTGGTCGCCATCGTTGCGGTCTTCCTCGGCCGGCCTTCACTCGAGCTCTTGATTGCCGGAAAGGGCGGGTTGCCTTCCCCATCGGAAAGAGCTGTGGCCGTGAAAGGCTGCGTGCTTTTTGCGGGCCTGGCGACGGCCGCGACGGTTCCCCTTTTGGCGGTCTATGGTCGCTGGCTGTTACTTTGGTTGGCCATGGTGGCGGTTGGAGCCTTCGCCGTGTATCTCGGGTGGCACGATGAACGGAAGCGCGCCGCCAGGGGCGGGGCCGAACAACTTGCCGCTACCTTTGGTCTCACGCTCACCTCGCTGGCTGGGTACGGCGCTGCTCTGGGCAGATT
>Ga0209109_10000290_pt1 | contig 25157 bp, 17 predicted proteins | sample Rifsed10ft2_FD_184004 | JGI IMG/M metagenome (GOLD analysis project Ga0209109, IMG submission 184004) | Soil microbial communities from Rifle, Colorado, USA - sediment 10ft 2 (version 2) | ecosystem: Environmental > Terrestrial > Deep subsurface > Rock core/Sediment | place: Rifle, Colorado... | reverse complement strand
ATTTCACCAACCTTGATTGACGAGTCTAACCTTGACAGTCTTATCATGAAGGGCGAAATATTTGGACCCTTACTGCCGATACTTACTTATGATAGCGAAGCCGATCTACACGTAATCATTTCCAAATATGAAAAACCACTATCCTTATACGTTTTCACCAAAAACAATTCATTCGCAAAAAAAATAATTGAGACCTATTCTTTTGGCGGAGGATGCATCAATGACACGCTAGTCCATTTCTCCAATAAAAGGTTGCCTTTTGGCGGCGTAGGCCATAGCGGAATTGGGGCTTATCATGGACGTTTGAGTTTTGACGTTTTTTCGCATAGCAAAGGAATCGTCAAAAAAGCAAATTGGCTTGATCTGACAATGAGATATGCTCCCTATAAAGATAAACTGACAACTATAAAAAAATTACTGAAATGGATGTAATTCCTGAAAAATCGGTGAGCGAAGCCATACATTACAGGCGCTCCGTACGTGTTTTTAAGAACCAACCGCTTGACGATTCAAAGGTTAAGGAATGCATCCATTTGGCTTCCCTTGCCCCTACCAGCAGCAACATGCAACTATGGGAATTTTACCATGTCACTTCAACTGGAGTGCTAGCTCAACTCAGTGAATCTTGCTTTAATCAAAGCGCCGCAAAAACGGCCCAGCAAATGGTGGTCGTAGTGGCCAGAAAAGATTTGTGGAAAAAAAGGGTGCAGTCAAACATCGATTTTTTAAAGTCCCAATATGGAGATAAGCCAGATGCTGAATATACCAAACGTGAAAAATTCGCACTGAATTATTATCAAAAAATAGTCCCCACTCTATACTTTGATTTTGCAGGGATACTTGGGGCGCTAAAATATGTGTCTTTCCAAGCTATTGGAATATTCAGGCCCATTTATAGGGAGGCGAGACGAAGTGACATGCGCATCGTGGCCCAAAAAAGTGCCGCACTCGCTGCCGAAAATTTCATGATCAGCATGGCAGCCATAAATTATGACACCTGCCCGATGGAAGGTTTTGACTCTTTGCGTGTAAAAAAGATATTAAAGCTCCCCACTTCATCCGAAATCAACATGATTATAGCTTGCGGAGTTCGAGATGAAGGAGGAATTTACGGCGCTCGTTTTAGGGTGCCATTTGAAAAAGTTTATTTTAAACTTTAAACCGTGACCAAATAATTAATTATAACCAACAAAAAATGAATTCACAAAAAAACAGAATTGAAGAAATAAAAGCCCATGGATACCAGTTGGATTTCGCCAATGTTTTCAATCTTGCATTCGAAAATTACAAAAAAATAGCCCTTTACGCAGGTTCCATGATTTTGGTTTTCTCCGTTATCATTTTTGCGATTATTGCCTCAGCTATAATTTTCTTTTTTGGAATCGCCACATTGACGACCATGTTGAATCCTGAAAATTTAAAAACGGAAACGGTGTCTGAGAATTTCATGTTAATTTACATGGCAGGCGCAATTTTATTCTCCTGTCTAATAAGTCCATTCCCTGCCGGTTTGATTAAAATGGCTTATTGTGCGGAAAGAGATGAGGAGTTCCACATTTCTAACATTTTTGAATACTATAAAGCTCCCTATTTTAAAGAACTGTTTATTGCTACACTTCTAATTTCAGGGTTTAGTTCGGGAATCGCTGCCGCATTAGATTATTCTGGAATCCAACTGGTTGGTTCCTTAATTACCCTATCAATATCATTTTTTACCATATTGACCATCCCTCTTATTATTTTTGGCAATCTAAAAGCTGTCGACGCTATCACTTCCAGTTTTGCTATTGTTTTAAAACAGCCCTTGGTTCTCCTTGGTCTTATGATTGTTACAACTATAGCTTCTTTGGTAGGTTTCATAGGTTGTTGCATAGGAATATTTTTCACGCTTCCGTTCTTTTATTCGATGTATTATGCGATATACAGCGAGATTGTAGGTTTTGACGATGCCGATTTTAACACCTAATATATATTTAAAAAAAATAAGTGATTTAATATAAACTGGAGTCGGATTTTACTGTCTGATTCCAGTTTTATTGTAAAATAAACGTTAAATTGTCCCAAAATTAAAATGAAAAAGACAAAAATAAATGCCAATATTCCACCAATTTTTTCTTTCGATTATCGCTGATAAAATTAGCTGCAGCTTTACTAATTTATTAGCGATTAAATCCAGCTATCATCAGTTATATACGGTTCAAAATATAATTAATTATAAGCTCGTGTGGATTATGACCCCCTTGCTTTTTATTTTATTGGTATGGCTGTTTTTAAGCCTTTCAAAAATAAAGAACAAATTAGACAATCAGGTTTTAGGATCAAAAAACAACGAGTATTTTAGGAATAAAGAATACCAAACTTATCTGCTTTTCTTTGGGATCCTAACCCCAATAACAGAGCTTTCGTATGAAATATTCAATGTAAGACCTAAAAGTCTTTTGGCCAATAATGTATCAATAGGTTTGTTTTTATTGACAATTTATTTTCTCAGTACAAAATCCTCATGGTTTTTTAAAAATATCAGACATCTATTTATAGTCACATACTTAGTATATTTTGTTAATGTTTGTTACAATTTGGTCAATTTATCGGGCGATATTATTCCTACTGTTGCGGTAACCGTGATTTTCTTCTTTTCATATACCGTCATGAAACCGATAAAACTGTATTGGCTATTTATGGCTTTTACATTTGGCCTAATTGTTTTTGCTTTCGCATTGGACCTTGTACCCATAAAAACACTTGTAATTCTATCCAATTATTTCGTTCTCATTTTTATAATTAATTACATCCGCCATATTACTGCGTTGAACATTGAAAATAAGTTCCGTTTTACTAATGAGATTGTCAACAGCGGAAATTCACTAGTTATGGCCACAAACAGAAAAGGTGAAGTACAGTTTTGTGGCGAAACCATAACATCCATTTTAGGTTATACCGTGGATGAAGTAATGGGGATGGGATTCTGGAATTTAACGGAAGACCCCGAATTCATTGGAGAAGAATTTCATAATAATCCCATTACCGAAAGGACATTTACCCGTAAATTGAAATGTAAAAATGGTGAATACAAAGATATAAAATGGAATGACAAAAGATTTTCGGATGATTTAATTATTGGTATTGGTCAAGATGTCACTAATGAAATTAAAACCCAAAAATCCTACGAAAACCTTGTTGAATCCGCGACCGACATTATTTTTGAATTGGACAAATATGGTCAATATCTATTTATAAACAAAAACTCTGAAAAGTTGATCGGTTACAATATGCAAGAGTTACTTAACATCAATTTTAACGACATAATCAGATTGGATTATGCGGAAAATGTGCAGAATTTTTATTTAAAATCCACTTGGGAGATGAATAGTTTTCCGCTGCTGGAATTTCCAATTATCAAAAAAAATGGTGAGGAGATATGGATCTCACAAAAAGTATCCATTAATAGGGATGAGCAAGGAAAAATTAAGGGATATTCCATTATTGCGCGAGACATTACTTTTGTTAAAAATATCGAAAGCGAAAGAACCGAGAGACAAGGAAAAATAGTCAAATATAACGAAGCCTTAAGAGCCTTGACTATAAAAAGCTATTCGAATAATGAAGATTTTGAAAGCATCTTAAAAAACATACTCGAAATCACGACCAAAACGGTAGATGTCACCAGGACTAGCTATTGGGAGTGTTTTCCTGAGGAAATTAGGTGTGTTAATTTGTATGAAGTCAACACGGGACAATTTCAGAAGGGATTTGTATTGACCAAGGAGCAATACCCAGTCTATTTTTCAAATATCCAAGAAAAAACCCAAATCGTGGCTTCGGACATCTATACCGCTGAAGCCACCAAAGAACTTTGCAACGTTTATGGCCCCGCGAACAAAATACGATCCCTTTTGGATACGCCAGTATTTATAAATGGTAAACTCAAGGGGATCATTTGCATTGAAGCTGCAGACAAGATCAAAATGTGGAATCATGAGGACATCAATTTTGCCCGATCCGTCTCCGATTTAATTGCTATGGCTATCGAATTTAAAATGAGATTGCAAACTGAAAAAACGCTAGCTTACAAAAGTGAATTGCTGTCTGCAATGGCTCTGTGCACCGAGAAATTCTTGAACAGCAAGGATATCGATGCCATTTTCACTGAAGTACTTGTGATTATGGGAAATGCGACAAAATCAAATCGGGCCTACTATTACGAAAATGATCCAAGTAGCAAATCGATAAGCCAAAAATACCGCTGGATCTTTAATAACACTAATTTAACGGACAATAATCCTAAACTTCAAAACTTACCTTACGCATATTTTGAGGAACTTATAACACCTCTTTTAGATAACAAGATCTATCAAGCCACCGTTTCCAAAATTGAGAATGCCTCCTTAAGAAACAAACTGCTGGCTGTAGACGTGGTTTCACTGATCCTTTTCCCTGTTTTTATAAAGGGCAAATTTCACGGTTTTCTTGGATTCGACAATACGGACAAAGAAAGAATTTGGTCAGATGACGAAGTGAAAATTCTGCAAACTTTAGCGCGCAATATTGGCTCATCGATTGACAGTATTTCTAATGAGACAGCCATCTTTGAAAGCGAGGAAAAATTCAGATTATTGGCCAATAATATTCCCGGGACAGTCTATTTATCGGAGAATGACAAGGACCATACTAAATTGTACCTTAATGACGAAATCGAAAAATTGACCGGATATGAAAAAGCTGAATTTTTAGAAAAACGAATCGTTTATACCGATTTAATACATCCTGAAGACGCCACAAAAACAATTCTGGAATCTACAGAAAGTCTGTCCAAATTTGAGCCTTTTCATTTAACCTACAGGATCATAAATAAAAATGGAGACATAGTATGGGTGGAAGAGTTTGGTGATGCGGTTATAAAAAACGGTAAAATCATCTATATTGAAGGTATAATGCTTGATATTACCAAAAGGAAAGAGGCCGAAGAGGCAATAAAGGGGCGTGAATATGCTGAGGCTGCCAACAAAGCGAAGTCGGAGTTTTTAGCTAATATGAGTCATGAAATCAGGACACCGCTTAACGGCATTATTGGTTTTACTGATCTATTGATGAAAACCGAACTAGGGGAAATTCAACAAAAACATATGATTACCGTAAATCAATCTGCGAATTCATTGTTAGGAATTGTAAATGACATTCTTGATTTTTCGAAAATTGAAGCCGGAAAACTTGATTTGCATATTGAAAAACATCACGTTAAGGAATTGATGGATCAAATCATGGATTTAATTTTCTATGAATCCAATCAAAAAAAATTACGTCTGGAGCTAAACATTGCCACAAATATACCTGCCTATTTTTGGGTAGATATTATTCGTCTTAAACAAATTTTAATAAATCTGTTGGCAAATGCAGTAAAATTTACCGACAATGGATTTGTAAAATTAGACGTTTCTCTTGTTGCAGAAAATAATAAGTCCACAGACACAATTCGTTTTGCAGTCATTGATTCGGGTATCGGAATAATGGAAAAAAATAAGGAGAAAATTTTTAAAGCTTTCTCTCAAGAAGATGGTTCCACAACCAAAAAATTCGGTGGAACAGGGCTTGGTCTGACGATTTCCAATAAATTATTGGCATTAATGGGTAGTCATTTAAATCTTAGCAGCGAACTGGGCGTTGGAAGTTCCTTTTATTTTGACTTGGACTTAAAAACCAGCAATGACTCAACAAAACCGCTAAAAGTGGTAAGCAACCCGGATTATGCCAGCAATGATATTATTCTGAAAACAAATTCCAAATTTAAAAATTTAAAGATAATGCTGGTCGAGGATAATAAAATCAATATGTTATTACTAAAAACCATCATCAAAAACATTATTCCGGAGGCACACATATTTGAAATCCCGAATGGTCTTGAAGCAACCTTAGAATTTGAAACTTTGAATCCTCACATAATTTTCATGGACATTCAAATGCCTTTGATGAACGGATATCAGGCTACGAAAGTGATTCGAAATCTCAAATTAGGCAAAAACATTCCTATAATAGCGGTAACCGCAGGAGCCGAAAAAGAAGAAAAAGAAAAATGTATTAGAACTGGAATGAACGATTATATCTCAAAACCCATCGCAAAAGGAATTATCGAAGAAGCACTTATCAAATGGGTTATCTAATTTGTTAAATTAAGATGCTTACATAAAATATTTAATTAAATTTGGAGAACGATCTAAGGTAAATACCAATAAAAAAATAGATGTTATGAAATGGTTAGGAAGAAGACAAAGTGATAATGTCGAGGATAGAAGAGGAATGTCGGGTGGAGGAAAATCGATTGTCGGAGGAGGAATAATAGGGATAATAATCCTATTGATAAATGTATTTGGCGGTGAGAATGCCCAAATGCTTACGCCAGTTTTAGAACAAATGAATCAAGGGCAAAGTGCGCCTACAGAACAGAGAGACCTTACGGCTAAAGAGCTCGAAGAGCAAGCCTTCGTCAAAACGATTCTTGCGGATAATGAAGATGTGTGGACTAAAATTTTCAATGAAAACAATTTGTCCTACAAAAAACCAAATATTGTACTGTTTATTGGTGGCGTAGAAACTAAATGTGGTAATGCAACGTCCGATTCAGGTCCCTTTTATTGTCCCGAAGATCAAAAAGTATATATGGATTTGGCTTTCTTTGAAGAACTGAAAACAAGGTTTGGTGCTCAAGGAGGTGATTTTGCCACTGCCTATGTAATCGCTCATGAAATTGGGCACCATGTGCAAACCTTATTGGGAACTTCCGGCAAAATGAGACAAATGCAACAAGGCAGAAGTAAAGCCGAAGCCAATAAATTATCAGTCGCGTTGGAATTGCAGGCTGACTTTTATGCCGGTGTTTGGACTCACCACAACCAGCAAATGAATAATATCCTTGAGGATGGCGATATTGATGAAGCTTTGAGTGCAGCACATGCTGTAGGTGATGATGCAATTCAATCAAAAATGCAGGGGCGTATCGTTCCTGAATCATTTACACACGGAACATCGGAACAACGCAAATATTGGTTTATGAAGGGATATAAAACCGGTGACATCAAACAAGGGAACACTTTTGATGAAATAAGATAACAAGCGACAAGTTCTTCCGATTTTGAACCAACGCGAAACCGTGGCTTTAGACCGCCATTAGAGCTCTTTTCCGTGTGCCCGATAAATGACATTCTCTTTGTTTCGTTGCGGATTAAATCGAAATCTTGTATTTATATTTAAACAAAGTTTAGGTATCAAAACCAGATAGGAAAAATTAGCAGTACCTTCGCGCCAAAATAAAGAAGTAACCAGCAAACAAATGGAACACTTCAAAATCGTAATTTATGTCATTCAACTCATTAGGCTTATCTGATGCTTTATTAAAAGCCGTCAGCAAAAAAGGATATACTACACCTTCTCCAATTCAACAAAAAGCAATTCCACCTATCTTAGAAGGTAAAGATATACTGGCATCCGCGCAAACGGGAACTGGAAAAACAGCTGGTTTCACGCTACCGATACTACAGATACTATCGGAAGGGAAACACTTAAGCCACAGACCTATTCGCGCCTTAATATTAACTCCAACAAGGGAATTGGCGGCTCAAATACTCGCTAATATAAAAGAATACGGTGAATTTTTGGATTTACGCAGCACGGTAATTTTTGGAGGCGTAAACCAAAAACCTCAAGTTGCCCAATTGCGTCAAGGTATCGATATTTTGGTAGCAACTCCAGGGCGATTGATCGATTTGCAAAATCAAGGTTTAATCTCACTTTCAAAAGTGGAAATTTTGGTTTTGGATGAAGCGGATCGCATGCTCGACATGGGTTTTTTACGAGATATTGAGCGCATTTTGAAAGTATTGCCTTCAAAAAGGCAAAACTTGATGTTTTCGGCAACCTTTTCAAAAGACATTAAGAAATTGGCAATGGGTATTCTGCACAAACCAGTCCAGGTTGAAGCAACACCGGAAAACACAACGGTGGATGCTATTATTCAAAAAGTATATCCTTGTGCAAAAGAGAAAAAAACAGAATTGATCGTTAAACTTATTACCGAAGGAAACTGGCAACAAATATTGGTGTTTACACGTACCAAACAAGGTGCCAATAAACTTACAGAAAGCATGATTAGCGCCGGAATTAAAGCAGCGGCTATTCACGGTAATAAAGGGCAAGGTGCAAGAACTAAGGCCTTGGCCGGTTTTAAAAACGGAAGCCTAACCGCTTTAGTGGCTACAGATATTGCGGCACGTGGTTTGGATATCCCATTGTTACCGCATGTTGTCAACTTTGAATTGCCTAATATTCCCGAAGATTACGTACACCGTATAGGTAGAACAGGACGTGCTGGAGCGAGTGGAGAAGCCATTTCTTTGTTTAGTCCTGACGAAACCGTTTTTTTACGTGACATAGAAAAATTGGTTGGCTTGAAATTGCCTATCGAAAATATTGCAGGTTTTGAACCGGATCCTAAAGCGTCAACCCAACCTATCAAACAAGGGCAAGGCAGACAACAGCGCAATTCGACTCCAAGGAAACCAAAAACGGAAACGACAGCCAGAAGCAGCAATAACAGTTTTGGCCCTAGACGTCCTAGTCAAAATAGTGACAGACGTTAGAAATAAATTCTAGCAGAAATTATAAATACAAAAATCCTTTACCTTCCGTAAAGGATTTTTGTATTTTATACGTATTCCCATCTGAGAAAGCAACTTCAGCCCAACCAACCGTCGCGATCCAAGCTTCTATACTGGATGGCTTCTGCGATATGAGAGGAAACAACAGTTGGTGCGGCTTCCAGATCGGCGATAGTTCTGGCTACTTTCAAAATCCGGTCATAAGCTCGGGCGGAAAGGTTCAATCGTTCCATCGCTGTTTTCAACAATTGTTTAGAAACCTCGTCAAGAGCGCAATATTCCCTGATGTGCTTGGTGTTCATTTGCGCATTGTAGTGTATGTTTTCCATCTGCTCAAAACGTGTCGACTGTACTTCGCGTGCCGCAGTAACCCTTTTTCTTATGTCAACGCTGCATTCGGCTTTTCTGTCATCGGATAGTTTTTCGAAGGGAACCGGTGTAACCTCAATATGAATATCAATTCGATCCAACAAGGGGCCCGAAATTTTGCTCAAATAGCGTTGCATCTCATGCGGGGACGAAGTCTGCGGGGAATCCGGATCGTTAAAAAAACCGCTTGGACTGGGATTCATACTTGCGACAAGCATAAAAGACGACGGGTAGGTCACGGTAAACTTTGCCCTCGAAATGGTCACTTCCCTATCCTCCAACGGTTGACGCATGACTTCCAGAACATCACGCTTGAATTCCGGCAATTCGTCCAGAAACAAAACGCCATTATGTGCCATTGATATCTCCCCCGGCTGCGGGTAACTTCCACCACCAACAAGAGCGACATTCGAAATGGTATGATGTGGACTCCTAAAAGGGCGCTGATTCATCAATCCAACTTCTTTCAGCTTTCCGGCCACGCTATGGATTTTAGTGGTTTCCAATGCTTCCCTCAAAGTCATAGGGGGCAAAATGCTAGGCAATCGTTTGGCAAGCATCGTTTTTCCCGCTCCTGGAGGCCCGATGAGAATGATATTGTGTCCTCCGGCGGCGGCTATTTCCATGCATCTTTTTATTGACTCCTGGCCTTTCACATCAGAAAAATCGAACTCGGGAAAATCCAGATCTTTATAAAATTCGGCTCTGGTATCAATAGTTGTTGGCTCCAAATTTCCTTTTCCTTCCAGAAAATCAATCACGTCCTGTAGATTTTCAACACCATAGACATCCAATCCTGCCACTATTGCAGCTTCTTTCACATTTTGTTTTGGAAGAAAAAAACCTTTAAACCCTTCCTCTTTGGCCTTAATTGCAATGGGCAAGGCTCCACGTATGGGTTGCAAACTACCGTCCAGAGAAAGTTCTCCCATGATCATGTATTTTTCAAGGTCTTTGGCTTCTATTTGCTGTGAGGCCACCAGAATTCCAATTGTTAAAGTCAGGTCGTAGGCCGAGCCTTCTTTACGCAAATCGGCGGGTGCCATATTGATGGTTATCTTTTTACCGGGCATACTGTATCCATTATTCTTTAATGCTGCGGCAATCCTATAGCTGCTTTCTTTGATGGCATTATCGGGCAAACCCACTAAGTGGTAGCCAATTCCTTTATCGATGTTGACTTCAACGGTAATCGTTGTGGCTTCCACACCAAAGACGGCACTTCCAAAAACTTTAACTAACATCAGCGGTTATTTTTATTAAAAATAGGCAATTTTAACATACCAAACTATACAATAATTCAACCTAAAAAAAGAATGATACACAGTAACCAAAACAAGAGACTGATGGTTAAACAAGCTTTTTTTGACCAAGTCCCAATTACATGCGGCGGCCGTTTGGTTCGGTTTTACGATATAATTTCCTATATTTGCCGATATTTATTGGTTTTTGGGGTTTAAAAACGTTTTATTGTCAACAATTCACTTAACCCTTTCTACGATCTCATATTCCTGAAATCATCCTGAAAAATCATCTGTTTATGCAGTTTTCTGCATCCTTTGCCATTTGGAAAAATTCCATTCACAGGCATTCAAATAATCCGAATAGAATATGCACACAATAGATTATATTATCTTCGTTGTTTACATGGTTGCCATGCTGGGTGTTGGTCTTTATTTTTTCAAAAAAAACAAAACTGCCGAGGATTTTTACGTAAGTGGCCGGAACATGAGCAGCTGGCATATTGGTTTATCCGTTGTCGCCACTGATGTTGGCGGTGGGTTCTCGATTGGTTTGGGTGGCCTTGGTTTTACGATGGGAATCTCCGGCTCGTGGATGTTATTCACGGGACTGCTGGGCGCTTGGTTGAGTGCCGTTTACCTAATTCCAAAAGTGAGTCATCTGGGACATAAACACAAGTTCTTTACTTTTCCGCAAATTTTCAGTCATTTCTATGACGGAAGGGTCGCCCTGTTGGCGGGTATTATTTCGGCGATCGGTTATATAGGTTTTACGAGTTCGCAGGTTTTGGCTGGAGCCAAATTAGCCTCTGCAACCATTGATGGCCTAAACATTCAAACGGCGTTGGTTGTCATGGGTGCAATAGCGGTCATTTATACCGCAATCGGAGGACTGAAGGCCGTTATATATACTGACACCATACAATGGCTAATATTGATTGGCGGATTAGTTTTCATAGGAATTCCCATTGCCTATAATGCTGTGGGTGGCTATGACGTCATCAAGGCGACATTAGCTCCTGAATATCTGTCATTAACCAATGTCAAATGGTATCAAATTTTAAATTGGTCGATAACCATCATTCCGATTTGGTTTGTGGGAATGACATTGTACCAAAGGATTTATGCCAGTAAAGGCGAAAAAGAAGCAAAAAAAGCGTGGCTGATTGCCGGTGTTTTCGAATGGCCCATCATGGCTTTTATGGGAGTAATCTTGGGAATGCTTGCCAAAGTGGCCGCCACAAATGGAATATTTGAAGGTATTACGGACGCCGCATCGATGGATAGCGAAATGGGATTGCCCGTTTTATTGGCGACCATTCTTCCCGTTGGGTTAATGGGACTGATGCTTTCCTCCTATTTTTCGGCCATACTTTCCACTGCTGACAGCTGCTTGATGGCGGCCTCGGGAAATATTGTCACCGATATTCTCGCCAAATTTTCAAAAAAGGAACTAAGCCATGAAAAAGAGCTTCAGCTTTCGCAAATAGTCACACTATTGATTGGTGTTTTTGCAATATTATTAGCATCCCAGATGCAAAATGTATTGGAGCTCATGCTCCACTCCTATGCGTTCATGGTTTCGGGATTATTCATTCCCGTTCTTGGTGCTTTATTTTGGAAGAAAAGCCATCCCATCGCCGCTTTTTGGAGTATGCTTTTGGGCGGAGGTACCACAATTTTTCTGATTATTACCAAAAATAAATTACCTTTAGGAATAAGATTACCCGAACATTTGGACGCAAATATTTACGGGATAAGTATTTCACTACTTCTATTCATTACAATATCGATTTATCATAATAACAAAAAAGAAAGACAAAATGGAATTCAAAATAGTTAATGCAGCTTCAGGAGAAGACAAAACATATAATAATCGTACGATTGCCGAGTTCCTATATACTCATTTAGAGGAGTACGGAGATAAAATCGAAGACATTCTAAAGTGTATCGCCTATGTGATGAATCCCGACAAAGGCGGAAACATTGTGGTAGGTTTAGACGACAATAAAATTGTGGGTGTTACAGTGCTGAACAATACCGGCATGAAAGACTTTATCCCTGAAAATATCTTGGTATATATCGCCGTTGACAATAGCCAGCGCGGTAAAGGATTCGGAAAACAGTTGATGCAAAAAGCCATCTCAATTGCGGAGGGAAATATTGCACTTCATGTGGAACCGGACAATCCCGCAAAAAAACTATATGAAAAACTGGGTTTCACCAACAAATACCTGGAAATGCGTCTCATCAAATAGTCCAAAATGGAAAATTTACAACAACGCCTGGAATCTTTAGTTCTTCTGCGAAAGGAATTGCATAAAAACCCCGAAGTTTCAGGAAAAGAGGTGGAAACCGCCAAAAGAATAGTTGCTTTTCTCGAAAGATACGCTCCCGATGAAATCATCACAGAAATAGGTAAAACTGGAATAGCTGCCATTTACAAAGGCAAGCAAGCGGGCAAAACGGTACTGTTCCGATGCGAACTGGACGCATTGCCTATCGGAGAAATAAACACATTTGAGCATCGTTCGCTAACCGATGGTGTTTCGCATAAATGCGGACATGACGGCCATATAGCTATACTTTGCGGTCTGGCCTCCGAACTCTCCCAAAACAGACCCGAAACCGGAACGGTAATTTTACTGTTTCAACCTGCAGAGGAAGACGGCAGCGGTGCGCAAAAAGTATTTTCTGACCCAAAATTCGGTTTGCTTCAACCCGACCATGTTTTCGCCTTGCACAATTTGCCCGGATTTCCAAAAAATCAAATTGTGGTCAAAAACGACACCTTCACTTGCGCAGTCAATAGTATCATTATAAAACTAAACGGAGTGACTGCGCACGCAGGAGAACCGGAAAAAGGAATTAATCCCGCATTGGCTATCGCTTCGATCATCAACCAATTTGACGCTATTATTCAATCTGATATTTCAAAAGAAAATTATTGTCTTCTTACCCCGATTTACACCGTAATGGGCAAAAAAGCCTATGGCGTTTCTGCCGGTGCGGGAGAAGTACATTTTACGGTCAGAAGCGACAGCAATTCTCAAATGAAGAAAGTAGAAACCACACTTGAAAAATTGGCACAGTCAATCGCAAAAGAACACCAATTGGAATGCAACATAGTTTGGACACAAGGATTTCAGGCCAATGAAAATAACAAAGAGGCAGCAAATCACATCAGAAGTGCGGCAAAAGTCAATGATTTAGAACTATTGGAAAAAGAAACGCCTTTTACCTGGGGGGAAGATTTTGGTTTATTTACCCAGCAATATCCTGGTGCCATGTTTGGACTGGGTTCTGGAGTAAATACACCAGCCCTTCACAATCCCGACTATGATTTCCCGGACGAAATTATCGAAACTGGAATTTCCATTTTTCACCAAATCAGCAAACAAATTACGAATGCACACTAATTCAATAATAGAGCTCAATCGCAAGGCCTATAAAAAAAACATAGATTTTCTGAAGGCTACCTTTGGGAAAAAAGTTAAAATATCATCCGTGGTGAAAGGCAATGCCTATGGACACGGCGTTAAAGAAATTGTCAGCATGGCCTATGAAAACGGGATCACCCATTTTTCGGTTTTTGATGTCCAAGAAGCCAAGTCGGTAAAAGAGGAATTATCGGACAAAGTCACGGTCATGGTAATGGGGCTTGTTCAGGACGAGGATCTGGAATGGGTCATCAATAATGACGTCGAATTTTTTGTTTTTGACAAAAGCAGATTGACAAAGGCCGGGAAAATGGCCAAGAAACTAAACAAAAAAGCCATTCTGCACATTGAAGTTGAAACCGGAATGAATCGCACAGGCTTTGAAAAAAGCGAAATGAATAAGGTTATCGCTTTCCTCAAAAAGGAAAAAGAAAATGTTGTCTTTAAGGGACTTTGCACCCATTATGCGGGTGCAGAAAGCATCACAAACTATTACAGGGTCGATAAGCAAATCAAACGCTTCGACGAAATTTATCAGTATCTTTATAAAAATGACCTCAAGCCGGAAATGAGACATTCAGCCTGTTCGGCCGCATCTATCATGTTTCCGGAAACCAGAATGGATATGGTTCGTATCGGTATTATGCAATACGGTTTGTGGCCCAGTCCGGAGGTATTCGTGAATTATTTGAACACCAAAAAAAGCAAAATAGATCCGCTGCATCGCGTAATTACTTGGAAAAGTAAGATAATGAGCGTCAAAAAGGTAGCCATTGGTGATTTTATCGGTTACGGGACCAGCTTTTTGGCTGAAAGAAAAATGAAGATTGCCGTTGTACCCATTGGCTATTCCCATGGTTACAGCCGCTCCCTAAGCAATCAAGGAAGGGTGCTGATAAATGGGCACCGATGTATAGTGGTAGGATCGGTGAATATGAATATGATGACAATAGATGTTACGGACGTAGAAACCGTAAAAAAAGATGACGAAGTGGTGCTGATAGGTTCGCAAAATGATCTTTCTGTTTCTGTCGCTTCCTTTAGTGATTTCAGTAATCAACTGAATTATGAATTATTAACGCGAATATCTAAAACGATTCCACATAAAATCATTGACTAATGGCATTCATAAAACTATATCGAAAGAAACTGGAAGAAAACTATGCTTTTCTGGATACTATCTTTAAATCCCGAAACATTCAATGGGGAGTCGTTTCTAAACTTTTATGTGGAAATAAAATTTATCTGAAAGAAATAATTGCCCTTGGAGTCAGAGAAATGCACGATTCACGCATCAGTAATTTAAAGAAAATAAAAGCGTTAGATCCTGAAATCCAAACGGTATATATCAAACCTCCAGCAAAGCGAAGCATAGAAAGCATAGTAAAATATGCCGACGTAAGTTTTAATACCGAGATTTACACTATTACAATGCTTTCTAGAGAAGCTATTAAACAAAACAAGACCCACAAAATCATTATTATGATTGAAATGGGTGATTTGCGCGAGGGCGTAATGGGTGAAGAGTTGGTTGAGTTTTACGGTGATATTTTAAAATTGCCCAATATTGAAATTCTCGGTATCGGAACCAACCTCAATTGTTTGAGCGGCATCATGCCTACCCAAGATAAATTAATTCAATTGAGTTTGTATAAGCAGCTGATAGAGGCAAAATTCAGCATACAAATTCCGTGGGTTTCGGGAGGAACTTCCGTAGCAATCCCTTTGATTCTAAAAAATGCGCGTCCCATGGCGGTCAACCATTTCAGAGTTGGTGAAGCCCTATTCTTCGGTAAAGACCTCTTTACTGGCGATACTATTGGTGGCATGCACAATGATGTGTTTAAATTGTATTCAGAAATAATAGAAATCACCGAAAAACCGGATGCGCCAATTGGTGAGTTAGGAGAAAGCGGTGTTGGCACTTCCTATGTGCCAAGCGATTCAGATGATTTGGGAGAGACTTCCTTAAGGGCAATCTTGGATATCGGTCTGTTGGACATGCAACCGCAATATATAGAGGCCGAGGACAGCGATATCACTATCATTGATGCCAGTTCAGATATGCTGGTGATTGACATTTCGAGTTCGAAAAAGAAATATAAAATAGGAGATTTAGTTTCTTTCAAAATACAATACATGGGAGCGCTGTATCTTTTGAATTCTGATTATATCGAAAAAACAATCGGATAAAAGTATATGCTAGTTTTTAATAAAAAGACGACAAATTTATTTTTGATCGTCTTTTTTTGTCCGTAAACAAGTGTTAATTATTAGACACCGTAAAACTCAAATACGGCAAAACTACTGGGAATAGACGCACTATGCGGCAGCTTGGAAGAAGGAAAACAAACCACTTTATTTATTTCGGAGGGAGACGCATTAGATATGAGAACAAACAAGTTGACTCATGCCTTTATTCAAGGAAAATTACTGAATTTAGAAAATCATCAATCTAGGCTAAACGCTATGTACAAACAAAAATACAACCAATAACATAAGTCAGAGAAGTAGTAAATCAATTGGAAAATACAATTTTATGACACATTAAAATGTAGATTGATTTTCATAGTTACTAATATTCCAAATCAGACAAGTTGCCAATAGCGGCAATTTGTCCGATTTTTTTTGTTATAGTCATTATGATGTGGCGAAATGATTATCAATCTAAACTCATTTCATGATCTGAAATTAACATATATCAATATTTTGACAATACATTTTGCATTACTCCCATTTTATAGGGGGTCATTTTTTAAATAACGCAAAAATAAGCGAGTACATGGTTGTTTTTGAACGGCATATCGAAACATTTTATATTTTTACGCGGAATTAAAACTAAAAACAATGCGAAAAATTATTTTAAGCGTGATCCTCATCACCCTTCTGGTCCTATCTGTCTGTACGAATTTCATGTTGGCCGAAAATCCAATTCCATCAGAAGCCGTAAAATTTGATACGGGCGACACCGCCTGGATGATTGTCGCTACTGCATTAGTTTTGATAATGACGCCCGGATTAGGTTTCTTTTACGGAGGTATGGTTGGCAAAAAGAATGTCATCAGTACCATGCTACAAAGTTTCATGGCTATGATAATTGTGACCATTCTTTGGGTAATTGTTGGATTTAGTTTGTCATTTGGAACTTCAATAGGAGGTTTCATTGGTGATCCAAGGGACTATTTTATGTTCAAAAACGTAGGGATTACAACTGCCTGGGGAACAATCCCATTTATGCTCTTTGCCTTGTTTCAGGCAAAATTTGCCATAATTACACCCGCCCTGATTACTGGGGCCTTTGCCGAAAGAATTCGTTTTTGGGCTTATATGTTATTCATGGTTTTATTTATTCTTTTTATTTATACTCCATTATGCCACATGACTTGGCATCCGGAGGGACTGTTCTTTAAAATGGGAGTCCTTGATTTTGCCGGTGGAACCGTTGTTCACATGAGTGCCGGATGGGCAGCACTAGCTGGTGCAATGTTTTTAGGAAAAAGAAAAGGCCAAAAATCAAATCCCGCTCGCATAACATATGTACTATTAGGTACAGGATTGTTGTGGTTTGGTTGGTTCGGATTTAATGCGGGTTCGGCCCTTGCCGCAAACGGATTGGCTGCACAAGCTTTGGGAACAACTACTGTAGCAGCCGCTGCCGCAGGAATGGCCTGGGTTTTCTTTGATAAAATCCTCGGACATAAGGTTTCGGCTATGGGCGCCTGTATCGGAACTGTCGTTGGTTTGGTCGCGATAACTCCTGCTGCGGGATTTGTGAGCATCCCAAATGCCCTTTTCATAGGTGTATTCAGTAGTATCGTAAGTAATATTATGGTGAGCAAGTTCCATAAAGGTAAAATTGATGACGCCTTAGATGTATTTGCATGTCATGGTGTTGGTGGAATGACCGGAATGTTGCTGACTGGCGTGTTTGCATCGAAAGCCATAAATCCTGCGGTTACAGATCAGGGGCTTATTTTTGGAGAAACTACGCTTTTCTTACACCAACTGATAGCTTTAGTAATCGTTTCAGTTTTTGCATTTACGATGTCCTATTTCCTTTTCTTTATAGTGAATAAAATCACCCCTCTTCGGGTAAGTGAAGACAGAGAAGAACTAGGCTTGGACATCTCTCAACATGGGGAATTCTTGTAAATAACTAAATAATTTAAATCAAAAAGAGGCTATCAATAAACTGATAGCCTCTTTTTGATTTGCAATACCGAATTTAATCCTATTTCTTGAAATTGGAAATTCCGTTTTTCAACCATGTTTCATATTCTTCCAGAGACACGTAGCTAATGGTTGGAGTGGCTTTATTTAAACTTTCCCCTTCCAAATCGGTCAAAACGTAGAGAGGTTGGGTATTCGTTTTATATTTGGAGATCATAAAGTCAGTCCACTTATCCCCTACTGTTTCTATCTCCGACCCCGTTGTTTTAGAAACAAATTGTTGGTCTTTGGGCAAATCCCGCTTATCATCCACGTATAAAGAAATAAGGACCACCTCATTGTTTAGAAGCGGCAATATTTTGGGGTCAGGCCATACATTATTCTCCATTTTTCTGCAATTCACACAGGCATAACCCGTAAAATCCAGCATGATTGGTTTATTGACTGATTTGGCATAAGCCAATCCCTTATCATAATCCTCAAAAACGACTAATCCGTGAGGACCACTTTTAGCGCCATCAGGTAAAATAGCCATTGGCGCATTCCCTCCAGAACCACCTACTCCAAAAGGACTTTCGCTATATTCCACGGAGGGCGGAAAGGCATTAATCAATTTTAATGGCGCTCCCCAAAGTCCGGGAATTAAATAAATGGTAAAGGTCAGAACCAATAGCCCAAACAGTAGTCTTCCCACTGAAATATGAGTTAGCGGACTGTCGTGAGGCAAAGTGATTTTGCCGAATAAATAAAAGGCCAAGGTTCCAAAAATGGCAATCCAGATTGCCAAGAAAACTTCCCTTTCCAATAAATGCAATTGCAAAACTAAATCAGCGTTCGACAAGAATTTGAATGCTAGGGCCAATTCCAGAAACCCTAAAACCACCTTCACGGTATTCAACCATCCGCCAGATTTGGGCAAAGAATGCAACCAACCCGGAAACATGGCGAAAAGCATGAACGGCAAGGCCAAGGCCAATGAGAAGCCAAACATACCTATGATAGGCGCTATTCCTCCTTTGGAGGCAGCTTCAACCAACAATGTGCCCACAATGGGTCCGGTACAAGAGAACGAAACGATTGCCAGCGCCAAAGCCATGAACAATATTCCGATAATACCTCCCCTATCCGCTTGATTGTCTACTTTATTGGCCCATGAATTAGGCAACATAATCTCGAATGCACCCAGAAACGAGGCGGCGAAAACCACCAATAAAATAAAGAAAATGATATTAAACCAAACATTGGTAGAAAGCGCATTCAAGGCATCAGCACCAAAAATCCAGGTCACCAAAAATCCAAGAAGAACATAAATCACAATAATCGAAATACCATAAATAACAGCATTTCTAATACCCTTGGCCCTACTTTTGCTTTGTTTGGTGAAAAAACTAACCGTCATAGGAATCATCGGGAAAACGCAGGGCGTCAACAATGCCGCAAATCCCGAAAGGAAAGCGATAAAAAATATTGACCATAACCCTCTTCGGGAATCGCCCTTTGCTGCTTCAATCTCTGCGTTATCAGCAGTAGTTTCCACAATAGTACTGGCGCCAAGGCTCGGAACAAGCGAGTCAACCTTTGTAGAATCTACCGTATCTGCCATTTCGACTGTTGGTTTTTCGACCTTTGGCATGGCTGATACAGTTGCGCCGGCTGGAACAGAAAAAGTGAACTTTTTCTCTAGATTGATACAAACCTCCTTGCAAACCTGATAATTCAGTTCGGCTTCAATTTTTGTCGTCTTTGGGTTGCTAACAAGTATTATCTGTTGAATTTGCGCTTTATTCTGAAAATAAGTTTCGTCGACTTCAAAAATGTCATTATAGGCCGTTTTTGTTTTGCTCTCTTTGGCTTTGCCAATAAGACTAAAATTGCCTTTTTGATTCTTAAATATAACTTCCAGCGCCAATGGTCCGCCATCCGGGGTAAATTGGGAGTACATATGCCAATCTTTTTCGATAACCCCATCGAAAGTCAGAATATAAGTTTTGTCCGATTTCTTTTCAATTTTGGTGGTCCATTTTACGGGATCTAATATTTGAGAATTCACATTGGCGAAAGCCAAAAATGCAAGCAGTAAAAAAATAGTTTTCCTCATTATTCTAATTGTATTTTTAATATATTTTGTGTGGTATCGTCTATTCTAAATCGTTCATCCTGTCTGACTCCCACAACCCAAACAATCGTTTCGCCAGACCATAAAATCCATACGTTTTCTTTATCTACCAGTGACAATTTTTCGTCTTTAAAAAGCTTACTTACTTTTTTAGATTTGCCCTCCATTCCGAAAGGCTGAAAATAATCCCCTTGTCTCCAGCGGCGCAAAACCAAAGGAAAGCCGAGTTTGTCTTGGTCTACAAATATAGCGGTATTTGAAGGAAGGGAAATGTCATTTACCTTACAAAACGAAAGATTTAAGGGAACATTAACTTCGCTTGTGTCCCGGTCAATAAAAAAATCTTGGTCAGCAATTTCAGCGTTTATTGGGCATAAAATCAAGAAATCCCTGTCTTTCAACAATCGGAAGCTGGGCGAAAAAACTTGTTTTCCGGACTGACTGTCAACCAAATCATATACGTCATCCCATGCCAGGAATCCGAATTCATGCAGCCACTGGTACAAATACGAGCTGTAATTGGGCAATTTTTTCAATTGATTTAGATCAAAACGTATTTCATTTTCATCTTGACTTGCCACCTGCTGATACACCATAATCGAAGCGTCTTCGACCATTTGCTGTGATTCTTGCAGGAAAGATTGTGTCTTTTGAAAGGAAGCTAGGAATTGTGGGTTAAGCTCTTTAAATAATGGGACTAAATCGTGACGGATTTTGTTTCTCAAATATTTATCCGAGGCATTGCTGCTGTCTTCCCTCCACTGAATGTCATGCTCATTGGCATAGTTCGCAATATCCTCGCGAGAAAAAAGCAACAGCGGTCGGATGATTTTGTCATTTTGCTCCGGAATTCCAACCAGTCCTTCCAGCCCGGTACCTCTGCTTAAATTTATCAGAAAAGTTTCTACGTTATCATCAGCATGATGGCCAGTGAGAATATAGTCGTAATTTTCGGTCTCCAAAAGTTCGTAGAACCAGTTGTAGCGCAAATCACGCGCCGCCACCTGGGTAGAGAGTTTATAATCTTTGGCGAAAGCTTCTGTATCAAACTGTGTTACAAAAATCGGGATTTCATTTGCTTCGGCATAATCCTGGACAAAATTCTGATCCCCGAAACTTTCCATGCCCCTTAACTGAAAATTACAGTGAACTAGGGCGACTTCATATTTCAATTTGTGAAATAGATGAGCCATAACCATACTATCCAGACCACCGCTGGTTGCCAGCAATAGTTTTTTGTTTCCTAAAAAAGGGAAGTTTTGGGCAATATGATGTTTTAATTTATCTAACATTCTTCAAAAATAAAGATTAAAATCTTAAATCGATTTATGAATTCCACTTATTCCAAGACTTCTCGCATCGCTTTTGCCTTAAGCAAACATTCTTCATATTCTTTTTCAGGAACTGACAATGATGTTATGGCGCTACCCACAGAAAAGGACACATATTGTTTTTCCTGATTGTACAAAATACTCCGAATAACCACATTGAAATCGAAATCGCCGTCTGGGGTAAAGTAACCAACTGCCCCGCTATATAAACCGCGTTTTGTTTCCTCTAGTTCTTCTATTATTTTCATTGCTGAAATCTTAGGCGCTCCCGTCATACTTCCCATCGGAAAGCTGGTCTTTAAGGCGTCAATCACACCATATTGCGGATCCAATTTTGAGGTAACTGTCGAGATCATCTGATGGACTTGCATAAATGAGTAAATGCCGCACAATTCTGTCACCTGAACGGACCCTTTTTGTGCGCTATGGGATAAATCATTTCGAACCAAATCCGTAATCATAATGTTTTCTGCTCGTTCCTTCGGGTCTGATGCCAATTCAGCTTTTGATTTTTGATCCTCAACTGGGTCAGGAAATCGTTTCGCCGTTCCTTTAATCGGCTGGGAAATAATCAAATCGCCCTCCTTTTTCAAATAGCGTTCTGGGGATGCGCAGAGCAAAAAATGCTTGTTGTTTTTAAAAAAAACGGCAAACGGCGGTCGCGAAATTTCGTTTAGTTTCCGGAACTTTTCCAGTGGGTCTATGTTCGCATTTTCGGCATAAAATTCCATGCAAAAATTTGCCTCATACAAATCACCTTGGTGAATATGAGCAAGCATCTTTGACACTTTTTCGAGATAATTTTCTTTAGAAATCCGTTGATGGATCGTTAGAATTTCTTCTGTTTCGACTTTTGACTTTCGACTTTCGACTATATTTTCTAAATCCTCTTCAAATTCATCCTCGCAAAGACTAAGGTATTGCACTTCAAGTTGATCCCCTTTCAACAAAAATATTTTTTTTGGCTGAAAGAAAAACAGATCCGGAAATTCCAGACCATCAAAATTATTGGATTGCAGCGGCTCAACATCATTTTTCAGATCATAGGCCAAGTAACCAACAATCCAATCCTTGGTAGTTTGTTGGTATTGTTTTAAATCCTCAAAAGCATTTTGGGAGTCCGTTTTTATTGAAGTAAAAGCATCCACAGCCAGCAAACAGTCATAATTGGAATACTGTTGGGGATAATCATTACTATCCATAAAAACAACTTCGCGGAATTGTTGCGACCAAATTAAAAGTTGTTTTTTGAACAATTTTGGGTCTGAAATGTGTTTGTGAATCGATGTTCTCAAAAAGTACTTGTTTTTAAAAACTCAAAATTACGATAAAAAAAAACCTTTAATATATCATATAAGAAAAATCAGTCCATTTTTTTTTGTAAATTTACAATAACGTACCGCCTCACAAACGCTTATTTGAAAAAAGCAGTTTTTCAGATGAAGGGACAGGTAATGGGAAATAATATATTAGGAATAAAAGTGTGACAGCACCACATAAAACGATAACCAATAAAACCTAAATACTATGAAAATCGCCACCATCATTGTTCGGACTCTACTTGGTCTTCTGTTCCTTTATACTTCCGTCAGTTATTTTTTCAACCTAGCCCCCGAGCCAGTCGCTGTAGGGGAGTTTAAAGCCTTTCAACTCGGATTAGTGGCTTCCACTTATTTGTTGCCATTGGCAAAAACGGTAGAATTACTTTGCGCAATATCCTTTATTAGCGGCAAATACACAACCTTGGCAAATCTTGTCATTCTTCCTGTAACCATAAACATTTTATTAATCAACTATTTCTTGACGCCTGACAACTTGCCCTTGGCAGTATTTGTTTTCGTAGGAAACATATTTTTAATTTTTACTCATTGGGAAAATTACAAAAGCTTGTTTAAAGCAGACTAATTATTCTTGGCAAATTATACCCAAAAAGAAACCCGTTCATTGAACGGGTTTCTTTTTAAATATAAAACTGTGTTTTTCTACTACACGTGTAAGGCTCTGTTGTCAGTCGCTGCCAATGCCGCTTCTTTGATCGCTTCCGCAAAGGTAGGATGGGCGTGTGACATTCTTGAAATATCTTCGGCTGACGATTTGAATTCCATTGCCACTACAGCTTCGGCAATTAAATCCGCACAACGAGCACCAATCATGTGCACCCCAAGAACCTCGTCAGTTTTTGCATCCGCAAGGATTTTCACAAAACCGTCTAAATCCCCACTTGCTCTAGCGCGCCCTAATGCTTTGAAAGGAAAGCTTCCTACTTTATATTCTGTTCCGGCAGCTTTCAATTGCTCTTCCGTTTGTCCTACCGCAGCCACTTCTGGCCAAGTGTAAACAACACCCGGAATCAAGTTGTAATCGATATGTGGTTTCTGTCCCGCCAAGATTTCAGCAACCATAGTTCCTTCTTCTTCGGCTTTGTGGGCTAACATAGCTCCACGAACAACATCGCCAATTGCATAAATGTTAGGGATATTAGTTTGCAAATGATCATTTACTTCAACCATTCCTCTGTCTGAAATTTTCACTCCCGCTTTGTCCGCGTTCAATCCATCGGTATACGGGCGACGTCCCACTGAAACTAGAGAATAATCTCCTTCCAACGTTATCGTTTCCCCTTTTGCATTTTCAGCTTGAACTACTACACCCTCACCGTTTCTTTCAACAGATTTAACTTTATGCGAAACATAGAACTTCATTCCTTGTTTCTTCAAAACCTTTGTCAATTCTTTAGACAGGGAAGCATCCATTCCCGGAATGATTCTGTCCATATATTCCACTACAGAAACCTGGGCCCCAAGACGTAAATAAACCTGTCCCAGTTCAATCCCTATCACACCTCCGCCAATGATGACAAGGTGTTTAGGCACTTCCTTTAATTTTAACGCTTCGGTAGAAGTAATTATTCTTTCTTTATCAATTTTGATAAAAGGTAAAGAAGACGGTTTAGAACCTGTTGCAATTATGATGTTTTTTGCTTCTATAGTTTCAGAAGTTCCGTCAGCTTTTGCTAGAGCAACATGAGTTGCATCGACAAAAGATCCCATACCTTCCAGAACGGTAATTTTATTCTTGTCCATCAAGTATTTCACTCCTCCCGAAGTTTGATCTACAACCGCTTGTTTGCGGGCAATCATTTTCTCCAAGTTGACTTTTACTTCGCCCGAAACTTCGATTCCATGATCTGCAAAATGAGCTATTTCAGCATAATGGTGAGAAGAAGACAACAATGCTTTTGAAGGGATGCAACCTACATTAAGGCAAGTCCCGCCGAGAGTTGGATATTTTTCGATAATTGCTGTTTTGAAACCCAGTTGTGCACAACGAATCGCTGATACATATCCTCCTGGTCCTGAACCAATAATGACTACGTCAAATGAACTCATATTATGTTTTTTTTTGTGTTTATAGTTTGTTGTTTATGATTTGTTCAAAACCAATGACAAAAATTTTCTGATGCAAAAATAATAATTTAAAATACGAATCCGATGAATATTCGTTAATTAATACTTATTATTTGGGCTTTTTTGTGTGATTCCTCGAAAAATGAAAGACGTTACGAACAAACATTTCATCTTGATAAATCTCTAATATAAACGCCAATGGAAACTCACCTCATGAATACTCATAAGCAAGTTACTTTCTTTATCGCAGATGATTAGGGATATCCATTTACACCAATCTACTATATGGCAACAACTGTTGTGTTTTTAACCTCGCTAATCATAAAGGTACTTTGGGTACTGCCTATGTGCTGCAACGTGGTCAGCTTGCTTACCAAAAACTCCCTATAAGCTTCCATATCTTTTACCACTATTTTCAGGATATAGTCATAATCGCCA
>Ga0209109_10000289_pt1 | contig 25158 bp, 20 predicted proteins | sample Rifsed10ft2_FD_184004 | JGI IMG/M metagenome (GOLD analysis project Ga0209109, IMG submission 184004) | Soil microbial communities from Rifle, Colorado, USA - sediment 10ft 2 (version 2) | ecosystem: Environmental > Terrestrial > Deep subsurface > Rock core/Sediment | place: Rifle, Colorado... | reverse complement strand
CGCCCGGGGAAGTTCAGCCCGCCGTCCGACGCGCATTGGCGACAACAGGCCCGGCCCTCATCGAGGTGCTGGTGGACCGCGAACTTGGGCGCGGCGTCATCTCCACCGGCTGGTGGGACATGCCGGTGCCCGAGTATTTAAAAGACCGCCGCGTACAATACGAAGCCGAGAGAAAAGAAGAAATGATAGGCTGACGACATGCCCATCCGCATTGCCACTGCGCCCGTCTCGTGGGGCATCCTCGAATTTGCGGGTCAGAGTTCTCAGCGGCCGTGGGAGGCGGTACTGGACGAGATGGCCGCCGCCGGATACACCGGCACGGAACTCGGCCCCTATGGATATTTGCCGACCAAGCCGGAGGCGCTGCGAGCGGCGCTGGCCGCGCGCGGACTGCAGCTCCTCTCCGCCTTCGTCCCCGTGCGATTGGCCGATCGCGCCGCACACGCGGCAGGGCTGGCGACGGCGTGCAAGGTGGGCGCGCTGCTGGCCACGTGCGGCTGTGGGCACATCGTCCTCTCCGACGACAACGCCGCCGATCCAAACCGCTTGAAGCGCGCGGGGAGCATCACGCCGGCAGACGGGCTGGACGAAACGGGGTGGCGCACATTGACTGCTGGCGTAAACCGCATCGCACGGCACATGAAAGAAGAGTTCAGATTGGATACGGTCTTTCACCACCACTGCGCGGGATTTGTGGAAACGCCCGCCGAGGTCGCGCGTTTCCTCGAACTGACTGACCCGGCGGCGGTTGGGCTGTGCCTCGACACTGGCCACTACGTCTATGGCGGCGGCGATCCGGTTGAGTGCCTCTACCGCCACGGCGCGCGGGTGCGCTACCTGCATTTCAAAGACGCTGATCCGGGCGTGATGGCGCGAGCGCACAGGGAGGGGTGGGATTATTTTCAAGCCGTCGCCGCGGGTGTATTCTGTGAGCTGGGACGCGGCTGCGTGAACTTCGCCGACGCCACCACGGCCATGAACGAATTGAGCTACGACGGGTGGGCGGTCGTCGAGCAGGACATCGTCGCCGGGATGGGGAATCCGCTGGAAAGCGCGCGGCGGAACCGGGCGTATTTGAGGGGGTTGGGGTTATAGGAAGTAATGCACATTCGCGACATCGGCATCGGCGCCGAACCGCCCGGATTCAACAGCCGCCTGAGCGCGCTTGAGAAGATGCTCGACGACTACGCCGGGTTTGGATTCCGGCTGGTGGAACTCGACCCCGCCTGGTTTGGCGTCATCATCGCCGGAGAACTTCGGACACCGCAGGTCGAGCGGATCGTCAGCGTTGTGCGGAATTTCGATCTGCGGTACAGCGTTCACGGACTCGAGCGCCTCAACCTGGCTTACGACCCGCGCCACGAACTGTGCCGCGCGATCATGCTGGCGCAGGTCGAGTTTTGCCGCCGCGTCGGCGCGCACACCCTGGTGTACCACAGCGGCCTGCAGGCGCTGGGCGACGTGGAGCGAGGCGCGCGGCTTTCACTGCTCACCGATGAAGAACTGGTCGAGGGCGCGGCGCGCGAAGTGGCCGCCTTCCAAGACATCGCCCCGGTCGCCGCCGACGCCGGGGTGACGATTGGCATGGAGAACGGCGATCCACATCTATGGGAATATACTGTGCTGGACAAGTTCAACCGCCCGCGTGCGGAACTCGTCAAGCATCATCCCCGCCTGCGCGTCGGGCCGATTGTCCGCCAGTTGGAAGCCATTGACCATCCCAACGTCGGGATGACGCTCGACATCGCGCACCTGCACCTCGCGGCGCGCGAGATTGGGTTCGATTATCTGGACGCGGTGAGCGAGGCCGCGCCGTGGGTCAGGCATCTGCACGTCAACGACAACTTCGGGATTTTGGATCGAGGCATCGCTTCCGAAATAGATCGCTGGGCCTTTGGCGAGGCCGACGTGCACCTGCCTCCGGGCTGGGGGCGCATTCCCTACCCCGACGTGTTCGCCCGCCTGCCCGATTACCAGGGTGACCTGATTCTGGAGATCAAGGCCGGGTTCTACGATCACCTGCCTGAAGTGCTGGCGGATATGCGCGAACAGCTGGCAGGGTCCGGCGCGAAAGGAGGTGAGACCTCACAGAGCCGTTAGCTCATCCGAAGTGTTTGTGTTGAGAGCAGCCGGAGCCGATTTCATACTACGGAGGAGAATCGAACATGAAAGCCTTACGCATGATTGCTTCCCTGACCATCGCCGGCCTCCTTCTGGCCGCCTGCGCGACCCCCACACCGGTCGTGCAAGTGGTGACGCAGGAAGTCGTGGTCACCCAGCAGGTGGTCGTCACGCAGCAGGTCGAGGTGGAGAAAGTCGTGGAGGTGACCCCCACCCCCATCGGCGGCGAACTTGTCCTCTACGCCTGCCTGTTCGACCCCGACAAACTCGAAGTGTTGTTCCAGACGTTCAAGGCCCAATACGGGATTAACGTGACGTGCCTGGATATGAGCAGCGGCGAGGCGCTGGAACGCATCCGGGCCGAGAAGGATAACCCGCAGGGCGATGTGCTCTTTGGCACCACGAACCTCTCACACGTCAACTTGGCGGCGGATGGACTGACCGAGCCATACCAGGGCGTCGGCTGGAACTTGATGCCGGAAGGCGCCATCAAGGACCCTGAAGGTTACTGGACGGGCTTCTATTACGGCGTGATCGGCTTCGCCTGCAGCCCGGAGCGCCTGGCCGAAATTGGGGCCGAGTGCCCGGACTCGTGGCAGGACTTGCTCGATCCGGTATTCGTGGGTGAAGTTGTGATCGCCAGTCCGGCAGCCTCCGGCACGTCCTATACGACGCTGACGGGCCTAGCGCAGCTCTATGGTGAGGACGGCGCTTTTGAGTTCTGGCAGCAGATGGACGCCAACGTGGCGCAATACACCGAGTCGGGCAGCGCGCCCGGCCGGCTGGCGGCAGCGGGCGAATTCGCCGTCGGTATTGCCTTCGCCCACGACATCCAGGTGCAGCAGGACAGTGGGCTCCCCGTCGAACTCCGCTTCCCAACCGAGGGCACACCGTTCGAGATCGGCGGCATCTCGATCATCAAGGGCGCGAAGAACCTGACTGCGGCTCAAGCCTGGGTGGACTACGTGTTCTCGACGGCCTTCCAGCGCTACCACAACGACGTGGCTCACCGCATCCCGGTCGTGCCGGGCGTCGCGTTGTCGGAAGGGAACTACGGGCTTGGTGACGTCAAGCTCGTCGAGGGTTACGACCCGACCGAATGGGCCGCTAAACGCGATGAATTGGTGCAGCGCTGGCAGGAGGAGATCGGCTCGAAGCGCGGCGGCTAGGTATTCACTCCACCAACGGGGGCGGGCCACACCCGCCCCCGCCTTCCAATCTCCAGGAAGTTGTCCATGACTGGCGATCTCCTTGCCCTCCCCCGGCGGTGGTCCGCGATCCGGCGGCAGCGTGTTGCCCTGGTTGTGCTCATCGCCTTTGAACTCGGGCTATTAGCCCTCGCAGGGACGCAGTTGGTTCAGGTTCGGGTGGTCGAGGATCGCCGCGAACTCGTCGGCAACGTCGAGACGATTTACTTTCGGAATGAAATCGTCGGCGATCCACCATTGCTGATCTTGATCGTCTTGGGCACGCTGCTGCCTCTGGCCTCCCGCCAGCTGCGCCGGGAGCCGGTCCTGCTCGTCGCAACGCAGGCGGCCATCGTCGGGCTGATCACGTTCGTGTTCTGGCCGCTGGCGCAGGTATTTGTCGAGGGTTTCAGGGCCGGTCAGGGTGCGGAGGGTTTCTCACTGATACAGTTTGAGAAGCTGCTGGAAACCCCGATGGTCGCCCGCGCCGCTCGAGGCACGCTGGTCATCGGCGTGACCTCGGCGGTGCTCTCGACCGTGATCGGCACGCTGGTCGCCTACACCCTCACCCTCACCGACGTGCCGTGGAAACGGTGGCTACGCGTTCTCACCACCCTGCCCCTGGTCTCGCCGCCGTTTGCCGTGAGTTTCGCCGTCATCCTGCTCTTTGGGCGGCGCGGGCTGATCACCTACGACCTGCTCGGCATCACCCAATACAACATCTACGGCCCGCACGGCATCGTCTTCGTGCAGTTGATCAGCGACATTCCGCTGGCCGCGCTGATCCTGGCCGCCGTGTTCGCGTCCATCAGCCGCGATCTCGAAGAGGCAGCCGAGGACCTGGGCGGGCATCCCTTCTACGTGTTGCGGACGGTCACCTTCCCGCTCGTCACCCCCGCCATCCTGACGGCAGTCTTGCTCACTTTCATCAACGCCATCGCCGACTTCGGCAACCCTATGCTCATCGGCGGCGGCTATCAGGTGCTGGCAACCCAAGCCTTTATTCAGATGATCGAGTTGTTCGACCTGCAGTCCGGCGCGGCGCTGGCGATGCTGCTCCTTGTCCCGGCGTTGGCCGCTTTCATCCTTCAGCACTGGATCGCCAATCGCCGTTCCTACATCACCGTCACGGGCGGCGCACGCACCGGGCACATTCGCAAGCTGCCCGGCTGGATCAAGTGGCCGCTGTTCGGGCTGTGCGTGTTTCTGGCGGCGTTCAACATTCTGCTCTACGGCTCCATTTTCGTCGGGGCGGCGGTGAAAGCGTGGGGCTTCGACTACACGCCCACCTTGCGGAACACTTACGGCCTGCTCAACTCGCTGCCCATGCTTCGTAATTCGCTCATCGTCTCCGTCGGCTCCGGCCTCCTCGGCGGCCTGATCGGCATCCTGCTGGCGTGGCTGGTCACACGGCAGCGGTTCCCGGGTCGAGGCACGCTCGATTTCTCGGCCACGCTCATGTACGCCATCCCCGGCACGGTGATCGGCATCGGCTACATCATCGCCTTCAACGCCGCACCCTATTTTTGGACGGGCACCTTTGCCATTATCATCGTCGCCTATGCCTTCCGACGGTTGCCGGTCGGCTTGCGCACGGCGGTCGCCGCGCAGAAGCAGATTGACCCCTCGCTGGAGGAAGCCTCGCTCGACCTCGGCGCATCGCGCCTCCGCACCTTCACGCAAATTACGTTCCCGCTGTTGAGCCGGGCCTTCTTCGCCGGTGTGATCTACATCTTCATCCGCTCGATGACCGATCTGAGCGCGGCGGTGTTTCTGAACGCCGGGCGAACGCAGCTCTTCACCGTGCGCATGTTCCGCGTGATGATCACCAGCACGCCGAGCGAAGCGGCGGCTTTCGCGGCCCTGCTCATCGTCATCATCCTGATTGCGCTCAGCGTGCTCAGCAAAGTGACCGGCAAGAGCTTCGTGGATTTGTTCAGGGTATAGCGCTATGGCCGAGACTTTCGCAACCGCTTCCATCTCCCTGCAGAATCTGACCAAGAGATTCGGGGCCGTGACGGCCGTGGACGACGTGAGTCTGAAGGTCGAGAGCGGTATGCTGGTCTGCCTGCTCGGCCCGAGCGGCTGCGGCAAGACCACGACCCTGCGCATGATCGGCGGCTTCGAGGAGCCGACCGCCGGGCGCATCTTCATCGGCGACGAGACGGTGACCAGCCTGCCGCCGTACGCCCGCCCGACGGCCATGGTGTTCCAGAGCTACGCGCTCTTTCCCCACATGACGGTCTACGACAACATCGCCTACGGCCTGCGCGCGCGGCGCATGCCCAGGGGCGAAATCGAAAAGCGGGTGCAGGACGCGCTGGCCCTGATGGAGCTGCACGGGCACGAAAAGAAGTCGCCGCCGCAGTTGTCCGGGGGGCAGCAGCAGCGGGTCGCGCTGGCGCGCGCGCTCGTCACCCGTCCCAAAGTGCTCCTGTTCGACGAGCCGCTCTCCAACCTCGACGCCCAACTGCGCGTCCGCATGCGCGGCGAGATTCGCGCCGTGCAGAAACGGTTGGGCATCACCAGCGTGTACGTCACGCACGATCAGGAAGAGGCCTTCAGCATCGCCGATCAGGTGGCGGTGATGAACGCCGGCAGAATCGCCCAGATCGGCGCGCCGCGCGAACTCTACCGCCAGCCGACGGACCGCTTCGTGGCCGAGTTCGTCGGGCTTTCGAATATCGTCGCCGCCGAGCTGGTGGAGCACAGCGCCAGCGGCGCGCTGGTGCGCGTTTTCGGGCAGACCATCCGCAGCCGCCGCCCGCCGCGCAATCCGGGCAGCGCCGTCTCGCTAGTGCTCCGCCCGGAGGCGCTGCGGATCGAAAAGACCGGAGGCGCGGGCGTCCCGGCGCGCGTGCTCGCGCAGGCGTTCGTCGGTCCGCTGGTGCGTTACACGGTGGCGGTGAACACCAGCACCGTCCTCACGGTTGACTTGCACAATCCCGGCCCGGATGAGTTCTTCGCCGAAGGCACACCTGTCACGCTACAGCTGCCGAGCGAAGTCCCTGCGCTATTGGGCTGACATTTCGAACACAACTCTGAAGCGGGAGGCTGGGTGCGGTGGTGAGTCCGGGAGACCAGTATTTGCTTGCCATCTGCTTCGATTTCGGCGACACGCTGGCCGACGAAGCGACTGAGGTCAAAGACGAGACCCTCACGACTCTGCGCGCGGAACTGATCCCCGGCGCGGGCGAACTGGTGCGGGAACTGAAACGTCGCGGCTACCGGCTCGCCCTCGTCGCCGATGGCCGCCCCGGCACATACTCGAACGTGCTTACCCAGCATGGCCTGTATCCGCTGTTTGACGCGCACGTCATCTCCGAGCACCTCGGCGTGGAAAAACCCGATCCTCGCATGTTCACCGAAGCGCTGGACCGGCTGGGCATCGCGAAAGAAGACTATCGCCGGACGATGATGGTGGGCAACAACCTCGAGCGCGACGTGAAGGGCGCGAACGCGCTGGGCCTGATCAGCGTGTGGCTCGATTGGGCCCCGCGCCGCTCGAAAACGCCCGCCGACGAAACTGAAGTTCCGCGGCACACGATCAAACGGCCGCTCGAACTGTTGAACGTCATCGATTCAATTGAAAGGGAACTCGCCGGAAAATGACCCTCCCAGACAGAATCCGAATCGCCGTCATCGGCGCCGGGCGCATCGGCAAACTGCACGCGGAGCATTTGGCCACGCGCATCCCGGGCGTCCAGTTGGCCGCCGTGGCCGACATTGATCTGGCCGCCGCGCAGGAGACGGCGGCGCGGTTCAACGCGCCGGTCGCCGTCGCGGATTACCGCCAACTGCTGGACGACAAGACGATCCACGCCGTCATCATCGCCTCGGCCACGGACACCCACACGGAGATCACCCAACAGACTGCCGCCGCCGGCAAGCACGTCTTCTGCGAAAAGCCAATTGATTTTGACCTCAAGCGGATTGACCAAACGCTCGCCGCCGTCGAGAAGGCGGGCGTGAAATTTCAGGTCGGGTTCAACCGGCGGTTCGATCTCAACTTCCGCAGGGTGCGCGAGATGGTCGCTACTGGCAAGATCGGGGCGCCCCACATTCTCCGCATCACCAGCCGTGACCCACAGCCGCCGCCCTTGGAATACGTGAAGGTCTCGGGCGGCATTTTTCTGGATATGACTATCCATGATTTTGACATGGCGCGCTACTTGATGGGGAGTGAAGTTACGGAGATCTACACGGCGGGCGCGGTGCTGGTGGACCCGGCCATCGGCGCCGCCGGAGACCTGGATACGGCGGTCATCACGCTACGGTTTGCCAACGACGCCATCGGCGCGATTGACAACAGCCGCCGCGCCGTGTACGGCTACGATCAGCGCGTCGAGGTCTTCGGCTCGGCGGGCATGGTGGCGGTGAGCAATAACACGCCGGATACGCACATGTACAGCAACGCGGAAGGAATCCACTCCGCCCTCCCGCTGTATTTCTTTCTGGAGCGTTACACCGGGTCGTACATCGCCGAACTGCAGGCGTTTGTGGAGAGCCTCCACAACGACACGCCGCCGCCCGTCACCGGAATGGATGGCCGCCTCCCGGTGGTGATGGGGCTGGCGGCGCAGAAGTCGTATCGAGAGAACCGCCCGGTTCGGTTGGACGAGATTGCGGCGTAAAATCAAATGCCGCGCGTCTGCGAGACACGCGGTGTCTTTTTAGTCGAGCAAATACCCGAGGCTCGTCGGCAACTCTCTCAGATACTCCGCCGCCCGCTTGCGATTGTCCCCCGGCTCGCCGCATTCGAAGGCCATCCAGCCCGCGTAACCCACGTCGTCCAGCGCGGCGAAGGCCGCTTTAAAGCCGGTCGTGCCCTGCCCTGGCAGGCGGCGGTTGCTGTCGGCTAGATGCACGTGGCCGATCGCCGCGCCGTTTTCGCGGATGGCCGCCGGAATGTCCGGCTCGTCCAGCGCCATATGAAAGAGATCGGCGACGATGCCCAGGTGCGAATGTTTGAGCGGCGCGATGAGTGCGGCCGCGTCCTGCAAGCGGTTGAGCAGATGTGTCTCATACCGGTTCACCGGCTCCACCCACAACTGCACACCCGTGCGGTCGGCGTGCTCGGCCAACCCCTCCAGCTGCGCGGCGAGCAGCGCGCGTTCGAGCGTGCCCGCGTCCATGAACGGCGAGAGGTCGGGAAGCAGCGGTCCGAAAAAGTGCGGCACGAACACCACGCCCGCCGCCCCAATGCGCCCGGCGAGCGTCATCGCTTCCCGCAGTTCGGCCAGCGCCCGCTCGCGTTCCGCCGACTCGGGGTCGAGGAAACGTGAGCGGCGGCCATGATTCACGGACGCGGCGGCGACGCCGCCCCGCCCGTTCAACCGCTCAATATCGTCCGCTTGCGCGGCGAGCGTTCTGCTCCAGAACTCGATCCCCTGCGCGCCGAGGTCGGCGGCCTGCGTGAACCGATCTGCGAGGCGCGGGCCGGGCAGCATGTCTTCCTGGATGGCGATGCGGCGGTTTGATTTCATACTGGCAGCCCAAAGTGTTTCAGAATGTCCCTCACGCCATCCGACGTATCGTGGGGAGAGACGTAGCTCACGATGCGTTTGACTTCGTCGGCGGCGTTGGCGGGGGCCGCCGAGCGGCCGGCGAGCGCGAGAAACGGCAAATCCACGTCCGAGTCGCCCACGCCCAGCACTTCGTCAAGCGACAAACCAGCCCGTTCGCACAGAGAGCGCAGGCCCTCCCCCTTATCCACGCCACGCGGCAACACGTTCAGGCACGAACCCGAATACACGAGGTCAACCACGTCGCGCATCGGCCCGAGCGCGGCCTCGGCCAGCGGATACAAATCGGGGACGGTGACGCCGTCGAGGGGAAACAGGCTGAGCGAAAACTCCTTACCGGGCTGAAAGAACACCTTGCCGGGGAGGACGAGCTCCGTGCGCAGTCGCTCGCGGGCCGCCTTGAATTCCGCGTTCTGGCCCAACTTGGGATGAGGTCGAAAGCGATAGCCGCGCGGCTCGTACAGCCCGCAACCGTTCTCGAAGATTGCGGGCAGGTGGCCGTCAATCGCCTGGCACAGCACTTCGACGTACGGCGCGGGTCGGCCCGTGCATAAACTCACGGCCGGACGCAGGGAGTCCGCGCGGGCGGCGCGATTCATCTCAGCCAGGTGGGCCAACAGCGCCAGGTCGAGCGCTTTGGCCTCACCCCGCGTCAAGACTCCGTCAATATCGAACAGCAGTAAGCGGATAGGGAGCATGGTCAGGATCGCCGTAGCCTGGGAGGCTCTCTGGTAGGCGGGATGAGTAAGCAGCCCATATCGTACTGAAAGAAACTCAAAACCGCAACGCTGACGGGATTACGGATAAGCAGGTGCACGCGCTCGTCGGTTGCGGTGGGCATGGCTGGCAGGAGTCCATCCGCTTCACGACGGATAAAGTCCGGGTTAGTTGCCTCAGGAATGCCGAACACCCACCCGCAGCGCTTCTCCGGCGGGATTGACCGCCGCCAGCCAATCACTGCCGAGGCGCGCCGAATCGTTCGGTGAGAGTTGGCGGAACGACTGTGCGTACAGCGATTTCTCCCCCTGCCACACAGTCACCCGTGCATCTTGGCAGAACTCGCGGACGCGAAACGTGAAGCCGCCAGCCACTGGCCTTTCGCCAGAAACGCGAACGACGTTCGGGAACATCCATGTGATTGGAGGCTTGACCTGTACGGGCAGGCTGGCTGCGGGCCACTGGCCGGTATTCAGATAATCGTGGATGTGCCTCGCGACGCGCGCACCCTCCAGCGCGCAGGTGTCCGCCGTCTCCGCGCCGCGCAGGAGATTCCCGGCGGCGAACACGCCTCGCGCCGACGTGCGGAAGCCGGCATCCACTTGGGGGCCGCGCGTTCCGGGGTCGAGCGTCAGCCCGCCCAGGCGCGCCAGTTCGTGCTCCGGGATCCAATCCCCGGTGAACACGACCGTGTCGCAGGCCAGCATTTCCCTTTGCTCGGAGGCGAGGTGCGTGATCTCGACACCTTCGACGCGCGTGCCACCGACGATATTGCTCACTCGCGCTCCCGTCACGACCGGCGTTCGCGCGGCCAGGTCGGCGAAATACCACTTGGCCGGGAGATAGGGGAAGTAGATTTGATGGCGCGGTAGTTCCGTCACCATCGCCGCGGCCGAAACGCGGGCGTGTGCCAATGTCATCAACGCCGAGAGACTCACAAGTTCCGCCCCGACGATCACAGCCCGCTTACCGACCGGCAAGCGATGCTGATAGACGAAACATTGTAGAGAACCAGTCGTGAAGACGCCCTGCGGTCGCCGGCCCGGAACCAGCCGCGCCGAACGCGGGCGCTCGCGGCAACCCGTCGCCAGCAAGATCGCCCCGGCCTCGATTTGCCCGAGGCCGCGTGGACTGGTGAAAGTGACGGTCGCGGAACTTTGCCAGCCCGTCATCGTCGTGGAGGTCCGGATTTCGACGCCGGCCGCCTCGGCTTCGCGCACGTAGTGGCGAGCATAGCCGGGGCCGGAGTATATCCATCGCAGATCGCGCAGGCCGAATCCGGCGTGGTGGCACAGGCGCGGAATCCCGCCCGGCTCGTCCTCGCGCTCGACGACCAGCACATTTGTGACGCCGAGACGCTTCAGCTCGATCCCCGCCGCAAGCCCCGCCGGGCCAGCCCCGACGATCAATACATCCGTCTTATCAGGCGACATGATCAGCCTCCAGCATGAGCAGGCGATCCGGATTTTGGCGCGCTTCACGGGCGAGGAGGGCGACCAGCGCTGCATGACAATTGAACCCCTGACAGCGGCCTTGCAGCGCCCGTGTCCGCCGGCGCAGCCCGTCTACCGTGCGCGCCGGGATCACGGCGTGTGCCGCATCAATGATCTCTCCCAGCGATACGCGCTCGCAGTGGCAGACGATCTGCCCGTAGGCCGAGTCTGCGGCGATCATTTCGGCCGATTGGTAGGGGCGCAGCCCGGTCTCGCCGATGTACGGCATCCGCACGGGTTTAAACTCCGTTTTGGCCGGGAGCGCCAGCCCGGCGTCACTCAACAACCCCACCACGTATTCCGCGATCCCCATGCACCCGGAAACGCCGGTGGAGCGAATCCCTCCGGCGCAGACGTAACGCTGTTCGGCGTGCAGGCGAATCTGATAGTCGCTGTGTTCGGTGGCAGGCCGAAGTCCCGCATAGGTGGCCGTCACCTCTTCGCGCATGAGCGCGGGCAGGATAGCTTCGCCTTTCTGCCACAGCATGCGCAGTCCCTTATCACTCGTGCCGGTGTCGGTTTTGTCGGGGAGGTCTTCCGCCGTCGGGCCCAGCATCACGTTGCCGTACACCGTCGGGCTGATCAGCACGCCTTTCGTGATAGCGGTGGGCACGGGGAGCAGGATGTGGTTCACGAGCGAGCGGGCAAACTTGTCGAACACAATCAATTCACCCCGGCGCGGGGTGACGGTGAATTCATGCTGACCGAGCAGGCGATTGATTTCGTCGGAATACAACCCGGCGGCGTTCACAATGTAACGACAGCGAACACTTCCGCCCGGACCGTTCAGCGAATACGCTCCGTCGCGTTCCTTTGAAATCTCGCGGACGGGATGATCGAGCAACAGCCTCGCGCCGTTGAGCACCGCCTGCGTCGCGAGCGCGAGCGGAAGGGTGTACGGGCAGAAGATGGACTCGCCGGGGACGAACAGGCCGCCCAACGCGCCCGCTTTGAGGTGAGGCTCGCGCTGGTGGATTTCTTCAGCAGACACGAGACGGACATCCGTGTCGCCATTCTGGTGCGCTTTCTCCAGCAGGCCGGGGAGCGCCCGCCGCTGTTCTTCAGTCCACGCGACGAGCAGGCCGCCCAACCGCTCAAACGGGATGCCCGCTTGAGGCACGAACGCCTGCAGAAGCGCGTCACTTCGTCGCAGCAGCCGGGCCTCGAGACTGCCCGGCTTGGCGTCGTAGCCGGTGTGCCAGATGGCGGTATTGGCCTTGGACGTGCCCACGCCTACGTCCGGCCCGGCTTCGACTAACACGCAGTTCAAGTCGTAGCGAGATAGCTCGCGCGCAATGGCTGATCCGACCACGCCGGCGCCGATCACGGCGATATCGTAAATGTTGTCCACCAGCTTCAGCTCTCCGTCAAACCATGAAACCGTTGCACGGCGGCCAGTGCGTTCTGCCACCGTTCGAGAATTTCCCGGCGGTCGCCCTCATTGATCTTCGGCGTGTAAACGGCTTCGGACTGCCAGCGCGCCGCTAATTCGTCGAGGCCCCAGCCCAGCGCGGCGTACCCGGCGAGGTTGGCGACTCCGATGCCAGTGGCTTCGCGCGCGGCGGCCACGCGCACTTCCAGGCCCAACAGGTCGGCCAGAAACTGCATCAGGTACGAATTCGCCGACGGGCCGCCGTCCACTTTCAGATGGGCCGGAGACTGGCCGGCGTCCTGTTCCATCGCCTTGACGACTTCGTAGGTACGGCAGGCAATCCCCGCCAGCGTGGCCCGCACGATGTCGGCGGGCGTCGTCGCCCGGCTCAGGCCGAAGAGCGCACCGCGCACCTCCGACTGCCAGTGGGGGGCAGCCAGGCCGGCCAAGGCGGGCACAAAGGTGACGGTGGAGTCCGTAGATTGCGCGGCCACTTGAGCGCTCGCGGCGACATCTGGCAAGAAGTGAAGGCTTTCAGTTACCCACTGCACCGCCGCGCCAGTAACGAAAATACCGCCGTCCAGCGCGTAGGTCGCGCCGCCGGGCATTTGCCACGCGACCGTCGTCAGCAATCCGTGTTCGGACCATCGCGGCGCCGTCCCGATGTTCATGAGCACAAAGCTGCCCGTGCCGAACGTGCACTTCATGTCGCCGGGTGCAAAGCATGCCTGCCCGAACAGCGCGGCCTGTTGATCCACCAGAAGCGCGTGCAAGGGAAGAGGTGCACCGACGCCGAAATCCAGTTCGCCGACATATCCAGCGGAAGGGCGCACTTCGGGCAAGATGGCGCGTGGAATGTCGAACAACGCCAGCAGTTCGTCGTCCCAATCGAGGCGGTTGATATCGAACAGCAGAGTCCGGGAGGCCGTCGAAGGATCGGTCACGTGCAGGCGGCCCCTGGTGAGATGCCACAGCACCCAACTTTCAGTGGTGCCGAAGCGCAGGCGGCCACTTCGGGCCGCATCGCGCAAGGCCGGGTCGTTGTCGAAAACGAAGCGGAGTTTTGGAGCCGAGAAATAACTATCGAGCAGGAGGCCGGTCTTCCGGCGCAACCACTCTCGCTCGATTCGCCCGGCCAGCGCCTCGCACACGGGCGCACCGCGTTTGTCCTGCCACACGATCGCCGGGGTGAGCGGTTGACCGTTAATCGCATCCCACAGGACGAACGTTTCCCCTTGGTTGTCGAAACCGGCGGAGGCAATCGGGTAATTGCGCAAAAGAGGCCCGGCGGCCTCCCGCACGGTCCGCAGAATATCCCACGGGTCTTGCTCCACCCATCCAGGACGCGGAAAGCTGGCCGGCAGCTGCACCGACCGGCTTGCGACGACGTGGCCGCGCTCGCTCACAACGACCGCGGTCGTCTGGGTGGTTCCCTGATCAATACCGAGGAGATAGGTCATCGCGCAGATGGTCGGCCAACGCGTCGAGGTGGGGAAAGGCGGCTGATCTTCGCGGCGTACTGGCGGGCGTCTTTGGAAGAGTTGTTGGTCAGGAAAAGAAAGTCGTGCCCCTGCGCCCGAACGGTTTCGATGAAGCACAGTGCGCCCTCGATCAACCGGTCGCCGAGATAAGACGTGCCGTCCATGTCCAGCAGGAAACAGCGCACGCGCGCGAGGCGATCGGCGTTTGGCACAGAGATGTGTCTCACGAAACAGTTTGGCAGGAGGCAAGGTAGTCCGCCACCGCACTAATGTCGGGAAAGATGAGGTCGGGCGGGTGTAGCGCGCCTGCCGCCCGTTCGGCGCTCGTTTCGCCGCTGAGCACGAGTATCGCCGGGATCCCGGCGGCCGCCCCCAGCGCGATATCCGTGTCCAGCTGATCGCCGATCATGCACAGGGCAGTGACCGGAACCCCGGCGCACGCAGCGGCCTGCTCGGCGATGATCCGGTTGGGCTTGCCGGCGATGAGATCGGGATCGCGCCCGGTAGAAGCGCGGACGAAGGCAATGGTCGCGCCAATGTCGGGCATGTAGCCCGTATCCGTCACGCAGGTGAAGTCGGGGTGGGTGGCGATGTAGGGTCGGCCGCCGCGCACGTAGTCGCACAACCTCCACAACTTGGCATAGGTGAAGCCGGTGTCGAAGCCGAGCACCACAAGGTCGGGCGATGCGTCGTCGAGCACGAAGCCGCGCGTTGTAAACTCTTCTTCGAGCGCGGGCGTGCCGACGACGAATACCCGCGCGCCCGGCCGCTCGCGCTGCAGGTACGCCGCCGTCGCCGCGCCGGAGGTCAGCACCCGACTCACGTCCGTGGGGAGGCCCAGCCGGGTGAGTTTCTCGGAATACAACCGGGCGTTCTTAGACGAGTTGTTCGTCAGGAAGATGAAGTCCTGCCCCCGCGACCGCAACACGTCCACCATGCGCAACGCCCCGTCAATCAGCTGATCGCCGAGGTAGAACGTGCCGTCCATATCCAGCAGAAAACACCGTACGTGCGCCAGCCGATCTTCTTTGGTCATGGTCAGATGGTCATCGTTCAGCCGGTGGAGGGCTGTGTCGTCTGAATTCTCGCTGCCCGATCGAACGCTGGCAGAAGCGAGAAGTAGACTTCCCGGTACAACGCATACGCCTCTGCGTAGATGGCCTGCTCGCGCGGTCGCGGATCGAAGCGTTCGGTAATGCGAACGGCCGAGGCGCAGGCTTCGGCCAGCGTCGAATGCGCCCCAACGCCGACCAGCGCCAGCAGCCCCGCGCCCAGCGCCGTCGTCTCCGGCGTGTGCGGCGCAGCCACCGGCAAGCCGGTCACATCGGCCTTGATCTGATTCCACAGGCGGCTCTTCGCGCCGCCGCCCATCACGCGCAGTTCACGCAAGTCGAGGCCGATGGCTTGCATCCGATCGGTGAGGTCGCGCACGGCATAGGCCGAACCCTCCAGGATGGCGCGGACGAAGTGATCTCGATGGTGGGCCAGCGTGAACCCGAAGAACGTCCCGCGCGCCGCTTCGTTCCACGTCGGCGTCGTCGCGCCCATCAGGCAGGGCAGGAAGATCAATCCCTCCGCGCCGGGCGGCACCCGCTCGGCCGCCGCGTCGAGCAGGGCATATGCGCTGCGCCCCGTTTCCGCGGCGGCTTCGATCTCTGCCCGCCCAAAATGATCGCGGAACCAGCGGTAGTTCACGCCCGACACGAATCCCGGATTCTCCAGCAGCCAGAGGTCGGGATGGGCGTGGCAATGCGTTTCGATCAGCCCGGTAGAGTCGATCGCCGGGCTGGGGCTGGCCGCGCACACCGGCTCGGCGGTGCCGACGATATCGCCGACGAGGCCCGGGCCGACGACGCCCGCGCCGAGGCAGGCCGCGTGTTCGTCGCCGCTGCCGACGACGACGAGCATTTCCTCACTCAAGCCGAGTGAGGCGGCGACTGACCGGCGGAGTCTCCCTAAAGGCGCCGTGGCCGGACGAACGGGCGGGAGCAGATGCCGATCGATCCCGAACTGCGCGCACATTTCCGGCGACCAATCTCTGGCGCGGATGTCGAGCAGGAGAACGGCGGAGGCGTTGGAATAGTCCACCGCTTTCTCTCCGGTGAGATAGAACGCCACGTAACTGCCGGGCTGGAGAAAGCAGGTTGCCCGCTCATAGATCTGCGGCTGGTGATCCGCGATCCAACGAATCTTGGGAGCGACGTGACTGGGGTCGAGGTTGAGGCCAGTGAGGTCGAGCGCGGCCTCCGGCCCCAGGGTCTGGCGCACGCGCTCGCATTGCGCGGAAGCGCGGCGATCCATCCAGAGGATAGCCGGACGCAGAGGCTGGCCGCCCGCGTCCAGCGGCACCACCCCCTCTACCTGGCTCGCCAGCCCCAGCCCGCGCACTTGCTCCGGACGCGCGCCGGTCTCGGCCAGCAGTCGCCGCACCGCGCCGGTCAGCGCGTTCGTCCAAAGTTCGACCGTCTGTTCGGCCCACGCCGGCCGGGGGTAGTCGATGGCGTAGTCAACCGAGGCTTCGCCGAACAGCACGCCGTCGAAGGAGAGCAGGACGGCCTTGGTGCTCTGTGAGCCGACGTCACAGCCGATCACATAGTCCATTGATCACTGCCTCTGAAGCCAGTCCGCCACCGCCATCAGGTTGTCTTCAAATCCGCCATCGGGCACGAACTTGCTTTCAAAGAATGCCGAGCCAACGGTGAAGCCCCAGGCGCCGGCACGCCACACTTCGCCGATGCGCTCGTGTGGAGTCTCCGCTCTCAATGCGTGTCAAGCGGACGGTGTAGGCGCGCCCGTTCGCTGTTCACGCGCGTCCACAAAGATTCACGATCCCATTCTAAAAAGATGAACAGGTCGCCCAGGCTGAGGCGGCGGCGGATGAGCGGCGCGTTTTGAAAGGCAAACTTGACCTCGGCTTCCGTCCGGGGCGGGTCCAGGTCGCCGAAGTCCAACGGCCCGCCCACGGCTTTGAGGATCGCCGCGAGGCGTTCGGGCGGACGGGTCAACGATTGCAGTTGGCCCCGCACCGTATCCCAATCGCGCAGTGCGTCTTCAAAGTCAGCACGGTGCGCGGCCCAGGCCTCAAGTTTCTGCTGATAGTCCGACCAGCATTCGGCGGCGGATCGCCCGGAGGGGTCGAGCGGATCGAGCGCGGCGCGGATGCGGGTGTGCATCGCCCCGGCGGAGGGATAACATCGGGCCGGATCGAGTTCCGCCGGTTCAAACTCCGAAAGGAAGATCCGGTAGGCTTCGGTCGTGAGCAGAGCCGAGAGCGCGACCTGCGAGCCGTGCAGGGGGAGCGGGCGTCCGTCCAACTCGCAGAGCAAATCGAGCAAGTGAGAGACGACGTGCTCCCAGCCGGAGAACGGCGTGGTGGCGTGCGAGAGCGACATGGCCAGCCCGCCGAGCGTGATCAGTTTGGCTAAGGTCGCCGTGCCGTCAAGCCCTCCCGCGCGAATGGCCTCGGCGTTCGCTTCGAGCGTCTCGTCCAGCGCGCCCATCAGCACTTGGGCGAACGCGCTGTAGTTTGAGTCGAGGCCAAGCCGGTGCGCGAGATACCAATCAGGGATGCTGCTGTAGAGCGTGACCAGGTCGCCGACGCCAGCGGCGGTCATCGCCCGGGGCGCGTCGCGTAGGGTCTCCAGATCGCACACCAGCACATCGGGGTAGCGGGAGTTCAAGGTGCGCTTCACGCCGTCCACAAACACTGAAGCCATGTTGGAAGTGAAGGCGTTGACGCTGTTGGCGGTTTGATAGACGACGAACGGCGGGGGCGCAACCGGCGCCTCATTTTGGTACAGGTGCGCGGCGTGTTTGGCGATGTCGGTCACCGTGCCCGACCCGACCGAGAGCACCGCCGCCCCAGGCCGAAGCCGCGACTTGACCTGCCCGATTTGACGCATGTCGGTGTGCACCTGCCCGGTGGCATCCGGCTCCAGCCACACGGGTTCGGCATTCCAGCCAGCGTCACGCAAACGGGCGAGCAGGAATGGCTTGAGATCGTCATTCTCCCGCTTCATCGGCGTCCCGTCCATCACGACGACCAGCGGACGGTCGGGGCGCGCCCCGGCCCGCTCCAACCATGCCGGGAGCCGAAAGATTGCGCCAGACTCAAACACCATCCCGCGGATGGGCATGTCCTCGCCCGCCGGGTAGCCGGGGATTTGCCGGATGTCGGCTTTGAATCGTTCAACGTCCGTCGGATCGAATCGCAGTGTCATAAATGTCACCCAATGATGCTCAAATGCGCCGGTCAAAGATACCTCGCCGCTCGTAAACCGCAGCCGCCTCCTCGATGAGCCGGGCCGTTTCTTCGGCCCCATAGGTGCGGCGTAGGCGATCGGCTATGGCCCGGAGGTCGTCGGCGCTGTGGGCGCGCCCTGGTCGCAGTCGTTCGTAAATCTCCAGCAGCATGTCGTCGGGGATCTCGACAAGTTCTGCGCCGCGCCGCAGGTTCTGGGCCAGGTTCGGGCGTCCGGCCTGTTCGGCGATCGCGGCCTGGAGGCGCAGTCCCTCGGCTGTGATCCCGAAGTCTGAGGCCGTCACGTGTTCCGCCAATAGGTTGTCGAGAGTCAGGTCTCCCAGCAGGCGACCGTGGCGCGTTCGGACTCGCTCCGGTTGCTTCTCGCCGACCGGGTAGAGGGTGTCCAGTTTATCGGGTTGTCCTTCGTCCGTCATAAAACTCGACCTCCAGCGTTTCCGGATTCCGCCCGGCCTCGATCATCGAAGTTTCAATCGCATAGAGCAGAGCCGTCTGCACGTGAAAACGGGCGCCCAGCGCCTGGCCCCGGTAGGGAATAGTCACTGGGACGGGGGCCTGGCCCAGCGCGTAGCGCGCGGCGTTGCGGCCAATTGTACGATAGTCCGCCTCGCCGATCAGCGGCGCCTGCGAGAACAGTTCCAGGTTCATATGTGGGGCCTGGTCGTGACGGTGAATCACCGTAGTGCCCTTGCCCTGGATGCCGATCCCTACGCCCGACCCGGCCAGTCGGGCCGCCGTCAGGCCCAAAAACGAAGTGTCGGCGGTGTGGCGCACGCGCACAACCCGCGGGAGACCGCCGCCCTCCCGGACGCCCTCGAGCAACGCGGCCAGGACTTTGTACAGCGGCACGCCGCCGGTGGTTTTATGCAAGCGCACGCCGAAACCCGGGCTGATCCCGATGACTACTTCGCGTGGATCATCTCCTGGCCCGGCCTCGCCCTTCGCCTCTATTCGCCAGCGCCGGGATTCCTGCCGGCCGGTTTCCCCTTCCCCGGCGAGCACGTCGCTCTTTGAAACTTCGTGGCGCATCCGGCTGATCGCCTGCCGGCGCTCATCCGTCATGACGTAGCCTGTGCCGGGCCCGCTGTAGCGATTGGGATCGTTGACGGCGCTGACCACCCGTCCGTCGCGAATAATGGCGGCCGTCTGCAGGTAGTCGCCTGTGACACGCTGGCGGGCCATGGACAGGAGTCGGGCGGCCTCTGTGGCAAATCCCCGGGCGGCCAGCGCGCGGACCACCTCCACAAATGTGATGCGGCGTTCGATCAGAGCCGCGTTCATCCCGGCCACCTCTCCGGGCAGAAAACTGTCCGTTTCATCCGACCCATGTGCGTACAGGACGCTCTTTTTCTGGGCCTCGCTCAGGCGGCCAAGATTCAACGTCTCCAACACTGCGGAGATGGCCTCGATGGCGCGGGCGCGCGCGGCCATCAGCTGATCTTCGGGCACGTGCTGGAGCCCGCCCTCGACCTGAAACTCGCGTTGCAGGGCTAGAAAATCCTCCATCTCCTCGGCGTTGAAGAGCGAGGCGTTGAACGAGTTGTCGTATTTGGGGATAGAGCCGAAGCCGGAACAGATGAAGTCCGTGCCCGCCATGAGGAAGGGCATGATCTTGGCACCGACGCGAATCTCTGACTCCGAGTGGCGCGTGTCATTCCCCGACGCGCACTCGAGATCGAGTAACGCCGCCAGGACGTTCTCCGCCAGCAGTTCCCAACCGCCGCGGGGGACCGACGCGGTGAGGGGCGCGCCGTCTATGCCGCCGTTCTGTGTCCCCTGCACGCCCATGGCGCGCTGGAGACAGACGCAGCGGGCCTCCAGGTATAGCATTGACTTGCCCTCGTGGAATCCCATCAGCAGTTCTGCGCTCGACCCCGAGGTGCAGCGCGCCTTCAATCCCCGCGAGGCGTATGCGGCGGTCAGGAACGTCTTGGACCACGGCGTGTCGTCGCCGTCGAGAAAGGCGGCCTCCGTGCCGTACACCGACATGGTCTCGGTATACGTGGTGAACCCCGCCAGCGCGATGCGCAGTTCCTCGGCCTCTTCCAGCGAACACTGGATCAGAACACCGTCGCGCGCCACCGCCGCGCCGACGGCGCAGGCGATGGCATTCGTCCGTCCATTGCGCGCGACCCGCACCGTGGTCTCAATCTCGTCGAACCCGTAGAGGGCGGCGGTGGCCGCGTCCGCGGCCATTTGCACGGGATCATCCTTGGCATTCGTGACGTGCGCCTGATTGCTGGGTTGCCGACGGCACCGCAGTTTGCTGTTCGCAAACGCCAGCTCGAGTGTACTGAGATGCCCGAGCACCTCGGCCAACTTCGCCGGCGTCATTCCCGCCGATAGTTTCACCAGCCTCTCCCGAGGCACATCCACGTCAACCAGCATCTGTGCAAACTCGCGGCTGTCCATGGCCATGGCCGCCTCGGCGATCATCAGATCGAAGTAGTGGCGCGCAATGAATTCATCGATCATGTCGAATTCCGCGGCGGCGACTCCGTCCATCTCGACGATGCGGCCATTCTCGATCACCAATGACGGCCTGGGATCGCGCGGGCTTGCGGCGGCGCAGAACCCGTTCTCCGGATCGTCAACGGCGAAGCGATCGAGGCTGAGATGCCGCTCGTCCCAGAGGTCGTAGCGCGCCCAGCGGTTTGTGTAGGAATCAGCCATGAGGGTCACCTCAGTCAATCAATCAGGTGGCGCGAAGCATCCCGGTTCCGAATCATGCCAACAGTCCGGCGCGTTCCAGCGCACGCCGGATCGTCGTTCGCTCGGCCTCGTCTACCGGCAGAAGCGGCGGGCGGACGTAAGTGCAGTCGAACACGCCCAGCATCGCCAGCGCCTCTTTCGTCCGGGCGCGATAGTCGGTGACCGGCGCGGCAAAGATTACGTCGGCCAACGGTTGCAGGCGCGCGCCCAGCGATCGCGCCGTTTCAATATCACCGCGCCGCCAGGCCGCCAGCATCTCCACCTGCTCGCGCGTGCCGATCGTGCTGAAGCCCAGGAGCGTTCCCTCGGCGCCCAACACGAAACTCTCAAAGATGAAGTTGTCGTTCCCAGTCAGCAGGGTGATGCGGCGCGGGGCCGTCTCGAGCGCGGCCTTGACCTGCAGGAAACGCATCGCGTCGAAACTGGCTTCTTTGATCGCCGTCACCGACGGAATGCTGATGAGGCGGTGCAGGACTTCCGCCTCGTACAGAACGCCGCCGAGTGTGGGTTGCAGGTTGAACAGCATCAGCGGCAGGTCTGCCGCCTCCGCGATCGCGGCGTGATAGTGATAAGCGACCTCCGGCTTGAGCGGCTGGCCTAGGAAGGCCGGGATGGGGAAGACCACGAGCGCATCGGCCCCGGCCGCCTGCGCCGCCCGCGCACTCGCCACACCCGAGGCGGTAGAAGGCCCTGCCGCACCGGCCACAACGCGGCAGCGCCCGTTCACCGCGTCCACCACCGTCTCGAGGAGGCGCTGCTTCTCGTCGGACGTGAGATGCGGGCCTTCGCCGGTGTCCATGTTGACGGCGAGCGCAATCGGTCCCTGAGGGATCAGCCACTCCACATACCTCCGCATGGCCGGGAGATCAATCTCACCGCTCGCCGTCATCGGCGTGGCGATGGCAGGAATAATGCCGCGTAAATCTACGCCCTTCATTTTTGTGCCTCCCAATTAATCGTCCGTCTTTCAAGCGCTGACTGGTAGATCCCCAGAACGATCGCCAGCACGCGCCGGGCGTCGCGCCCGCCGATGGGAGCCGGCCGCCCCTCCTGCACGGCGCGGGCGAAGTCTTCGACAGCGCGGGTGTAGACGGGGGCAACCGGCGTAGGAAGAGTGCGCCACACGCCCGCCGGGAGATCCTGCCATTCTCGCCGCAAGAAGATGCGCAGTGATCCATCCCCGTACGGATTGGGCAGGCGCAGTTGTCCGTTCGTCCCATAAATATCGAACCGTTCGCCGTCCTCGACCCCGGGCAGGTGCGCCCCGGCAAACAGACTCCCGATTGCGCCGTTGTCGTAGCGCAGGGTCGCCGCCCCCATGTCCTCGACCTCGACTGGCGCGACGAGCGTTCCTACTTCGGCGGAGACGCTCACGACCTCCAGTCCGGTGAGGTGCGCGATGGCGTCGAACTGATGGCTGGTGTTCATCAGCACGACGCCTCCGCCCGCACGCGCCTTCTGCCCGCGCCACGGACTGACCGAGCGCCCGCTCACGCCGGAGCGCCAGTAACTCTCCGGCTTGTCAATAAGCGTCTGGATCCGTACGCCGATGATTCTTCCGAGCGCGTCCGCCCGGATCAGTTCGCGCGCTTGCACGAACGGCGCGGCGTACCGCATTTCGTAGAACACGCCCAGCGCAAGACGCCGCGCCTCGGCGAGAGCGATCAGCGCATCGGCGTCGGCCAGTGTCAGCGCCATCGGCTTTTCGACGAGCACGTGCTTCCCGGCCTCCAGCGCTTGCCGGGTCAGCAGCGCTAGTTGATCGTGCGGCACGCCGATGTAAACGGCCCGCACGCCCAGGTCGCCCAACAACGCCTCGACATCATCCGTAAACGGAACCCGGTGACTTTCGCCGAAATCGCGGGCCAGGCTGAGGTCAACGTCGTGGACAATTGCCAGCGAGGCCAGCGGCGAGGTGGAGATGGCTTCGCCCACCGGCACCGCAGCACCGCCACAGCCGATGATGCCAAAGTTTACCCTGGTCATAGAGCCGTCGGAGCAGACAGTTCCCTATCCAGCCGCCCGATGAAAAACGGATCCGCGTGATGCACTTGCTCGACGGTCGTGAACGCGGCGGCGAAACCGTTGGCGCGCAAGAGGCCTGGCGATTCGGCGCTGTGCCCGCCATAGGGATAAGCAAACGCCCACGGCCCCGCCTCGACCTCGCGAAGCCAAGCAGCGGAGGTCTCGATCTCTTCAGCCTGGCAAGCGACGTCCACCCAGTCGAACCAGGGGTGGCTTCGGCTGTGACCGCCGAAGTGTATTCCGTTCGCTGCCATCTCGGTGATTTGATCCCGCATCAAATAAAACTCGCGCGCTATCTCTGCTTCCGGGCCGATGTGTTCCTGGAAGAGTTGGCTCAAGAGACCCTGGGCCTCCAGCGACAGCTCGCGCTGAAGGACAGACTTGAGCACGCCGACCTCTAGCGACTCGCCTCCCGCGTATCCATTCGCCCGGTAGCGCTCTTCAGCCCGCGCATAAGCTGCCTGTGCCTCGGGCGTCAGTCGGAGCCAGACAGCCTCGCGTAGTCGTTCGACGCCGAGACAGGCCAGCAGAAAATGAATCTTGTGGCCGAGAACAAGCCCGTCGCCCGGTCTCCGCGCCAGCGCGAAGAACAAGCCGGACAAGCTCCGAGAGCGCAGGGCCGGAAAGACGTTGAGATAGTGATCGCGCAGGCCGTCGTCGAAGGTCAACAGGCAGGCGCCCGGCGGGGGCGATTTCTCCCCCGACAGGCCAGCGCGCAGGTCGGGCCAGTTGATCATTTCGTGACGCCGCGCCAGTTCGTCGAGTTGCGTCTCAAAGCGCGTGACCGGCAGGCCGGGTATCCCGGAACCGGCCTCGGCCTCGTCGCCCGGATCGCGGACGTAGTGGTACATCATCACCGTCAAAGAGAAGGGCGTCATGGATGCAAGTGATATTCGATATGCGGTGGTTCATTTCCCAACACGACAAAGGCTGACTCGCCGTCCGGAAATGTGACGTGGAACGAATGCACGTTCTCGACTGTGACCGCCATGCCCTCAAATTCACGCGCCGGATCAAATGGCGCGGGCCGCAGAAGACTCACGGCGGCCAAACCGCGCAACGCGGCGCTCGGTCGTGTTTCGTACACCATCGGCTGCTCAGAATAGAAATAGGCGAGATTGATGTTGGAGTAACCCAGGAAGGGCGCACTGGCCTGCTGACAGTCGTAGCCCAATAGCCGCCGGAGGCCCAGTGCACGCCCATCCACCTCGGCATATTCCCACCCGGCGTCCGGGTCGGAGCGGCGCACAATGTTGGACGCATCGTCACACCCCAATGCGCCCGGCGCTTCAAAAGCGCGCACCGGCAGAGTCGGCTGAAGGAGAGCGACGCGAACCTGAAAATCCTTCCACAATAAAACAGCCAGGCGTACGGTTTGCGGTTGTCCGTCAATCATCTCATCGAACTCGCACCACATCACGCCGGGCGCGACGCCGCCAGCGCGCGTGGTCGAGCGATGGCCGAATCTTTGCCCATCCCGGCTTAAAGCCAGCATCGCGTCGGGCGCATACGAGCCGGGCACGGGCGCGACGTTGAAGGGAAAGTGCGTGCTATAAGCGAGCTTGCCATACTTGGCGGGATAATCGTGCCTCGGCGCAAAGCGTGCGAGAAGCTCGGCCTCGCTGGTCAACTGCCCGCCACCCGCATCCGGCCCGATCTCCTCGGCCTGACCACTCCGGCTGTTCAGCAGGATCACCTGCCCAGTGACCCGCCGTCCGGACAGGACGAAGCCCGGCGCGGGCAGGGCCAAATCGAAATCCTCTCGCTCGACGGGCAGCGGCGATTCGGTCGCTGTCCAGAATGGGTTGTCGCGGTCAAAGGTCAGCGCAAAGAGTCCGTGACAGGCCCAGTACGGTGAACCGGGAGAGATGTAAGACTCACCCGCGGGGGGAAAGTCGCCGTGAAAGCCCTGCCGGATGTAATGCTCGTCCGGGTCGAGCAGGCCGCGCTCGTAGAAGTAGCGAATGCAACCGCTGGAGAGGCGGCGCAGGAGGCCGGGGTCGGGCGGGGCGATGTTCAGCAAGTGTCCGGTCTGGAAGGCCGCCACCGCCGAGAAGCGATAGACAATCGAACGCCCCCACGCCGGGTACGATCCATTTGCGCCGAAGAAATACTGAAAACCGTCGAGAAACGCGCGGGCGCGCTTTAGCACCAGTTCGCGATGATCCGGGCGGCGGTCGCCGTCCATCCACGCCCACAGCAGGTAATGCCAGCCGAACATCCACGCGTTGTAGAGATCAAATTCGTCGCCCGCGCCGTCAGCG
>Ga0209109_10000288_pt1 | contig 25175 bp, 47 predicted proteins | sample Rifsed10ft2_FD_184004 | JGI IMG/M metagenome (GOLD analysis project Ga0209109, IMG submission 184004) | Soil microbial communities from Rifle, Colorado, USA - sediment 10ft 2 (version 2) | ecosystem: Environmental > Terrestrial > Deep subsurface > Rock core/Sediment | place: Rifle, Colorado... | reverse complement strand
CTTGCAACACCTGCAGCGGTGAACTCAAGGGCGGCGCGCCCAGGCGCCCCGTCCGGTCGGTCTCAACCCGGGGCGTTGAAGAGAAACAGACAGCAACACGCAAAGGAGCCAGCAGACCGTGGGAAGCAACGCAAGGGAGCAAGGGGTGGTCAAGTGGTTCAACGCTTCGAAGGGTTACGGGTTCATCCAGCGACAGTCGGGTGAGGATGTGTTCGTGCATTACTCGGCCATCGTGGGCGAGGGCTACCGCAACCTCCAGGAAGGCGCCTCGGTGGAGTTTGAGGTGGTCAAAGGGCCGAAAGGCTTTCAGGCCGCCAACGTAGTTCCGCTCTAAGCCTGTTCCGGGGCTGGCGCGCCCAGGGGCCGGCTCCCGTCGCAGCTTGCTTATCGGGTGGTGTGTTCGCCCCCCGGGCCCCATCTGCCCTGGGGCGTGCTCCGGCACTCCGGCTGCGCTCGCCGTCTGCGTGAACCGGGCCCGCCGGCGGTTGCGCGCCGCTATTTTCTCTCGAGGTGAGGAATGATCTGGCTATACGCGCTGGCGGCCGCCATGGCGAGCGTCCAGCTTTCCAGTTTTGCGACCACCATCTACCTCCACCGCGGGCTCGCTCACCGCGCCCTGGTGCTGCACCCCGCCGCCGCTTTCCTGATGCGCCTGCATCTGTGGCTGGCCACGGGCATTGTCCCCCGCGAATGGATTGCCGTTCATCGCAAGCACCACCGCTTCTCAGACCATCCAGGCGACCCGCACAGCCCTCACGTCGACCATGCGCCGGGATGGCGCGGCGCGCTGCGGCCGGACATCTACACGGCCAAGTACGTGTGGCAGGACTACTACAGCAAGGCCAAGGGCTGGGGTGAGGATTGGGCCCTGGTGGCCGCCAACTACCGTGAGGGGTGGTACGGCCTCCCGGTTCCCGACCTTGTGCGGCGGGCCATCGACGCGGGCGATCCCCTGACCCCGACCGGGTGGGAGTACACCAAGCAGGGTGTCCTGGTGCCGGTCCGCGATAGGTGGCAGGGCTGGCAGTTCGCCGCCGACCGCAACCAGCTCGGGGCGACCTTTGGAGTGCGGAGCCGGGACATCGACCTGTCCATCCAGGGGGTGGAGGACGACCCCACTCCGGGGCCACCGACTGAGCCGCCGACCGACATCACCACATGGTTGGAGGAACTGAGGGCGGCACACGCCAACTCGGGGCGCGTTATTGCTGAATTCCCGGGATAGTGTCAATAACGTTTCCCGTATTGACAATCCCAGGACAACGTGCTTGCTTGACATAAGTCACTTGACGTGGTAGACTACAAGCGGAAGTCATGACATGCCAACCCAACGCCAAACCCCGAAGCAGATGCAAGAAGAGATCTTGACCTCGTTCAAAGATAGGTTGAGCTCTCATGAGGATCGGGAGATGGCGGCATGGGAAAAGGTAACTGGATTCCAGACAGCTGTCGGCCAGTCGATCATCACTCTCAATCATGAAATGGGGGAGGTGCAGGCAGAGCTGCGAATCATCCGGTGGTTGATGGGGGGGTCGGTTCTGGTTATGTTGACTCAGTTGGTTCTGAACCTATTTGGCAAGTAGCCGTGGTACACTAGCGGCAGGAGGAAACACATGGAAGTCAAGAAGTTCTACGAAAGCAAGACGTTCTGGTTCGCCGTTCTCTTTGGTGTGGTTCAGCTCGCTGGGCTGTTCGGCTTCGCCAGCTACGAACCATCCTCGGACGTGGCACAGGTCGTGTCGCTAGTCGGCGCCGCGGTCATGCTGGTGCTGCGCTTCGTCACCAACAAGCGCATCGAACTCTAGTCCATACGAAGGGTCTGTTCCTCCGGCAAGAGGGGCCCACTTCGGTGGGCTCTTCTGTTTGACCTACAAGAACGACAAAGCCCGCCGCAACGAAAGCCCGGCGGGCTCTATCGGAAAGGAGGAGCGCCTCTATTATACCACGATTGGGGGCTCCGATTCAACTGCCCACAGAATCTCCTCCAGCAGCAGCGGCTTCTTGAGCGGCGCCTGCTCCAGGTAGAACTGGATCGCCGCATCCCCGTACAGGGTGCACAGGTACTCAGCCGCCTTCTGCCTCAGCCACTTCGAGTTACCGTAACGCTCATGGAACCAGCGGCACAAGAGCAAGGAGTTGTGCTCATCGAAGGCATAGGCCTGCTTCGACTTGGGCAGATCGGCCCGGGAGTAGAGCGCCTCATGCAGGTCGAACACATGCGGCGGGTCGCACTTGTGGGCCTTGAAGACCTTGCCGTCACAATGGAAAAGGCGCTCCTGTAACAGGCGCGCCTTGAGGACTTGCCTTGGGTCTCTCACGCCTTCCAGTAGTAGACTGTGCTCCCGTTCCTGCCGGACGCCCATCTGCCGCCCTTGATCTCTTCCTTCAGCCATGGTCCCAGGCGATGCCGGTTGACCCCCAGTGTCTCGACGAGCTGCGTCATAGTCATGGCGTGTTCAGGAATCGGGACGACAGACAGCGCCTCCCGGATCTCATCAAGCATGGCGTTCTGCAGAGAGTCCATGCTACTCATATCAGGCTCCTTGGGTCATTCATGATTGAGCCTCACCATGTTGTCGAAGTGTTCGTACATCGGGATGGTAGAGTGCTTGTTGCCCACGATCTCCATGCCCAATGTCCCAATGTCCGAGAGCACCAGCTTCTTGACATTCCGGATGGTCAGCTTGTCGGCAGCGCACAGCGCCGGCGTGAAGTAGGCATGGACGGTGCGCTTGCCCTGCATTGTCGGCACGTCGATCGCCTCATGGTAGTACTGATGCCAGTGGGCGAACACGCTGATGTCGGGGGGCTGGCGCCTGTCGGCAAGGGCTTCGATGGCGATGTCCCTTAGGTACTCCCTGACGGGGTTGCCCCTGGTCTGCGGGCGCATTCCCAAGGTGGGCCCGTGATGTGCGATCCCGATCGTGAGGTCCTCGAACTTGACCTCGATCTTGGGGTAGGCCTGTCTCCCAACCGCTCCCAGTTCCTGCGCCACGTACTGCATGGCGAAGCGCCCATCGTCGACATGGAAGCGGCTGAGGTCGTCGATGACATAGACTGCATCAGCCCTTGCTGCGAGGGGTTTCACTGCCTCAATGAAGGCATCGGCCTGCCCCTTCACGTCGCCGATCTCGATCTGCCTTTGGTACATATCCTTGTCACCATGAACGGCGTCGCCCATGATGACGAGGGCGGAGATCCGACTCCCCGCCCACTCCTCGGCCTCCTGCACCTGATGCCAGATAAAGCGCTGTGCTTTACCCAGCCCGTACTTCTTGCCGTACTCATCCTGCAGCCCGGGCGGGAGAAGTCCAACCTTCAGGCCACAGTGTGCGTCTCCCAACAACAGGAGTCTCTTCATCACCTCTCCTTGGTCAACTGTTTCGTCAACTGTCCCACTGCCGCCTTGGCGCGCATCTCTCGGTACTTGCCGGCGAAGGCGAAGTGAGCCCGTTCAACACCGAGCTCGGATAGGTACTCCCATCCTCCGGTGGCGTTGACGGCTCTCTCCAGGACCTGCTCCACCTTCCAGTGGCCCACGACAATTGCATCCCGCACTGCTTCCCATGCCTTCTCCTCAGATGGCCACGTGTCAACCACGCCACTGCGTCGCATGAGTCCGGCGTGGGCCCGGGCCTCTTTCACCAGAGAGCCCGGACCCTCCACCGTGTAGGCCTTTCCTTGGTGCAACTTGGTATTCCAGTCGGCGAAGATGGCACGGAGGACTAGCCTTGGCTGCCACTGCCCACATGCCTCAGCGACGCGTCGGGAGGACTCGATCCAATAGGCCTTGTCCTTCTTGTTGGACGGAGGCTTGAGCATCCACAGCTCACAGACTGCAGCCACTGTGTCCCGTACGTCCTCCGGGTAGGCTGAGACATCGACGGGATCCCTTAGCGGGATGTCGGCAGGACTGAAGTCAGTCACGTTTCCCTTCCAGGTACTCAAACAGTCTCTTAGTCTGCCACTTCCGCTCGGCGTCCCTGGCGGCGTCCCTGGCGGCCCAGGCGTCGGCCCCGGCGGCGGCCCCGGCGGCCCTGGCGGCGTCAAAGGCGGCCCAGGCGTCGGCCCAGGCGTCAAAGGCGGCGTCAAAGGCGGCGTCAAAGGCGGCGGACAGGTCATCTTGGGTAGCCTCGCCGTTGGCGAACCGTCTTGCCACCCGAATGGCGTTGATGCTCCGCTCGTCTCCGTTGCCGTACTTCTTCATCGCTCTCTCCGCGCAGTCGCAGGCGAAGAGGCGGGCGGTGCGTTCGTTCCAGGTCTTGAGTTCGGAGAGCAACCGCGCTTGAGCACCAACGTACTTGCTCAATCCGTCGGTCACGGGTTCGTCCTTGAACTCCAAGACGAAGATGCGGGCGTTCAACCATTCGACAAGGTGCTCCCGGTCCACCGCGTGGTAGCCCTTCTTACACATCTCCAGCTCGCCCTTGATGGGCGGCATCCACTTGCCGGGCTTCTTGCCCTTGGGGAGGAACCACTTGCCTGTTCCGTAGACGGCTGAGCCGTCGGACTTGAGGACTTTGTAGTAGCGCGTCACTTCCTCACCTCGATCCTCTTCCAGTTCGCCCCAATCTCCATCACGACAGCCATTGCATCAGCGTAGTCAAGGCGCATGTGTTCCATGACGGAGAGAACCGCGGTCTGTACCTCACCCCCTTGAGATGGCGGCATGGAGGACATCACCTTCTGCATGATGTGTGCCCGCTCTGGCTTCTTGAGCTTGAGGTACTTGATCATGAGAGTCCCACCTCGAGCAGATCCTTGTAGAACCCGCCCTTGCTGGTTGGCTTGCCGTACTTGAACGTGGCGCGCCACTTGCAGGGGGAGACGAGGGGCAGCTTGGTCAGGTCGAACTCGCCCGCCACCCCACTGATCATGGCCCACATGCGTTCCCTCTCGGCGATGTACTTGACCTCTGGATAGCGGCTGACGGTCTGGTTGCTCAGCATGATGAACAGGCCGAGCTCGAGCTTGCCATCGGGGCGCCGGCTGAGCTGGAACTGCGGCACGTCGATCATCACAACGTCACCCTGCTTGATTTCGGGGGCGTCTTTCCGTGGAGCGGATGGTTCAGGTTGTGGCTTGATGAGTGCTACCTTGGAATCGTGAATCATCTCAGAAAAATTCGGCGGAGACATGGGCTTGGCGTCCCCGGTCTTCATCTGTTCCACTGTCTTCAGTGCTTCAAGCAGCAGTGTCTCAAGGCGAAGAAGTTCGGCGGTCATGACCATTTACTCCTCAGTTGTTTCTTGATGTTTGTGACCCAGTTGTGCGACCGCCCAAAGTGCCGGCAGATCTCGGCGTCAGTGTATCCGTTCATCTGCATCTGCATCCAGGCGGCCTCGGAGTCGTTCGTCCTCGTGCTCTTGAACATGGCATCAACCTGCAGCTTGGCGTCAATGATGTCGTCAATGCGTCTCATGGGAGGCTCCTTCCTTCGCCCATGATGGTACTACAAAACGGCCTCGTGTTTCATAGTACTCATCTCCTAGTAGTTATGTTCGCAATGCTCAACAGCACATGCCAATCGTGATTATGTCAATCAGGATTGTTATCGAACTGGGAGACGATCGCCCTGGCCAAGCGAAGGAGCTTATGCCCATCAAGGGTGCCGAGGTAGTGACCTTCGGCGCCGAACCATAGATAGGTCCCCTCCTTCCCATCAAGCCAGCCGCTTATCTCGAATTTCCTGTCATCAATAGTGTGAGTGGGGCGGGTGCGGATCTTCCTTGCGGTCATTGGGGTCCCTCCGGATTCCACTCGGGGGTCTTCTCCGAGTAGTGGGCAAGGTCCTTGAGTAGGGCGTGCAGCAGCTGGACGACAAAGCCCGGCGTGCCCGGGGCGTCGGCCAGTCTATGTAGCAGTGTGATGAAACGTCGATACATCTTGAGTTCAGGAGGCGGATCCCAGGGCGAGGCATGTAGCCATGAGCGCAGACCGTCGACACTGGTAACATGGATGCTCATGTCTGCTGAGTGCTTCATCCAGTCCTGAATGAGACCGTCAATGGAGGCGACCTCATTGAATGGGACAAGGGCCTTGGCTTGGTGGAAGGACAGCCACGGGTAGGACTCTAACAGATTGCCGGGGAACTTGCGAGCCACGTATGCCCTCATGCGCACAGTCTCCGAGGCGCAGCCGACATGTGAGGCAATGGCTTTGTACAGGGAGGTGGTGTTGAAGTCCACCTTCTCCGAATAGAGATCGTCGATCAGGAGATTGGTCAGCCTGCCCACCTGCCAGGCGCCACTGTCGGCCTGCTGCCCGAGGTGCTGCAGTTTTTCTGCTATGTCTTGGGGTATGTCGGCGGCGGTGAAGTTCATGCGTGTCATCGTAACTCCCTCTGCTGCAGCAGTGTTGCAAGTGCGGTCAGCCAGGTGATGTCATCTTTCCGGACGTGGATGAAGGAGATGCGCAGTACGGTCCACCCCAACATGGCGGCGGTGTTGTACTTGTCGACATCGGAATGATAGCGGTTCCACTGTGAGTGCCCTCGTCCCTCGATCTCAAGTGCGACACGCAGCTTGGGCCAGGCCCTATCAAACCTCCACCTGCGGGGCGAGGCGAAGCGGTACTCGTACTCGGGTTCGGGTCCTCCGAGCTGGTGCCAGCGGACATTGAACCAATGCTCATTCTCACTGAAGTCAGGCATTGGGGCTTCTTCCAAAATAGAAGTACCGTTCTGCCTCTGCTCTTGGAATGATTTCTCCCCAGTCTCTCTCGAGCCACGCGCGAAGACTCACCCGAATCCACTTCTCACAGGGACCATGTGGTCTCAGCGCAAGCGTTGTCTTCACCCCGCCGGGAGTCGTGTACCAGCGAGTGCCAACCAAATCCCACGGCTCATGTTTCCCTGGCGTTATCATATCTGGTACACCCTCGGCAGTGGCTTCCGCTCTGGCGTCAGCCACACATCATCCCCTACCGGATCCTGATCCAACTTCTGCAGCTTGATCCCCTGCACCACAAACACGCCGGAGCATGTGCCCCTGTTCCACTTCTCCACCACCAATCCTTCGGGCCAGAAGCCCAGTCTTAGGGTGGATAGGAAGTCATCCTTCTTGAAGTGGGTGCCCTTCTTTATGTCGTCGGCCGGCTCCACCACCAGGAACACCATGCCATGGAGCATGCGCTGCGCCTTCTCGACGCAGTCCTTGCAGAAGCGCCCCTGTTGCGGGTCCATGTCGTCCCCGCATCTGCGGCACACGGCGTAAAGGGTGATGGCTCGCTTCTTCTGCTGCTTGCGACACTGGCGGCATTGGTTGCGGATGCCGTTGCGGATCTTCTCAAACTCCCCGATCGGGAGTTCGGCGGCGCAGCTGATGCAGATCTTGGTGTTCAGTTGCTTGTTCCTCTCAGGTGCTCGGGGAGGGCGTCGAGGGCCTGTTTCACACGGATCAACAACACATTGACTTGTCCAGGATCATAGTCTTGGTATCTCGTTTGAGCCTCTTGCTGTAGCTCGTCCAAGAGATTGCGGACAGACTCATACTGAGCAAGCCCATCTTGCAGCGCCTCCATGTCGGCCTGGGCTTGGGCGAGGGAGGATTCGAGGACTCCGACGCGCTCTATGTCGTGCTTGTGTCTCAGCCCGCCGCATTGACATCTATTCTCGCTCATCTTGCTCCTCTCAAGTCACACCAGGCCAGCCAAGCCATTGTGCCCAAGGTGTAGACCAAGGACACAATGGCAATGGCTAGCTCGAGGTGGTGATAGGTCACTCGGTTCTCTCAAGGTGACGAGCGTAGACCTGGAACAGGTAGGGGTACAGGTCATACCGCCCGTTCTGAATGCGGTCACAGGACCAGTATCCCCGGTCGGTGCCGTTGTCGTAGACCCCGCCGGCGCATGGCGCATTGACGGCGACCCATCCCAGAAGGGCTAGCTGCCTCTCGATGCTGGGGTGTGTCTCGCTCACGACATAGCCCCACTCGCCGCTTGGACCCTGCAGCAGGTACATCATCGGGATCTTGAGCTTGAAGACTACGGGCACATCAGTTGGCTCAAGTGTAGCCGTCGGCTGTTCGGGTTCGTCGGTGGGTGTAGGCTCATCGGTAGGTGTAGGCTCATCGGTAGGTGTAGCCGTTGGCTCGGGCGTATTGGTGGGGGTGGGAGTTGGCGGGGTTACCACAACACATGCACCCCAGTAGTCGCCGTGGATCATATGAAGCAGGGCTGCAATGAAGGACACGTTCAGTGTCACGTCAGGATTGGGTGGGACGTGGCAGATGGTGAACAACTGAGGTGCCGCCTCGGCCTTGCTCAGTGGCACTAGCGCGAACAGAGATACAAGCAGGACTGCGATCAACAGGTTCTTCATTGCGTTTTCTCCTTGTTCGATTCGATACTTTCACTGTAGCACGTGACGTGCCAACAATGCAGGATCCGGTACTCGTGAGCTACGTTCTCCATCCAATGCTCTTGGCTATCCCATACGATCAGATCTCCTGGCTTGAACCAGTCTCCTGCCACACACTCCCCCTTGAACTTGGCCTTGAAGGGCTTAGAGACTGACACGCAGCAACTCCTCCATGTCTACCGCGGGTTCTCCTGTACGCATGTCGATGTGAGTCACCCCCTTGCACCTGGGGTACTCCATGCACCCCCAGAAGGGGTCCCAAAAGTCATTCTCCCGGGGCCAGCGCAGCCGCATTCGCCCCCCACATTTGGGGCACCACAACACAAGGTGCTGGTTGACGCGGACAGGGCGCTCCATTACCACAACACCCCGAGCTGGACCAAGAGCGACATTGCCAGCATGTAGCTGCCGGCAATGGCGGCATAGGAAGTCAGCATCGCCCACTCATTGCCGACCTGCCGCATGAGTGACATGCTGGCAACACTCACGCCCACAGACGAGACGAAGAAAGTCCCGGTTATGATGGCGACTGCGGCAATGTCGGCAGGGGTGAGCATCAGTTCATCACGAACAGCACTGCAGCGGAGGCCATGTGGAAGTGGCGCCCATATCCCATGTCGACCATCGGGACCATAAAAACAGCCTTGCCCGGGAGACCAGGCAGCGGGTCGCACCCCCACCTGCCACTGCCTCGAGTGACAAGGCTAGGATCCTCTGGATCATGCGGCACACGCACGCTATTGGGCAGGTCGTTGGTTACCTTCATCTCAGTGCCACCATAAGAAGCAGCCCGATCCCTGCGCCAGTGAGACAAGCGAGATCGGGGTTGAGCCCAGCGACAACGAAGGCGACGGCAATAAGGAAGGCAACGACGGCACCTATCTTAGCTCTCACGTACCACATGATGGTCCTCCACGATCGGGCCGGCAAGTGCGCCACCGCCCGTTCTGATGATCCGCTCCGGCTGATACCCGTGCTTGAACTCGAAGGCGTATCGAATCTCCTCGTCAGTGAGGGCAGGAGAGTACAGCCCCCACAGGTCCATGCGGGTGCGGCCGTTGGTCTTCTCGGTCATGGTCTCATTGTATCATGTAACACGGGGGGAATCAATTAGGAGTTGAGTACTGCCCTTACGAACTCGACCGCTTGCGGGACGCAGATCGCATTGCCGTAGGCACGCAGTCGTCCCACTCGGGAGGGAACCCCATGAGCCAGCGGGAATGTGCCGGGTTCAACTGGCCGGGCTTTTCCGTCGGTGCAGGGGAGCCATTCGGTGTTGGCCCAGAAACCAGCCGTGCGTGATCGTCCAGGTTGCTCCGGCCCTGACTGCGTTTTGCTTGTCCTCCCCCGTGTCCGTCCCTGGCCTGAGGGCTGGGCCAACTCGCCAATTGCGCTGCTCGATGCAAATTCAGGGCATGATTTGTGCCGATCTTGTGTTCTGCTTGATAACTCGTTTCGCTTCCTGCGGCTTGCGGAGTCGGCCACGAAGTAGATGCGGTGCCGGATGTGCGGTGCCCCGTAGCCCGCAGCAGGGGAAACGACCATCCCGACGGTGTAGCCCACTCCTTCCAGGTCAGTTTGAACAGCGTCGAACCAAGCGTAGCCGTCACGACTTGCAACTTGTTCGCCAAAGATCGTGACAGGGCGGCACTCCTCAATGAGCCTGAACCACTCGGGCCAGAGATGCCGAGGGTCAGCTGCTCCGCCCCGCTTGCCTGCGACACTGAATGGCTGGCACGGGCAGCTACCTGTCCAGACTGGGCCGCTCCATCCGGCGAGCTGGAGCGCAAGCGGCCAGCCTCCAATGCCAGCGAAGAAGTGACACTGATCGAATGCTCTGATCTCATCGGGTTGGATCTCCTGAATGGGACGTGGGTCTGTGACATTGCCAGGCAAGTGGCCCGCCTGTATCAGGTTGCGCAGCCATTGAATGACAAACGGATCGTTGTCGTTGTACCAGTTCATTGAGACTTGTGTTCCTTGGAATGGCATCGCTTGCACAGTACTTCGAGGTCGGTGATCGGCTCATGCTCCCCTAGGTGGATGTCTAATTCCCTGCCGTGGTTCTTGCTCATGCAGGCCCGGCATGCACACCGGAAGGCCGGACTCTTGGCTCGCTTGCATGAGGGAGGGCAGATGCTGGTGTCGTCCAGGGACACGCGCAGCAGGAAGCTCTCGACTGCGATGCCATCTGCCAACTCCCATATGTAGGCCATGCCCTTCCGCTTGTTGTAGCGCCCATATCCACGGAAGCGGAGATCCTGAGACGGCACCTGATCGGTGAACACGGTCAGATGTGGATCAAAGGGATGCTTGAAGACCCATCGCTTGATCTTCACGACAGTCTATCCAGCGCAGCCTCGATCGAGCGAACCAGTCGTTCGGCTAGCTTGAGGAATCTGCGCAGTGCTACCTTGGCTCCCGCCGGATCCCGATCTCCCTTTGCCATCAGTGCTACCACTGTATCGATGGCACCGAAGGCGTCCTCTGCCAGGAGGGTCTGCGGATCCTTCATCCACTGGAACAGCGACTTGCTGGGCGCAAGGGTGGCTGTCTTGACCTTCGGGCGGGCAGGCAGATAGGCAGCGGTGTCAATGATGCGTGCTGCAGGCTGCGCCAGGACGCGCTTGACAGCTGCAGCCCCGCCAAACTCGTTGGCCTGGCGCACTACCTCAGCCACCTTGCGGGTGTCGCGGGTGCTGAGTTCCTCATCGGCGGCCTTCTTGAGAACCTGGGCGGCCAGCTTGCTGTCGCCAGTGCCTGCTTTGGCCTCCTGAACATGATGAACCCCCAAGTCTGCGCGCGCAGACTTATCCACCAGCCCAAGCTCCGGGTCCAGCATGGAAAGGTAGTTGCCCACGGTGGAGGCGTCGATCCCATACTTGCTTCCCGCTTGTGCAGGGGTGTAGCCGTAGGTGTCGATCTGCAAGCGGAGCAGCTTGGCGAAGTCGCGAGAAGACATGTCCTCTCGGACTTTGTTCTCGATGCCCGACTGCAGCAATGCCGCCTCGTCGTCCAGGGGCTCGACGATGGCCTCGATCTCAGTGAGGCCGGCGGCCTTGGCGGCCATGACGCGGCGGTGCCCATAGACCAGGACGTAGCCATCCCCATTAGGGCGCACCTTGATGGGCACGACCTGCCCACTCTCCTTGATACTGTCGCTCAGCTCTTCGAGTTTCTCCGGCGACATCTGTTGCCGAACCCTGCGATCCAGTCCCTTGATGTCCTTCAGTGCAATGCGCATGGATTGCCTCCTTGTGTTGGCTAACTCTATTATAGCAGGTTGTTGGGGGAGATTCAACTTGGAGTTTTTGAGGATGTTTCAAGAAGCAATGAGACCCAGCCCGGGCTACCGCCCTCCACCATTTCTGGTGGTCATTTCCCTTTAGGCGCCCGAACTGAAACGCTTCAGACTCATTTCTCCCAGCCGGATTGCTGGGGCCCTGGCCACCAGGGGGGACTGGCCCGCTACGGTCTTATTCTTGCCGCTCGGCTTGTGCCGCCGGGGCTATTCGATTGCGTCCAGGATAGCACATCCGTGCTTCCGAATCAAGCGCCGCATGTAGCCTGTCGATGCCGGCATTGGCTACAGGTGGGGGCTAGGTGTTCTAGTGGCATAGAACAGTACATGAGAGTTAGTTGACACGCGCTCGATCGGGGTTACAATGGTGGCGAAAGGAAGGACGACATGTGCGAAGGCGGAATGATCTGCAGCTGTAACCAAGACACCCTAGATCAGATGGGCGCATCGTCTGACAACTTCATCAACTTCCATTGCGAGCGCTGCCGCAAGTTCGTCCATCTACACTACACAGCTGAGATTGACGAGGACGCGATCGGTCGTCTATGCGCTCCTTGTGAATACAAGCTAACTGCTTGATTGGCTCCTGTCCGTCTTCGGCCACCTGGATGAGCTGGATCTCAGGCTGGATGCGAGGGATGCAGCGATGCATTGAGCTGGAACATGGCGGCGCTTGCTCTTGACGGCACCCACCAAATCTAATTTAGGTGCGCCTAAATTTAGGTTTAGGCAGGGCTCAGGCAGCACCCTTGCCGGCGGGTGCCAGCTGCAGCCAGTGTCGGCATGAGGCAAAGGCGGCATGGGGCAGGGAGACAGGAAAGCGGGCGGGTCGGGGCACGTTCTGTGTGCCTGTTCCTTGTCGGTTGTGGGGGGACCCCATGCCCATAGATACGTCTGTCGGGCGCCCCGTGGCTCCAGCGCCAATGCTTCATGGCGCTCCCCCTACAGTACTACCACTTCACAGTTGATTCCAGTCCCCATTCATGCTACACTGTATGCGGATTGTTGGACCGGGAGGGACGGGCGTCTAGTCCCCCAAAGGAGACAGGTTGAAATCCGTCGCCCGTCTCTCCCACCTTGAAGACAGGAGCGCAGGCATGTTCATCGTAGTAGTACTCATAATGGCAGCAATATGGGCTGTCGCTATCTACCAGGCCAACTTCACGCCTGACGCCAAAGCGTACTGGAGCAGGCGTAAGAAGGTCTTGAAAGAGATCCGAGAGGGCAAGCGCTCAGGCGACATCCCCGATCCGCACTACCCCGACTGGGGCTGAAAGGAGCCTCACATGACCCCCGTGTACGAGTTCACCGCACCTCCTGATAGGGCGCGCAGCAACATGGCGCACAGCAGGGGCTGCATCCTGGGAGCCTTGGGTTCGATCGCCCAGGAGCTGCAGCATGCCGCCAAGGACGACAATGCCGACCGGGTGCAGCAACTGACCCAGGTGCGGCAGTGTCTCAGGAATGCGCTGGAGTTGTTGAAGGAGACGACATGAGCGAGAAGCTGAGCGGAAACCTACTTGAACCACCCGAGCCACGGAATTCGCATGTGGAGATGGTCTGGGGTCTGCTGGCTCCATACATCGCATCCGAGGACCCGCCCGATCTTAGCAATGACGACCAAGCGGACACCCTGACAGCGTGCGCACTGCCGCAAGTGTGGGGAGAGATATTGGCTCTCGAATCCTCCCTCGCCCAATCCCGGGCCGACATGGAGGCGCTGCGGGCCACCATACGGAGCATTGAAAGAGCAGACGAAACCGGAGATTGGTCCGACTATTGGGATGCGGTACACAGAGCTCTCGCCGCCCTCCCCGAGCACCTGAGAGGAGAGAGCAGATGAGTCTCGGCTACTCGACCTTCACTGATTCACCCATGGCTCCAGAGGAGCACCGCCTCATGTGGGACGAGCACGGAACGTTGTGCGTATGCGGCTGCGGGAGGCAGACTTGGCGTGAGTGGTGGGACGGGCTGCGGTATGTGCCCTACTTCTCCCGGGCGTGCAGGGAGGCGGAGGTTCCTGAACCGGAGAAGTTTGAGCCAGTGCATCATGGGCTGCCCGATAGGTTCAAGAGGTACGGGCGGTGATATTCACCGCAGCCGCCTTATTCACAGCACGGGTAAAGATGGCATGCTGATTCAGGGCAGCGCCTTCCACGTTCCGCTTCGCGATCAGTCAGTACATTGCGTCGTGACGAGTCCCCCCTACTGGGGCCTGCGCAAGTACGCTGGCGAGCAGGGCGAGGAACCACTGGGCTTGGAGCCAACCCCCGATCGCCACATCGAGCGGACAGTAGAGTGGGCACGGGAGGTCTACCGGGTGCTGCGGGACGACGGAGTGTTCTGGCTGAACTACGGGGACTGCTACGCGGGAGGGGGTAGCACCACGGAGTACGGCAACAACTTCGCCAACTTCTCTCGCAGCAGCACAATGCAAGGGGGGCATCCAGGAGGCAGTAATAGACCAGTCAAGCCGCGCGTGGGTTTGACGACGGGCAACCTCATGATGATGCCCCACCGCATAGCACTGGCGCTGCAGGCAGACGGCTGGGTCGTGCGCCAAGACCTTGTGTGGGCCAAGCCCAACCCGATGCCGGAGAGCGTGGCCGGGTGGCGGTTCCAAGACGATGCATTGCGCCGCGGATCCTGGCGCCACACTCGTGCCCACGAGTACGTGTTCATGCTGGTCAAGGGAATGGGCTACTGGTCAGACCAGGAGGCGGTGAGGGAGGCGGCAATCCATGAGGGCAGGGTGGTCTCCTATGATGGCACCGAGAAGAACGTCGGGCACCAGAATAAGACCTATCCTGGTAGCGGCGGCCCGGTCGACATTGTGGTGCATGGCCGTAACCCCCGCTCCGTCCTCAACATCCCGACCTCGCCGTACAAGGGAGCGCACTACGCCACGTTCCCGCCTGCGCTCATTGCCCCACTGATTCAGGCCACATGCCCCAGGTGGTGCTGTCCCATGTGTGGGCAGGGATGGGCGCCGGTGGTGGAGCATAGCAACATGGTCATTGATCGCAGCGGTCGGGCCGATAAGAGTGGCAACCGGACGGACGCCAGCGGAAACATGGATGAGCCGGCCCACAATAGAGTGATGGGCTACCGCCCCACCTGCGATCACCCGCACACGCAGGCCGAGGCGGTATCGGGCACCGTGTTCGATCCATTCGTAGGATCCGGGACGACTGTCATGGTGGCCCGCCAGCTCTTGCGGACTGGAGTAGGGTTGGACATCAGCCGGCCATACCTCACAGATCAGGCCATTCTGCGAATTGGCGAGGTGCCGGTCCAAAACCATGAAGATCTGCCTATGTTCTCTGGCAATGGTGTATAATGCCTTGGGGATCTGCCGCCCAATGGGACCGCATCAACAAGAACAGGGTAGCCTGGCTCAGGCCGTCAGATCGACCCCGCATGCTATCCTTTGAGGACAGGTGGGCGTTTCTGGGTTTTATGGATCGGAACGAGGGATTACGGGTAGTGGGCGAGCTGACACTTCCGTGGAACGAGAGGTATCATGTCTGGGTCAAGAGCATTAGGACTAGGTGATTGGATCCGGCTGTTGCTGTTCCTCGCCGGTCTGATTGGCTTTGGGCTACTCTTCAATGCCGGCTTGAGAAGTAGGGGCGTGTGGCCGTATAACCCACTGCCAACCGAGGTGCCTCTGGTGCGTGTCATTGACAGGGGACGCCTGACACAACCCGTTCCCGATTTCCACATTGACGAACCCGCTGCAGCACTTGTCGTCTTCATCGAGGCTACGTCAGATCCAAGGAATGCCATCGAGTCTCTCGATGAAGAGGTGTCTCCACTGATTGAGCCAGGCGACATCTGGGTCTACTACTTCGACACCCTTTCGGACGGGACCATCTGGGCCATCCTGAGATGCGCAGTGGAGGACATGGACGTCCCTATTGCAGATCGTCTGTGCCAGTCGTCGCTGTTCACTTCGGGCAACCCTCCGATCGAGTACCTGTACGAAGCGGGGTTTGTGTCGGCGAATGAGCCAACCTATTGAGTGCCCAAACTGTGGGGCGACAGTGCGACCGGCAGAAGAACCACAGGATTCCGGAATGACGGTCTGTAACGAGTGCGGCCACGAATGGATCCCGGAATGAGAACCTGCCCCAAGTGCGATCTCCAGATCGAGGACGACAAGCTCACCAATTGCCCCAAGTGTCACAGCTTCCTGCCGGGGACTGGGGGAGGGCACAGCGGCAACAAGCCCGCTGAGGAGCATGCCGTCAGGAAGGCGAGGAAGTGGGCGGAAGAGTCAGACATCAACTTTGATTCCATGGAGGCCTTCGACAAGGATATTCTGCTCAGGGCGTCCAGGCGCAGTGCATCATCTACAGACATAGACAGGGCGGCCCTTGTGCTCGGAAAGTACAAGCCGAAGCCCAAGGCGAATGAGCAGCAGGCCGAGACCATCACAGCAGAGATCACTGCAGAGACCGTGGAACAGCTCGAGAAGTCATTGAAGACACTGAGGCGGTTGGCGAATGAGCGCAAAAATCAAGAAGGGTGACATCCTCCATGTGCAATGGTTGGACTCCGTGTCCACCTCTGCATGGTACAACGTTGAGGAAGCTGCGGAACTGGCAGCAGACACTGAGGCAATGACGGCCCAGACGGTAGGCTTCTTCTTTGGGGCGACAGAGGATTCGCTCACCCTGTCCATGAGCGATTCAATGAAATGGAGGCAGCCCGGGATGCTGCTCCGAATTCCGAGGGGCGCCATCCTCTCGATACGGAGGATCGAATGAGCAACCTGCAACCCGAGCTTGAGCTGGACACCTGGCAGAATTGGGGCGAGTTGCTCAGGGAGCAAGATAACGTCGACTTGAGGATCCACGTCAGGAAGGAACTGGACGAGCTGATGCACTTCGCTCGAGCTGTCGCCATGTTCAACATTGCACCCAAGCTGCGGACGGCTCTCTTCCTCCCCTTCGACACTGGCTGGAATCGTTATGTCAACCTGGTCGCAATGGAGATCGAGACCATGTACAACCGGATGATGGGGGAGCCGGCTGCATCGGATGAGGAACTTGGACATCAGTGGGAGCTCTCGGGTCTCAAGCGGCCGTAGGATCTTCCTTATCGGCAATGGCCCATCCCTCGCTTGGACGCCGCTCGATCTCTTGATCGGCGAAGAGTCCTGGGGGATGGCGCGGGTGCATCTGATCTACGGGAGCACGCAATGGCGCCCGACGAGGTACTGGTGGTCCGATCATCCGCAGAACGCCCAGGACATGGCCGACGTTCTGTGGCACATGGAACAGGGCTACCCATGCTGGTACAGGTCGGATGTATGTCAGATCATCACCGGAGAGTACAAGCCTGCCGGCGGCTGGGCCCCGGAGCCCAGAGAGTTACCGCAACACGTTCACCCATGGAGGTACTGCATTGAGCACAATGCTGGACTCATACGAGATCCCAGAACGGGCGGAGTGGATCTCCGTCGCCCAGCCGGATGGCACCTTGGCGATGGGGTCCTCTGCAAGTACGGCTCGGGTCTCAACCCAATGCTTCAACAAGCGTACCTGGAGGGATACAGTCCGATTTATCTCGTGGGCGTTGACCTGGGCTTTCAAGAGTCCACGCTCGAACACGATCCAAATCACTTCACGGCAGCCTATCACAGCCGTGCTGTGGAACCCGAGCGCGCCGCAGTCGACAATGACACCCATGTCGACTTTCACGGACACGCAAGGGAATGGTGTGCCCCCCGAGGGGTACACATATACAACGCAACCCTTGGAGGATCTCTGGAAGTCTTCCCCCGAGTCGACCTCCTGGAAGTCCTTGGTGGGCGGAAGGAACACCTCGACCGATGATCCAGAAGACGCCGCGGCTTCTCTCTGACGGCTACTGCTACGACTGGAAGGTCGACATCGACCCCGAGAAGCGGGATCCATTGGTCGGTCGCGGACCGGACAAACATGCCGACGCGTACCATGAGTGGCACAAGATCATCAGAGTGTTCAGGGAGTGGTTGAAGCGATGAAGGCCTTCATCCTCGGCAACGGTCCCAGTATCAACAATGTAGATACGGAGCTTCTTCGGGGCCGTTTCTCCATTGCGACCAACGCCATCCACAAACTGTATGACAGAACCAGCTGGAGACCACAGGTGCTTGTCATTGGCGACGTGACCCGGGAGCACAGGGCCTGGGTCAACGAGATCGTCAACCTCAAGGCAGACTGGTTCGTGGACGAGCGGAGCATGAGGTTCCTTGAAATCGTTGCCAAGAACCAGGGCGCCCAGATGTGGCTGAGGGGCGACTACAAAGCCTGGGCTAGAAGCCTGGTCCCCTGGCGCCAGTTCGAGTACTTCGACATCTGCACCCACCACAACATGGGGCGCAACGATTGGTCCAAGCGTCCCCTCATGTGGCATTACCCGCAGATCTGCAGATGGGGCGGGTCGACTCTTATGGCCATTCAACTCGCAGTACAATGGGAGTACAACCCCATCTATCTGCTGGGCTGTGACCTGGACTTCAAGCCCGGGAACGGCAACCACTTCTGCGACGACTACGGAGACTCGATCGATGAGCATCAGGCTTGGGCGCTCAACAAGGTGATGCACTACGCGCATGAGCTGGCCTTTGCCCAGGCGCAGGCAAGGGGAGTGGAGATCTACAACGCTACACCCGGAGGGGCATTGGAAGCGTACCCGAGAGTGACACTGGAGGAGGTTCTGTGAGAGCCTTCATTGTCGGCAATGGTCCCAGCCTCAAGCCATGGCAGCTGGACAGGATCAAGGGCGAGGCTTCCTATGGGGTCAACCGAATCCACCTGATCTACCCCGAGACCTCCTGGCGCCCGAACTACTGGTTTTTCATGGACTTCTCGAACTCCAGTGTTCCGGTCTACAAGCAGGACATTGAGCTCCACTCGCAGCAGGGCTACCCTTGCTATGTCCGGTCTGACATAGTGTCCAAGTTCATCGAGAAGTACGTCGGGGACCAGGCGGCCGCTGCCGGCACCAGCTGGAACATCAACGCTGTCCTACAGAACATCAAGGTTGTCGAGCAGTGCAACCACATCGACTCGGAGCGCAACACCACCAACGAGTGGCATCTTCCAGGGATTTGCAAGCAAGGGGGGTCTGTCAGTGGCGCCATTCAGCATGCCGTCCTTGAAGGATACAATCCGCTATACTTGATTGGATGTGATGGGAATATGCGCGGCAATGCGGAGAACCACTTCATCAAGGGCTACATCGATCCCGACGGCCTCACGGAGCCTCGTGCCCGTGTCGCCAATGCCACACTGCAGCTGGCGCATGAGATTGCTTCCAGGGAGTGCAGGGCACGGGGCATCAAGATCTTCAACGCCACCGTAGGCGGCAGCCACATCAGCGGCATTCCGGAGTGCGACTTCTCCTCTCTCTTCGCTTGACATAACTCCAAACCAGTAGTACACTTGTTCTACAGTGGGAGCCGGCGGATGTAACCGTAAGGGCGCGTCGGCAATGCGAGAGCGGGCGGGGGCTCGCATCTCTGACCGTTTCTGGGAGATGTCAATTGCATAGATTGCCGCCAAATCCATCCGCTGGATCTCATCTGATTGTTGGGGAGGATGGCAAGTCTAAATGGGCGTCGGTCCCCGAGGTCGTCAAGCAGCTCGGGGTAGTTGGCGTTCCCGGTCCTGAGGGTCCGGCTGGGCCAGAAGGACCTGCGGGCCAGCAGGGGACACAAGGAACTCAAGGAGCTCAAGGTGATCAGGGACCACAAGGTATTCAGGGCCCGCAGGGCTCTCAAGGGATTCAAGGTGCAGATGGTCCTCCTGGTCCAGAGGGCCCGATCGGGCCTCAAGGCGACATGGGCCCCCAAGGCACACAGGGTATCCAGGGACCTCAGGGCCTTCAAGGCGATCCTGGCGCACAGGGTGCGCAAGGTGATGTGGGTCCTCAAGGTAATGATGGCCTACAGGGTGCGCAAGGCATTCAAGGGATCCAGGGCATACAGGGCCCGCCAGGAGCGGATGGCGCTCAAGGCGCACAGGGTACTCCCGGAGTAGGTGTCCCGGTCGGCGGGACTGCCGGCCAGGCGCTCACCAAGATCGATGGGACGGACTTCAATACTCAATGGTCAACGATTGCCGGAGGAAGTGTCCCGGTCATTCGCATTCCATTGGCTGTCCCCGTTCTTGCTGCGCTTGTCTGGACCAACATGCCGGTTGCCTTGTCGTTTTGGCTGTCAACCGCAACTGTCGCCAAGGGCGTCCTGCGCATCGACCTGACCGGCTACACTCAGGTGCGCCTGCGGGTGAACAAACAGGGAACCGCTGGAGCGGCCGCATCGAAGCTGATACTGCGCTACAAAGCCTCTCCCTTCACCCAGACGGTCGCCAACTACAGCGACATCGGATCTTCGGAGGTCAGCGTGGCAGTGAATGTGACGAATACCTATCTCGAGACGGCATGGATCAATCTAGTGGCCGGTGCCAAAGCAGATGTGTTCGTTGCTCTTCTCGGATCCGGGGGCGATGCGGCGCTCGACCCAGCCTTCGGTTACGTGCACGCAGAATTCAAATAGGAGAAGTATGATGCCCCCGTATGGGAAAAGCAAGGCCAAGAAGAAACCCAAGATGCCGATGGAAGACATGATGATGCCCGGCGGAATGCCGAAGCACATGATGAACAAGCGCGAGATGGAACGCGCTATGGGGCGAAAGAAGAAGCGCTAATCCATGTCACCATTCAAATCCGCGAAGCAGCGCCGCTACCTCTACTCCAAGAAGCCCAAGATCGCCAAACGGTGGTCGAAAAAGTATGGATCGAAAGTCCGCAAATCTAGGCGAAAATGACGTAGTACGAATCCGTGAAATCGTCCAGGCCTACACCGCGGAAGGCTTCGTTTGGTTCTACTACTGGACCCAGAAGGATCCGCTTCCAGATCACTGTGTTGAGTGGATCTACGAGTACTTCGAGGCGCTGTCGGCCGGCGAGAATCTGTGCGTTGAGGCATTCCGGGGTTCGCTCAAGACGACCATCTTCAGCGTGCTTCTCACGGTCTATCAGATCGGATGCTATCCCGAGCTAGAGACTATCATCACCCAATCCAACGACGACAAGGCCTTCAAGAGCTCTAGCCAGATCGCCGACATCATTGCGACCAATCCGGGCTTTCGCTTCTTGTTCCCGCATGTGAGGCCCGACATTGCCGCCGGCTGGGGCGCCCATGGCTACGAAGTTATGCGCATGGATATGCCCTATGGAGCATGGCGCAAGCTGCGGGGGCGGACTCCAAGCCTCATGGCGGCAGGCTACAAGGGTTCCAGTATCCTGAGCCATCACCCCACTGGGCATGGTATTTTGGACGACGTAAATGATCACAAGAATACACGTTCGTCGCGCGAACTAAACATGGTCATCACCACGGTCGACAAGGAGATTGTGCCGGCGTTCGATCGGGTCAAGATGCGGATCGATGTGTTCACGCCCTGGGTTCCGGGGGACGTGGGGGATCGTGCCAAGAAGAGTCCTAGCTCCCGCAAGATCAAGACTCCGTTGTTCAGGCTGGACCAGAACGGCAAGATGACGGACGTTCCGACATGGCCGGAGGTCTTCCCCGAGAAGCGCATCGAGAAGCTCCGGGAGGACACCGCCCCGGTCGAGTTCGCCCAGATGTACCTGCTTGACTTGGAGGCAACCCGGGGCGCAGTGCTCAAGCGGGAATGGCTGCACTACTACCCCTATGACGAGCTGAACAAAAAGCTTCCGGTGGCGATCGGGGTAGACTACGCCAGTGTCGCCAAGACGCAGGAACTCAAGGGGCGGGACCACTTTGCTCTGGCAGTTGTGGAGATTCACCCCGAGGGTTTCGGGGTTCTCATTGACGGTTACTTTGGGCATGTCTCCCGGTCAGAGGCCGAGGAGATCGGCATCTCCTGGGGAGTGGACTATCAGGACCGCCTTCTCTTCATGGGTGTCGAGAAGCAGGGGAAGGGCGAGGAGTACTACAACGTGATGCTGCGCTCCGCCCCGTTCCCCGTGCGGGATATGACGCCCGGGAACATGAGCAAGGGTAAGCGCTTCGAGAATCAGATGGCGCCGCTATTCAAGCAGGGGAAGGTGCGCGTTTCCAATGAACCCGACAACCGCTTCCTGGATCAGTTCCTTGGAGAGTGGCTGGCCTGGGACGGAACGGGTCACTACTTCGATGACTGTCTCGATGCGGTTTACTACGCGGTTGCCCTCATCAAGGGCTTCATCAAACCGTCCGCTGAGGACATCCCTGGGGTGCGGTCCATCTTTGATTCAGTGACCAAGAACCCGCTGTTCAAGTTTGCAAGGAGATAAGATGCCCGACATTGAGTGGTACCGCGGCAGGGCTGAGTATCTGCGCAAGTTGAACTCTGACCGCGATGACATGTTTGATGAGATCGACAAGGCCAGGAAGGGCGAATGGGAGCTGGACGACGAGCTCCAGCAAATCGACTGGGTTCACAAGATGGTAGATCCGTCCTTTGCCCAGGCCTCCGAGGCTGCCACCCGCATCCTGGCCGATGTCAATCCACGTATCTCTTTGCTCCCCTACGACCCAGAGATGGGGTCAGACGACAAGGCCGACGACCACGAGAAGGGTCTGCGGTGGTTGCTGGACAGCGCATCAAGGCGCAGGGCCGCCTCGATCGTGTCGGATGTTGTAGCCTCCGCCGTCAATTACGGCGAAGTCACGGCGCAGGTGGTCTATCTGCCGCAGCAGATCAAGGATGTGAAAGCCGCTGGCGGCAATCCCGTGCGCTGGGAAGCGATGATGCGGCATGGTCCATTTGCCGTCATTGTCCACAATCCCCGCAATGTGTACGCCAAGTACTCAGATCTCGGAGTTGAAGAGGTTGTTCTCATTGCAGAGTATGACCCCGAGTCGGTTGCCTCGTTGTGGCCGGCCGCATCGATTGAGCTCAAGAAAGCCATCGAGGCATCCAGCGGGACGGTCGTCAAGGCCGGTACTCTCTATGACTACGTGTCCTATGACCATCGGTGTGTCTGGTACGAGTGGGGCGGGAAGGACTACGAACTGGACAACTCCGAGTGGAAGTGGCCATTCCTGAACTGGGTCTGCCGCATCGGTGGAACCAACCTGGAGATGGACACCGACCACGCCCGCCGTCCTCTACTTGGCAACATGTACCACTTCAACATGTACGACACCATGAACCGGGTGCGGACGCTCCGAATGTCCGATGTGATCCGCAAGGCCGGCATGCCTAGAACGACCTTCATGTCGGATACACGGAAGTCCCCCGACATCGACGCCTCGACCGGGGATGTGGTCACGCACATCCGAACGGAAGAATCTATCCAGGATCGACGGCTTGAGCCCGCCGACCCTGCGATGACGCAGCTCTACACCGAACTGCAGCAGGACCAGCAGGCTGGAACTCTTTCAAGGCTCCTGCTGGGCGGAGAGATTCCTTCGGGCGCCGCCTTTGCCTCGATCAACCTGGTCACGCATTCGGCCATGGGCGCCATCCGTCCCAGTCAATTTCTCGCTCAGGCTGTCCTCGCCGACATCCTGGAGACCATGCTTCTCTGGCTGCACTACACCAACGAAAGCGCCGTCACCTACTACACCGACAAGGACGGCAAGACCAGCCAGTACCTGATTGATGGCGAAGACGTCAAGCCCGAGAATGTGTACATCACGGTGGAGCTGAGCGCCGACCTTCCCACGGATCAGCAATCCCGCACCGTGACTGCCAGGGCCCAGATCGACGCGGGCATCAACTCTCGCCAAGGCGCCATGGAAGACATCGGGATCAAGGACGCCTCTGAGGTACAGAAGAAGATCATTGAAGAGCGGATGGTGGAGACAATGCTCGAGACCGAACTGCGCAATGAGTCCTTCATGAATGACCAGCAGATGCGGCAGGAGTTGCAGCAACAGGTACTGCAACAGATCATGAGTGACCCCGCCTTCCTGCAGCAGGTTGCCGGCATGATGCAGAAGGGGGAGCGCAGACCAGGAGAGCCGCCACGGGGAGTACAGGAGTTTGGCGGGGAGATGATGTCTCCTGAGACATTGGTCCCGGGAGAAGCCAATCCCGCCGAAGGAGGGCCAGTACCGGCAGAGTTCAACCCGGGAGCAACCCGCGAGATGCAAGGCGGAGCATCCCCCGGCGAGCCGGCGGTGTTCTGATGATCACCGAGCGCGACATGGATCTCATCAAGCTCCGAGCGCGCAAGCGGTTGCGCGACATCAGGGCACGGGTGAGTATGAACTATCTGGGAAGGAGAGCGGAGCTACTCAATGGCGAAACTGACACGGGCCGAGGCAGCACTGGCGGATCGGAAGCGCCGGTTGGCGGCGCTGCCCAAGAAGTCCCCAGCGAAGGTGCTGGCGGAGACGTTCCGGCCAGCTACTAGGCCTGAAGAGAGAGAGCGGGGAGAGCGAGAGCAAACCTCGGCGGCTTTGCGTCCGCCTGCTCCGGTTACGCCTGGTGGCAGGTCTTTGTTCCCAACCGCCGTCGCTCCGGTTTCCTTTGCTGGGCGGCCTGCTCCACAGGCTGTCGGCCTGTCTCCCAGACAGGCCTTTGAACAAGCCTTCGCTACTGCATTATCCGGAATCTCAGGTAGAGCCGGGGTTGGTACTGTCACGCCTCTTCCGTCTCTAGGGATCTCGGGCAGGGCCGGAGTTGGTATTCCTGCAGGTTATCAGTTTGCGCCGCAGCCTGCAGTATCTGGAGTGGCCGGCGTGGGGAACATTCCCCGCCCTGCTCCTCTTCAGGGTCATGCCTATGGTGTTGCCGGAACAGGACTTGTGCAGCAACCTCTTGCTCTCCAATTGCCACAGGCCCCAGTTGGAGTATCGGGACGCGCCGGAGTTGGGCTTGAAACTGGTCCACGATTGCCCGTCGTCCCGCAAGGTATCTCCGGCAGGGCTGGCGTAGGCCCCGCGTCTCCCACTGGCGCCGAGCGCAATGCCCCCCGCGCTCTCGCATCAACAGGAGGTGGCGCTGCTCCATTGGGAGTTTCTCCAACCGGAGCAGAGCGCAACGCACCTCGCACCCCAACCACCGAGTACAACCGAGCTCGTCTGTTACTCTCTGCGGTTTCTCTGGGCAATCCTGCCAACATGCCAGAGTTGGTCCCCAACGCAGCGGGACAAGGACTTCTGGCCAACATGGCTCGAGACTACGGGTTCTCCTCGATTGATGCCATGATGACAAGACTGGGCTACATACAGCAGCCAGGTACCAACGATTGGCTGAAAGGCAATCTCCTTGGGCTCCCTGGAGGGACTTCCTACGGTGGGGGTGGCGGTGGATCCCCAAGATACTACGGCTACGGCGGAGGGGGCGATGCGGGAAGCGGCGGAAGCTATAGAGGACAAGCCGGGGGTGGTGGTCTTGTTTCCTGGAGAATCAGGTACACGGCATGATTGATCCAGGCGAACTCGGCAAGAAGCGGGCAGCGAAGATCCTCCCGAAGATTCCGGAAGGACCACGCGCGCCTACCGAAGAGGCCGTCAGCCAAAACGAGCGGTATCAGGGG
>Ga0209109_10000285_pt1 | contig 25269 bp, 17 predicted proteins | sample Rifsed10ft2_FD_184004 | JGI IMG/M metagenome (GOLD analysis project Ga0209109, IMG submission 184004) | Soil microbial communities from Rifle, Colorado, USA - sediment 10ft 2 (version 2) | ecosystem: Environmental > Terrestrial > Deep subsurface > Rock core/Sediment | place: Rifle, Colorado... | reverse complement strand
GCCCGGCGGCATGACATACGTCGGGAGCAGCCCCGCTTCCAGTTGGACGGATGGGCGAACCTTCTACTGGAACTTCACGAACGTCGTGCCAGGAGATCACAGCCTCACGCTCACGGCCCAGGTGAACGCGACGTTCAATGGGACCCTGCTCGTGAACTGGGCGTTTCTGAACTACACGACCCTGGGAGACTACGCGCTCTCGGGCAGCAGCGCTTCCACGGTCGTCGCCATCCCCGAGCTCACGGACATGATCTTCGTCGTCGCGGTGCCTCTCCTCATCCTCGGCCTGCGGCTCCGACGGAAACGGCACGAAAAGGAATAGGGAGTGGCTGACAGCGTTCCATGGATCGGCGGCCGTTAGAGCGGCACGGTTCGTCGTCCACCACAAGGATGGACGGCTAGCGTACCTAGGTCGCCGGCCCAAGCCCTCCTCAAAGGAGGGCAGGCTTCCCGCGGGCTCGCGCACCGCAGTACCGCAGGGAACGTGGGCGGGCTTAACTTCCGGGTTCGGGATGGGACCGGGTGTATCCCCGCCGCTTTGGCCGTCAAACCACTGCTGACCAGACCGAGAGGCCGCGGCATATATCAGGATTTCGTTTCTGGCCTCACTGGCCGGCGAGCCCCACGATGCCGGCGAGCACGTTCCCCAGGAGGAAGGCCAGGAGGAATCCCGCGAGGAGGGGCACCATGAACGGGATCTGGGGCTGGACCCAGGCCCGCTCGATGCCCGCCGCCCGGAGGCGCGCCACGTCGGAGGCGGGGTCCGTCCCGCGTCGTGGGAACAGGACGAGGACGTGGTCTCCCTTGTCCGTGATGCGCTCCATGAGCCAGACGTGCCGAGGTAGCGGATCGATTCGCGCGCGGTAGCCGAGGAAGGCCTGCGGGAGGCGCAGGTCCCCGCGGGCCGCGTTGTAGGCGAGCAACGCGAGCGGGACTCCGAGCGTGAGGATGGCGGCGTCCACCCAGACGACAAGGGAGAAGGGGAATGCCGCCCGGACGGCGGATTGGACGCGGGGATCGAGGGTGAGGAGCGGGAACGGATCCGCCGAGGGATACATCGGCACGAGGAGGGTCAGGGCGATGAGCCCTTTCGCATCCGCGCCTCCATGGAGGAGCCGCACGCGATAGAACAGCTGGTAGAGAACGACCATCACGGGAATCGAGAGGAGTTCGATCGTCCCCTGGCTCACCGGCGACGGAGCCGTCGCGACGAGTCCGATCGAGAACGCAATGAGCGCGGCCGCAAGCAGGAATCCGCCGATCCGCAACGGACGCAGATGCATCCCCTCTTCATCGACGAGCGGCTCGCCGTAGAAGACGGCGTAGAAGAGGATCGCCGCGCTCCCGAGGAGAGACCAGGCCGCGAGCCCCTCATTCCGGAAGGCGAGCTCGACGGCAGCGATCCCGATGCCCGCGGAGCCGAGGAGCACCCAGAGCGGATCGCGCACTCGGCGTTGGCGCACATCCGACGCGGCCGCGGCCAGGAGGAATCCGGCCCCGATCGCGAGGCGCGTCGCCGCGAACGCGTCCACGTCGGCGCATCGGGCCAACGTTATTTCAACCGTTCCCCCGCGTCGCGCATCGCCGTAATTGTTATCAGATGGTTCCGTACAGTCGGGCCCATGCGACGTTGGACAGCGCTCGCGGGATCCCGTTCCAGCAGCGAGTCGTCCGAACCGGGCCGTCGACGTGAAGCCTGCAAATCGTGCGGTAATGACTAAATAGACCCTGACAAATGGCGTTCAAAGTCTGCGGATTTTCCCGCCGGCTTCCGGGCACGTCGCCATGATGGAACCCCGTCGCATGAAGGTGAAGGTCTGCCTCGTCGGCGAACACGCCGTAGGCAAGACCTCCCTGATCCGCCGGTACGTCCTCAACGAATATGACGACCGCTACATCGTCACCCTTGGAGCCAAAGTCTCCAAGAAGGAGCTGGCCTTCACCCCGAAAGGCGGCACGCCCGTCCAGATGGACATGACAATCTGGGACATCATGGGCTCCAAGGGCTTCCGTGAGCTCCTCCGCGAGGCTTACTTCCACGGCGCCCAGGGCATCCTCGCGATCTGCGACATCACCCGCTACGACACACTGGAGGACCTCGACTCTTGGGTCGAGTCCGTGTTCAAGACGGTCGGGGAGATTCCCGTGACGTTCGCGGTGAACAAGACGGACCTCAAGGACCAAGCCGCCTTTGGAGAGGACCAGGTGAAGCAGGCCACGGAGGCGTTCGACGCCCCGTACTACTACAGCTCCGCGAAGACAGGGGAGAACGTCGAGCTCCTCTTCCGCAGCCTCGGGGAGACGATTGCCACGGCCGCCCGGCCCGTGGCTTAACCGCGCCGCCATAGGCTCAAGTATCCCTCCCTTTTCTCCGCCTTCGTGGCGAGCCCTCCCCCCGAACAGGCGACCGTTCGCGTGCGGGTCTCGAAGGACCTCGGCCTCTTCGACCTCACGATGTCCGCAGCGGGCGCGATGGTAGGCGCGGCAATCTTCCTGCTCGTCGGGGCGGTGTTCGTCGTCGCGGGATCCCTCTTCCTGGTCAGCCTGGCCCTTGCCGCGTTTACGGCGACCCTCGCCGGCCTCGCATACGCGGAGCTCGCTTCCGGCCGGCCGGATGCCTCTGGCGGCGCGTACGTCTGGGTGCGGAGCGCGCTTCCCGCGCCGAGCGGCTTCCTGAGCGGGTGGCTCTCGTGGGGCGGCCACATGGCCGCAGCCGCCCTGAGCGCGGAGGGCCTCGGCCTCTTCCTCATCGAGCTCGTCCGGCCCTCCGATCCGTCCATGTTCTTCCTGCCAAACCCTTTCGAGGTGACGCTCGTTGGAATCGGCGTCCTCGGCCTCTCCGCGGTGCTCCACTTCGCACGGATCCACGTTTCCGCGAGGGCCCTCGGCCGCCTCACGCTCGTGAAGGTCCTGCTAATCGTGATCGTCGCCGCGGTTGGCGTGGCTTCCCTCTCCGTGACCGCGCCGCCACGAGGAGTCGGATCATCGTTCGTCCTGCCGACGTCCCTCGATCTTGTCCTCGGCGCGGGCGTGTTGTTCATCGCGTTCCAGGGATTCGAGGTCGTCGCGCAGCTCGCGGATCAGGCGAAGCGCCCCGAGACGACGGTCCCGCGGGGCATTTTCTTCGCCCTCCTGCTCGCTTTCGCGGTCTACGCGGTGTTCCTGATCGCGATCGTGGGGAACGTCCCATCGAACCTCCTCGCGGGCTGGCCGGCATGCAGCGCCTGCCTCGGAGGCTCGGAGGACATGGTCTTCGTGAGCCTCCCGCACTTCCTCGGCCAACCGTACGTCCGGGAGGCACTCCTCCTCGTCGGTGTCGTCTCGATGTACGGCGCGTTGAACGCGAACCTGACGTCCGCCATCCGCACGTCGTTCAGCATGTCCCGAGATGGCCTCCTTCCGGGCGTCGTGTCCCGGATCGGCGGCCGCGAGGTGCCTCCCGCCGCGGTGGCCCTGACGGTGGCGGGAACCGCCATCCTCGTGTTCCTCACCGTGGAGACGATCGCGCTCCTCGCGAGCCTCGCGTTCCTCGGGCTGTTTGCCTTCGTGCACGCGTCCGTCGTCGCGCTGCGTCGCCGCGAGCGCCGGAGCGGCCCGGGATTTCGGATGCCCTTCGTCCCCGTCCTCCCGATGGTCGCAATCGCGCTGAACCTCGCCGTCGGCGCGACCCTCTGGAGCTTTCCAGCGATGGCCAATTCGCCGATTCCGCCGGGCGTGCTTGCGACGTACCTCGGTGGGCTCTGGCTCGCGGTCGGACTGATCTATCACTGGTTCGCCGGGGGACGTGAAGCCGTCCGTCGGACGCCCGCCGCCCCGAGGTCGGAGGTGCACGACATCCTCACAACCACGGAGGAGCACGTCGAGCTCGAGCGGTACCGGGTCTTCCTGCCCCTCCGCGAGTTCACCGACGAGGTCCTGGTGGAGTTCGGCGCGCGACTTGCCCGAGCGCGGAACGCGGAGCTCAGCCTGCTCCACGTCGTCGAGATTCCGCGAAACCTGCCGGCGAAGGCGATCCGCTTCCGCTACGTGGACGACCGGATCCGCGGACTCCAGCGCCTCGCCCGGATTGGCTCGGACCTCGGCGTCGATACGCGTCCCGTCGTGAAGATCGGGCACAAGGTGTACGAGATCATCCTAGATACGATCCGCGAGGAGGCCGTGAACCTGCTCGTCATGGGCTGGCGGGGCGAGAGGGTCGAAGGAGACCGGCGCGTCCTCGGCAGCAACATCGACTACCTTATCGAGAACGCTCCGTGCGATCTCGTCGTGTTCAAGACCCACGGGATGAAGCGCCCGCTGCGCAAGGTCGTCATCCTGACGAGCCCGATCTGGAGCCTCGAAGGGATCGACGACCTCGCCCTCATCGTCGCGGCTGAGGATGCCCCGACAATCGAGGTCGTCGGCCTCGCGAGCGATCCCGCGGGGGCGGAGCGGCTGAAGGAGGATTCCGCTCAGTACGAGACCCGCGCCCGAGCGGCCGGCCTGACGGTGGTTCCGAAGATCGTCTACTCGACGCAGTGGGAGTCGGAGGCCCTGAGGGAGAGCGCGGACGCCTCCCTGCTGATGATCCGAGCGACATCTCCGGGAGGTATGAAGAAGTTCGCGCTGGGCCCGGTGGAGGACCGGATCGTGAAGCTCGCGAAGTGCCCCGTGCTGATCCTCCGAAAGGGCGCCTAGGATCCCGTCGGATGTCCGATCGGCCGGATGCCCGCCTGTCCGAACAGCTCCTGGATCTTGTAGATGAGGGCGGACCTGCACTCCTTCATTCGCTCCGGCTGGCTCGTGTACGCCAGGAGCTGATACCGGATCGAGGATCCCTCCAGGTCCTTGCCGAGCGCCTGGGGTGCCGGCTCTGCGACGATTCCTTCCGTCTCCCGGGCGGCCCGTAGGAGCAGGTCTCGGACTCTCGAATGGTCCACACCGAAGTCCACGCACACCTCGACGAAGATTGCATACGGCTTCGATCGGCTGAAGTTCACGATGGGCTCCGTGAGGAGCCGGGAGTTCGGCAGGTTCACGACCTCGCCACGCAGGGTGCGGACCTGCGTGAGCGTGAGGCTCATCGATTGGACGTCGCAGACGAGGTCCGAACCGATCTTGACGCGGTCGCCGATGTCGAACGGGTCCGCGCGCATCAGGGTGACGCCCGCCAGGGCATTGCGGACCGGATCGAAGACGATCGTCGCGGCGGCGATCAAGAGCGCGACGAATCCCACCGCGAAGACGATGAGCTGGGCTTCGGACAGGACGAGTGCCAGGATGATGAAGAGGAGGACGATCGCGCCGAGGACCCACACACCGTAGCGGGTGATCGTCTTGAACTCGTCCACGACCCGCGCCGTGAACTTTCGCGTTCGCCGCTTCCAATCCTCGAAGATCGAGTCGATAAAGCGGTCCGCGATTCCGACGATCAGGATGCCGATGAGCACTCCGATGATCGCGGATTCCGGGATGCCGGGCAGGGTCCCCAGGTTCTGGCGGATGACGTCCTGGTCTTCCGCGGGTAGTGCCCGGATCGCCCCGAAGATCGCGAGGACGACCGCGCCGATGTAGATCAGGTACTTCAGGACGATTTCCGTGAAGGCGAGGGCCTGCGGCGGAGCGAGCCTCTTCGGCTTCGTCTTGAGCTCGCCCCTCAGATACGCGGCGAAGCGGTGCAAGGCGCGCACGATGATCGTCGCGGCGAAGAGGACAAAGATCGCGAAGAAGAGGGCTGGGACCCGCTGCACGAACGCCGTCAAGGCGTCGCGGAGGTTCGTGGAGAACGTCTGGGCGACCGCGAGGATCACGATCGCGATGAACGCGATCCAGACCGCTTCGAGGACGCGGTGGATGAAATCGAGAGTCGGCCGGTCGAGCCAGCGGCTCTCGATTGTCTTCAGGTATTCGAAGTACCGTGAGATGAACGCCAGGAACCACATGATCGCCCCGACGAGGACGACGCTCAGGACGACGAGGGGAAGGTAGCGGGCCGCCTCCACCAGCGGGTCGCTCGTCTGGAACGGAAGGAAGTGCACGCTGTCGGGACAGCCGGCCCGGATAAAAGAGTTAGTATCACGGCGGCGTCGAGCACCGCGAGTTTACCGCGAGTTTAAGTCGTTCCGTGGATTCCACGACGGGGGTGAGGCGGGCCCAATGCGAGGATCACGGAATACGCTCCCGTGGCCCTCGTTCGTGACGGTCTGGCGTATTGCGTTCGCCCTGGCGGTCCTCCTCATCCTCGCGGGCCTCTCCCTCTCCCTCAACCTGCATCCGAGGACCTACGTGCTCCTCGCGACGACGACGAGCGCCCGCGATTCGGGTCTCCTCGACTACCTCCTGCCTTTCTTCGAGACGGACACCGGAATCGGCGTGCGCTATATTGCGGTGGGGACGGGCCAAGCCCTCGATCTCGGCCGACGTGGCGATGCGGAAGTGGTCCTCGTCCACGCGCCCGATGCGGAACTCGTCTTCATGGCGGAAGGCTATGGACGCTGCCGCAGCCCTGTCATGCAGAACGAGTTCGTCGTCGTCGGTCCGCCGGACGATCCGGCCGGGATCTTCGGACTCACGAACGCGACCCTCGCGTTCTCGAAGATCCTCGCCGCCCATGCCCGCTTCATCTCGCGCGGGGACAACTCGGGGACGCACATTATGGAGCTACGGCTCTGGTCCTGGGTCGGGTACACCCCGAGTCCGGCGACGGACCCGTGGTACGAGGAATCCGGACAGGGGATGAGCGCGACCCTCGGTCTCGCGTCCCAGCTGGGCGGGTACACCCTCTCCGATGACGGGACCTTCCTCGTGCATGCCGCGAGCCTGGATCTTCTCATCGACGTACGGCACGACCCGCCCTTGCAGAACTTCTACAGCGTGATTCCCGTGAATCCGGACCGCCATCCGGACGTGAACGTCGACGGCGCACTCGCGTTCGCACGATGGCTCGTGTCGTCGCGCGGCCAAGGTCTCATTGGCGCTTACACCGTGGCAGGGATGCAGCCGTTCCATCCGAATGGGGAGGACCGGTGCGGGCCATGACGGACATCTCGGAGATTAGCCAAATCGTCGGGATTTCGCTCCTCGTCGCGGGGACATCGACGCTGATCGGATCCGTGGTCGGAATTCCCCTCGGAGTCCTCGTCGCGCTGAAGGAGTTCCGCGGTCGAAACTTCGTGCGGACCCTCGCCTTCACGTTCTACGGCTTCCCGCCCGTGCTCGCCGGCCTCTTGGTGTTCCTCCTCCTTTCTCGCGGGGGTCCTCTTGGGTTCCTCGGGCTCCTCTTCACGCCGCTTGGGATGATCATCGCGCAGTCCCTGTTGATTGCGCCGATCGTCATGGGCATCACGATCTCCGCGGTCACGAACGTGAGCCGGCGGCTGTACGACACGGCCCTTGCTCTCGGAGCGGATGGGAGGCAGTGGAGGGTCACGGCTCTCCACGACGCCCGCGTGGGAGTCCTGACGGCCGTGATGGTCGGTTTCGGCCGCGCGATCTCTGAGGTTGGCGCGGTCCTGATCGTCGGCGGGAACATCCGGGGCCAGACGCGCGTCTTGACGACCGCGATCGTCCTCGAGACGTCCCAGGCCCACTACGTCGAGGCGACGATCTTCGGCGTGATCCTATTCGCGATTGCGTTCGCTGTGTTCGCGGCCCTTCAGCGGTTGCAGGAACGGGGATTTGTGTGACCGCGCCGATCGCCCTCGAGGGCGTTCACAAGTCGTTCGGCCCGAAGGATGTGTTGCGAGGCCTCGATGCAGACATCCCGGCAGGCGAGATTTTCGCGATCGTCGGGCCGAGCGGGGTAGGTAAGACGACGACGCTGCGCCTCCTCGATCTCCTCCTACCACTGGACCAGGGACGGATTCTCTTCGGCGGTCGGCCGTGTGCGGCCGGCTCGCCCGAGGCCCTCGAGCATCGCCGCCGGATGGCGATGGTGATGCAGAACCCGACCGTGTTCCGCGCCACGGCGTTCGAGAACGTGGCCTACGGCCTATGGATTCGCGGGGTCCCCGAGGCCGAAATCCACGGGCGGGTGTTCGCCGCCTTGGACTTCGTCGGTCTGCTCGATGCGGCGAAGGAGAAGGCGGACCACCTGAGCGGCGGAGAGCAGCAACGGATCGCCTTCGCCCGGGCAGCGGTCCTCGGTCCGGAAGTCCTCCTCCTCGATGAATTCACGGCGAACCTCGACCCCGCGAACGTCCGGCTCCTGGAGGGCGCCGCGCTCCGCTTCCGTAAGGAGACAGGATGCACGGTCGTGATCGTCACCCACAACCTGTTCCAGGCGAAGCGGCTCGCGAATCGGGTGGCCTTCCTTCTCGACGGTCGATTCGTCGAGATCGCCCCCGCGGCGGAGTTCTTCGAAACGCCTTCGCGCCCGGAAACCCGCGCGTTCCTCACCGGCGAAATGGCGTACTGATCAGACGAGGGTCACGTCGACCGTCTCGACGGTCCCGACGCCTCTTACGCTCGCGAGAGACTGCTCGAGCGCCTCCGAGCCGCCCGCGGCGTCGTCCACCACGACCATCGCCTCGATCGCCATGATTCCGAACGCGAGGGGTTTCACCTTCATGTCGCGGAACGCCCCTCCGAGCGCCCCCCGGACGGCCGACTTGAGGGAGTCAATGTCCACATCGGCGTCCTCCGGCAGAATCCGGAACGTGATGGCGACGCTTGCCATGGAGAATCCTCAGGGTCCCACGAACGAGCACGTGGGGCAGCGATACGCCACGGACTGGTCTCGACAGCGTGCGCATCGCCCGATCCGGGTCTGGCCGCAGCTCGGACACGAGAACAGCGTCGTCCCCTTGCCCGAGAGGACGGCGCCGCAGGATGAGCAGCGGCTCTCTTCCGGACTCACGGAGCGTGGGATGGACTTGGCGTATAAAACATTGCGCCACGACGCCTCGGATCCTCGATTTTCATTGGAAAATTTAGATATTTATCCGTGTATCCGCTCCTCGCGACCCCTTGGAAACCGCGGACCACCGCAAACTTTATAATGAGGCGCCGTTTTGGCTCACGCTCGCATGTCGCCGCAGCTAGCCCGAGGGCCCGTAGCTCAGCTAGGTTGGATGGCGATGGAACCGTCCCTAGAAAGAGCATCCGGCTTTTAACCGCTTTTCGACATCGGAGAGCGGAAAGAAACCGGGTGGTCCGGGGTTCGAACGGGCCTTGCGAGCCGCGCGGGGTCCCCGAAAGTCCCCGCGGGCCCGTACGGCTGGTCGCGCACGACATGCCAGGTGAAACCAGGCCGCCCCGGGAGGACTCCCTTGAGGTTTAACGTATTGGAGCATCAGCTCGTACCAGAGCACCGGCTCGTCTCCGAGGAGGAAGCGGAGCGAGTTCTCAAGGCGTTGAAGATCACGAAGGACCAGCTCCCCAAGATCCGCAAATCTGACCCCGTGATCCAGGTGTTGGAGAAGATCGAGGGACCGATCGACGAAGGACGCATCATCCGCGTGGTCCGCATGAGCGGGACCGCGGGAGTAAGCGAGGCGTATCGGCTGGTCATCAGGAGGTAAAGCATGCGAGATTTGATTGACGCGTTCTTCCGAGAACGCTCTATTGTGAACCACCACATTGCGTCGTTCAATGACTTCCTGCCGACGATCGACAATCCGAACTCGCGGATGCAGCGGATCGTCGACCACCTCCGGTCCTCTCCGGAGGACGAGCGACGAGGCATCATCAAGCTCGATGAGGACCGCACGGAAGGGGACGTCATCGAGATCCGGATCGGCCGGAAACGGGACGACCGCGGCCGGATCGACCTCGAGGCGAAGCCGACCATCACCCTCGGCCTGCCGATCGTGAAGGAGGCGAACGGCGCGACGCATCCCCTCACCCCGATGGAGGCGCGCCTGCGGAACCTGAACTACACGGCGCCGATCTACCTCGACTTCACGATCATCGAGAACGGGATCGAGCGGGAGCCGGAACGCGTCCACATCGGGAACTTCCCGATCATGGTGAAATCGAAGCGGTGCCTCCTATACAAGGAGAACATGGAGACGGAGGGGGAGCTGACCCAGGACGAGTACAAGCGCAAGCTCATCGAGACGGGCGAGGACCCGTACGATCCGGGCGCGTACTTCATCATCGGCGGCACAGAGCGGGGCCTGATCTCCCTGGAAGACCTCGCGCCGAACCGCGTCCTCGTGGAATTCAACGAACGCTATGGCCGAAAGGTCGAGGTCGCGAAGGTCTTCTCCCAGAAGGAAGGGTACCGAGCGCTCACCTTGATGGAGAAGAAGAAGGACAGCCAACTGATCGTGTCCGTCCCGACCGCGTCGGGCCAGATCCCCCTCATCATCCTGATGAAGTCCCTAGGCATGGAGAAGGACGAGGACATCTACAACGCGATCGTCTCCACGCCCGAGATGGCGAACATCGTCTACGCGAACATCGAGGAGTGCCAGAACAAGAAGATCTACCCGCCGAACGGGATCTTCACGAAGGACGACGCGATCAGCTACCTCGAGAAGAAGTTCGCGACGGGCCAGGCGAAGGAATACCGGATCAAGAAGGTCGAGTCGATCCTGGATCGGTCCCTCCTGCCGCACCTCGGGGACACGCGAGAGGACCGGATCAAGAAGGCGATCTTCCTCGGCCGCGTCGCGCGGACCGTCCTGGAACTCTCCCTCGGCCTGCGGCGCGAAGACGACAAGGACCATTACGCGAACAAGAGGCTGAAGCTCGCGGGCGACCTCATGGAGGACCTCTTCCGGGTCGCCTTCGCGAACCTCGTGAAGGACCTGAAGTACCAGCTCGAGCGGTCCTACGCCCGCCGACGTGAGCTCAAGATCTCCTCCGCGATCCGCCCGGATCTCCTGACGCAGAGGCTCCTGCACGCCCTTGCCACGGGCAACTGGGTCGGAGGCCGCGCGGGCGTGAGCCAGCTCCTCGACCGGACGTCGAACATGTCCGTCCTGAGCCACTTGCGCCGCGTCACGTCCCCTCTCACCCGCTCCCAGCCGCACTTCGAGGCCCGGGACCTGCACCCGACGCAGTGGGGCCGCCTGTGTCCGAACGAGACGCCGGAAGGACAGAACTGCGTGACCCCGGAAACGGAAGTTCTCCTCGACAACGGGACGGTCGCGACGATCGGCGACCTGGAGAGGACATGGGAGACCACGCGGGTCGCGAGCGTAGACTGGAAGCGCGGCCGCAGGATGAGGACCGCCCACCTCGCCCGCTACATCTGCACGAAGCCGAACCCGCATCTCTTCCAGGTCATGACGAAGGAATCAGGCCGGCACATCCTGGCGACGAAGGAACACCCCTTCTTCACCGAGCGGGGCCCAAAACTGTTGTCCGAGCTTCGTCCCGGCGACCGGGTCGCCGTCCTGCCGGGAGAACCGCTTCGGTTCGAGCCGCCCGCCCAGGAGATTCTCGTCTCGGAGAAGGACATCCTCCGGGCGCTCCCGCGGAAGTCGGACGTGGCCCACACGATCCGAGAGCTGCGCTCGAAGGACCTCCTCCCTCTCTCCGCGGACAACGAGGCCCTACCGGTCCTCGCTCGAATCGCGGGCCACCTCTTCGGGGATGGCACTCTTTCCGTGACGATGCGTCCGATGAAGTCCCAGGCCATCCTGGTCTTCACCGGCCGAGAGGAGGACCTCGAGCTGATCCGCGGCGACATCCGGACCCTCGGGTTCCATCCGTCGGAGGTCACGAGCAAACGCGTCCGCTCCAAGGTCGCGAACGGGATCTCCACCAGGTTCTCCTGCCAGTCCAAGCCCCTCTGGGCCCTCCTGGCGGCCCTCGGCGTCCCCGTCGGGGACAAGGCGGCGGCCGCGTACGGCGTGCCCCGCTGGCTCCGCCGGGTCCCCCTCTGGATCCGGCGAGAATTCCTGGCCGCGTACTTCGGGAGCGAGCTGACCCGTCCCGCCGTCGACCGTCGGGACGGCAAGACGTTCCTCACGCCCGTCTTCTCCCTGAACAAGGTCCCAGGCGCCCTCCCCGCGGGACTCCGATTCGCCCGCGACATTCGCTCCCTCCTCCGGGAATTCGGGGTTCTGGTCTCGCGGATCACCGTCACGAACGGCTGGCTCCGGAAGGACGGCACCCTGACGCGTAAGATCCGGGTCTGCCTTTCGTCCGAGGCCGAATCCCTGCGGCACCTCTACGCACGTATCGGCTTCCGGTACTCCGCGGAGCGGCAGCGGTTTGCGGGCTACGCCGTGGCGTACCTCGATCTGCGTCGCGCGGGCGTCCGCGCTCGGGAACGGCTCAAGGCGAAGGCGCTCGGCGCCCGCTCGCGGGGCCGCGAGCCCAAGGAAATCCTCGAGGCCCTCCGCTCTGAATCTCTCCGATCGCATGATGTGCACAACTGGGCCAAGAGCCCGCGCGGCTCCGTTCGCGTGAGCGAACTCGACTTCCCCACGTTCGACGCGTTCGTCCGGGATCGGACGGAGGGACTCGGCACCTCCGGGTTCGTGTGGGAATCCGTCGCCTCGATCGCGGATGCGCGAGGGGAGGACGTCCGCGACGTGACGACCTGGGAGGACTCGCACAGTTTTGTCGCGAACGGTTTCGTCGTTGGAAATTGCGGTCTCGTCAAGAACTGCGCCCTCGTCATCGACGTGTCCGAGGGCTTCCCGGAGGAAGAGGTCAAGCTTCTCCTTGCGGACCTCGGGACGAAACAGGTGAAGGGCCAGCAGACCCAGCTCATCCGCGTCTACGTCAACGGAGACCTCGTCGGGCTCCACGAGGACCCGAAGATGCTCGTGCCGGAGATCCGCGAGCGTCGTCGCTCGGGCCTCCTGAGCCACGAGGTGAACGTCCGGTTCGACGAGAACATGGGCGAGATCATCATCAACTGCGACGAAGGTCGCATCCGCCGTCCGCTCCTCACGGTGAAGGACGGCCACCTCGTCTTGAGCCGCAAGAACATCGACGAGCTGAAGATGGGCCGCCTTCGGTTCACGGACCTCATCCGCAACGGGATTGTCGAGTGGATCGACGCGGAGGAGGAAGAGGACACGTTCATCTCGATCTACCCGTACGACGTCCCGGCCCGCTGCAAGGAGTGCAAGCACCCGCTGAGCCGGAACGACGTCGCCTGGGTGAACATGGGGAGCCGGGATGACGAAGCGGACCTGGAGTGCAAGTACTGCCACAAGACGTTCCGCGTGAAGTCCGCGATCACGAAGGACCATACGCACCTCGAGGTCGATCCGATGGCGATTCTCGGAGTGGCGTCCGGCGTGGTCCCGTACCCGGAGCACAATTCGTCGCCTCGCGTGACGATGGGCGCTGGAATGGCGAAGCAATCGCTCGGCCTGGGCTCGAGCAACTACCGCCTCCGCCCGGACACGCGCAGCCATCTGCTGCACTATCCACAGATGCCGCTCGTGCAGACGGACGCGATGAAATTCGTATCCTTCAACGAACGCCCCGCGGGCGAGAACTTTGTCGTCGCGGTCATGTCGTACCATGGGTACAACATGGAAGACGCGATCGTGATGAACAAAGCCTCGATCGACCGGGGTCTCGGTCGCTCGTCCTTCATGCGGACGTACCGCGCCGAGGAGCGGCGGTATCCGGGCGGCCAGGAGGACCACTTCGAGATTCCCTCGCCCGACGTCCGCGGCGCCCGGGCCGACCTGTCGTACGCGAACCTCACGCCCGACGATGGCCTCATCTCGCCCGAGGTGCTCGTGACTGGCGGCGACGTGCTCATCGGCAAGACGAGCCCGCCCCGCTTCCTTGAAGAGGAGACGGACTTCCTGACGCCGCAGAAGCGGCGCGAGACATCCGTCACGGTCCGCCACGGGGAGAGCGGCTGGGTCGACTCCGTCATGCTAACGGAATCCGAGAATGGGTCGAAGCTCGCGAAGGTGAAGGTGCGCGACCTGCGCATCCCGGAGCTCGGCGACAAGTTCGCGTCCCGCCACGGACAGAAGGGCGTCATCGGACTCATCGCGCCGCAGGAGGACATGCCCTTCACATCCCAGGGCATCATCCCGGACCTGATCATCAACCCGCATGCGATCCCGTCGCGAATGACGGTCGCCCACGTGCTCGAGCAGATCGGCGGCAAGGTCGGCTCCTTCGAGGGTCGGTTCATCGACGGCACGCCCTTCAGCGGCGAGCGCGAGGAGGCGCTCCGGAAGGCGCTCGAGGAGAACGGCTTCCGGTCGAACGGGAAGGAGATCCTATACGACGGCCGCACGGGCCGGATGATCCCGGCAGAGATCTTCATTGGCGTGATTTACTACCAGAAGCTGCACCATATGGTCTCCGGGAAGCTCCATGTCCGTTCGCGTGGTCCCGTGCAGATCCTCACGAGGCAGCCGACGGAAGGCCGGTCCCGCCAGGGCGGCCTGCGGTTCGGGGAGATGGAGCGCGATTGCCTAATCGGCCATGGGGCCGCGATGGTGATCAAGGACCGTTTGCTCGACGAGTCAGACGGCACGATCCAGTACGTCTGCGGCAACACGGAGTGCGGCCACTTCGCGATCAAGGACCGCAAGGGGAACCTCCGCTGCCCCGTGTGCGAGAACACGTCGAAGATCTACCCCGTGCAGACCTCGTACGCGTTCAAACTTTTGCTTGACGAGCTCCTTTCGTTGGGAGTCGTCATGCGTCTTCAGCTGGAGGACATGCGATGATGTCGATGCGAGGCGTCACGAAGCGCATCCGCGCGATCAAATTCGCCCTGCTGAGTCCGGACGAGGTCCGCCGCATGTCCGCGACGAAGATCATCACGGCGGACACATACGACGACGACGGCTTCCCGATTGACATGGGCCTCATGGACTCCCACCTCGGGGTCATCGAGCCCGGGTTGCGGTGCAAGACATGCGGCGGCAAGGTCGACGATTGCCCGGGCCACTTCGGCCACATCGACCTCGCGATGCCCGTGATCCACGTCGGGTACGTGAAGGACATCAAGAAGCTGCTCCAGGCGACCTGCCGCAAGTGCGGACGGCTCCTGCTCACCCGCCAGCAGGCGATGGAGTACATGGCGGAGATGGAGCAGGTCGAGGAGCTCGGCGGGGACGTGACCGACATCGGATCCGTCACGAAGGAGACCGCGAGGGAGGCCCAGAAGCGCCAGCGGTGCCCCCATTGCGGCGAGGAGCAGGGAAAGGTCACCCTCGACAAGCCGACGACGTTCCGCGAGGACGGCCACAAGCTCACGCCGAAGGAGGTCCGGGAACGCCTCGAGCGCATTCCGAACGAGGACCTCCGCGTGCTCGGCATGAACCCGGAAGTCGCCCGCCCGGAATGGATGGTCCTCACCGCGTTGCTCGTCCCGCCCGTGACGGTCCGCCCGTCCATCACCCTGGAGTCGGGGGACCGGTCGGAGGACGACCTCACGCACAAGCTCGTGGACGTCCTGAGGATCAACCAGCGGCTCCGTGAGAACCGCGACGCGGGCGCACCCCAGCTGATCGTCGAGGACCTCTGGGAGCTCCTGCAGTACCACGTGACCACGTACTTCGACAACCAGACCTCGGGCATCCCGCCCGCCCGGCATCGGTCCGGCCGGCCCCTGAAGACGCTCGTGCAGCGGCTCAAAGGCAAGGAGGGCCGATTCCGGTCGAACCTCTCGGGGAAGCGGGTGAACTTCAGCGCCCGCACGGTCATCTCGCCGGACCCGATCCTCTCGATCAACGAGGTCGGAGTCCCCGTGGAGGCGGCCCGAGAGCTCACCGTCCCGGTCCACGTCCAGGCATACAACCTCGACATCGTGAAGCAGTGGGTGAAGCGCGGGCCCGTCCCGCTCGGATCGCTCGGGGAGTACGTCCCCGGTGTGAACTACGTGATCCGACCGGACGGCCGGCGGATCCGCGTGACAGAGAAGAACGCGGAGGTCGTCGCGGAGGCCGTCGAGACCGGCTACACGGTCGAACGCCAGCTCGTCGACGGGGACATCGTCCTGTTCAACCGGCAGCCGTCCCTGCACCGGATGTCGATGATGGCCCACGAGGTCCGCGTGATGCCGCACAAGACGTTCCGCTTCAACCTCGCCGTCTGTCCGCCGTACAACGCGGACTTCGACGGCGACGAGATGAACCTGCACGTCCTCCAGAGCGAGGAGGCGCGCGCGGAAGCCCGCGTCCTGATGCGGGTCCAGGAGCACATCCTGTCGCCGCGCTTCGGCGGCCCCGTGATCGGCGGCATTCACGACCACATCACCGGCGCGTTCCTCCTGACTCACAAGGACAGCAAGTTCACGCGCGAGGAGGTCACGTACATCCTGAGCAAGATCAACCTCCACGAGCTCCCGCCCGCGGACATCAAGAAAGGCGGCAAGGAATTCTGGTCCGGGAAGGCCCTCTTCTCCGCAATCCTGCCGAAGGACCTCAGCATGACGTTCAAGTCGTCCATCGCGCCGAAGGGCGACATCGGCCTGAAGGAGCTGAAGGAGGAGGATTCCCTCGTGGTCATCAAGGATGGCGCGATCACATCCGGGACGATCGACGAGAATGCGATCGGCGCGTTCAAGGGCAAGATCGTCGACAAGCTCGCCCGGGACTACGGCCCGGATGCGGCCCGAGAGTTCATCGACAAGGCGACGAAGCTCGCGATCGGTGCGATCATGACAAGGGGCTTCACCACGGGGATCGACGACGAGGACATCCCCGAGGAGGCGAAGAAGCAGATCGCGGACGTCCTCCGGGCGTCCGTCGAGAAGATCGAGGGCCTCGTCGACTCGTACAAGCGAGGGGAACTGGAGCAGATGCCCGGACGCTCCCTCGAGGAGACCCTGGAGGTCGAGGCGATGAAGATCCTCGGCCGGGCGCGTGACCAGGCAGGCCAGATCGCGGGCAAGCACCTCGGGATCGAGAACAGCGCGGTCATCATGGCCCGATCCGGGGCGCGAGGCTCGATGCTGAACCTCTCCCAGATGGCCGGGTGCATTGGCCAGCAGGCGGTCCGGGGCGAGCGGCTGAGCCGGGGCTACTGGAACCGCACGCTCCCGCACTTCAAGAAGGGCGACCTCGGCGCGGAGGCCAAGGGCTTCGTCAAGTCGTCGTACAAGAGCGGCCTCCACCCGACGGAGTACTTCTTCCACGCGATGGGCGGCCGCGAGGGCCTCGTCGACACGGCCGTGCGCACGTCCCGGTCGGGGTACATGCAGCGCCGGCTGATCAACGCACTCGAGGACCTGAAGGTCAAGGAGGACGGGACGGTCCGAAACACGGCGGACACGATCATCCAGTTCCGATTCGGCGAGGACGGGATCGACCCGTCGCGCAGCGTCCAGGGCCGCGCGGTCGACATCGACGACATCCTGCAGGAGACTCTCGGCGAGGAGCCCTCCTGGAAGGAGCGGCTGCGGGAGCAGGAGATGGCGTCGTACGGCCTCACGGAGAAGGACATGTACGTCGAGATCACGGAAGAGGAGGTCGAGGTCGAGGAGGAGGAGCCTCCGTCGGAGGAGTGACGATGGCACGCGCGACGACGATCCAGGCCCTGCGGAACCGGGGCATCTCGAAGAAGACCGCGGAGATCCTCGCGGACGCCGGATTCACGCTCGAGAAGCTCTCCTCGTCGAAGGTCGAACGGCTCGCGAAGTTCATCCCGAAGAAGGAGGCCGAGAAGGTCCTCAAGAAACTCGGGGCGCCACCCCCGGAGGCGAAGCCCGCGAAGAAGGAGAGGGCGAAGCCCCGGGCCGCGAAGCGACCGACCGCGAAGGCCGCGGAGGCGGAGCCGGAGACGCCCCTAACGATCCCCGTGAAGGCGCCCCCCTTGACCTCGGCGGAGCAGGAGATCATGGACGGACTCAAGGAGATCGGCCGCTGGCTCCCACGATTCGTCGTGAGCGAGCTCGCCCGCAAGGTCCACGGCCTCAAGCTGAGCAAGAAGCGGCTCCACGAGGTCCTCGAGAAGGTGTGCGAGAAGTTCGAGCTCCACCGGATCGACGCGAACGAGTCCGCCGGGATCGTGTCCGCGCAGTCGATCGGGGAACCGGGCACGCAGATGAGCCTGCCGTCCGAGGAGAAGATCGTCGTGCGCGAGGACGGTCGTGTCCGGCTCGTCCCAATCGGGGAACTCGTAGACGCCTTGATGATTCGCCACCCCGTAGCCCGAGAGGGGCCGACGGAATGGTGCGACCTCCCCGCGGGCGTGGGCCTTGAGGTCCCGAGCCTCTCGGCGGACGGGAAGGTCGCTTGGAAGACCGTCCGGGCTGCGAGCCGCCACATCTGCCGGGACCCAATGATCCGGATCCGGACCCGCTCTGGCCGGGAAATCACTGCGACCGCGAACCATTCCTTCGTCACGCGAATGGACGGCCGAATCGTCCCCGTGCTCGGCCGCCGGCTTCGTCCGGGGGACCGTGTCCCGGTGGTCCGCCGATGGGCCGTCCCGTCCAAGAACCGCGAACTCTCCCTGGACGAGGTCCTGCCCCGGAACCGGTACTGGTACGGGAGCGAGCTCGCGAAGGCCCGAGCCCGCGGTCCGAAGTGGCGCGGGGGATACGGCCGGGACTTCGTTGTGCCGGTCAAGGTCGACGCGCTCCGACGGCACCTCGACGGGCGAGCCGAGATTGAGATTGAGGATGGCTTCGTCTACCCGGTGCAGATCCACGGGCGAGCACGGCTCCCCGAGAGGCTGCCGCTCGATGATTCCGTTGGCTGGCTCCTTGGTGCATACCTGTCGGAAGGATGGGCGGCCCGCTACTACGTGAACATCTCGAACACGAACGACCGGTTCCTACGGAGGACCCGGGCCGTCGCGGAGGGGTTCGGGATCCGATACGGCGAATACGATAACGACCGCGGCTTCGCGCCCGCGCACGATCTCCACCTGTGGTCTGTGGTCCTGTCGGAGTTCCTTCAGGCCACGTGCGGCACACGCTCGGACAACAAGCGGATTCCGGACTTTGCGTTCGGCGCCAGCGACGCCTGCGTCGCGGCCCTCCTCCGTGCCTATTTCGAGGGGGACGGGAACGTGGCCGCGGACCGGGGCGCCATCCGTGCGAGCTCGAACTCGAAGGAGCTGCTCGATGGAATCGCGATCCTCCTCGCGCGCTTCGGGATCCTTTCGAGCAAGGGTCGTCAAGGAGACCAACACACCCTGCGGATCCCGGGGCGGTACGCGTCGGCCTTCCGCGATGCGATTGGCTTCGAATCGAAGGAGAAGGCAGCGCAGCTGGACCGGCTTTGCAGGAGGCCCGCGAGCCGCTACACGTATGACGCGCTCGACATGGTCAGCGGCTTTGGGACGATTCTCCGAGACCTCGCACGGACCCTCCGGCTCCCGACGAGGTACGTGAACAACTTCACTCGCCGACAGCGCGTCGGCCGGGCGACACTCGCTCGGTATGTATCGCGCTTCGAACTCCGCGCGACGGACCTCGGGGTCGACGTGAGGCAAGAGCTCCGACGGCTCAAGGCCCTGTGCGACGAAGACGTCGTCTGGGACGAGATCCTCGAGATCCAGGAGGTCCCGCCCCCGTCGGAGCCGGTGTACGACCTGTCCGTTCCGGGACTCGAGACCTTCACCACGGCCGAGGGGATCGTGACCCACAACACGATGCGTACATTCCACTACGCCGGCGTCGCGGAGATGAACGTCACGCTAGGCCTGCCGCGGCTCATCGAAATCGTCGACGCACGCCGGGTTCCTTCGACGCCGATCATGGAACTCCACATCAAGTCCGGCCATAACGACCTCGAGAAGATGCGTAAGATCGCGACTGAGATCGAGATGACCTCCTTGGAGGACGTCGCGACGATCGAGACGGACCTCGTGAACATGCGCGTTCTCGCGTATCCGGACGATCACCGCATGAAGTCCCGCGGCGTCACCTGGTCTGAACTCGAGGAGAAGCTCAAGAAGCTCGGCGAGATTCAGGAGATCAAGCGGGCCATCGGGAACACGGAGAAGCGCGGGCGGGCCCTCGTCGTCGAGGCGGGCGAACCGTCGTTCAAGAAGCTGCAGCGGCTCGTGGAACAGGTCCGGACCCTGAAGATCAAGGGGATCGACGGGATCCAGCGGGCGATCATCAAGAAGCGCGGCGATGGGTACGTGATCTACACGGAAGGGTCGAACCTCCAGAAGATCCTCGAGCTGCCATACGTGGACGCGAGCCACACGACGACCAACTCGGTCCAGGAGATCTACGAGGTCCTTGGGATCGAGGCCGCGCGGAACGCGATCGTGAACGAGGCGTACAACACCCTTCAGGAGCAGGGTCTCACGGTCGACATCCGCCACATCATGCTCGTGTCCGACATGATGACGAACGATGGGGACGTGAAGGCGATTGGACGCCACGGGATTTCCGGGCGGAAGTCGTCCGTCCTGGCGCGCGCGGCGTTCGAGATCACGGCGCACCATCTCCTGCGCGCGGCGATCACGGGCGAGGTGGACTACCTCGACGGTGTCGCAGAGAACGTCATCGTGGGCCAGCCCGTCACCCTTGGCACGGGCGCGGTGAACCTGATCTACAGGCCGCCCGCGGGAATCCCGAAGAAACCTGCCGCGCCCAAGGCCGCGCCAGCCCCGCCGCCGATGGAGCCCATCGAAGAGGTGACCCCGTGATCGACATCCCGCGGGCCCTTCGCGTCGCGACGGACACGGGCGATGTCCGATTCGGTCTCCGGCAGGCGAAGCGGGCCGCGAAGACGAAGGCGGCGAAGCTCGTCGTCGTCGCGTCGAACTGCCCTGAGGAAGCGGTGTCGGGTCTCGGCGACGTCCGGTTGTACCGATTCCCGGGCACGAACGTCGATCTAGGCGCCGCATGTGGCGTGCCATTCTCCGTCGCCGCCGTGGCCGTCGTGAGCCCCGGCGAATCCAACATCCTGAGCGTCTAGGATCCGCATGGTCGAGATCGTTTTCGACGAGCAGACGATCAAGTACGTCGCCCTCTTCCAGGATACCACCCGCACGACGGTCGTCGATTGCGTCGATGCTGGGGACAAGCTGATCTTCGTTGTGAAGGAGGGGGAGATCGGAAAGGCGATCGGGAAGAAGGGCGAGAACATCTCGAAGCTCAAGCGCCTGATGAACAAGGACATCCATGTCGTCGAGTACTCGGATCAGCCGGACAAGTTCGTGGCGAACGTCTTCCGCAACTACGACGTGAAGAACGTCCAGATCGAGCAGCGGGGGGACATCGCCCACGCGACCGTGACGGTCGACTCCTCCAAGAAAGGCCGGGCGATCGGCAAGGAAGGCCGCAACCTCCGGATGTCGCGGGACCTGATCGCCCGCCACCACGCGATCCAGAGCGTCAGCGTGGCCTAGCGAGACCTCCGGGGTAACGTTTAACCGCAAAGCCTTGGATTCGAGGGCGATGGCCGGACCGCCTCCCGTCTTCGCGGTGACGACCCCGAGCATGGAAGGATATCGAATCACCCGCTACCTCGGCATCGTCGCCGGTGAAGCGATTCTCGGCACGGGCTTCGACCGGGACTTCATCGCAGAGATCAAGGACTTCACCCGCGGGCGCGTGGGGGAGTGGGAGAATCAGATCCAGCTGGCCCGGCAGACCGCCATCGTGGAGATGTCCCAGCGGGCGGCGGCCTGGGGAGCGAACGCGGTCGTCGGGGTGACCATGGATTACGAGGTCATGGGATCCGGGGGGTCGATTATCCTCGTCACCGCGACCGGCACGGCGGTCACCGTCGCCCGGATTTCCGGCGTGACGACCGAGGACCGTTCCCCCGCTCCGTAGCGCTCCGCCAGTGTTTGGAAGTGGTCCTGAACGGCGGTTCGGGCGGGCAAATGATTATTATTTCCCCGGATGATAACGAGCCGCCTGCAGTGGCAGGTGAAGGGATCCCCCCATCATGTCCCTCTCGATTAGGGAGACCTCTCTCCCTCCGGAGGAGGAGCTCGACCTCCGGTTCAGCGAGGCCGATCGGGAACTACTCGCTCTCGCATTCCGGGCGCCGGGGGACGGCCCGCGCGCGTGGCAGCTGAACGGCCTCGCGCACCGGCTTTCCCTCGTGGACGGGTTCGACCGGCTCCTCGCGTGGCCCTCGCTGCGCGGTGTGATGCGGTATGACCACCAGGAGCGGACCGCGCTGCGCGTCCTCCGGGAGATGCATGGGAGGGCCATCCTCGCGGACGAGGTTGGGCTCGGAAAGACGATCGAGGCGGGCATCATCCTGAAGGAATACGCGATCCGCGGCCTCGTGCGCCGTGCCCTGATCCTCACGCCCTCCTCCCTCACGAAGCAATGGCAGGAGGAAATGGAGACGAAGTTCTCGTTCCCCTTCGCCATCCTACGATCCATCCATGGCTGGCAACGCGACCCGTTCCTGATTGCATCGATCGACACGGCGAAGCGGGAGGGCCATCGCCAAGAGGCGCAGGCCCAGGCCTGGGATCTCGTCGTCGTGGACGAGGCCCACCGGATGAAGAGCCGTCTCAGCCTCAACTGGCGTTTCGTCGCGGGTCTCTCGAAGAAGTACATGCTCCTCCTTACCGCCACGCCCGTCCAGAACAGCATGGATGAACTGTTCAACCTCGTCAGCCTCCTCGTGCCAGGCCAGTTGCATACATACGACCGCTTCCTCGAGCGGTACGTCGCGAGCCCGGATCGTCGCGTGCCGGCCCGGGTCCCCGAGCTGCGCCAACGCCTGCGGGACGTCATGGTGCGGAACCGCCGCGGGATCGCGTTCACGTTGCCGCCGCGGCGGGTCCATGGCCTTCCGGTCCGGCTCGGTCCCGCGGAGCGGCGCCTCTACGACGACGTCTCCGACTTCGTGCGCGACGCGTACTGGACCGCCTCGGGCCGGCTCCCCTTCACCGCGAAGCTCACGTTGATCGTCCTCCAGCGGGAGATCGGGAGCAGCACGTTCGCCGTGGCGGAGACCCTCGCCCGCATGGGCCGAAGCCCGTTCTTCGGTCTCGACGAACGCGAGCGTCTCGAGGCCCTCTGCCAGGACGCACGAGCGATCCAATCGAACGTGAAGGCCGATCGCCTCGTGGCCTTCCTGGATTCGATGGACGAGAAGGTCCTTGTCTTCACGCAGTACGTGCGGACCCTGGCCTACCTGCGACGCGTGCTCGAAGGTCGCGGCCATCGGGTCGCTGTGTACCATGGCGGTCTTTCACCCGCCGCCAAGGAGACAGCCGTGCGCTCATTCCGGGACGACGACAACATCTTCCTGAGCACAGAGGCGGGCGGGGAAGGCCGCAACCTCCAGTTCGCCCGCACGGTCGTGAACTACGACCTTCCCTGGAATCCGCTGCGGATCGAGCAGCGGATCGGCCGGGTCCACCGCCTCGGCCAAGAACGCGAGGTCCATGTCGTGAACGTGTGGGCGGAGGACACCGTCGAGGCATACCTCATGGAACTCCTCGACCGCAAGATCCACATGTTCGAGCTCGTCGTCGGGGAACTGGATCTCATCCTCGGCAACCTGGACGAGCGCCGCTCCTTCGAGGAGCTGCTTCTTGACATCTGGGCCCTGCGGGAGGCGGAGGAGCGTCATGCGGCGTTGCGGCGCCTCGGTGACGCCTTGGAACGCGCTCGCTCTCAGTACGACGACGTGAAGGAACGGAACGAGGAGATCCTCGATTCGGAAGGTGAGGCGGTGTCCGCGTGACGTCCGTGGACCTACGTGGGTTCGTCGCCGAGACCCTCGTCGATCTCGGAGCGAACGTTTCCCATGGCGACTCCCTCCTCTGGGTCCAGGCACCTGAATCGATCCGAGCCTCCCTCGACGTCCCTGCGACGTTCGCCCTTGCCTTCGACCCGTCCCACGCGGGAGAGTTTGGTGCCGAGCTCGTCGCGCCTGGGAGTTATTTCCTGGAGCGCCTCCTGTCCGCAGCCGCGAACCGCGGACGATGGGATTCCGTTTGCATCGAGCCGGAGGACGACTGGCTCTGGAGCGTCCTGTCCGATCAGGGGTTCGGCCGGAGCACGGAACCAGGTCTCGAGGTCGTGGAGGTGCGGGCCGAGCGGTATTTCCTGTTCACGTTCCGCTTGACGTTCCTCTCCGACGAGAAGCGGGAAAGCTTCCACGCCCTCGTCGTCTCCCCGACAGATGGGCTCTCATGGCCCATCGGTTTGGAGGCTGTGGACCGTCCGGTCGGCCCGCTTTCGCCGTTCGTCGATCCGCCAGACGTTGTCCGGCCGTACGAGATGGCGCAGGCTACGCTGCGGGAGATCACGAAAGACGAGGTCCAGAAGTTCCGTGGCCGGAGTCTGCGTCTCCTCGAGGAAGAGGTTCGGCGCATCTTCGGATTCTACGACCGGACGGTTGAGGAAATCCGGGATGCGAACCCGACGAACGTCGAGGAGCTGACGCGCGCGGTCGACGCGGAGAGGGACCGTCGGCTCGCGGAAGCGTTGGAACGATTCGAGCCCCGAGCCACCGCGGTCCTCTGTGCCGTCCGGGCGGTCCTGGCCCCGACCGCCTCGTTACGGTGGTCCACGTTCGAGAAAGGCCGGACGATCCGCGTGGACGCTTGGACGAATCGGATCCGTGGCCTGGACTGCGACATGTGCCACGGAACCGAAGGACCGTGGTCCGTCGCGACGGGTCATGTCACGTGCGCGCGGTGCGCCGTCACGGAAGACGAGTCCGCTCGACCTCGAGTCCGTCCGCGGTCGGATACTCCTCGACGAGGTAGGCGGGCATCCGGAGCTCCGGCGCGATCTCCTCGAGGATCCAGGGCGCGATCTCGAGCCGCTTCCCGTCCCCGGCGAGGCCCATGAGCCGTTTCGGGACGCGATACCTTTCTCGGAGTTCCTTCATCACGCGCTCCAGGTCGGTCCCTTCGAGGATGCCTTTGATCAACGTGCCGTCCTCCGTGACCACGTCCCAGGGCTTCGCGACGTTCTCCGCGCGACGCTTGATCCGTTCCCGGAGCTGCCACCCGTCCTTGTAGCCGCTCGTGCAATAGTGGACGGTGATCTTCCTGGGCCGCTCGAGGATCCGCAGCGCGGCCGGGTCGGAGCCCTTCACGCCATAGGATAGCTCATGCTTCGTCTCGTAGCCCACCCGCTTCATCCGCCCGTAGTTCGCCTCGCTGAACTCGAGCTCGTTCAGGTTCACGAACGCGAGGCCTTCCGACTCCGCCCATTCAAGGAGCTTCATCAGGTCCTCCTCGCGGTCCGGGAGGAGAGGCACCTCGAGGCCGACTGTCATGCCGAGGGATCGCGCGAGGCGCGATGCGCCGACATATCCGCTCGTCGACGCGCGGGCCCAGAGGCCCGGCGGCACGTGGAAGCGGATCTCGTCGAGTCCCGCTTCCGCGAGCATGCGGATCTTCTCGGCGTCTGTGGACACGGTGTACAGGTGCGTGTGGAATTGCGAGCCGAACTCCCGCTTCAGGAGGCGGATGTAGTGGCACGTCCGCTCGATCGCG
>Ga0209109_10000283_pt1 | contig 25375 bp, 18 predicted proteins | sample Rifsed10ft2_FD_184004 | JGI IMG/M metagenome (GOLD analysis project Ga0209109, IMG submission 184004) | Soil microbial communities from Rifle, Colorado, USA - sediment 10ft 2 (version 2) | ecosystem: Environmental > Terrestrial > Deep subsurface > Rock core/Sediment | place: Rifle, Colorado... | reverse complement strand
ACCAGACCGAGGGTCTGCTGGTCGCGCAGGATCAGGAACTCACGCGCTTCGCGAACAACCTGATTCACCAGAACGTCGCCGAGACCGACGTCACGCTCACGATCCGCGCGGTGATGGGCAGGCGGCAGGGCGTGGCGACGACGAACAATCTGAGCGACGAGGGGATCGCCCGCGCGGCAGAGGCGGCCCGCGAGGCCGCGCTGCGCCAGCCGGAAGACCCGGACTTCAAGGGCCTCCCCGGCCCCCACGCGCCGGACGGCGTGCGCGCCTTCGACGAAGTAGCGGCGGCCTTCTCGCCGGAAGAGCGCGCGCAGGCGGTGGGCATCGTCTGCCGCAAGGCCAAAGAACAGAGCCTCACCGCTTCGGGCGCTTTCCGCACGGGTACCATCGAATATGCGCTCGCCAACTCGCTCGGCACGGTGGCCTATCACCCCACGACCTTTGCGGACTACGGCGTCACGGCGATGTCCGATGACTCTGCCGGGCGCGCGGAGGCCTCGGGCTGGAAGGTGGCGGACATCAACCCGGAGGCCGTCGGCGACGAGGCGCTGGGGAAGGCGGCGCGCGGGCGCAATGCGCGCAAGATCGAGCCGGGCGATTACACCGTCGTCGTCGAGCCGTACGTCGCCGAAGACATCCTGAACTCGCTGAACTTCTACGGCGTCAGCGCGCAGGCCGTGCAGGAAGGCCGCAGCTGGATGAACGAGCGGATTGGCAAGCCGGAGATGAGTCCGCTCATCTCGATCTGGGACGACGGCCACGACCCGGCGGGCGCGCCGCTGCCCTTCGACTTCGAGGGCGTTCCCAAACAGCGCGTGGATATCGCGACCGAAGGCGTGATCGGCCAGCCCGTGTACGACTCGTACACCGCCGCCAAAGAGGGCAAGACCTCCACCGGGCACGCAACGCCGACGGCATGGGGACGGTTCGGCCCGCTGGCGATGAACATGTTCATGGCTCCGGGCGACAAGGCGATGGAAGAGATGATCAAGTCCACTGAGCGCGGGCTGTACATCACGCGCTTCTGGTATACCCGGCTGGTGCACCCGCGCGATTGCGTCATCACCGGCATGACGCGCGACGGCCTGTGGCTGATCGAGAACGGCCAGCTCACCGACCCGGTGAAAAATCTGCGCTTCACGCAAAGCTACGTCGAGGCGCTGGCGGGCGTGGAGATGGTCGGGCGCGAGGCGCGGCTGTTCATGAGCGAGTTCGGCCCCGCCGTCCGCGTCCCGGCGCTCAAGATCAAGGCGTTCACTTTCACAGGATCAACGGTGTAACCAGAGAATTTTCGCGGTGGTCAAAGTCGAAGTTGACACTGCCAATGGTTTACCGAGTTTTGTGGACGTGGGCTCTAAATCCCAATGCCGTAGTCCAGTTCATGGAAAGGCTGGCGAGGCCCACTAGCGAGCCGAAACGCGGCTGAGGCTCCCCGAGCTATTCCGGTGGGCTTCGACCTCTCGCCACATACCCCAACTACCGCAGTGGCGCAGGCACTCGCTATGGTCTGACCGAACCGCGAGGGTGGTTACTCGGGATACGCAGGTTGGGCGGTGGCTTATTGACCTGGCCTAGCCAGACGGTATTGTATCGGCGGCGTTCGGGTCGTGCGCGATCAGTTCAATTGTATTCCCGTCCGGGTCGTCGAAAAACAGCGAGCGGGCTCGCAGCCAGGCGTACTCGCCCCGCCAAATGCGCTCCGTCAACTCTAACCCGAATCGCTGAAGTCTCTGGCGCTCGGTCGGATACTGCTCTAGAGATATTTCGAAAGCGATATGATCAAGCGTGGTCAGGGTGATGTCAAGCTGAACCTGACGATCAAACAGTACCAGGAGTTGCGGATGCCCGCCGCGACCTAGGGGTGAATCCAATTCGCCGGCTTTTAGAAAGACCATCGTTGGGTAGGCGCGCACGATCTCCAATCCGAGGACTTCTCGATAGAATGCCACTGCACGGGGCAGATCTGTCACGCGGAAAGCGACTTCGGCCAGATGCATCACGTGTAGGGTCATAGGGCTTGTCCTCCGACATTATCGGTCAGGTATGCGGTAGACAGACGATTTGCGAACATACTGTAGTTCATTCATTTGAGTAGTAGGGATATACCAATCACAACTTGCATCACCATGGGAAGTAAGGGAATTGTTTCGTCACTTCTCAAATGTACTCCTGCCCAGGCCACCCCAAATCCAAGGGTCATCCATCCGACCCAACTCGGCAGCATACCGGTCTGGAGCAGAGCCCATCCAAATCCTGCCGTAGCCAGTAATCCGAGCAGTTGATAGACCCCGAGTGAAGATTCTGCCGCCAATTGAAGGCTTTCGTAGTACGCCGGCACATTTGAGGTGCGGGCCGTTTCTTCCGCGGCCAATAGCGTAGGCGACACTGAAAACGCCCAGAAAACGAATGCCGAGGCAATCGCGATTAGAAACAACACCGAGGCGAGTGTGGAGATGATCGGATCTCCCGCGTCACGCAGAAGGGCGGCCAGCATTACATATCCCAGGGCGGCCACAATCCATCCGACAAGTACGATGCGAAATCCCCAACGATATGCGTCTGGATGCCGGGCAATGATTAAGAGCCTCTCCCTACGGGGAAGTTTCAGCACTTCGCCAAATTGCGCCCGGGCGAAAAGGTAGGCCAGGCCACCGTGGTATATGAGCGTACTCAGAATCAGAGCAATACCTGTCATTGTGGTTAAGCTCATCAAGTAATTCCTCCATTACACTCAAAGCACCTCAGCGCACGACCAGCAACATGATGCCGATCAGCCACAGGAGGAAGTGGAGAGCCGGAAAGTAGATGTTACGGGGTGTGACAATAGGCAAGACAATCAACCAGCCAATGTTCCAGGCCACCATAGTCCAACCAACCCAAGCAGGCAATAAGCCGCTCGTGAGCAACGCCGCGCCGAGAATTGCCTCCGCCACGAACAGCACCACGACCATGATAACCTCCAGCGCGCTCGTCGAAGTTGCCCCGCTCAAAGATTGCCCCTCGGCCACAATCGCGACGACTGCGCCGATCAGGAAAGCGGTGGCTCCCAGACGCGCCAATATCGTCTCACCGGCCTCGCGCAGGACGATCTCGAGCAGCGCCACGCCCAGAGCCGCTATCACAAAGGCCGCTATAAGCGCGCCTCTCTCCCATTTGACATAGGTCGGTGTCTCGACGAACCACTTTAACTTGTCTCTGCCGGTGTACATTAAGTTGCTGATCAGGTCGAGGGTGGAACTGACTATCAACAGGATCGCACAGATGTTGCGCACAGTTAGAGGCGTCATAGCGATAGCTCCTTTACCCCTAGATTTCAACTTACTGTCTATGCAAATCAAGGTGCCTTGACGCGGCAAGAAGTGCTTGCCGCGCCATTCATTGGCGTAACTTCGTCCAAACAAGCCTGGTTCAACGCACTAGTGGCGGGGGAACAAGGCAAAGCTGCTGCATCATGCCTATTGTGCCGACCTCGGCAATTCTCAGAAGCAGCAGCCCGCTGGTGGCACTGCGCGCCGTCAGCCAGGCTTGACCGAATATAGGTGTCACTTGGCTGGGCCTTCCACTGGCGGCAGGCTGTGCAGATAGGCGTACATGGCCCTCAGTTCGTCGTCGGTGGTGGCAGCCCGTACCTCCGGCCAAGGCATGAGTGGCTCCGTGAACCCGCTGGGCAATGTGAGGATCGGCACTGTCCCGCCGTCGGGCAGTTGGCCGGTGTTGAAGAAGGTCATAAATTGCTCTTCCGTCCACTGGGGAACAATCTGGGTGAGGTTCGGGCCAGGGGGCGGGCCGGGTTGGCCGCTGTCCACCTTGCCTTGCAGTTGGTCGCCGTGGCACGACCGGCACCCGATAACATCCACCATATACCGGCCATAGTCCGGAGTCCCCGGCTGGGGCGCGGTCACGCTGCCCACCGGTTGCTGCGCAGTCCGAAAATCGGATAGGTTGAGGAACACCGCGCCGAGCAGGTTGAACTGATTGCTCGGGGTGGGTCCGCCGGTGGCCGGCTGCGAACGCAAGTAGGCGACCAGGGCTTGCACGTCGTCGTCGCTCAGATTCCGGAAATTCTCCGCCGGCATAACGAGCAGCGAGCGGCCATTTTTGTGCACCCCTTCCCGGATGGCGCGAATGAGCTCGCCATCGGTCCAGTCGGTGATGTCGCCGGAGGGCGTGAGGTTGGGTGCATAGAGCGTACCCATGGGTGGAAAGTCAAACTTTGCCGCGAAGTTCGTGCCCGCGAGCGGGAGCTGGCCATCCGACGTATGGCAGCTCACGCAGATCTGGGCCAGTTTCTCGCCGCGGGCGATTTGTGCGGCGGTCCCGGCCACCTGGAGGTTGGCAACCGGGTTGTCGTGCCGCTCGTTGAGTTTGTAAAAGCCAATCAGCGCCAATACAAACAGAGCCGCCGGTATCAGCGTCAGCAGCCCGGTGATGACCACGCCGCCCCATTTCAGGATGGCGTTTTTCAACTTCCAGGCGCGCGTGGCGAGAAAGCCGAACAAGGCGATCAGCGCAACGAGAATGAGAACTCCAGCAGTGTCGAACATGGAAAAGTCTCCTCTTTTGACTCGTGTTCATTAGCCGAGCACAAGTACCTTCAGGCAGCCCGACGGCCTGCACATCAGCCGCCGACGATTTGCGCCGCGAGTGATCAGCCGCGAGCCTTGCCGTTGGAGAGGTAAGCGGCGATCAGCTCATTCGGGTGATAGCCGCTGAGCTCATCGCGCAGCCGCGCCACGTTCTGCTTCCAGCGCGGTTCGCTCAGAATCCGCTCCGCCGCGCGCCGAATGTCACCGGGCCTGGGGCTCTCGGTGCGCAGATCAATGCCGACGCCGAAGTAATCCACGTGCGCGTTGATATCGTTCTTGCCTTCCCGGATGCCGGCCGCCAGCACTGGAACCCCCTTGCTGAGGCTGAGCAGGATGCTCCCGTAGCCGCCATTGCAGATGAACAGGTCCGTGTGGTCGAGGATAGAGTCAAAGTCAACGAAATCCTCGATAATGATGTTGTCCTGTGGATAAGACTTGCGCAGCGCTTCGGTCTTGCTATAGCCGGTGGCGACGATCAGCAGCGCGCCGGTGTCCTTGAGGGCTTCCAGCGCCGGCACGATCAGCTTGCCCGGGTCCTTGTTGTCAACGGTGCCTTGCGAGATGAGGATCACCCGCTCATATTTGTCGAGTTTCTCCGGTTGGGAGAAGGCTCTCGTCATGGCCGCTTTGTACGGGAGCAGCGCGCCGACGAACTTCACCTTCGGGTTGGGATCGCGCCGCGGGTACGCAAAACCCGGCACGCCGCTCTGGAAGAGGACGTCCGGGCTGCGATAGGAGACATCGAACAGCGACCCTGCGATGGGCGCAAGCCCGTGGGCGGCCAGCATACCGTTGTAGGTGGCGTTGAGTTCGCGCATGACCATCCGCTCCATCATCGCGCGCATACCTTGATGGATGAGCTTGCCGATCGCGGTCTTGGCCGGCTTCAGGCCGGCGAAGTTCGGCGGAACGTCTTTCGAGGTTTCCTTTGACGGCGCGACCCCAAACGCATAAACCCGCTTGCCCAGATTCTCCTTGATGAGCTTCAGCGCGTAGAAGGCACCGTCGCAGAAGAGAGCGTCGAAGGGGAACGAGGCGTCGATCTCCCGCACGTCTTCGAAGAAGTTCTCGGTGTTGCCGACGAAGATGTGCTTGCCCTCGAAGCGGATGAGCGCCGGGCCGCGCAGCCCGGCGCGCTCGGGGAACAGCTCGCCAATGTTGTCCTGGTTGATCTCGGTGGCCCGCTGGAAGGGGAAGTGAGGGATGCCGAGCCGTTCCAGCTTCGCGGCGTAGCTCGGCCCGGCATACCAGCGAACGTCATGGCCGGCGGCCTGGAGGTGCATCGCGACGCCAGTGAGTGGGTTGAAGTGGCCGTCGAAAGGCATGGTGGCGAACAGGATTTTCATAAGAGTGGCTCCTTCAAGGCAATTTTCCTATGTGTGTCAGGCGGATCACCGGTATCACCCGGCTCGTGCTTTTTTCGTACTTCACGAAATTATTGCTGGCTGCTTTGAATTTCTCGTACATCCGGCTACGTTCTTCACCATCCATGATCACTGCCTGGACGTTGAACCTCTTATCGCCGATTTCGATTTTGACTTCCGGACTATTCTTCAAGTTGAGATACCAACCTGGGTGCCAATCCATTCCACCGGTCGAGGCTGATACCAGGTAATCTTGACCGTCTTCGATGTAGACGACCGGGTTTGCATGTGGCTTTCCCGATTTTCGCCCAAACGTTGTAATCAGCAGCACAGGTAAATTGGCAATCTGGTTCGCGAATTTACCACCGCTCATACGGTAAAGAGCGACATGGATGCCATTCGCAATATTCAGAACCTTTCTTAATCTTTTTGATGGTGTAACAGTCATCTCGAATCTCCTTGATATTTTTCCGATTCCCGCCAGCATCCAGTTTCAATGCCCTGACGGCGGCGGAACGAGGCCAAGCTGCTGCATCATGCCAATTGTGTCGGCCTCGGCCCAGTGTTCGACGACTTTGCCATCCACGATCCGGTTGATGTCAATAAAGGACCACTTCACACGCTTACCGGTCGGCGGTGCGCCCATGAACATCCCCTGATGGGTGCCCTCACAGGTCATCCGGTCAACGACCTTATCACCCTCGGCAATGATGTCCTGAATGGTCGCGCGCAGATCAGGGAAAGCCGCGAACAGCATATTGAAAAATAGGCGGGTACCCTCGATTCCCGGCGGCATTCCTGGACGAACCGCATGGTCTACAAAGCTGGGGCTGAAATGGGCGAAGGCGGCGTCCAAGTCTCTTGCGTTGGTCAGTTCAGCGTATTTGCGAACGATGGCCTTGTTTTGTTCGATTGACATGGTAACTCTCCTTTTGAGTTGTAGACCTTGGCTTCACTTCTCTCACAGCGGCGTTACAATCCGAACCGTACCGGCGTTGCCATCCACTTCCAGTGATTGGGAATAACGCATCTCATTTGTTGGTTTGAATTCTGACCGAAATACTCTGAATTGTCATGAGTGTGCGCACCTATCTGTGTACCTATTTCGCGCTTTTGGATAGACAGAAAAGCGGTTGTTCAGAGTTGAACAACCGCCCGAGTGATCCAATTTAGGTTGTGATTATCGGGAAGCTTACTTCAATGCCTTTGCCAGCCCATTTTCTATGGCCCAGCGGACGATTTGCGCCCGGTTGGTGAAGCCGAGTTTGGAGAGGATGTTGGCAATATGGTGTTCGACCGTCCGTTTGCTGAGAACCAGTCCATCTGCGATCTCGCCATTAGACAGGCCGCGCGCGATCAGGGCCACGACTTCGCGCTCGCGCTCAGTCAATTCCTGTGATGGCTCGATGCCTTTCTGTGAGGGCGTCGGCAGTCCGAAGGGCAGATTGAGGGCGTACTCAATAGCTTGCTCTATAGATAGGGCCCGCCCCTTGGCTTGCTCTGCCTCGAATTCTGCGTCGCTCAACTTTGCACGCACCAGCCCGATATAATGTTCATATTCGATCTTTTCCGGCGGCCACAAGATCACAGAGTTTCCTTTACCGTTAGCAACCACCGCCGCATATAAGCGAGCGCTCTCGGCCGCCAATCCGGTCGCCGAGGCCAGGGCGGCAAGGCCCAGCAGACCTTCTAAAATACCGTCTCGATCGTTATGTGCGCGCTGTGCTTCCAAACTTTCGCGAAACAGAGCCTGGGCGCGTTCCATGTCACCCTGATCCAAGCAAACGTAGGCCAGGTTGTGCAACGTGGCTGGAATTTCACGCACCGCGCCGAGTTCGCGAAAGAGAGACAAACTTTGCTCGTAAGTGGAATGCGCTTGAGCGAAATGTCGTTCGCAGCGGGCCAGATCACCCAGGTCATTGAGTGTTGCCGCAATTCGATAGGGGTCGCCTGCTGCACGGGCAAGGGTCAGACTTTCTTCAAGCAGTAATTGAGCTGTATTGTGTTTACCTAGCGCGAGGGCCACTTCACCTTGTATCATTGTCGCGACTCCCAGCGCGTACAAGTCACCCAGATCACGGTACACTTCGACGAGTCGCTCGCCGAGCGTATACGCCGTTTGATAGTCACCTGCCGCCCTTGCCCCGGAAGCCACACCAGCCAGGGCAAAGGGAAGCAGAGATTTGCCCTCCTCGCCAGCGGCCTCACACAAAGCAACTGCTTCTTGCCCGCGAGCCGTTGCCGTAAAAACGTCGCCTAGGAACGACGCGAGGAAGGACGACCAGGTGAGAGCGTTCACGCGCACTGCTAGAGGAACCCTATCGTCTGCCGGATGCAGAAATCGTTCGAACCAGGTGTAACCTTCCCGGACGTAAGCGCGGGTCTGCCAGAAAGTATAGAGGGCAGCACCGATCCGTAATCCCGCCTCGATGCGCTGCTGTTCTAGCGCCCAGGCCAGCGCCGCTCGAATATTGTCGTTTTCAGTTTCCAGCCAGTCAAACCACAACTGCTGATACTGTTCTCGCAATTTCGGGGCAACTTCCTCGGTCAACCGCAGGAAGCACGCCAGGTAGCCGTCATGGGCTGAAACCCATTCCCCCGACGCTCTTAGCTTTTCCTGGGCGTATTGGCGGATCGTCTCCAGCAGGCGATAACGGGCCTCGCTGCCCTGCAGGGTCTCTGCTACAACCAGCGACTTGCTGACGAGCGATGACAGCAAATCCAGGACCTCGGCTCGCTGGATCTCACCCCAGGCACACGCTGATTCAGCCGTGCTGAGCGTGAAACCGGCGGTAAAAAGCGTGAGCCGCTGCAGCAGGAGTCGTTCTGAAGCGGATAGCAGGTCATAGCTCCAGTCAATTGCTGCCCGTAGAGTGCGATGCCGCTCGTCGGCGCGCGCTGTCGAGACGAGCAGATCTAAGCGGTGGTCGAGGCGTTCCTGGATCTGGTTCACATTCAGGACACTCACGCGCGCGCTAGCGAGTTCAATCGCTAAGGGGATACCGTCGAGATCGCGGCAGATGGTGGAGACGATTTCGGCATTGTCCGCCGTCAAGGCGAAGTTGGGGAGAATGCTCCGAGCACGTTCGACAAATAACTGCACCGATTCAACCCGTCTGATTTCGTCAATAGAGAGATGGGCTGCTGGCAGCGCTAACGGTAACACCGGGTAGAGTGTCTCGCCGATAACGCCGAGTGGTTCGCGACTCGTCGCCAGGACTCTAATATTACGACAACTGGCAAAGGCTTCGACCAGTTGAGCACACGCTCCCAATAAATGTTCACAGTTATCGAGCACCAGTAACGTTTGACTGTCACAGAGCGAATCCAAGAGCGTGTCCATCAATGGATTCCCGGACTGTTCGACTACGTTCAATACTTTTGCAACGGCCTGGGGGACTAGCGTCGAGTCAATCAGTCGAGCAAGCTCCACCCAATAGACGCCACCTATATATTGGTCGGTGAGTTCCGCCGCCACGCGCAGAGCCAGGCGCGTCTTGCCGCAGCCACCGGTCCCCACAAGGCTGACCATATGTGCGGACGCCAGCAATTGCAGGATTTCTGCGATCTCGCGCTTGCGCCCGATAAAGCTGGTCAGCACAGCCGGGATGTTCGTGCGCGGCGGATTCTTGGATTTGCGTTCAGTATCGGGTCGCTTCATGACGCTGCTAACTCACCAAACCTGCGACGTATACCCTGCCAGTGCTCATGCGATATCTTGGGCATTGGGCGGTAGGGGCTTGTACAGTCACCGACGATTATACTGGCTTACTGGAAGACCGCCTTTTCAGGCATTTTCCCACGTGCGAAGCGTCCCAATCATTTGACCATCCCCTCCATCTCACATACACTTGGCCTTATGTTGGCCAAAGTGTACTCCTGCGCTGTCATCGGCCTCGAGGGCGCGGTGGTCGAAGTGGAAGTGGACACCGCCAACGGCCTCCCCTCGTTCGTGGTCGTCGGGTTGCCGGACGCGGCGGTGCAGGAATCGCGTGAGCGCGTGCAGGCCGCCATCCGCAATGCCGGGTTTTACTTTCCCCAGAAGCGCCTCACCGTCAACCTCGCCCCGGCGGCGCTTCGCAAAGAAGGCCCGGCTTACGACCTCCCCATCGCGCTCGGCGTGCTGACCGCGATGGGGCAAATTCCGGTCGAAGCATTTGACGGCATTCTCGTAGTGGGCGAGCTCTCGCTCGACGGGAGTGTGCGCCACGTGCGCGGTGTGCTGCCCATGACCGCGCTCGCGCGCGCCAAAGGCTACCGCACCGTCTTGGTGCCCGAGGCGGACGCGCCCGAAGCCGCGCTCGTCCCGGACGTGGACGTGATCCCGGTCGCCAATCTGTCCCAACTCGTGAACCATCTCTCCGGGGCCGAGCCTATCGCTCCCGTCATTGTTACACCCGACCTCGGCGGCGAAGACATTTTCGTCCCCAATGACTTCCGCGAGGTCAAGGGGCAAGAGCACGTCAAGCGCGCATTGGAAGTCGCCGCGTCGGGCGGGCACAACGTCATTATGACCGGGCCGCCAGGGGCGGGGAAGACGCTTCTCGCCCGCGCGCTCCCCTCGATCCTCCCGCGTCTGACGATTGACGAGGCCCTCGACGTCACGCGCGTCTATTCGGTTGCCGATCAACTCCCGGCGGGCACGCCGCTCATCCAGCATCGCCCCTTCCGCGCGCCGCACCACACCATTTCACATGCGGGACTGGTCGGCGGCGGCAACTACCCGCGCCCCGGCGAAATCTCCCTCGCCCATCGCGGGGTTCTGTTTCTGGACGAGTTGCCGGAGTTCGCGCAAAAGACGCTCGAAGTCATGCGCCAGCCGCTGGAAGACAAGATTGTGACCATCGCGCGCGCCAAAGGCTCGCTCACGTTCCCTGCCAACTTTCAACTCGTCGCTTCGATGAACCCGTGTCCTTGCGGTTATTACGGCGACCCGACCCACGAATGCACCTGCTCACCCTCGACGGTCACCCGCTACCAGAAACGCATCTCCGGCCCGCTGCTGGATCGCATTGACATCCACGTGGACGTGCCGCGCGTGGCCTATGAGAAGTTGACCGATCAGCGATTGGGGGAATCTTCGGAGACCGTGCGGGCGCGCGTGGAGGCCGCGCGGGAGAAACAGCGGACACGGTTCGCCGGAACGGATCTCGCCAGCAACGCCGACATGCGCCCGGCGGACGTGCGGAAGTATTGCCAGCTGGACGACGCCGGAACTTCACTCCTCCGCGCGGCGATGAACCAGCTCCAACTCTCGGCGCGCGCCTTTCACCGCGTGCTCAAGCTCGCGCGCACCATCGCCGACCTGGCCGGGTCTGAGTCCATACAGCCCTCGCATATCGCCGAGGCCATTCAGTACCGTCCGAGACGGCAGGGGTAAGATACCGCCAAGCTCATAACCCGGAGGTCGTTGGTTCAAATCCAACCCCCGCTACTGAAACGATACCGTAGACCATCGGTCTACGGTATTTTGTTGGCCCGACGCTCTTTGCCTCTTGGCCTTCATCGCCTATTTTAACCAGACGCTGGCTAAACCCTTCAAATGGATCTATGCTGGTCGTCCGCTGACTGCATAGAAACCAGCGGTAGATTTTTGCCACGCTGTACTGGGCTGAGAGCCTGGCTCTGCAGAGCGATGCGAGCGGCGCTCCAGCTCGGATCGCGCGCGATGCCGACCCAGGCCACGTGCCTCCGCTGATCGTGATCTTTTCAACCCGGATCGTTGGGACTGCAAGCGGTCTCACCGTAGAACGTGGTGACAGGCAGGCATGCGGGCGTGCGAACCCGAGTGGACTATTTCAGCCCCTTGCGCCTGCGGTTTCTCCGTGGGATACAGCGACTATGAGGCCATCCTCGCATCCGGACGGATCTGCCGTCCGTGGACTTTACGTTGGACAACGTGCGAACCCGGACGCGGGCGGAATCCCTACCTACCTGATGGGCTTTCACAGCTTGCGTCAGGCGTGCCAGCGCCCTGCCGATGCGCTGCCGGAATGGTCGCAATAATCACCCATCAAGATCCGCCGCACCCGCTGGCCAGGGTGTGAGCGGCGCTCTCACTGACCCACTACGGATGACCCTTCAACGCCGCTTGCGCCGCGGCCAGCCGCGCAATGGGCACACGGAACGGCGAGCAACTGACGTAGTTCAGGCCGGCCTCGTGGAAGAAGGCCACCGAGCGCGGGTCGCCGCCATGCTCGCCGCACACGCCCACCTTCATGTCCGGCCGGCTGGCACGGCCCCGTTCGACGCCCATCTTGACCAACTGCCCCACCCCCTGCACGTCAATCGTCTGGAAGGGGTCGTCGGCCAGCAGGCCGCGCTGCACGTAGCCGGGCAGGAAGCGCGCCGAGTCGTCGCGGCTCAGGCCCAGCGTGGTCTGGGTCAGGTCGTTGGTGCCGAAAGAGAAAAACTCAGCCGCCACGGCGATCTCGTTAGCGATAAGCGCCGCCCGCGGCAGCTCGATCATGGTGCCCACGGTGTAGTCCAGCTTCACCCCGTGCTCGGCGAACAAGGCCTCGGCCGTGCGCCGCACTAGCGCTGCCTGGTGCTTGAACTCGGAGACGAAGCCCACCAGCGGGATCATGACCTCGGGGATGACGGTAATGCCGCGCTCGTGGCAGCGTACGGCGGCGGTGAAGATGGCCCGCGCCTGCATCTCGGTCACTTCGGGATAGACCACGCCCAGCCGGCAGCCGCGGTGGCCCAGCATCGGGTTAGCTTCGGCCAGCCGCTCAATCTGGCTCAGCATGGCGCTATGTGTATTGATGTCCCTGAGCAGCGCGTCAATCTCTTCCAGTGACGAGGCCAACCGCAGCTTGAGCTTGAGGTCGGTGATGGTCAGCAGGGTCTCTTCGCGCCGGGGCAGGAATTCGTGCAGCGGCGGATCCAGGAGCCGAATGGTGACCGGAAAGCCGTCCATGGCTTCAAACAGGCCCTCGAAGTCCTGGGTCTGGAGTGGCTCCAGCTTGGCCAGCGCCTCGGCCCGCGCCACGGCGTTGGGCGCCATGATCATCTCACGCATGGCCTGGATGCGGTCGCCCTCAAAGAACATGTGCTCAGTACGGCACAGGCCGATGCCCTCCGCGCCGAACTGCCGGGCCTGGCGGGCGTCGGCGGGTGTGTCGGCGTTGGCGCGCACGTTGAGCGTGCGCAGGTCGTCAGCCCAGGCCATCAAGGTATCGAAGTTGGCGTCCAGCTCGGGCTCAATGGTTGCCACCTGGCCCTGCAGCACCTGTCCGCTGGTGCCGTTCACGGTGATCCAATCGCCGTGAGAGATCTTCAGGTTGCCAGAGGTGAAGAGCTGTTTGGGGTAATCAATCTCGATGGCGTTACAGCCGACGACGCAGCACTTGCCCATGCCGCGCGCCACCACCGCGGCGTGGCTGGTCATGCCGCCGCGCGCGGTCACGATCGCCTGCGCGGCGACCATGCCGTGAAAGTCGTCGGGGTTGGTCTCGTGCCGCACCAGGATGACCTTCTCGCCATTCTCGCCGCGGGCCAGCGCCTCGTCGGCGTCGAAGACCACCATGCCGCTGGCCGCGCCGGGTGAAGCCGGCAGCCCCGTGGCGATTAGGGGCGCGCGGGCAGCCGGATCCACGATGGGGTGCAGCAGCTGCTCCAGGTGGTCGGGCGTCACGCGCAGCACGGCCTCGGCAGAAGTGATCAGGCCCTCGGCCACCATGTCCACCGCGATGCTTGTGGCAGCCTGGCCAGTGCGCTTGCCGCTGCGCGTTTGCAGCATCCACAGTTTGCCGCGCTCGATGGTAAACTCCACGTCCTGCATGTCGCGGTAGTGGGTCTCCAGGCGGCGGGTGATCTCCACAAACTGGTGATAGGTGTCGGGCATGGCCTCGGCCATGCGCTGGATGGGCAGCGGCGTGAACTGGCCGGCCACCACGTCTTCGCCCTGGGCGTCGGTCAGGTACTCGCCGAACAGCTTCGGCTCGCCGGTGTTGGGGTTGCGGGTGAAGGCCACGCCGGTGCCCGAGTCCTCGCTGGCGTTGCCGAAGACCATGGCCTGCACGGTGACCGCCGTGCCCAGGTCGTCGCCGATGCGGTTGAGCCGGCGGTAGTCCACGGAGCGGCGGTTCATCCACGAATCGAACACCGCCGCGATGGCCATGCGCAACTGTTCCTCGGGGTCCTCCGGCACCTCCTGGCGCGCCTCGCCGAAGATGACTTCCCTATAGCGCTCCACGATCAGGCGCGAGGTGGCGACGCTCATCTCGGCGCCGTGTTGGCCAGTGGCGCGCGCGCGGATCGAGTCGCTGGCGCGGTCGAGCTTTTCCTTGGGCACCCCAAGAACGATCTCGCCGAACATCTGCACAAAGCGACGGTAGGCGTCCCAGGCAAAGGCCTCGTCGCCCGTCAGGCCGGTCAGGCCGGTGAGCGTCTGGGCGTTCAGGCCGAGGTTGAGCACCGTGTCCATCATGCCCGGCATGCTGATGGGCGCGCCCGAGCGCACCGACACCAGCAGCGGGTTAGCGGCGTTGCCAAAGCGCTTGCTGGCCTGTTCCTCAACGGTGGCCAGGGCCACCTTGCTCTGCGACCACATGCCCTCGGGGAACAGCTTGTCGTGCTGGTAATAGGCGTTGCAAGCAGCGGTGGTGATGATGAACCCCGGCGGCACCGGCAGGCCCGCTCGCGACATTTCGGCCACGCCCGCGCCCTTGCCACCCAGCAGCGCCAACAAACCTCGATCGCCTTCTTGGAAGAGATAGACCCATTTGTCCATTGTGGTTCCCTGGCCTCAGCGGGCTCCAACACGAACATCCATTCCGGTTTGAGTATACGGCGCCATGGGGCCGCGGGGAACACCCATTCGTGCGTCGTGGCGCCCACAACCGGGTGGGGCGGCGATCTACCCAGCTAAACGGTGCAGATACAGAGAAATAGGGCCCCGTGAGTAAGGCCCGCAGGGGGTCTTGCCTATCTCCCCAGTTGAGAATTCCGCGGGTTTGACAGACCCAGCCAGTCGGGGCACCCTTGCGACATTCTTGGCCAGCAAGCGCAAGCCAAGTTGAAACCAGCTAAGATCACTGCGGTCGGCGCGATGCACCAGCCGCTCCCAGTGGGGTTGCGACGAACAGGGTACGTAGCCCGTTTGGGAAATACCAATGGTTTCGCGTTGCCATCGCAAGGGCGCTTACTGGGCTGGCGGCAATCCGAGATTGTTCTCCAGATGCGCAATAAACCACGTTACTAAGGTCAGGGTGACACCCTTGCGCGCGCCGAACATCAATTTGCGCTCCAAGGCGTCGAGCGGAAACGCGTCCACGACCAGAACACCACCTTCGCCTCTGGCTCGCACTTCACAGGCGAGTTGGGTGCGTTCGCCGAGTGTTTTTCCCAGAATGACTTTGGGAAACCTCGCTTCAAAGCGGAGTTTCTCGGGGGCCGAGGCAATAATATTCCCGCCCAGCTTTTCCGTGGCTTTCAATCCCGCCTGATAGATGCTTTGCGCATCTTTTGGGTATTCTTTTTCCTGATGTTGTTCTAAGGGCATACGCGACCTCGCTTTCAAGGAGATTCAATGTCATTAGAAAAGGGCGACTCGTCTGGAGCATGAGTTCGCTGCTAAGGCTTCGCGCTCGGTGGGGAACAAGTTGTTTGATTGCCTGGACGGATCGCCCACACGATTTATGCGGTTTCGAGGAACTCGTAACGAACTTGCGAGAAAAGTTTCTCAATGAGCGGACGTGAGCCGACTTCCGTTCCGTTCAAACTGGCGGTAGCAGCTCCGCTGGCAACGCCCCATCCCAGGGATTCTTTCAACGCGATTCCCTGAGTCAGCGCCCAGACCAACCCGCCGACCATTGAGTCACCTGCGCCGATGGGGTTTCTCTCTACTATCTTCGGACTATGGGTCAGCCATGCGCCTGAGGGAGTTTGCAGGAGGGCGCCCGCCTTGCCCATCGAAACGACAACGTTCTGAGCGCCCATCTTGTGGATCTCTGTGGCGGCGGCCGCAATTTCAGCCGTTGTGTCCATTGGCAAGCCCGTGAGGGCGTGGGCTTCCTCAGCGTTGGGTTTCACGAGATACGGTTTTTCAGCACAGCCGAGTCGCAGGGATTCGCCCGTGGCATCCAGAATTGCCTGAGACCCATGATGGTTCAGCACATTCACGATTAGAGCGTACAAGTCATCGGCCACGCCTGGCGGCAGACTACCCGCCAGCACCCACCAATCGCCGCGCCGCGCCAGTCCGTCAATCTTATCGAGCAGCTCCCTTTGTTTAACCGGTTCGACCGGTGGTCCCTTCTCGTTGGCCTTGACATAGTGGTCGTGCGACTGGGTCACGATACTGACATTTGTGCGCGTTTCGCCAGAAACCCAGACGAAGTCCGTGCCAATACCCAGGCTTTGCAAGCCATCCTGCAGTAACGCGCCAGCCCGTCCGCCCAGAAAACCGATGGCCGTACTTGAGGCTTCCATACTTTTGAGCAGGCGCGAGACGTTAAAACCCTTGCCGCCAAAATCCACGCGTGACTCGCTGGCGCGCAAAACGGAATCAAACTCCACTTTGGGCACAGTCAGTTCGCGGTCAACTGCCGGATTGAGCGTCACTGTGTAAATCATTCGGGCTTGTCCCACATTTCTTCGATCAGCACTTCCTCCGCCGCAGTGGTCCACATCAGGTCTTCGCCCAATTTGGCTGCGACGTCGGGCAGGCGGTCCTTGAGTTCCTTGAGGCCCGTCAACGGCAGATTGTGGATTTGCGGAAAGATGACGACCTTGCCTGGATATTTCCCCTCGATGACCGATTCAATCGCCTCAGCCGCCGTTTCCAACCCGCCGATAGCTGCTACCGAACGGCCCGGCGATAACGTCCCCGCGACACGGCGCTCCATCACGGCAGCCTGGTCATTAATCGTGAGGCCGGATGTGCCGGTATATTGTGCGTTGGATAGATAGACGTTGCTGAGATTGACTGCACCCAGGGTGCCATTGGGAACGCCCGCGAAGAGCACCAACATGCCGTCGGGTTTCATGACCGTGTCGCCCTCTTCCATCAGGCTCGCCACGGGTACACTGACGACGACATCGTCCGCGCCTTGATGCTGGGTGGCTTCCATGACGAAATCGCGGAAGGTTTGCTTCGAGGTGTTCGGATTGAAGAACAGAAGCGTGCGGCCATGTTTTTGAGCCAGCGGCGTGAACATGTCGCTCAGAGTTTTTAGTCGGTCATCGCTGATCTCGGTGGCGATCACCAACTTCGGGCCATCGGGCAATTCGAGCGCGCGCTGGACATGCATTTGTCCCATCGGGCCGCCTGCGCCAATGAAAACCGCCGAGCCGCCTGCGCGCAGCTCACACCGATTCCGGGCTTCACCGTAGGCGGCGGCGATGTCTGTGCCCTTTGTTCCGATAAAGACGATGTAATCGTAATGCAGGCGACCGAAATCAACCTGAGCGAGTCCATCGAGCGGTTGGGTGCCGACGAGATTGCAGGTGCCACGGCGGGCGATGCAACGTGCCATCTGGCTGACGGCGCTGGCCGATACCGGGTTCAGCACCACGATGTCGTCAAAGCCAGCACCGTTGGTCAGTTCTTTGCTTAGTGATTCATAATCGGCAGAAGTCAAGCCGTTGCGCTCGATGATCTTGACCCGAATAGTCGACACCCGGTCTTTAACGGAAGAAGGCACATCAGTCAGAACGATCGTGGCGGGTCCATCCAATCCAGCGGAAAATGTAAATGTAGTCGAATCTCCGCGTTGGCCGACAATCCACATCACCCCGTCTTTTTTGGGAGACAGACGGCGACGTTGGGTATAGGCGGCCATGACGCAACCCCACGGTTCAAGCAGGGAAGACTCAGCGTAGCCCATGTCGTCTTCGATTGGCAGGAGGCACGCGCCTGCGTCGGTCTGGAGGACCTCGTTGCCGATGAGGTGATATTGAATCATGCCGCCGGGGATAGTGTAGCCATAAGCCGTGCTCTTGCCCTGCTGATAGATGTCGGGCTGGACCGCGAGGCGCTGGCCCGGCCTGTAGTTCTTGCGCAGGTTCTGGCCAACTCTGACGATGGTGAGGGCGATTTCGTGGCCGAGACGGGTGGGATCAGCGGCCAGGTTGCGGTTGTAAAGCTTGGGATGACTGCCGCCCTGTTTGAGAATTTTGACATCCGAGAAACACACGCTGATACTATCGATGCGGACGAGTAACTGGTTGTCGTTAGGTTCGGGAATGGAGAAGAGTTCAGGCTGACCGGCGCGCCCCAGGTTTTCGAGACCAGCCCCATAAAGATTCCATGCCCAACTTTTTTCCGGCAGGGTATAGTTCAATTTGCGATAGTCCTGGAATTTTTCGCCCATAAGATTTTCCTTTTACGCTAGTATCGATTCAAAGGAGGGGGGACCCGCTCAGTGCAAAACGTTGGTTGTGTTTGCTCAGGACGTTTTACAACTACAACCATGGCATTCGATGGCCTTAGAGGGCGGCCCTGACGGCGGTGATTAACCGAGATGTTTTTTGACGAGCTCGCGCACTTCTTGCGCGGTGGCACAATTCAGCGCTGCGCGAGCCAGTGATTGCAGGTCGGAGATTTTGAGCAGGCGGACCTGGGCTTTGACTGTTGGCACGGAAGGAATGCTGACGCTTAGTTCGTCCATGCCGAGGCCGAGCAGGATGGGGATGGCGGCCGCGTCGGAGCCCAGCTCGCCGCAGATGTCGGCGCGCTTGCCGTGTTTGTGAGCCGCATCGATGGTTTGGGCAATCAGACGCAGGACAGCCGGATGAAGTCCGTCATGTTTGGAAGCCAGGGCGGAGTTGCCACGGTCTATTGCCAGCGTGTATTGAGTCAGGTCATTAGTGCCGATAGAGAAGAAATCAATCTCGGGAGCGAGCACATCAGCCAATAATGCGGCGGAAGGGACTTCAACCATAATGCCGATTGGCACGGCCGGTGCATCCAATTCACTCCGCAGCTCTTCAATCAAGGCGCGCGTCAGTCGCAGTTCGGCAATGTCACTGACCATCGGGAACATGATGCGCAAATTCCCGAACGGCGCGGCCCGCAGAATGGCGCGCAACTGTTCGCTGAATAGCTCGGGTCGATTCAAGCAAAGGCGAATGCCGCGCTCGCCGAGGAACGGATTCAATTCTGGTTTGAGATGGATGTAGGGCAAAGGTTTGTCGCCGCCTATATCCAACGTGCGGATAATGACGGGCAGGGTTTTCATCGTCTCGGCAATGGCGCGATATACGCCGAACTGTTCATCTTCGCTGGGTGCGGTTGTGCGTTCCAGGAAAAGGAACTCCGTGCGCAGGAGGCCGATTCCATCGGCGCCCATATTCAAGGCTTCGGCTGCATCCGCAATGGAACCGGCATTGGCGGTGACAGCCACACGTTGACCGTCCAGTGTAGTCGCGGGCAACACAGCCTGTTCCTGCGCAAAACGACGATATTCCAGCCAGCGGCGTTGCGCCAGCCTCGCGCGCTCCAAAACGTCCACTGCGGGATTAACGGTCAGTGTGCCGTCGTTGCCGTTCAAGATGACGGGCGTCTTCTCCTTCAGCGCCAGCATGGACTCGTCCACGCCGACGATGGCCGGCAGACCAAGCGCCCGCGCCAGGATGGCAATGTGCGAAGTCGGTCCGCCTTCCACCAGGCCGAAACCGAGCACGCGCTCCGGATCAAACGCGGCCGTATCCGATGGAGACAACTCACGCGCAACGACAACGACTGGAGTGGTCGGCATGGAAACGCCTGTTTCGCTGCGTCCCAACATCAGGCGTAGAACGCGCTTCCCCACATCCCGCAGATCATCGGCGCGCGCCGCAAGCAGAGGGTCGCTGAGCGAGGCGATGGCCGCGGCCCGTTCATCAATTGTGGATTTCCACGCTTTAGCCGGGCTTTGTCCAATTTCCACGCGCGCTTGCACGTCCGCGGCCAGATCGGGGTCATCCAAAAGTTCCATGTGCGCTTCGAAAATGGCCGCCTCAGCGCCCAGTCTTTTGTCGGTCATCTGCTGATGGATTTCAGCCAGTTGCACCTTCGCGCGCGACAGCGCCTCAACCAGACCAATCTGGCCATCGGCGGACTTCGTTTCTGGATCCTCAAGATTAAATTCGACTTGTCTAAAATGGAAAACGGGTCCCACCGCAATACCCGGCGCGGCCCCGACTCCTTTAATCACATCCGTTTCGAGCGGCTCATTTACCGATGAGACTTTCACGGGCGCTTCAGTCTTGGCTGGAACTGGTCCAAGTTCGGCAGGCAGGTCATTGTCGCCGAGCCCGGCGAGCAGGGCTGCTTCAATTTCGGCGATGGCTTTTTCTTCATCCACGCCATTGGCCCGAACTGTAATGCCACTGCCGCTGACCGCGCCCAGTGTCAGCACTGAAACCATCGACTTGGCGTTCGCCCACTTCGCTCCGTGCTGGAGGTTGATGTCTGACTTGAATTGCTTGGCCAGATTGACCAGCACTTTGGCGGGACGGGCGTGCAAGCCAGTCCGATTTTGGATCACAATCTCGATTTGTTTCATGGCAGACTCTGTCAATTCCGCTGGGACAGCCCGATGTCCGTGCGAAGAAGGCCAAATTTAGGAGAGCTGTTTTTCACCCAAATGTTTCAGGATAACATCCGGGTCACCCGTGCTTAGTAATTCCGCGAGAGTGTCTTCGTGGTCAATCACATCCGCCAGATTGGATAGAACGCCAACATGTTCATCCGACGCGGCAGCAATGCCGATCACCAGGTATACTTTTTCGCCTTCGTCCCATTCCACACCCTCTGCTAATTGCAGCACAGAGATACCGGTCCGTAGAATGTGAGCACGGTTTTCGTAAATTCCATGCGGGATGGCAACCCCATTCCCCAAACTGGTGGACATGGACTGTTCGCGGGTCAACATTCCATCTATATACTCAGGTGAAACACAACCGGATTTCACCAATAATTCTCCAGCCTTACGGATGGCGCCTGCCTTGTCCGCGGCACTGGCTTGAAGGGATATTCGGTCTTTGGAAAGAATAGCCATTATTCATCCTGTTGATTCTACTCCCCGCTTGAGGCAAGAATTCACACCTCCATTTTCACGCAATGGAGCTTGTAGTCAGTGTGCTTTCCACCCCCAACGACGAGGTACAGTTAGGTTGTAATAGGTATGCTATCAGCGACGAACACAAGGTAAGACTCAACTTCGAACCCGGTCATGTTTCAGTGGCAATAATATCCGTCTTTTCGACAAGCGCTTTGACGAGTTTGTCGAATATCGGGTCATTCAAGAAGTGATTGAACGCCAGGACGACGGCATTGGGCGCTTTCGTGCGCGCGGCTTTAGCCAGTCCTTTATGGACGATCACCACCTGGGCGTCAGTTGGGATTTCTCGGGCGGGTTTGTGTACGACGACCACATCTGAAATCTGAGCCGACTTCAGTTTCTTCTTCAAAGAGTTTACGCTCATCAGGCTGGAACCCATACCCGCTTCACAGGCGAAAATGATGGTCTTGACTTGCGCGGCGGAAATTGACTGCGCCATATTTCCTCACCTCACTGGCTGTCTAGTTGTGACAGGTGCGGTAGCAGATAATTCGCCCGCGAGAAGCGCTACCGCACCTGCCAGTCAGGTCAACCCGATTTACTTCGTCGCTAAACCAGGTACGGCGCCAACAGCCGGCGTCGATACGGCTTCGCCTTCTTCTTCCTTGACGGGGTTGACGCGCAGGATGAAGGCGCCAACCAGGAAGGAAACCACTGCGCCAATCAACACACCGCCCAAAACCTGGAAGTGCTGTCCCGGCGGGATGACGGCCAGGTAGGCGAAGATCGAGCCGGGCGAGGGGGTCGCCACCAAGCCGGCGCCCGTGACCACGAACCACAGGTCAGCCGCAATACCACCAGCGATGACGGACAAGATCATAATCGGGTGCGCCAACACATAGGGGAAGTAAATCTCATGGATGCCACCCAGGAAATGGATGATCATGGCACCAGGAGATGATTCCTTCAGAAGACCCTTCCCAAACACATAGAAGGCGATCAGCAGGCCCAAACCAGGACCCGGATCGGTCTCCAGTAGAAAGTGGATGGCGCGCCCAGAATCCTTGGCGGCGGCCACACCCAGAGGGGCCAGCACGCCATGGTTGATGGCATTGTTCAGGAACAATATCTTGGCGGGCTCGATAAGGATGGCCGCCAGTGGCAGAACCCGAGCATTCACCATCCAGCTTACCACAGAGCCAGCGGCATTGCTGAAGGCATCCACCACCGGGCCGATCGCAACAAAGCCAATCAGACTGAGAATGACCGCCAGGATGCCAGCCGAGAAGTTGTTGATGAGCATCTCAAAGCCAACCGGGATTCTGCTCTCAACCGCTTCGTCGAACTTCTTCATGAGCCAACCAGCCAGCGGGCCCATGATCATGGCGCCCAGGAACATGGGAACACTTGCTCCGACAATAACCCCCATGGTCGCGGCTGCCCCGACCACGCCACCACGCACACCGTGAACCATCCTGCCACCCGTGTAACCAATAAGCAGCGGGAGCGCATAGGTGATCATCGGCCCAACGATCTTGGCAAACTCTGCGTTCGGGATCCAACCGGTCGGAATAAAGAGTGCAGTGATCAGACCCCAGGTCAGGATAGCGGCGATGTTGGGGATGACCATCCCGGCCAGAAACCCTCCGAATTGTTGCAGTTTCTCTCTCATTCTGATTCTCCTCTCAAAAGAATAGTTCGCCTGAGGCTTCAGGCTAATACGGTAAACCGGCTAACCTTGGGCAATTCGCCCGCATTACAGGTAACGGTCGGAACGTTACCGGGTAACCTGGGAAGAGAGCAATTAAGTCAAAAACTGAGTAATGCTTTCGACGTCCTCCGGCGTAAGCAACGGGTGCACCTGAATCACCTTCTGGTTGTTCGAATATTGCCGGGGCAAGGGAACTGTTGTGAGAATCAAATCGGCCGAAGAGACAATGGTTGGGGTTAGGTCGCGGAGAGAAATGACTTCAAGGTTGCTAAGGTTGGGGAAACGGACATGCAAACGTGCGACCAATAACTGAGCCGTTGCCATGCCGCTTGGACAAATGACGATGACATGATCGAAACGATAAGGCCGGTTGCGGATGAAAGCCGCCCGCAACAAAACAACGAGATTATTGATTTCACTTTGCGGAAGCTGCACGCCGTTGAATTCATATACAATTTGGGACACTTCCTGCGCGACACCGTGTTCCCTCTCGTATTTGTCGGGCAGGCCAGTGCTATTTAATGCCACGGGGAACCAAAGGTTGAAGCGCTGGCGAAAACAGGCTGGGACGATATGGTTCAGCAAGCCATTTTGCAACATGCGGTCATGTTTGATTTTTGAAATACCAAATGCCTGACTGATAAATGCCATCAAACGCTCGCTCAAAGCGGAGAAATCACTGTCACGTTCCAATTCCCCGGGGAAGACCTCGTTGCGTGGGACAGCCATCATTTCCATGGCAACTCCGGCAATATCACCGGGCTTCCAGATCGTATTCGACTCACGTCCCATCCGACTGGCTGCATGGGCAGCGACGGGCCACATCTTTGCCGATTGCAGCGAGTCCAACAGTCTATTGTCCACTTCAAGATGTTTGCCGTTTTGAACCAGGTTTGACATGATTGCAAAAACTAGCGCAAGATGCAGGACTGCATCATCAGTGAAACGTCCGCCCAACTCCTCCTCAGCGTGGGCAACCACTCCGATTGTCCGTCGCATATGCAGGCTGGAGAAGAAATCGTTTATGTGTTTCACCAGGGGCAAGAGCTGGGCGTCGCCCTGTAAATTGAATCTCAAACCTTCTGCGTGCGTAATCTCTGTGATTGGATCACTGCTGAACGGCGTCTCTCCCCACAACAATTCGGCCAGTGCCTGTTGGCAATCATGTTCGGTCCCGCTAACCTGAATGCCGAAGTGAGGCTTTCGGATGAGTTTGACTTTTTGTGTCTGCAACCACTTGCCAATCTCACCCAAATCCTTAAGGATCGTCATCCGTGAGACCTGGGAAATCTGCTCCAACTGGGCGAGAATTGATGGCTCCGTCCTGGTTAATAAAAACAACGCCAGCAACTGCTGACGTTGACTCACTGAAAGAACAATTTGAACCTCGGTTTGAACGCTTATCTTTCGAAACAGCCTGTGGGTTTGATCGGGCGTCAGGTTCACTGCAAACCCAACACCAGGCAAAACACACAAGTCCTGGTCGTGTTGTTTCAGCCAAACTCTTACACCCTTCATGCTGTAGTTGACCTGTCTGGGCGTAATGTGAAGCCGTTTCGCCAATTCAACCGAACCGATTGGCCGTTTGACATCAAGAATGATCTTGAGAATCTCTCGCTGGCGAGTGGTAAAAGCCATCATTGAAGATCCATTATGTCATGCGATCCATAACCAAAGGCTTTGGATATATTCTAGGGTAAAATATGACAATTGCGCGTCGATTTAGTGTATCTTTTGCTCACCAGTAGTGACAAAAGTATACTATTTATCCGTTCGCGTCATTGAACCCTCCTGTTTGACCAGACGGTCCTTCGCCAAACTTTAATGATCGTGAATAGGGTTGTGGGCCACGCGGCAGCCTACCCGCAGCGTGCATGCCTGACGCGTGCTGTGAAAGCTCGAAAGTTGGGCAGGGATTCCGCACGCGAGACGGTTTTGGCGTTGACTTCTTTCTCCGTTCAGCCGACTGTCATCGGTAGCGAGTAAAATATCAGTTCAACGATGATCCACTGGTGATCGGTGAGGCCAGCCGCTGGGGAGATGACAACAACTCCTCAGTTATCCGCCGGTGGCTCGGTAAGGCCAACCCCTTGGGCCAGTGTACGATGGCGATAGCGTGGTGGCAAGCCCCGATGGTCGCGTGGGCGCGGCCCCCTAAAGGTTCGTCGAGTGAGGTGTGTGGCTGCTGGTGTCCGCCCCGTAAGTGAGTACTTATTGGATCAAAGCCGGAGCCATCCCGGCCTCAGGACAAGCTATGGCCGTACGGATTGAAGAGGTGTTGAACCGTTAAATTCGGCTGAAGCGAGTTGATTCGTGGCCACCGCCATGAATATGACCATCGCCGCGAACAACAGGAGCATGGCGAGAACGAACACGATTAGACGAGCTTGGAGGCTGGAAGGGAAGCGCGGCGGAGTCACAGGACACTCTTTGGTTTATGTCCTTGCTTCGAAATTATCATCATCCGGCACCTGCCAACTCGGTCTTTGGTGCATACGTGAGGTGTGAGATAATCTCTGGAGTGCTTTAATCGAGTGAAACGACTTGCAGCTCTGCATTTCCAGCAAATGTTGCCCTCAGGCGGTAACATAATACTTGCGTTTTGTTATTATCCCTGCCCTTGCGGTTGGTGGGGGGATCCAACGCACGAGTGCACCTGCTCCCCTATGACGGTGACGCGCTACCAGAAGCGCATCTCTGGGCCACTGCTCGACCGGATTG
>Ga0209109_10000282_pt1 | contig 25388 bp, 23 predicted proteins | sample Rifsed10ft2_FD_184004 | JGI IMG/M metagenome (GOLD analysis project Ga0209109, IMG submission 184004) | Soil microbial communities from Rifle, Colorado, USA - sediment 10ft 2 (version 2) | ecosystem: Environmental > Terrestrial > Deep subsurface > Rock core/Sediment | place: Rifle, Colorado... | reverse complement strand
TGTGACCATTCAAGCCCAGATCCTGGACTTGATGCGGGCGATGAGCAAGCGCAGCGAGACGGCCGTGATCCTGATCACCCACGATCTGGGGGTGATCGCTGAGATGGCGGACCGGGTGGCGGTGATGTACGCCGGCCATATCGTCGAACAGGCCGACGTGGACAGCCTGTTTGATCGCCCACTGCACCCCTACACGCAAGGGCTCATTGGTTCCCTGCCAACTCCTGGACAAGCCAAGGATCGGCTGGAAGCAATTCCCGGCAGCGTCCCGGACCTGTTGGACATGCCGCCCGGATGCCGCTTTGCGGACCGCTGCAAAGCCCGAGTCGACTTTGGTCTCGAAATCTGCACGGTGCGCGAGCCTGACCTGCTGGAAGTCGAGCCTGGTCACGCCGTTCGCTGTTACTTGTATCAGAGCGTCGGCGAACACCACGCCCCACTGGCGGCCCAGCCGAGCCGAACATGAGCCCGAATCCCAGCTCACCCAACGGGCGCGAGGACTTGGTGACTGTCGAGAACCTGGTTAAGTACTTTCCGGTCCGGGCGGGGGTGTTTCAGCGAATTCAGGGTTGGGTGCAGGCCGTCGACGATGTCAGCTTTACGATCAAAGAAGGAGAAACTCTCGGCCTGGTGGGCGAATCAGGGTGCGGCAAGACCACCGTCGGTCAGGCGATCCTCCGCCTGATTGAGCCGACCTCCGGCTCGGTCCGCTTCGCCGGGACAGATATCACCACCCTCTCCCCCTCCGAGCTCAAGGCTCTGCGCCGCTCCATGCAGATCGTGTTCCAAGACCCGTACTCCTCGCTCGATCCCCGAAAGACGATCGGCGAATCGGTGGCAGAAGGATTGAAGATCCACCGAGTTGGGTCCGCCCGTGAACAACACGAACGAGTCCTCGAACTACTGCAGCGGGTCGGTCTCGAAGACTATCACGGCAAGCGCTATCCGCATGAGTTTTCAGGCGGGCAGCGCCAGCGGGTCGGCATCGCCCGTGCGCTGGCGCTCAACCCCCGATTCATCGTTGCAGATGAGCCGGTGTCAGCCTTGGATGTCTCGATCCAGGCCCAGGTGCTGAATCTGCTGCGCGACCTGCAGCAGGATCTGGGGCTGACCTACCTCTTCATCGCTCACAACATGAGCGTGGTCGAGCACATCTCCGACCGGGTGGCAGTCATGTACCTAGGTAAGATCGTGGAAATCGCGCCGACCCGGGAGCTTTTCTCGAATCCGCTTCACCCCTACACCCAGGCGCTGCTCTCCGCCGTTCCGGTGGCGGATCCGCGTCACAAGCGAGACCGGATTATCCTGACCGGCGACGTGCCCAGCCCGCTCAACCCACCTTCCGGCTGCCGGTTCCATCCCCGCTGCCCGCAGGTCATGAATGACATCTGCCCGCTGCGCGAACCGACCTTGATCGAAAAGAGCCCCGGCCATTGGGTCTCTTGTTGGTTGCATGAAGCGCACTGAGCCGAGTCTTCAAAGCGACGAGCTTATCCCAGACCAGACTGCGACCGACACAATCCCACCGGCCGCCGAGGCGAGCAAGTTGACCTGATCGTTTCCAAGCCAGCGCCAACCACCCACCGGCACGGTCATCGCACCGCAGGTATGGAGGGGATGGCGCTCAGTTTCCTGGTTGCAGTTCGGACAGCGATAGCTGGCTTGCAAGGTGGCACCCAGCAGGCTGTCACTGAAGGCCCCCACCAGACCACCGACCGCGGCGCTCGCCGCCAGGCCGAGGGATACCCTTCCCGGTAGCCCGAGCTCAAACTCGGCCACCCCAGCTCCCAACAGGCCGATCAAAATGGAGCCGCCCAATGCGGCCAGGCTTCCCTGCAGGCTGACTGCGCCGGAGGTCCCGCGGGCGACCGGGCGCCAGTTGGTAATCAAACGAGGCCGACGCGCGGCCAGCACCCCAAGCTCCGTTGCCCAGGTATCGGCATTGGCCGCCGCCAGCGCCCCACTGATCCCAACCAGCCAGCTCAATTGCCCGGCCAGCCCATATCCAATCGCCAGGATCGCCGGGAAGAGCCCGTTCGCCAGTACCTGACCCCGGTCGCGCCGGTCGCCTTTCATGGTCCGACCTGCCAGTTGTTCTTTGGCCCTTGAACCAACCCGCGACAGCAGGCTAGAGGAGACGAAGAATGCCAGCAGCAGGATCGACGGGCCGAGTCCCCCGAAACCATAGGTCAGCCCACCGACGAGTCCGGCAGCCGCGGCTCCGGTCGGCGTCAGCGCCCCCGCCGCGTGAGCCAGCCCGCCCGCCACACCACCTAGCAGCAGACCGATCCCAAGCTGAACCAGACTCATCGAACCGCGGTCGAGGTCAGGTAGAGCGCCGCGCCGCCGAGCAAAGCCCCGGCAACGACCGATGCGCCCCATAACGCGTAGGAGAGCGGCCGCTCCGACAGGCTCCGATAGAACCAGCTGCCGAGCACAAGGTCGACCAACCAGGCCAGCCCGGCAATCAAGGGGAGCAGGAGCAGGCGTCCGGGCGGTGCCAAAGGCCCCGGCTCACCACCGGGGCCGAAGCCGAAGGGTATTTGCTCGGGCAAGCCTGGGGCTTTGAGCACTAGAACGGTCAGCCCCAGCAGCGGCAGTCCCAACCCGGCCAGGATCAGTCCGCGGGCGGCCCGATCTTTCCAGATCCGGGTGAGCAAAAAATCCGGCCGGTCAGATCGTTCGGCGATCTTCTCGAGCGCACCCATCCGGGTTGCAGATAAGAATGCGCCTTGGAACGCGGTGGAATCCGGCGGCGAAAGAACCAGGAATCTGCCGTCGCAGGTGCTTACGATCAGCTGCTCGCCCGAGCCGGCGAAGAAAACCAGCTCTTGATTCTGGTCGGTCCGGCCTCGCCCGACCAGACAACCCGGCCACCAAACCCCGAGGGCCGGACGCTGGGCTCCGCCGAGCTTGCTGGCGGGTTCGATGAAAACCACCGAGGCGATCGGAATTTGCTCGTAAACCAGACCCCACCGTACGTATAGCCCATCCCGATCGACCCGGTAGCTTGCGGTCGCCAGCCCGAGGAGACGATACCCGACCAGCAAGGTGAGCGGTAACGCAAGCAGCAGCGCCACAATCCAGATCAAGCTGCCGGGGGAGATCAGTCCCTGACCCAACCTGGCGAGACTGAGGCCGATGGCAATCAGCAGCGCGGACAGCCCACCAGTGCCGAGCAGCATCCCAAGCAGGCGATTCGGTCGAAAGTTCATTTCACTATGAAAGACCCCCGGTGAATCCGGGGGTCAACAGCATCAGCGCGGAATCTGAGCGAGGCGAAATCCTCGCCAGATCACTTCACTGCAATCGCTTCTTTCAGGTAGACCGGTTCCACCCAACTCGAATAGCGCGGCAGCCTGCCGCGTACGAGATCATCGTAGATCTTTCGCAGCCGGGAGGTGACCGGGCCCATCACTCCATCGCCGATTGGCCGAAAGTCCACCCGGGTCACGGCAGTGACTTGGGCCGCGGTCCCGGTCAGGAAGAGCTCGTCACAAAGGAACACTTCGGTCCGGTCGATCGGGCGCTCGATCACTTCCAGCCCGATTTCTTCCCGGACCAGCTCGATCACGGTGCGGCGGGTGATCCCCTCCAAGATATTCTCGGTGATCGACGGAGTGGCCAGCACTCCGTTCCGGAGCATGAAGACGTTTTCAGCGCTGCCCTCGGCCAGATGCCCATCCTGATTTAATACCAGGGCTTCGTCGAATCCACCCCGCAGCGCGTCGGTCTTGACGAACGCGGTATTGACATAGGCGCCGCTGATCTTGCCGCGGGCCGGCATGGCGTTGTCGTCGACCCGGCGCCAGGAAGAGATCGTGACATGGGCGCTATCGTCGTGTTCCACATACTTGTGGAAGGGCAGGGCGCAGATTGCCAGCTCGTCGGTCAGGCCGTGAAGCTTGACGCCAATAATTTCGTCCGCCTTGTAGAGCAGCGGACGAATGTAGCAATCTTCCCGATAGCCCTCCATTCGGAGCAGCTCGAGGGTAATGTCTCGAAGTTCAGCGTTGGTGTGAGAATCCTCAGAACAGAGCAGCTTCCCGGAGTTCAGCAGCCGCTCATAATGATCCAGCGGACGGAAGACAAAGAGCTGTTCTTCCTCCGGGTTCCAATACGCCCGGATGCCGGCGAAGGCCGCCGTCCCATAGTTCAGCGAGTGGGTGAGCAAACCCAGTTTCGCTTCGCCGTACGGAACGAATCTTCCTTGGAAATACGCGTACTTGGGAAGGATCACGTGGCAACACCTCCTACCGGGGAAGGGTCTGGCAACCCATTATAGCTTGTGGCATTAAGCCCTGACAAGGAAAGAACTCCTAAGCCCATGGGAAAACGGTCATCTGCGGGCTAGCGCAGCCGGTCGACCAGCCGCCGGACACCTGGCACTCCTTCGGCTACCTCGACGGCCCTTCGCCGCAGGGCCTCAGTGGGAGTTTTGCCTACCAGAGAAACTTGCCCCAGATGGCTGTAAACGGATACGCTGCCCGGAGGTAGCGCTTTGAGGCTTGGATCCGCGTCGATGGCCTTGGCGATCGCCAGCTCTAGCTCATGGTCAGGCAGCATCCGATCTATTACCCCGACCACTTCCGGCAGCCGGCGAACGGTGGCGAGGATACCATCCTTGATCGACCCGGTTCGAACCGGGCCGGCAATGACCACCTGGCCGTCTGGCCGGGCCTCGATCTGCAGTACGCCAAGCGCATCGCGGACCGGATCGTACTGCCAGAGCGCCTCCTCGACCTCAAGCTGCAGATCCTGCAGCGCGGCCTTGGTCATCCCCACCTCCGCCGCCCGAAATTATAGCCTTCGACCCAATTAAAACGGGCGGGTCAGATTTCCTGACCCGCCCGTGACTTTCAACAGGTCCCGAGATTTAAGCTTCCCGGAACTCGCCCTCCACGACGTCGTCGTCGCCTTCGCCCTCGGTCGAGCTTTGCGGTCCTCCCTCCGGCTGGGGCTGAGGGGTCTGGCCCTGCTGCGCATACAGCTGCTGGCTCAGAGCGTAGCTCGCCTGCTGGACTTCTTCGGACAGCTTCTTGATCTGGCTGAGGTCGTCCCCCTGGACCGCTTCCCGCAACTCCTTGACCTTTCCCTCGATCCGCTCGCGGTCGGCCTGAGGGACTTTATCGCCGAGTTCGCGCAGCGCCTTCTCGGCCTGGTAGGCCAAGTTGTCGCCGTTGTTGCGGGCATCGGCCAGTTCCTTGTGGCTTCGATCCTCAGCCGCGTGCTGTTTACCCTGCTCAACCATTCGTTCTACGTCCTGCTTACTCAGGTTGGTGGAGGCAGTGATGGTGACCGACTGCTGCTTTCCGGTGGCTTTGTCTTTGGCGTTCACGTTAATGATCCCGTTGGCGTCGATATCGAAGGTCACCTCGACCTGGGGGATTCCCCGCGGCGCGGGCGGCAGACCTTCTAGCCGGAAGCGCCCCAGGGTCATGTTGTCCCCCGCCATCGAGCGTTCGCCCTGCAGCACATGGATGTCGACCGCGGTCTGGCTGTCTTCGGCAGTCGAAAACGTCTCGGCCTTCTTGATCGGGATGGTCGTGTTGCGCTCGATCAAGGTGGTCATGACGCCACCCAGGGTCTCGACCCCCAGCGAAAGCGGCGTGACGTCCAGCAGCAAGACGTCCTTGACATCGCCGGCCAGCACACCGGCCTGGATGGCGGCACCCACGGCTACCACCTCATCCGGGTTGACACCCTTGTGTGGTTCTTTGCCGGTGCGGGCCCGCACCAGGTCTTGCACCATCGGCATGCGGGTAGCGCCACCCACCAACACGACTTCGTCAACTTCGCTGGCGTTCAGCCCGGCATCCTTGAGGACCGCGTCGAACGGCCCATGAATGCGGGCAACCAATTCCTCGGAAAGTTGCTCGAACTTGGCCCGGCTCAGCTTGAGCTGAAGGTGCTTGGGGCCGGAGGCGTCTGCCGAGACATAGGGCAGGTTGATCTCGGTCTCGCTGACGGTGGACAGCTCGATCTTGGCCTTTTCAGCCGCTTCCCGCAATCGCTGGAGGGCCTGCCGATCTTGGCGCAGATCGATGCCTTGGTCCTTCTTGAACTCATCGGCGATCCAGTTCAGGATCCGTTGATCCCAGTCGTCGCCTCCCAAATGCGTGTCGCCATTGGTAGCTTTGACTTCGACTACCCCCTCGCCGACTTCCAGCACGCTGACATCGAACGTGCCACCGCCCAGGTCGAAGACCAGGATGGTTTCGTTTTCCTTCTTGTCCAGCCCGTAGGCCAGCGCGGCCGCGGTCGGCTCGTTGATGATCCGCATTACTTCAAGCCCAGCGATCTTCCCGGCGTCTTTGGTCGCTTGCCGCTGGGAGTCGTTGAAATAGGCGGGAACCGTGATTACCGCCTTGCTGACGGGCTCCCCCAGATGGGCCTCTGCATCGGCCTTGAGCTTGGCCAGGACCATTGCCGAGATCTCTTGCGGCGTGTACTCTCGATTGTTGGCCGGGATCTTCACCCGGACATCATCGCTCGCGCCCTTCACGGTCTCAAAGGAGACCATCTTGCGCTCCGTCTCGACCTCGTCGTAGTGCCGACCCATGAAGCGCTTGATCGAATAGACGGTGTTTTCGGAGTTGACCACTGCCTGGCGCTTGGCGGTTTGGCCGACCAGCCGTTCGCCGGTTTTGCTGAACGCCACCACCGAGGGGGCCAGACGACCCCCTTCGGCCGTCGTGATCACCACCGGGTCGCCGCCTTCCATAACTGCCACGACACTGTTGGTCGTGCCCAAGTCAATCCCAATAATCTTCGCCATGCGAATTCACCTCTCGCTTGATTAAGCGTCCCAATCATACCCGAGGCGCGCATGAGGATCGTTAACGGCGCATTGGAGGCAGGTCAGACCCCGTTTGCCCTTGACGGGTGTGATATAAGCGGTCGTTGGTTAGACCAAATGGAGCTTCGATGAGTGAATTGGAACTATTCCGTAAAGAGAAAGACGAGTTCTTCCGCGAGGGCCATCAAAGCCCGCTTCTTCCGGAGCAGCAGGCCGCCTTCCGCGGGCTCAGCTACTTCCCGGAGGACCCGGACTTGAGGCTGACGGTCGAGGTCAGCCGCTTTCCTGAGGAGCAGGAAGTCAAGATCCAGACGAACACCGGCGACGTTCAGACCTATCGGCGGTATGGGCGGTTCAAGTTTGAGGTCGAGGGGCGAACGGCCGAGCTCACGATCTTCGAGAACGAGAACGGCTACTTCCTGCCGTTCGCCGACTCGCTCGCCGGCCAGGAGACTTATGGCGCCGGGCGTTATCTCGAGCCGGAGCGACAGGCCGACGGCCGCTTCGAGGTCGACTTCAACCTCGCCTATAACCCCTATTGTGCCTACAACGAACGCTGGTCGTGCCCGATCACGCCGCCCGAAAACCGGATCAAGGTCCCGATCCGGGCCGGGGAGCGGATCATCAACGACCCTAAGCCTGCGGGCTAGCGCCCCTTCGCGGGGTCAGAAACCGGTTGCGGAAGCGCAGCACTCCTACGAGCAGAACGAACTGCACCATGGCCGTAACGATCGTCGAGAACTGTTCGAAGTAGAACACCAGTAGGTTGACCACCGTCAAGGACAGCAGCAGCCCGGCATAAGCCGACCCTACCCCGAGCCGGTCTCGCTTGAGGATCAGCAGTCCAGCTCCTACGACCAGCGACGAGGCAACTGCCGCCTCCAGCGCCACTTCAACCAGAAACAGCCCGAGCTGCCGATCGGACCCGATCCTGCCGCCAGCGACGAGGTCCGCGAGCTTCTCCGAGACCCGTGCCAGTGAACCTCCGCCCAGCATCAGGCCGAGCGTTCGCGCCAGGGTGAACCCGCCCACCGCCAGCAGCCCACCGGCTAGAAACGCCCGAAGGCGAACCGGCGTAATCCAGCGCGCCTCCAGCACCAGCGCGGCTCGGACCCACCTTTCGAGGCGGCCGAGCCGCCTCGGAGCGAGCCACAGATCTTCGGAGTTCAGAAAGCCCTTCAGCGCCTCAGCGAGTTTGCCAAACTGACCCTCGGCCGCGATCCGATCCAGGGCGCTCTCCAGCTCGGCGCGTTCGCGGCGATCCAGATCGTGATCCAACACCTCTTCCATCGCCTCCAGGGCACGGTAGAGTTGCTCGCGCGGGTCGTTGGAAACCGCGCGGCGGACCCGATAGTAAAGCAGAACGGTCAGCAGGAAAAAGGCGTAGACGATCGGCGCGGCGGCCGGAAAGAAATAGTCGTTGCTCTGAGTAATGAACTTACCGACCTCATCGATGAACAGTCCGACCCCGATACCTGCCAGGAGCGCACCCAAGTCGTAGACCCAGCGGTTGGCATAGATCAGCGGCAGCAGGGCGGCCACAAAGAGCAGCAGGCCGCCCCACAGCACGTGGGCAATGTGGAGTTGGCTGCCGCCAAGCTGCGGATATCCGGTCAATTCGAGAAACAAGCGGGTGAGCGCCACCGAGGCCGCGAAGCTGAGCAGGGTGAGCAGCAGGTAGCGCTCGACCCTGCCCCGCCTCACCGGCCTCCGGATTCGGCCGATCACCTGGCCCACCTTATTCCTCCCTGAGCTCGGCGCCGACCGCATCCGTTCGGAAGGTGTAGACCTCCTCCCCGAGGCTCAACCTGACCCTCCAGCCTGGAGTGACTGCGTCGGTGCAGACCTCGTACAGGCTGGGCAATCCAAGACATCCATCCGGCCACTCGACCTCTTCGAAATTCACGACCTCGATCGATTGCGGGGCTACGCCCAGCTCATCCGACAGCCTCCCGATCGCTGCCGCGATTGCCGGCGGATAGGGCGCGTCTGGGTCGACGGGCAGGCCGGCGGGCGCCTCAAGGGTCTCCGGCCCGGTAAGCAGCTCATCCACCGACCTCCCGCAGCCGGCCCAGATCAGCGCGATGGGGAGCATCGCCAGAAGAAGGGCGGTTGGGGAGGCAGGCCGCTTCCCCTCTTTCAGCGGGAACCGAGCAGTCATTCGCCGATCTGAAGTGTAATGCACCGAGCAAACGAGCCTCTTTACCCCCCTCGCCAACCGACCCTGATAGAATTGCGCGGCTTGGCCGGACCCGCGCTCGCTCCCCTGCACTTGGAAAAGATCGGTCCGCAGCTGGACGACCTGCGCGACGAGGTATTACGCGGGTTGGAAAAGCCAGCCAAGGAGCTTCCCAGCAAGCTCTTCTATGACCGGCGGGGCTCCGCGCTGTTCGAGCAGATCTGCGAGCTCGACGAGTACTACCTGACCCGCACCGAAACCGCCATCCTCCAGGGGAACGCGGCCGAGATCGCGGCGCGGATCGGGGAGCGGTGCGTGCTCATCGAGTATGGGAGCGGGAGCAGCAGCAAGATTCGCATACTGCTGGATCATCTGCACGAGCCGCTCTCCTATATCCCGATCGACCTCTCCGAGGATCAGCTGCTGCATTCGGCGGGAACGATTGCCGCCGCGTATCCGGGGCTGAAGGTGCTCCCACTCTGTGCCGACTACACCCGGCCGCTGGTGCCGCCCGCTCTCGCCGGGATCGTCGCCCGCCGGGTCGCCTTCTTCCCCGGCTCGACCATCGGCAACTTTCATTTGGGGGAGGCGGAAGGGTTTCTGCGGCAGGTCAGGGACTTGCTCGGCCGCGAGGGAGGCCTGCTGATCGGCGTCGACCTCAAGAAAGATCCGGAGCTGCTTCACGCGGCCTACAACGACTCAGCCGGGGTCACGGCGGAGTTCAACCTGAACATCCTCGTCCATATCAACCGTCGCTTCGGCGCGGATTTCCGCCTCGACCAGTTCACCCACCGCGCCCGGTATGACCAACAGCTTGGACGGATCGAGATGCACTTGATCAGCCTGACAGACCAGTGGGTTCAGCTCGACGATGCCAAGATCCTATTTCAGGCGGGCGAGCCCATCCTCACCGAAGTCTCTTACAAGTACGACCTTGACCAATTTGCCAGGCTGGCCGGGCAGGCCGGATTTCAAGTCACGCGGGTGTGGTCCGATCCGGCTCGGCTGTTCAGCGTGCAGTACCTGGAGCCGCACTGAGCCGAGCCATGGGCAGCGAGGAAGTGAAAAATAGCACAAAAGTGAGCTACGCCAGTGAGCTCGTAGAGCAACTGAAGGATGCCCGGATCCGCGAGCTCGAACTCTTCTCCGACCTGACCGAGGAGCAATTGGTCGGCCCGGCGATGCCGATCATCGAGCCCCCGCTCTGGGAGCTGGGACATGTCGGCTGGTTCCAGGAGCGTTGGATTTTGCGCCGGTTGGATGGCGCCGAGCCTCTGAGTCCGGAAGCCGACCAGCTCTACGATTCGTTCAATATCGCCAACGCCCGACGTTGGAATCTTCGCTTCCCCTCCCGAAGCGAGACCCTGGATTACCTCGCCGCCGTGCTCGATCGCTGCATTGCGCGTCTGGAGGGCCGCGAGCCGAGCGATGAGGAAGTCTACTTCTACCACCTGGCAACCTTCCATGAAGATATGCACGGGGAGACGCTCACCCACATTCGCCAGACTCTCGGCTATGTCGCACCGAGGCTCTCAAAGGCAGCAGGTCCGGAGACCCCGGCCTCTCCCGAGCCCGGTTTTGATCTGCATGACGTGGAAATTCCGGGTGGGTCGTACTGGCTGGGCGCCACGGCCGACCTCCCCTTCGTCTTTGACAACGAGAAGTGGACCCATCCTGTGCCTGTGCGCTCGTACCGCATCGCCGCCACCCCGGTCACCAACGCCGAATTCCAGCGCTTCGTCGATGAAGGTGGGTATCAGCGCCGGGAGTTGTGGAGCGATGAGGCCTGGCAATGGCGCCTGGAGGCGAAGGCGGAACATCCGGTTTACTGGCAGCGGGAGGTTGACCGTTGGCTGTGGCGGCGGTTCGACGCGCTGACTCCATTAGAACCATTCAAGCCGGTGATCCACGTCAACTGGTACGAGGCCAATGCCTACTGCGCCTGGGCCGGACGCCGGCTGCCCAGCGAAGCGGAATGGGAACTGGCAGCCAGTGCTGAACGGGCGGTGGGTGGACAGGGAGTTTCAGACCACAAGCGCCGCTATCCGTGGGGCGATGAACCGCCCAGTCCTCAGCGAGCGAACCTCGACTCGGCAGTCATGGGCTGCCTCGATGTGCGAGCCCTCCCAGCCGGGGACAGTACCTTCGGCTGCCGCCAGTTGATCGGCAATGTGTGGGAGTGGACCGCTGACCCATTCGAGGCCTACCCGGGATTCGAACTGGATCCGTACGACACCTACTCGGCGCCGTCCTTCGGCCAGCAAAAGGTGCTGCGCGGCGGCTGCTGGGCGACCCGCTCCCGCCTGATCCGCAATACGTTCCGCAACTTCTACACCCCCGACCGCAACAACATCTTCGCCGGCTTTCGGACCTGCGCCCTCTGAGCCGCGCCTGCCGATCAGGCCCGGCCGAGCGCTGCCCGGCGGCCCAGCAGGAATTTTGAGAGTTCTGCGACCAGCGCCGGAACCAACAACAGTGGAAATACAAAACGCCACTGCTCCATGCCAAGCGAGACGGTGTTGAAGATCGGCTGCAGCAATGGCACGTAGATCACCAGCAGCAGCATCGCCGCCGAAGCAACCACGGCGGCGAACATGACCCGATTGCTGAACAACCCGATCCGAAGCAGCGGGATCTGCAGTGAGCGGGAAGTGAACGCCCGCAGCAGTTCCGAGAACGAGATGGTGGCGAAGGCCATCGTGCGAGCCATCTCCGGGAAGAGGCGCAAGCCAATTAAGTACGCCGAGAGGGTGACACCCGCGATGGCAATGGTCTGGATTCCAATCCGGCCCATCATTTCGCGGTTGATGATCGGCTCCTTCGCCGGACGCGGCGGTCGCTCCATGATCTTGGGCTCGCCCGGCTCCAGCCCGAGCGCCAGCGCCGGCGCTCCATCGGTTACCAGATTGAGCCACAGCAGTTGAATCGCGGTGAGCGGAGAGGGGAGCCCGGCCAGGATCGCCACCAGAATGGTCAGGATCTCGGCCAGGTTGCAGGACAGCAGATAGTAGACGAACTTGCGGATGTTGGCATAGATCACCCGCCCCTGCTCGATCGCGGCGACGATGCTGGCATAGTTGTCGTCGGTGAGCACCATGTCGGCGGTCTCTTTGGCGACGTCGGTCCCGGTGATGCCCATCGCGATCCCAATGTCGGCTCGCTTCAGGGCCGGGGCGTCGTTGACCCCGTCGCCGGTCATCGCCACGACCTGGTTGTCGCGCTTCAAGGCATCCACGATCCGCACTTTGTGCTCCGGCGACACCCGGGCGAATACGGCCGTCCGCTTGATCTCTACCTGCATCTGGGCCTCGTCCATCTCGTCCAGTGCTCGTCCGGTCACCACCTCGTACCCTGGCTCTAGCAGCCCAATGGCCTGCGCGATGGCTCGGGCGGTATCCGGGTAGTCGCCGGTAATCATTACCGTACGGACACCTGCCGTGCGGGCCCTCCGCAATGCCGGGGAGACCTCCGGCCGGGCCGGATCGATCATGCCGATTAAGCCCACGAAGGTGAGGCTGTGCTCCACGGTCTCGGGGGTGGTCTCGTCCGGAACGTCCGGCTCTGCCCGGTAGGCGACCGCAATCACCCGCAGCGCCTGCCGAGCCATCGCGGCATTGGCGTCTAGGATTCTCTCCCGGGCGGCCTCATCGAGCGGCACCACCTGATCCTCGATTGTCTGGTAGTGAGTGCACAGATCGAGCACGATATCGGGTGCTCCTTTGGTCGCGGCCACCTCCCACTCTCGCAGGCTTCCGTCGTAGAAGGGACTTGCATCGTCGGCAGTGGGATTGAGAACCTTGTGAACGGTCGTCATCCGTTTGCGGCTTGAGTCGAACGGGATCTCGTTGATACGAGGGTAGGCCTGTTCCAGCTCGTCCCGGCGGGCCCCCGCCTTGCTGGCAGCGACTACCAGCGCAACCTCGGTGGGATCGCCTACCACATGGAACGAGCCATCCGCGGCCGGTTCGAACTCGGCGTCGTTGTTTAGGACCGCCACCCACAACGCGGTAAGGGAGCCCGGATAGTCTTTCAGATCGACCGCCGAGTCTTCCAGCCGGAAGGCTTCGGCGGCTGAGTGGCCCGCTCCCTCGATTTCGAACAACTTTCCGTCCACCCACAGGCGGGTGGCGGTCATGCGGCTTTGGGTGAGGGTGCCGGTCTTGTCGGCACAGATCACGGTGGTCGAGCCGAGGGTCTCGACCGAGGACAGCCGGCGGATCAGAGCGTTGCGCTGAATCATCTCCCGCATGCCAAGCGCCAGCGTGATCGTCACCACGGCCGGCAGTCCTTCCGGCACCGCCGCCACCGCCAGGCTCACCGCCACCAGGAACATTTCCAGTGGGTCGAACCCTCGCGCCCAGCCCACGACGAAAACTCCCCCGCACACCGCCAGCGCAGCCCAGCCCAGAACCTTTCCCAACTGGTCGAGTCGGCGCTGCAGCGGGGTAGCTTCGTGTTTCACCTCCTGCAGCAGCGTGGCGATCTTGCCGATTTGAGTGCGCATACCGGTGGCCGCCACCAGCCCGCGCCCCCTGCCATAAGAGACCAACGTCCCACTGAAGGCCATGTTGTGCCGGTCGCCCAGTGGGACATTCTCGTCCACATGTAGCTTGGCGTCCTTGTCCACCGAAACCGACTCGCCGGTCAAGGGCGCTTCCTCGATCCTCAGATTGACCGCCTCCAGCAGCCGCAGGTCCGCCGGCACATAGTTGCCGGCCTCCAGCAGCACCAGGTCGCCGGGGACGACCTCTCGGCCCGGGATCACCTGCCGGTGGCCGTCGCGAACGACCTGGGCCTCCGGTGCGCTCATCTTGCGCAAGGCGGCCATCGCCCGCTCGGCGCGTCGTTCCTGCACGACGCCCAAGGCGGCATTCAAGACGACGATGGCCAGGATCGCCGCGGCCTCGACGAAGTCCCCGAGCACCGCCGAGACCAGGGCGGCCACGATCAGAACGATGACTACGAAGTTGTTGAACTGTTGAAGGAGCTGAACCCAGAATCCCGGCCGGGGTGCTTCGGCCAGTTCGTTGGGGCCGTACTGTTCGAGCCGCTCGGCCGCGCTGGTCGGCTCCAGCCCGCGTTCGCTGGAGGCCTGAAGCAGTTCGGCGACCCGGGTCGCCTCCAGCGCGTGCCAGGGAGTGTCATCCACCATGGGGCGGGCCGCGGCCCGGAGCTCAGTCCGATCCATAGCTAAATGTGGGCGGCGCGCGCCACCCACGGCTGGATTATACCCGGCGGAGTTCCCTGTCCCGGAGTCTTGCGTTCTTGAAATCGGAAAATCCGAGCGTGGTCCGGCCGGGGTTCAGGAAGTGCGGCCGACGTCCGCAGTCAGGACGGGAGATCTACCCAGCCGCAGCTCGGTCGCGTAGTAATCTGGCAGATCCGATCGCTCGATCGCGGCCGCCTCGGCCTCCACGTCGTACTCGACCCGCCGCAGCTCGACCCGCGGCCTCCGGTTGAGGTCGACCAACGCGTAGCAGGCCCGCGGATCTCCGTCCTTCGGCCGCCCCACGCTGCCGACATTCACGAACAAGGTGCCGGCAACCCGCTTTTGGTAGGGTAGGTGGGTATGGCCGAAGAGCAGCACCTCGCTGCCGGCGAGCTTGGCAATCCGCTCAAAGGTCGCCCGCGGCCGGTCCTCATACAGGTATTCGTTCATCCGCCGCGGGCTGCCGTGCACCAAGAGCAGCCGTGGCCGCCGATCCTCCAGCCGGATCTGAAGGGGCAGCGACTGCAGGTAGAGTTTGTTCTCCCGCGTGGTCTGGGCCCGGCTCCAGGCCAGCGAAAGATCCCCGAGCCGTTTCAGTTCGGGATCCTTGTAAACGCACCCGCAATCGTCCAGATCGAAACCCACCCCTTCGTCATAGTTGCCCATCAGGGTCGGAATTTCCCGCTGGTGAATGAATTCCACCACCTCGTTTGGATGGGCGCCGTACCCAACCAGATCCCCCAGACAGTAGACCGCCTCAGGCTGCCACGCCTGGAGATCCTGCCAAACTGCCTCCAACGCCGCCAGGTTCCCGTGAATATCAGAGAGCACTGCGATCTTCATCTCGGCATCCGCCCCACCCGCCTATCCGAACCGGCCGGTGACATAGTCTTCAGTCCGCTTGTCCTTCGGCCGGGTGAAGATGCTCCCGGTGTGGTCGAACTCGATCATCTCCCCGGCCCGCTGCTCCCCCAACATCATCATCGCGGTGAAGTCCGACACCCGGGCCGCCTGCTGCATGTTGTGGGTAACGATCACGATCGTGTAGTCGGAAGCCAACTGGCGCATCAGCTCCTCGATCCGAAAGGTCGCTACCGGGTCCAGCGAGGAGCAGGGTTCATCCATCAGGATCACTTCCGGTCGCACCGCGATGGCCCGGGCGATGCACAGCCGCTGCTGTTGGCCGCCCGACAGCGACAGGCCGCTCTGATCGAGCTTGTCGCTCACTTCATCCCACAGCGCCGCCCGCCTCAACGACTCTTCCACCAGCCCATCCAGGCTGCCCTGGAACCCGTTGATCCGTGCTCCCCAGGCAATGTTTTCATAGATGCTTTTGGGGAACGGATTCGGTTTCTGGAACACCATTCCGATCCGGCGGCGGACCTCCACCGCATCCACCTGCTCGGCGTAGATATTTTCTCCCTGGAAGATGACTTCGCCTTCGGTTCGGGCCGTGGGAACCAGCTCGTTCATTCGGTTGAAGGAACGCAGCAGGGTCGTCTTGCCGCAACCGGAGGGGCCGATGATCGCGGTGATCTTGCGACGGCGGATCGAGAGACTGACGTCCCGGATGGCGAGGAATTCGCCGTAATACACACGCAGGCCGCGCGAGAGCAGCGCCAGCTCTTCCGGGCCGGGCTCGGCCCCCGGCTTGGACTCCCGATGCTCAAGCGCGATCACGTTCCCCTCCCTCGTCGCCAAGCTTACTACTCGATCGCGCAGTTCTACAAGCCGCTCTTCCATCGCGCTCCTTGTGGCTTAGAAGCGAATCCGGTACCGATTACGCAGCACCACCGCCCCGGCGTTCAGGGTCAGCAGCAGGAGCAGCAGAACAAGGATGGCCGCGGCCGCGATGTTGCGAAACTCGGCCTGGGGGCGGGCCGTCCACTGATAGATCTGAATGGGCAGAGTGGTGAATTTCGAAAACGGCCCGTCCGGGTCGAAGGTCACGAAGGTGGAGGCCCCCACCACCACCAGCGGAGCGGTCTCGCCGATGGCCCGGGAGATGGCCAGGATCGTTCCGGTAAGAATCCCGGGGATGGCGCTCGGCAACACATGGGACCAGACGGTCTGCCAGCGGGTGGCTCCCAGACCAAAGCTGGCCCTGCGCAGCGAGGCAGGGACCGCTCGAATCGCCTCCCGGGCATTGATGATGATGAGCGGCAGGATCAGCAGCCCGAGGGTGAGTCCGGCGGAAAGGATGGTGCGACCGTTGGCCGTGGTGGAGTCTTCCCCATAGCCAAAGACTTCCCCGCTGGTGAGCGGCTCCAACCCGCGGACGAAGATTGCCAGCCCCAGAATGCCGTAGATAATCGACGGCACCCCGGCCAGATTGTTGATGTTGGTCTGGATCAGACGGTTCAATCCAGTGTCGCCGGCGTACTCCTCCAGGCATATGGCTGCCCCCACCCCGATTGGAAAGGCAAAGACGATCGTGATGGCGATCGTCCACAGGCTGCCGAGAATTGCGGTGCGCACCCCGGCCCGCAGCGGCTCGGAAGACTGCGGCTTCACAACGAACTCCGGGCTCAGCCAGCTGAAGAACTGCAGTCGGGCCCCTGGATATTTCTCGGCCTGCTCTGCCTCGATCGCCGGCCGCTTGAGCAGCGTGTCATAGAGCGACCAGGTCTTGACGACGGTCGGCTCAACCACCCGCTCCATTACCAATTCGTAAACCTCGACTCGGGTGCGCTCGGCGAACGGCCGCTCGCTGTCGTAGCGGCGGTACAGGCCCGGCGAGACATTGGCCTGGAAGATAGCCGTCAGTTGATCCCGGTTGAGCTCTTCCAGCGGCACGCCGTTCTGCGCCAGACTGGCCGGCTCGATCGCAAATTCCACCGCAGCCAGACCAAAGCTCTGGTTGAGGATGTTGAACAGCAGGGCGGTCAACACCACAATGCCGAAAATGGTGGATACTTGGAAAATCACCCGCCAGCGGGCGCCCACTCGCCGTCGCTGTTTGACAGTGGCTGCAAATTCCCCAGCCTCGATCGAACCCCGCGGCTGACTCACTCGTACACTTCCCGGAAGCGGCTCACGATCCGCCGGCTGAGGATGTTGAGGGCCAGGGTGATCGCAAAGAGCATCAATCCGACCGCGAAGATGCTGTTGTAGTCGATCGAGTCGTAGCTGAGGTCCCCGCCGCTGATCCGAACGATGTGTCCGGTCATCGTCTCGGCCGCCTTGAAGGGGTTGAGGGTGAGCGCCGGGCCGGCCCCGGCCGCAATCGCCACCACCATCGTCTCACCGACGGCCCGTGAGATGGCGACGATGAAGGCGGCTGCAATGCCGGACAGCGCGGCCGGAACCACAATCTTCACTGCGGTCTCCAGTCGGGTGGCCCCCAGCGCATAGGCTCCCTCCCGCAGCGAGCGGGGGACCGCGTTGAGGGCGTCCTCGCTCATCGAGGTCACGAGCGGCAGGATCAGAATACCGATCACCAGCCCGGCCGATCCGGTGTTGTAGATTTCGACCACTCCTTTGCCGAAGATCGCCCGCAGCAGCGGAGTCATGAAGGTCAGGGCAAAGTAGCCGTACACTACGGTTGGAATTCCGGCCAGCACCTCCAGGATCGGTTTGAGGATGGAGCGGGCCCGGTCCGAGGCATACTCGCTGAGGTAGATTGCAACGCTCAGGCCCAGCGGCAGCGCCAGCAGCATGGCGGAGAAAGAGGTCATGAGGGTTGCGTTCAGTAACGGCAGGATCCCGAACTTGCCGATGTGCGGGCTCCACTCGGTTCCGCTGAGGAACTCGCCCAGTGAGGCCTGCTCGGGCCCGCTGCCAAAGAAGCCGAGCGACTCTTTGCCCAACTCGTAGACGATTCCGATCGTGGTCAGAATCGAGAGCGCTCCGCAGAGGGACAAGAATCCCTGGATCAGCGCCTCCCGGATCCGCGGTCTCCTCGCCAGCGAAATGGGTTGAACCAGGGCGTCAGTCATCATTCGAACCTGGAACTTCAACAAGACCATGGGTAGGGGCGTCGACGCCCCTACCCATGGCTGCCAACCGGCCAGGCGATTCGATTCGGATCAGCCGCCCATCCCGGTGGCCTGCAGCCAGGCGGTCTTGGCGGCGTCCAAGGCCTCGGGGCTGGCCGGGAAGTAACCGACATCGATCACTTCTTCGTTCACGAAGGTGAGGTAGAAGTTGATGAACGCGGCGACCTGCGGCTTGGCCCGCATGATCGCGGCGTCCGAGTAGATGAACAGCGGGCGGGCCAGCGGGTAGCTGCCGTTGTCGACATTGTTGGCGGTTGGCTCGACTCCTTCCACCGACAACACCTTCAGCGTGTCGGCGTTCTCCTGGAAGTAGGCATAACCGAAGTAGCCGACCGAGAACGGGCTGCCCAGGACTCCCTGCACCAGCACGTTGTCGTCTTCGCTCAGCTGCAGGTTGGCGCTCGCCAGGAGCGGCGTCTCCTCCGAGTCGAACACCTCTTCAACGAAGTAGTCGAAGGTGCCGCTGTCGGTGCCGGGGCTGAAGCGCAGGATCGGCTCGGCCGGCCAGTTGGGGTCGACGTCGGCCCAGGTCTCGGCAGTCGAGAACACGAGGGCTAGCTGCTCCAAGGTCAGGCTGTCGACGAACTCGTTCTCCTCGCTGACGGCAACCGCCAGCGCGTCGGTGCCCACCCTGAACTCCACCGGCTCCCGCCCGATGGCCCGGCAGGACTCGACTTCGGTGTCCCGAATCGCCCGGCTGGCATTGGAGATGTCGGACTCACCCGCCACACAGAACCGTTCGAAGCCTGCTCCAGTCCCGACGCTGTCGATCGTAATCTTGCCCGCGTAGCCCTCATCCTCGAAGCGTTCCGCCATCCGCTCGGTCAGCGGAAACACGGTCGAGCTCCCGGCGGTGATGATGTCGCCGGCGACCTCGAGCGGGTTCACCTCCGGGAGCGCCCCTTCGGCGGTCGGCTCACCGGCCGGCGCCGCGGTTGGCTCCACCGACGCTGGAGCGGAAGTCGGCTCCGCGCTGGGAGTGGCCGTCGCACAGGCTCCCACCAGCATCCCGGCTACCAACAACGGAATGAAAACCCGATTAGCGTGCATTCCGGTATCTCCTCCAGGGATTGTCTATCCAGGAGGATACTAATCGGGCCGGCTTAAGACGCTGTCAAGGTCGGGTTAAGCTCTCTTAATCAAGGCGGACCGGAGCGATGCCCGGCCCATGCAGCTCAGGCGGGCTGGAAGCCCAGATGGAAGATCGCGCCCTTCTCGGGCGCCGGTCGGTTCTCGGCCCAGATTCGGCCGGCATGCGCCCGCAGGATGTGATGGGCGATCGCCAATCCCAGCCCGGTTCCCGGCGAAGGTGCCGAGCCCCGGACTCGATAGAACCGTTCGAAGATCCGGCCCAGCTCCTCGGGCGGGATGCCAGGGCCGGTGTCGGCCACCGTCAGTACCACGAGTTCCTCCGGCGAAGCCTGGCGGCCGCGCAGTTCGATCCGGCCCCCGGTCGGGCTGAACTTCACCGCGTTATGCAGCACGTTGAGCAGCGCCCGCCCAGCCTGTTCACGGTCAGCGAGAATCATCAGCCCTGAGCCGACCTGGATATCGACTACCAGCTCTTTGCGTCCCGACTGATCGCGCAACCGATCCACGGTCTCCTCGGCCAGCTCCAGCAGCGGCACCTTCACCAAGCGGACTACCTGCTGGCCCGACTCGATCGCGGCCAGGTCGAGCATCTCCTGGGTCATCAGATGCAGGGCCTCAACCTCGACCAGCATTTTGTTGGCCAGCTGGGAGGCCAGTTGGCGGTCTTGTCCCGCTTTCGACAGGAGGGTGTCCACGAGCAGCCGCAGGGAAGTCAGCGGCGTGTTGAGCTCGTGGGAGAGGTTGGCAATGAAATCCTGGCGGGCGCGGGCGAGTCGCTGAAGCTCCGCCACGTCGGTCAGGGCCAGCCCCACCTCTCGGCCGGCTCGCACCGCCCGGGCCTGAAAGGGCCGGTCTTCGATTCGGATGATCCGTTCCAATCCGTCCGGCGAGTCGGTTTCAAACGCATCTCGAGCCAGCTGCTCGAGCTCTAGATTCTGGCTGTAGCCGAAAAGGCTGACGGGTCCCTCCGGCTCCCCGAAGCGACCGACCGCCGCCGGGCTGGCAAACTTCAGGCCCAAGTCACGGTCCACCGCCAGCAGCATCTCGCCTGAAGCGGCCAGCGCCGGACCGACCCGCTCCAATTCGCCGGCGAGCCTCGAGAGCTGCCCGTCCAGAACCTCCAGATCGAGCTGAGCCTGCCTTCCGATTCTCCGGCCCGCCCGGACCTCCCGGCGCCAGAGGGTCCCTAGCCCGAGGGCGAGAATGGCCAGGCCAAGCGGCAGCCAGAGTTCCACGCCTAGCCCTCGAAACGGTATCCCACCCCGCGCACGGTCACAATTCGCTTCGGATCGGAGGGGTCGACTTCGATCTTCTCCCGCAACCAGCGGACGTGTACATCGACCGTGCGGCTGTCGCCCGGATAGTCCTCCCCCCACACCCGGGCCAGCAACAGCTCGCGGGTCAGCACCGCGCCCTTGTTGCGCATCAGGGTGGCCAGCAGTTCGAACTCTCGGGGGGCCAGCTGCAGCGGCTCGCCGGCCGCGCTCGCCCGGCGGGACACCAGGTGCAGCTGCAGATCGCCTGCCTGCAGCTCGGCCGGCGGCGCCTCCGAATGCCCCCGCCGCAGGGCAGCCCGCACCCGGGCGAGAAACTCGCCCAGTGAGAAGGGTTTCACGATGTAATCGTCCGCCCCGGTCTCGAGCCCGATGATCTTGTCGGTCTCGGTGCCGCGAGCCGTCAGCAGGATGATGGGAACGTCGCTCTCCCGGCGCAGGATTCGGCACACGGTCAGCCCATCCAGCTTCGGGAGCATGACATCAAGCACGACCAGATCCGGCGACTCGCTGCGGGCCAGGCTCAACCCGGCCTCACCATCTTCGGCGGTGGCCACGGCATACCCTTCCTGGCCCAGGTTCAGGGCCAGCGTCTCGCGCACCGTGGTGTCGTCTTCGACAACGAGAATCTTGCTCACCGGATAAAATTGTACCGTTGGCCATCATGCGGCTCGCTGGAGTACTTCCGGTCCTCGCAATCACGACCCTGGGCTGTGCGCTCATTGACTCGGCGATTCCAGGCGGGTCGGACGCCACGGACGTTGTGCCGGCCACCCCGATTCCACCGGCAACTGAGAACCAGCCGACGGCAACCCTGCCAGCCCTGCCCCCGACCGCAACCGAGGTACCCCCAACCGAGACAGCTACCGCGCTCGCTGCGATCGAGCTGCCTGACCCTTCGGGCTTCCGTTGGGCTGAAGTGGCCAATGGTTTTGCCCGGGCGCTCGGCCTGGAGGCCACACCGGATGGACGGCTCTTCGTCCTGGAACAGCGGGGGGTGATCTGGGTCATCCAGGACGGCGTGGTGCTGCCGGACCCGTTCCTAGACATTCGGGATCGGGTGGAGTCTTCGGCCTTCGAGCAAGGGCTGCTGGGGCTGGCCTTCCATCCCCAGTTTCTGGCGAACGGATTGCTCTATGTGAATTACACCCGCTTCGGGGGAGACACGGTCATTGCCCGGTTCAGCGCCTCGGCTGAGCCCAACCGAGCCGACCCGGGGTCAGAGCTGGTCCTGCTGGTAGTTGACCAACCCTTCGCCAACCACAACGGCGGCGGTCTGGAATTTGGTCCGGACGGCTTCCTGTATATCGGCCTGGGAGACGGCGGATCGGCTAACGATCCGTTTGGCAACGGGCAGAGCCTGGACACCTTGCTCGGCAAGCTGTTGCGCGTCGATATCGACTCGGCCGAGCCCTACGCGATCCCGGCCGATAACCCCTTTGCCTCAGGCGGCGGACGGCCGGAGATCTGGGCCTATGGACTTCGCAATCCATGGCGTTTTAGCTTCGATCCGGAGACCGGCGACCTGTACATCGGGGATGTCGGGCAAAACAGCTGGGAGGAGATCGACTTCTTGCCGGCCGGCAGCCCCGGCGGGGTCAACTTCGGTTGGAACCAGCGGGAAGGCCGGCATCCCTTCGTAACTCAAAACACCGGAGGGTTGACCGACCCGATCGCCGAGTACGCCAACACCGGGTTTGCCTGCTCGGTCACCGGCGGGCTCGTGGCCCGCGACGGGGCCCTTCCAGAGTGGGCCGGAGTGTATCTCTTCGGGGATTACTGCTCGGGAGAGGTGTGGGGCTTAGTCCGGGATGCAACAGGGCCCTGGCAGGGTGCGGTGCTCTTTGGCACCGGCCTTAGCGTCAGTTCGTTCGGGTCGGGCCCCGATGGCTCGGTGTACATGGTCCACCACGGCGGTGCCATCTTCCGCCTCGAGCGAGGCGGGTGAGGACAGTCGGACTGGCGGCGGTTCGCGGCGCGGCTAGGCGCCCCGGCTAGGGAAGCAGTCGAACCTCGACGCTGGCGATGTGCCCCAGGCCGTCGAAGGCCGGTAGCGGGTCAACCACGGTGACCCGGCCAAAGCCGGCGACCGCGACCGAGTAGGGCACGTCGGCGCTAAACGGACCCGCCAGCCCCATATCGGGTGCATCCACAAGCACCGGCATGGACCCGATGAGATTCCCCCGTTCGTCGTAAACCTCGATCACCAGATTCCCCTCAAAGCTCGCCCGTCCGATCCCTTCCACGTGGACGACCCCGCCGCTGGCCGTTTCCCCCGGCTGGGGGGCCGTAATCTGGAGGCTCTCGAAGTGCGGCGCGGCAGGCTGCAACTGCACCGGACCGGTGGGCGCCAGAGTGACCCCGACCGACGCCAGGTGGGTGATCCCGCCGTCGCGGGCGCTCTGACTGCTGACTTGCAGCAGGGCGTTTCGCTCTCCTGCCACGCTGAAGGCGAGCTCGCCCTCAAACGGCCCACGGGTGCCGAGCTCGCTTTGGATGATCACCGGACCGGCTGCGATCTCGGTCCCGTCGTCCAACACCAGCCGCAACAGCAGGTGCTGTTCGAAAGTTGAATCCGCCATACCGGCCACTTGCAGCGGGCTTGTCAGGCGGGACCCGGGCCCCGGCTCCAGAATCAAGATCGCCTCCGATGGCCCCTCGGCCGGGGCCGCTTCGGTCGCGGCCGGCGGCTGTGGGGTCGAGCTAGGGAGCGCCTCCGGAGGCAGCGGCTGCGGCAGGAGTGGTGCGGGAGAGGCGGTCGCCGTTGGCGGCGCGCCAATCAAAGGCAGATTGCAGCCCAATGCCAGCAGGGCAAGCGCCGTCGCGCCAATCACAACGTGCCGGAGGCTCATTTCCACAGACCAGGCCCGAGTCTAGCAGGCAAGCCGCTGCCCGGCCACCGCAATTGACATCAGAACATTTGTTCTATATAATGGAACCGATGGAGCACTCCGACGACCAACGGCCGCTGGACATCCCAGCTCCGGCCGAGACAGGGGCTTCAAGCCGCCTCCACGAGGTCGGGCTGCCCTACTTCGTTCACCCCGCGCTGGAATTGAGCTTCCAGCTCGACGCCGAACTCTCGGCCTGGCTGCGGTGGGTCGCCCAAGGCCGCCAGGGTTCGCCGCAGGCGTTGGCCGCCGAGCTGCTGACTCGGGGCCTGGAACAAGAGGCCCGCCGGGCGCGGGCCCGCGGCCTGCTCCAGCTGCTCACGCCGCGCGAACGACAAGTCACCCAGCTTACCGGTCAGGGCCAGACTAACCACCAGATCGCCCATGCGCTGAAGATTTCACCGGAGACCGTCAAGAGCCATGTGCGCAACACGCTGAGCAAGTTCGGCCTGCACAGCAAGGCCGACCTGCGGGTGCTGCTGAAAGAGTTGGGTGAGGCGGACAGTTGACCTACTGCCGCAAGTGCAGGTAAGCTCAGGACGAATACCCGAGGGAAGCCGCTATGGAACATCGCTTGCTGGGGCCCACCGGCGTGCGCGTCTCACCGCTCTGCTTGGGAACCATGAACTTCGGCGGACCCACCGCCGAACCCGAGTCGATCCGGATGATCCACCAGGCCTTGGACGCCGGAATCAACTTTCTGGATAGCGCCAACGTCTACAACCACGGCGAGAGTGAACGGGTGGTGGGTAGGGCACTGGATGGGGCGCGTCGGGCGAAGGTCGTCCTGGCCACCAAGGTGCACTTTCCCATGTCGAATGACCCGAACGATCGCGGCAACTCGCGCCGCCATATCCTGCAGGCGGTAGAGGATTCGCTCCGCCGCCTCAATACGGAGTGGATCGATCTCTACCAGATCCACCGGCCAGTCTTAGATGTCCCTCAGCAGGAGACCCTCCACGCCCTGGACGACTTGGTGCGGGCCGGGAAAGTTCGCTACATCGGCTGTTCCACCTTCCCGGCCTGGATGGTGATGGAAGCTCTGGCGATCAGTGAACGCGACGGCCTGGTCCGCTACATCACCGAGCAGCCCCCCTACAACTTGCTCGATCGCCGAATCGAGAACGAATTGATCCCGTTGGCCCGGCGCTACGGCCTGGGGATCTTGCCCTGGTCTCCCCTAGCGATGGGGACGCTGGCCGGCCGTTACGAGCGAGCGGATGAACATCCTGCTGACTCCCGGGCTGCCCGGGTAGGCTCCTATGCCGCCGCCCGCATCAGCGAGGCCGGGTTGGCCGCCGGCCAGCAGCTTGCCGAGCTGGCTCTCGCCCGGGGTCTGACTCCCTCCCAATTGGCCTTGCTCTGGGTCAAAGATCAGCCCACGGTAACCGCGCCGATCATCGGTCCGCGCACCGAAGCCCAGCTGCAGGACGCCCTGGCCGTGCTAGAAATGCAGCTCGACGGCCAGACCGCCGCCGCGCTGGACCAGATCGTGCCACCCGGTTCGGCCGTCGCTGATTTTCACAACACCAGCGGGTGGATGAAGATGAGGGTCAACTCGATCGCGCCGCTCCCCTCCCTGGACGAGATGTACCTGCCGCGCTGAGCCGCGGAAAAGATTGTGCTCGTTCGTGGCTGACCTGGTGCTCGCGGCGCTCGGACTCGGTGCAGGTGCGGTAGGGGGCTTGCTGTCTTAACCTGGCTTCCGGTCTGCGGAAGTTCAGCCTTCTTGAAGGATCATGCGCCCGTTGGGTCCGGGCACATATTGCAGCATTGCTTGCGGGACTCGGTTCGAGATCTCCAACTCTCCAGCGTCCATCGCCTCCCACATAGCCTGGAAGGGCGCTTTGCCCGCCAGCCACTTTTCGGCGATCACCACCCCGTGGCCGGGCAACACGGTGAATACCAGCTTCCGCGGGTCGGCATCGTCGCGTAGCGCGGCTGAT
>Ga0209109_10000280_pt1 | contig 25430 bp, 21 predicted proteins | sample Rifsed10ft2_FD_184004 | JGI IMG/M metagenome (GOLD analysis project Ga0209109, IMG submission 184004) | Soil microbial communities from Rifle, Colorado, USA - sediment 10ft 2 (version 2) | ecosystem: Environmental > Terrestrial > Deep subsurface > Rock core/Sediment | place: Rifle, Colorado... | reverse complement strand
GCTCGAGACGGTGGGGATCGCGCCCGCCGCGAACCACGCCCGGATCGCCTCGGAGGCCGCATCCAGTTCCTCCGGATCATCGGGGCGAATCGCGCTTACCCTGGCGATAATGCGGGACTCCAATTCGTTCGTGGCGACGTAAGCAAGATAGGCTTCGGTAGTGACGAGGAATCCGGAGGGCACTGGATAACCGGCGCAGGCCAGCCGCGCCAGGTTCGCCCCCTTGCCACCAACCCGGCCCAGAGTTGCCTCGGCAGAGTCCAACGGAAGAATCATCCCGGCCAGACGATGTGGCTTTTCTCGGTCGCTGGTCTGAGCTATCATGGCCTCTCTCGCAAACACACTTTAGCATATGGGGGCGGCAAACACCATCGGCAATCATACGTGACCTCATTCTACGATCCCGGCGTGTATTGCCGGTACATTGTCTCCCTCTCCACGGCTGTGCCCCTGTCCAAATACGGCAGCGTAGCTGATATCGTGAATACTATCACTAAGTTGACAAAGTCGATTTTAGTGCTATTCTTCATATGTCTCACTTCTGTGACGGGATGATTTAAAACTGACATATGTAGAATAAGGCCCAAAAAACGTGTATCAGGATGAAGGTCAGCGGCAAGCACAAGCATCATGCGGCATCCGACGAGAGCCAGCCAATAGAAAGGCTGGCTCTCTTAATTAGTGAGTAATGTAATCCGAATTATCTGATTTTTGTCAGTATTCGAGAGCCAGTGATGTGAGGACAATATGACCACAATGGCTGCTAAGCAAATAGACTTCAAGGAAATCCTCTATGAGAAACGCGATTGGGTAGCGCGGATCACGCTGAACCGCCCGCAGGCCTACAACGCCTACAGCACGGACACACTGGCCGAGCTCGCCACCGCCTTCCGCCAGGCTGCGTTTGACGACGAAGTGGCCGTCATCGTTTACACGGGCGCTGGCGACCGGGCCTTCTGCACGGGCGGCGATGTGAAAGAGTACGAAGCAAAATACACCCGCAGGCCGCACGACTATTGGAAGTACATGGGCCTGTTCAGCGCCTACATTGAAAGCATTTTGAATACCGGCAAGCCCGTCATTGCACGGCTCAATGGCATGGCGGTCGGCGGCGGGAACGAGAGCCATCTGGCGTGCGATCTGTCCGTGATGGCGGAGCATGCCTATGTGGGACAGGTGGGGACCGGGGTGGGCAGTGTGGCCGCGGGCGGCGCGACCCAATGGCTGCCCATCTTCGTCGGCGACCGCCGCGCCCGGTGGATGCTGATGCTCAACCGCCGCATCCCGCCCTATCAGGCGCTCGAATGGGGATTGGTCAACGAGGTCGTGCCCTCGGTGAAGAAAGACGGGCAGCTCGTCACCCGCGCCACGCCGGAGCAGATTGGCAAAGCGCAGAAGGGCGAGGACGGTTATTCGATTGACCTCTCGAAACTGGACGAGGCGGTCAATGCGCTGTGCCATGAATTGATTGACAAGTTCGCGGAGTGCACGCGCTACACCAAGGCGAACGTGAACTTCTGGAAAAAACTCGCCTGGCACCAGACCATCGATCACGCGCGCGACTGGCTCTCCATTCACTACACCTCGTGGGAACCGTGGGAAGGGATGAACGCCTTCGTGGAGAAGCGCCCGGCTGATTACCGCGGGTTGCGCGAGCGTGCGGCGGCGGGCAAGTCGCCCGAGTTTCCGTGGGGGCCGTATGACCGCGCCTGCCCGAAGTGCGGCGCGAAACACCTGCCGGGCGAGTTTGAATACTGCGGCAAGTGCGGGGCGTCATTGAATGGCCAGTAGAGACGAGTCGGCGACTCGTCTCTGCGCGCCGGAGGCGGAAATATGACCGTGAAAGTATTGGACCACAAACCGTATCAGTCGTTGGACGATGCGCTGTACTTGTGCCGGGAGTTGATGGAGGACACCGACTTTCCGACCGTGAAGCGGTGGCGCGAGGCCGGGGGCAAGGTGCTCGGCCACTTTCAGGTGTACTTCCCCGAGGAGATCGCCCACGCCGCCGGGATGCTCCCGGTCAAGCTGCGCGGCGCCTCCATCGAAGCGCGGCAGGCCGAGGCGCGTTTCGGTTCGTATCTCTGTTCCATCATCAAGACCTCGCTCGAACTGTCTCTCAGCGGGCGCGTGCCGTTGGATATGTTCGTCTCGCACCCCATTTGCGACGTGGCGCGGAACCTCGCCGCGGTGTGGGGCCGCAACTTCAAGTACCCGTGCCAGATTCTCTACCTCCCCCAGAACGCCAACTCGAAACATGCGGCCTCCTATTTGCGCGGCGAGTACGATCGCCTCAAGCGCGACATCGAGGCCAGCGTGGGCCGGAAGGTGACCGACGACGACCTGCGCAGCTCCATCGCCGTGTTCAACGAGAACCGCCGCCTCCTGCGTCACCTCTACGCTCTCAAACGCGAGACACCGTGGCTTCTCTCGACGGACGAGGCCTACGTGTTAATGGCGGTGGGCGGGATCATCCCGCGCGAGGAGCACAACGAAATGCTCCGGGCCGTCATCCCGCAGATTGAGAAGCGCCCGGCCAAACCGCAAGACCGCGTCCGCGTGGTGTTCGAAGGCGGCTTCTGCGAGCAGCCCCCGCTCGACCTCCTGCGGACGATTTCGCAGTTCTGCTACGTGGTGGACGACGACCTGCTCATCGGCCTGCGCTGGATTCTGGAAGACGTGCCCGCCGAGGGTGACCCGCTGCTCAACCTGGCCGAGGCGTACCTCGAGAAGTCGTCGTACAGCCCGGTGCAGCACGATCTCCGCAAGCCCAAGGAGAAGATGCTGCTCAAGCGCATAGAAGAGTCGCGCGCGAACGCGGCCATTATCACCGCCGCCAAGATGTGCGAGCCGGGGCTGGACGAGCAGGTGGCCTACGCCAAAGCGCTCGACGAGCACGGCATCCCGTACTTCATCAGCGAGTTCGAAGAGAACATGACGAGCTTCGACCACATGCAGATTCAACTGGAGACCTTTGTCGAAAACTTGATGTTTGCGTGACGAGTGACGGGTGGCGAGCGGCGCATCATCCCTCACATGAGGAGATTATCCAATGAGTGATCACCAGAGTGCGGACGGCATCGTGGGGCGGGGGGCCAGAGAAGGCGCGGACATGTTCCGTGACTGGTTCCAGCATCTCACTCTCGCTCCCCAGCGGGGCGAGAAGTCGGCCTACGTGTTTGTGATGGGCAGCATGGCCGAGATTTTGCGCGTTTTCGACTTCCACACCGTCTTTCCCGAGATTAACTCCCTGCAGACGGCGGTGCGCCGGGTGGCCCACGAATACCTGAATGTTGCCGAAGACTATGGCTACTCCCCCGACATCTGCGGCTACGTCAAGGCCGACGTGGCGATGCAGTTGCAGGGCGGACGCCATCCGATGGGCACGATCCCCAAGCCAAATTTGGCAGTGTACACCAATGCCTGCAACACCTACATCAAGTGGGCCGAGATCTGGGAGCGGTTCTATCACGTTCCGATCTTCACCCTCGACGTGCCGGGCACCCGCACCGCCGGCGGGCAGACCTGGTCGGGCCATCCGGACTTCGAGAACGACAAGCAATACGTGGCCGCGCAGATCACAGAACTGATTGAAGTGTGTGAGCAGGTATCGGGCAAGAAGTTCGACATTGACCGCCTGCGCGAGATCATGGGCTACGCCAACCAGATGACCCGCGCGTGGAAACGGGTTTTGGAGTTGAATCAGAGCGTCCCGGCGGTGTTCAACGCCCTCACGGATGGCACCGTCTATCTCGGCATGGCCAACGGATTTCGAGGCACGAAAGAAGGCGCGGACTACTTCAACCGTCTTGTCGAGGAGATGGAGTACAAGGCGGCCAATCACCTCGGGACGGTGAGCGACGAGAAGTACCGACTGATCTTCGTGGGCGTGCCGTGCTACCCCATCTTCCGGCGCTTCAACGAGATGTTCACCGAGCACGGCGGCGCGTTCATCAGCTCCACCTACCTGTGGTTCGCCTCCGGCGGCACCAACCTCGGCTTCGAATACGACCTGAGCCGCCCGCTGGACAGCCTGGCCGAGGGCGTGCTCATCAGTGTGCGCGAGGCGATGGACGCGATGTTCTTCCAGGAGCGGCGGATTATTGACATGGTGGAGCCGTATCGCGTGGACGGCGTGGTCTATCACCCCATCAAATCCTGCCGGACGACCTCCACCGGCCAGGCCGACAACCGGCGGGCGGTGCTGGCGGCCTGCGATGTCGGCAGCCTGTTCATCGAATCCGACATGATGGACAAGCGCGTGGTCTCCGAGGCGCAGCTCAAGAACCGCATTGACGCCTTCTTCGAAGGGCTGGCCACGCGCAAGACGATGAAGGCGGTTGCGGGTCAGGGTCTCGATTCAAGGTAAGGAGGACAGCATGGCTTACGGGGCTGGAGTAGATGTTGGTTCTACACAAACAAAGGCGGTCATTATCAACGAGCAGCGCGGGATCGTCGCCCGCGCGTTGATTGACACGGGCGCGAACGTCGTGCTGGCCGCCGAGAACGCCTATGCCGAGGCGCTCAAGAGTATCAACCTCGACGAGCGCGAGGTGGAATACGTCGTCGGCACCGGCTACGGGCGCTACAAGGTGACGTTCGGCGACACGCAGATCACGGAGATTTCGTGCCACGGGCGCGGCGCAGTGCACATGTTCCCCGGCACGCGCACGGTCGTGGATATGGGCGGGCAGGACACCAAAGCCATCCGCGTCAGCCCGACCGGCGAGATCCTCGACTTCTGCATGAACGACAAATGCGCGGCGGGCACGGGCCGCTTTCTCGGCGCGGCGGCGTCGGCCCTCGAAATCCCGCTGGGCGAACTCGGGCAGGTCGCGTTGCGCGCTGAAAAGGCGGTCAAGATCAGCACCACCTGCACCGTCTTCGCCGAGTCGGAGGTCGTGTCCTGGCTGGGCAAGGGGAAAAAGGTCGAAGACATTCTGCTGGGTGTGCACCAGTCCATCGCCTCGCGCTCGCTGGGCCTGATGCGGCGCGTGGGCGTTGAGCCGGAAGTGACCTTCACGGGCGGCGTCACGCTCAACATCGGCATGGTCACGGCGCTGAACGAGTTATTGGGCTTCAAGGTCAACGTGAGCGAGGAGTCGCACTACATGGGCGCGCTCGGCGCGGCGCTGTTCGCGATGGATCGCATTCTGGCTGGCCGCGTTCCGGCGAAGGAGAGTGTGGCATGAGTTACACAGCGGGCATTGATGTGGGTTCCACGTACACCAAGGCCGTCCTCCTGAGTGACGATGGCCAGATGGTGGGGCGCGCGTTGACGAGGACGGGCTTCAAGTTGGCCGACGCCGCCGACCGCACGCTGAAACTGGCGCTGGAGCAGGCGGGCCTCGGGGAAAAGGACGTGGCCTACATCGCCTCGACCGGCTATGGCCGCTTTCAGGTCCCCTTCCGCGACGTGAACGTCACCGACCTCACGGCCTCGGCGCGCGGCGCGTGCTTTCTGTACCCGAAGACGCAGACGGTCCTCGACGTGGGCGGGCAGACGATGAAAGCCAGCCGCCTCGACGATCACGGCAAGGTGCGGTCGTTCCGATTAAACGACAAGTGCGCCGCCGGGACGGGCGCGTTCCTCGAGAAGACCGCCCGCTACATGGGTTTCTCCACAGAAGAGATCGGCCCGCTGGCCGCGACCTCCAAAGACATCGTCGCCATCTCCGGCGTGTGCGCCGTCTTCGCCGAGTCCGAGGTCATCAACCACCTCTCGCAGGGCGCTTCCCCCGCCGACATCATGCACGGCGCGATTGTCTCGTTGGTGGATCGCTCGGTGCAGTTGATGAAGCGCGTGCAAATGGAGCCGGAGTTTACGCTCGTGGGCGGCATCTTGCGGTTCGAGACCATGGGCCGCGTGATCAAAGAGAAGCTGGGCACGTCGGTCAACGTGCCGGAGGGCGACCTGGTGCAGTTTACCGCCGCCCTGGGCGCGTCGCTGCTCGCCCGGCATCGCCTGCGCAAACTTAGCGAGCATGGGGCGACCGCTGCACGCGGCATCCAACTGGCGACCACCACCGTCTGAGATTGCCTGCGATGAACCTTCCATCCGTGACGACTGTGACGCCGCCCTCTGAAGCGCGAACTACATTGCGGCCCGAGTTTTTCCGTGCGGACCATCCCAGGCGATTTGTGCTCCGACGCCAGCTGAAAGGCTGGCGTCGTCTCTTTATTTGGAGAAAGACTGCCGCCAATGTCTGAATTGAATCTGCAATTCGTCGGGTGGCGGGTGAGTGAGGGGATTGGGTATCTCACGCTGAAGCGCCCTCCGCTCAACGTCATCAACCTCGGGATGATCCGCGAGCTCGCCTCGGCCCTGGAGGCCGCCACGCGCGACGAATCGCTGCGGGCGCTCGTCGTCCGCGCCGAGGGCAAGTTGTTCTCGGCGGGCGTGGACGTGGCCGACCACACCGCCGACAAAGTCGGCGAGATGATCCCGTCCTTCGATCACGTTTGCACGACCCTCGCCGGCTTCCCGGCCCCGACTCTCGCCGCCGTGCACGGGCACGCGCTCGGCGGCGGGTGCGAACTCGCGTTGTGCTGTGACCTCATCCTCGCGGCGGAGGGAGCGAACTTCGGTCAGCCTGAAATCAAGCTGGCAACCGTCGCGCCCATTGCCGCCTTGCGGCTGCCAGGGTTGGTCGGCTACCGCCGGGCCGCCGAGTTGCTGTTTACGGGCGAGGCGATTGGGGCCGTCGAGGCGGCGCGCGTCGGCCTCATCAATCGCGCCGTCCCCGCCGGGGAACTCGATCAGGCCGTTGAGCAGTACGTCGGCAAGTTGCGCGCGTTGAGCGGAGCGGCGTTGCGCGTCTGCAAGCAGGCGGCGCGCCTCGGCGACGACGGCTGGGGCGCGCGCAGCCTGCCCGCGATGGAGAAGTTGTATCTCGAAGAACTGATGGCCACTCAAGACGCGCACGAAGGCGTGGCCTCGTTCATCGAGAAGCGCGCGCCGGTTTGGAAGCATAAGTGAAGACACTCGCTGGCCTCCTGAGCGGATGCGGCGCATAGGTCCATACGGAGAATTCATGAAAGCCGCCGTCTTTTACGGATCGCATCAACTACTCAAAGTCGAAGAAATCCCCACGCCCGCGCCGCAGGCCGGCGAGATTCTGGTGAAGGTGGCCGGGTGCGGCGTGTGCCACACCGACCTGCACTTCATTGACCACGACGTTCCGACGATGAAGAAGCCGCCGCTGGTGCTGGGGCACGAGGCCTCCGGGACCGTGGCGGCGGTCGGCGCGGGCGTGACGAACTGGAAAGAAGGGGACCGCCTGCTGTTGCCGGCCGTGTTCGGTTGCGGCCAGTGCCGCCTGTGCCGCCTCGGGCGCGAGAACGTCTGCGAGAACATGGTGTTCTTCGGCAGCAGCGTGGACGGCGCGTACGCAGAGTACATCGTCTCGCTGGCGCATGCCGCCATCCCGCTTCCCGACGAGATCCCGCTCGTCGAGGGCGCCATCATCGCCGACGCGACGACGACTCCCTTTCACGCCGTCGTCAATCGCGGTCGGGTGAAGCCGGGCGACGCGGTGGTGGTGTTCGGGTGCGGCGGCATCGGGTTGAACTGCGTGCAAATCGCGGCGGCCGTCGGCGGGCAGGTGGTCGCCGTGGACATCGCCGATCACAAACTGGAATGGGCGCGCAAACTCGGCGCGAAAGCCACCGTAAATCCCAAGTCCGTCGAGCGGCTGGACAAAGAGCTGCGCAAGTTGACGGGCGGTGGTGCGGACGTGGCGTTCGAGTGCATCGGCAACCCTGCGACGCAGGAGCAGGCCTTCAACGCCGTGCGGACGGGCGGGCGCTTCGTGGTCGTCGGCTCGTCCGACAAGCCGATGGCGCTCAATACCGGCCGGGTGATGTTCCGCGAGATCGAGATCGTCGGCTCGCTCGGCTGCCGCGTGGTGGACTACCCGCGCGTGATCGAGCTGGCGCGGCAGGGCAAGATCAAAGTCTCTGAACTCGTCACGGCCAAATTCCCGCTCGACCGGATCAACGAGGCATTCGACGCGCTGCGGCGCGGCGAGGGTATCCGGTCGGTGATCGCGCCGTAGAGACGCGCCACGCCGGTTCCCGGAGCGAAGCGGAGCGGGATGGCGCGTCTCTACCAAGGTCAATGCCTTGTTGATTGACTTCCACATCCACCTCTCGCGCCGCGAGCACGAGCGCCCGTGGGTGCTGGAGTACCTTGACCACCTGTACGAGGGCGACCTGTGGGAGCTGGTTGACCGGGTGCTGACCCCGGCGGAGATCAGGCCCTTCTTGCAGTCGCACGGGATTGACTGGGCGGTGGGGCTGGCGGAAGACTCGCCGGCCACCGTTGGCAGCACGCCGCACGAGTACGTGGCCGACCTGTGCGCGAAGGCGAATGCGCTTCCCGACCCGCCGGCCGGCCCGCGCGGGCGGCTGCTCCCTTTCGCGAGCCTGAACCCGTTCATCGTCAACGACCTCGGGCGCGAACTGGAAAGGCTGGTCAAAGAGCTTGGATTTCGCGGCATTAAGGTCTATCCGGTGTATCAGCACCACTACGTGAACGACATCCGGATGTACCCGCTGTACGCGAAGGCGCAGGAACTCGGCCTCCCGATGCTCGTGCACACCGGGTCGTCGGTCTTCAAAGGCGCGCGCATCAAGTACGGCGACCCGCTGCACCTCGACGATGTGGCGATTGATTTTCCGAACCTGACGATTTTGATGGCGCACTCGGGGCGGCCTTTCTGGTACCCGCAGGCGTTCTGGATGGCGCGGCAGCACAAGAACGTTTACATGGAGGTCTCCGGCCTGCCGGGAAAGAAACTGCTGGAGTATTTCCCGGAACTGGAACGCCTCGCGGACAAGGTGGTGTACGGCTCGGATTGGCCGGGCAACCCGCACTTGCGGCGGAACGTGGACGCGATCCTCGCCCTGTCGCTGAAGGACGAGACGAAGGAAAGGATTTTGTGGCGGAATGCGGCCAGGATTTTGGGAGTTGAGGTGCGGGGATAGCGGCGACTGGTTGCGGGTGGCAGGTCGAAAGTGGAATGTGGAAGGTAGCAAGTTAAAGTCGAGCGATATGCGCTAAGCGATATGCGATCAGCCAGAAGGGTGCCGACATGAAGGAATTCTTACTGGGCAACGAAGCGATTGCGCGCGGTGCGTGGGAAGGCGGGGTGAAGTTTGCGTCGGGCTATCCCGGCACGCCGAGCACCGAAATTCTTGAAACGCTGGCGCGGCAGTATCCCGAGGTGGATGCGCAGTGGTCGGCCAACGAGAAGGTGGCCTTTGAAGAGGGCATGGGCGCTGCGATTGGCGGGCTGCGGGTGCTGGTGACGATGAAGATGGTCGGCCTCAACGTGGCCGCCGACTCGTTCATGGTCTTCCCGTATTCTGGAACCAACGGCGGTTTCGTCGTCATCTCCGCCGACGACCCCGGCATGCACTCTTCGCAGAACGAGCAGGACAACCGCTATCTTGCGCAGATGGCGAAAGTGCCGGTGCTTGAGCCTTCCACCGCGCAGGAGTGCAAGGACTTCGTGAAGTTGGGGCTGGAGATTTCAGAGCAGTTCAGCGTGCCGCTGATGCTGCGCACGACCACGCGCCTCGCGCACCATAAAGGGCTGGTCGAACTGGGCGAACGCCTCGAAGTGCCGCAGCGCGAGTTCGTCCCGGACGCCAAACGGTTCTCGGTTCCCATCTATCGCACGTTGCTCCGGCCCGGCGTCGAGAAGCGCATCGCCGCCCTGCGCGCATACGCCGAGACCACGCCCGTCAACCGCGCCGAGTGGCGGTCGGGCAAGGCGGGCCAGCCGCCCGCGAAAGGCTCGCTGGGCTGTGTCGCCAGCAGCATCGCCTATCAATACGTGCGCGAGGTCATGCCGGAGGCTTCGGTCTTCCGCCTCGGGATGACGCACCCGCTGCCGCCGCGCGCGTTGAAGGAGTTCTGCGCCGCGCACGAAACCATTTACGTCGTCGAAGAGGGTGAGCCGTTCGTCGAAGATCAACTGAAGGCGATGGGCATCACGAACGTCGTCGGCAAGGAAATCTTCGGCGTCATCGGCGAGTACTCGCCGGAGCGGATTGCAAAGGCCATCGGGCTGAACGTCCCGGACCAACCCGACTTCAGCAAGGAAATCACCGTGCTGCCGCGCCCGCCGATGTTTTGTATCGGCTGCGGCCACCGCACGGTCTTCGACTCACTGCGGCAGCTCAAGGTGACGGTCGCCGGGGACATCGGCTGCTACACGATGGGCGCGCTGCCGCCGTACGAAGCCTCGCACACGACATTCTGCATGGGCGCGAGCATCGCCACCGCCTTCGGGCTGGAACGCGCCGGACACGGGCGGACGGTGGCCGTCATTGGCGATTCGACGTTTGTGCATTCCGGCATCCCGCCGCTCATTGACGCGGTGTACAACGGTAGTTCACTCACCCTGCTCATCCTCGACAACTCGACGACCGGCATGACCGGCCAGCAGTCGCACCCGTCGTCCGGCAAGACGCTGAGGGGCAAGCCGGCGCCGAAGTTGGATTTGGAGGGTCTGGTGCGCGCCGCCGGGGTCAGGCAGGTGCAGGTCGTGGACACGTGGGAGCGCAAGGAAGTGGCGAAGGCGATCCGCTCGGCGCTGGCCTATGAAGGTCCGGCCGTCGTCATCGCCACCGGGCCGTGCATGCGCCTCCCGGAGATGAGACTCTCCGAGCGTGGGGAGAAGCCGTACTTCATTGACGAGGCGCTGTGCACAAAGTGTGATGCCTGTTTCAAAGTCTGGTGTCCCGCCATCACGCGCACGGCGCTGGGCTTCCCGATCATTGACCCGTTGGAATGCACCGCCTGCACCGTGTGTGCGCAGGTCTGCCCGGTGGATGCCATCGCGCCGGAGGGCGGCGGGTGCCCGTGATGGCCTATCGCATGTCGCGTCTCGCTTATCGTTGGCGATGTGCGATGTGACGTACGCAAACCCTCAAGGAAACAATGACCGAAACGACGAATCTCATCTTCGCGGGCGTGGGTGGGCAGGGCGTCCTGCTCATTGCCGAACTGACGGCGCGGGCCGCCGTGCGCGCCGGGTTTGACGTGAAGCAGACCGAGGTGCACGGTGTCTCGCAGCGCGGCGGGAGCGTGGAGAGCCATGTGCGCTTTGGCCCGGAGGTGCACTCGCCGCTCGTCATCGCCGGGCAGGCCGACGTGGTGATCGGGCTGGAAAAGCTGGAAGGGTTGCGCTACGCAAGCTTCGTCAACCCGCAGAGCGGAACCGTGCTCGTCAACGATCACGAAATCATCCCCGGCTCGGTGGCGAACGCGGCGGAGCGCTACCCGCACCATGCGCTGGACTTTCTGCGCGACAAGGGACTGAAAGTGGTGGCGCTTCCGGCCTCACAGCGCGCCCACGACATGGGCGATGGCCGGATCGCGAACGTGATCATGCTCGGCGCGATGTCGGTGCTTCTGCCGCGCGTGCCAAAGGAGGTGTGGCTGGTGACGTTGGACGAACGCATCCCCGCGAAGCATCGCACCTTGAATCTCAAAGCATTTGAAACCGGGAGGGGCCTCGCCTCACCCGCCTCTAACCCCCTCCCTTTCCCGACGGCCGTTCCGTCGGGGGAGGGAGAGGGCAGGGGGGAGCGTGAGGCATGAGGCGAAAAGGAGGCTGCCATGACTGAGTTGAACGGCGTTGATCTCATTTACGACTGGAACGTGAAGGGCGGCGTTCCCAAATATCCCAAGCGCGTGATGGTGGTGGACGAGACCCTGCGCGACGGCTTGCAGTCGCCGTCCGTTACGCACCCCTCGATTCAGGACAAGGTCTATTTGCTGTACCTGATGCGCTGTCTGCAAATAGACGCCGTCGACCTCGGACTGTGCGGCGCGGGTGAGCGGTTCAAGCAAGACGTGACGGTGCTGGCCAAAGAGATCGTCCGCCAGAAGATGGGCCTCGTACCCCAGAGCGCGGCCCGCACCCTGGAATCGGACATCGCCCCCATCGTGGACGCTTCGCAGGAGGCCGGGATCGCCATCGAGGCCTGCGTGTTCCTCGGCTCCAGCCCCATCCGCCAGTACGCCGAGGGCTGGGATGTGAACACCCTGCTGCGGCTGACCGAGACCTCTGTCACTTTCGCCGTCAAGAACGGGCTGCCCGTGATGTTCGTCACGGAAGACACCACGCGGGCGCAGCCCGAGGCGCTCAGGGAGATCTATGCCTGCGCCATCCGCTCCGGCGCGCACCGCATCTGCGCCGCCGACACGGTGGGCCACGCGACGCCGGAGGGCGTGCGCAGCCTCATCCGTTTCCTGCGCGGTGTGGTGGACGAAGTGAATCCCGAAGTGGGCATTGACTGGCACGGCCACAAAGACCGCGGCCTGGACATCATCAACACCCTCGCCGCCATCGAGGCGGGCGCCGACCGGGTGCATGCGTGCGCCCTCGGCATCGGTGAGCGCTCCGGCAACACGCCGATGGAGATATTGCTCGTCAATCTCAACTTGCTCGGGATGGCCGAGCGCGACCTCACGGGTCTGCCCGAATACTGTCAGGTCGTCTCGCAGTCGTGCGGCGTGCCGATCCCGTACAACTACCCCATCGTCGGGGCGGACTCGTTCCGCACGGCGACCGGAGTGCACGCGGCCGCCATCGCCAAGGCGATCAACCGCAACGACGCGTGGCTGGCCGACCGCGTCTACTGCGGGGTGCCGGCGAGCATGGTCGGGCGGAAACAGGGCGTCGAGGTCGGGCCGATGTCGGGCGAGCACAACGTCCGCTTCTGGCTGCGCAATCACGAGATCGAAGAGCATCCCGTGTACATCGAAAAGATTCTGGCCGCTGCCAAGCGCGCGACCAAGATTCTGAGCGACGACGAAATCCGGCGCATCGTGACTGTTCTGCACCAGCGCTTGAAGCAGGGTGAGGAAGTGACCGACGAGGAACTGGAAATGGCGTTCGCCGGGTCGGTCGCGGTGGAAAGGAGGTGAAGCGCCCAGCCTGCACAGCGACGTCGACAACCATGCCCCTCGAATCGCGCGCACGTTTCTCAAAGTCTGCACGTTTCTCAAAGTTTTCCAGAGGAGAGGAAAGATGAAACGCCAATTGAATATCTTGCTGGCCGGCCTGGGGGTGCTCGCGCTGATCCTGTCCGCTTGCGGCCCAGCGGCGACGACCGCGGCCCCGACCACCGCGCCGACTCAGCCGCCGCCCACCGCCAAGCCCACCGAACCGCCCAAGACCGAGGCGGAGCCGACGGCCGCCGCCCCCGAACCGCCCAAGGAAGGCGACCCGTACGTCGTCGGCGCGTTCTTCTCGACCACCGGGCCGACTTCCTCGCTCGGCAAGCCCGAATGGGGCACCGTGGCGATGCTCACCGAGCACCTGAACGGCGACGGCGGCGTCCTCGGGCCGGACGGGCTGATGCACAAACTCGACGTGCGGAAGTACGACGATCAGTCCGACGCCACCAAGGCCGTCGAGATTGCCAAGAAACTGATCGAGGAAGACAAGGCCGTGGTCATCATCGGCGGAAGCGGCAGCCCGGCGAGCATCGCCGTGATCGAGACCGTCACCAACGCCAAGGTCCCCTTCATCTCTGTGGCCTCCTCGTCCGCGATTGTCACGGCCCAAGATGGGACGCAGAACTTCTGGGTCTTCAAGACCCCGCAGCAGAACTACCCGGTGGCCCAGGTTCAAGCGGACTGGATGAAGGCGCATAACATCACCCAGGTCGCCTCGCTGGGCGTCAACAACGCCTTTGGCCAGGACTCGATGGCTGCGCTCCAGACGGTGGCCAAGGAGAACGGCTTCGAGATCGTGTGGGAGGGCACCTTCGAGCCGCGCGACACGGACTTCAGCGCACAGCTGACGGATATCCAGGGCACCGACGCGCAGGCGCTGATCGTCCATGCCACTCCCGGCGAGGGTGCGCCGCTCACGGCGCAGTTCCGCGACATGGGCTTCGAGATCCCGATCGTCCACAACCACGGCATCGGGAACCAGGCCTTCATTGACACCGCCCAGGACGCGGCGGAAGGCGTGCTGTTCCCCATCGGCAAGCTGCTGGTGGTCGCCCAGCTGCCCGACAGCGACCCGCAGAAGGCCACGCTCCAGCAATATCAGAGCGATTACATCTCCGCCTTCGGCAGCAAGCCCAGCACCTTCGGCGGGCACGCCTGGGATGCGTTCACGATGGTGAAGCAGGCGCTCGAGGCCGTCGGCCCGGACTCCGCCCAGATCCGCGATTACCTCGAGGCCAATATCGCCAACTGGGTCGGGATCAGCGGCGTCTTCAACATCACTGCGCAGGATCACACCGGCATCGGCAAGGAATCGCTCGTGCTCGTGGAGATCAAGGGCGGCACGTGGGTCTACGTTGATCCGCAGGATTACGCGAACGTTCCGTAATGAGTCTAATGGTCAAGTGGTCGGGTAGTCGAGTGGTCAAGACTACCCGACTACCTGACTACTCGACCATTTGACACCCTGACGACGATGACACTCCAGCAACTCGCTCAATATCTCCTCTCGGGCATCACGCAGGGCAGCATTTATGCGCTGATTGCGCTGGGCTTTGTCACCATTTATAACGTGACCGGCATCATCAATTTTAGCCAGGGCGAGTTCGCAGTGATTGGCGCGTTTGTGGCGATCACGCTGGCGCAAGAAACCTCGCTGTTCAACGGCCTGGCCGTTGTGACGCTGGCGTGGCCGCTGCCGCTGGCGGCGCTCGCGGGGGTGGTGGCGGCCGTGCTGGTCGGAGTATTGCTATACCGGCTGGGCATCCAGCCCGCGCGGCACGCCTCGCCCCTGAGCCAGATCGTGGTCACCATTGGCGCATCCATTGCGCTGCGCGGGATGGTGTTGTTGGCGTGGGGAACCGACCCGTACCGTTTCCCGGCGTTCACGCAGGGAAAGCCGTTGAAACTGCTGGGTGCGGTGGTCACCCGGCAGGGCGTGTGGGTGATAGGATTGACCGTCGTGACCGTGGTCGGCCTGTTCCTGTTCTTCCAGTACACGTTGATCGGGAAGGCGCTGCGGGCCAGCTCGGCCAATCCGGGCGCGGCGCGGTTGATGGGCATCAACACCCGGCGCATGGGCCTCGTCGCCTTTGCCCTCAGCGCCGGGCTGAGCGCGCTCGGCGGGATCGTCATCACCCCGCTTGCGTTCATGACCTACGACCGGGGGCTGATGCTTGCCCTTAAAGGCTTTGTGGCGATGATCATGGGCGGCCTGACGAATCCGTTTGGCGCGGTGATCGGCGGCCTGTTACTGGGGGTGGTCGAATCGTTGGCCGCCGGGTTGATCTCGTCCGGCTACAAGGATGCATTCACGTTTGCGGTGCTGTTCGTGGTGTTGCTCGTCAGGCTCGGAGGCTTGCTCCGCCGCGGACGCGGCGAGGCGCTGGAGCGGGCCGGGTTGTAGGGGCGTTCCACGGAACGCCCCTGCGGTGTGAGGCGGCATGAAGGCGAAATTTTCGGTGGGACAGTTGGCGGTCGTTGGGCTGGTGGCAGTCATTGCCCTCGTCCCACCCCTCGTCCGCAATAATTACCAGGTTTTCATTCTGACGCTGATCGGTTTGTACACCATGCTGACCGTGGGCCTGTCGCTGGTCATGGGTTACGCCGGGCAGGTTTCGCTCGGGCATGCCACTTTCTATGGTATCGGCGCGTACGCTACCGCGCTGCTGAGCGCCCGCGCCGGGCTGCCTTCCTGGGCCGCTTTGATCGTGGCCGTTGTGATCACGGCTTCCCTCGGCTATCTCCTCGGCGTGCCGATGTTCCGCCTGCGCGGGCACTATCTGGCGATGGGCACTCTCGGGCTGAACGTCATCTTCAGCCTCATCCTGAAGAACGAGGCTGAAATCACGGGCGGTCCGTCGGGCTTTACCCATATCCCGCCGCTGTCGGTGGGCCCTTTCGTTTTCGACAACGACGTGAAAATGTATTATCTGGTGTGGGTCGCCGCGCTGGCCGTTCTCGCCCTCTCGCTGAACGTCGTCCATTCGCGCGTGGGCCGCGCTTTGCGGGCAATCCACGCCAGCGAGGTGGCGGCGGAGACGCTCGGGGTGGACTCCAATGCCTTCAAGTTGAGAGTCTTCGCGCTGGCCGCCGGGTACGCGGGTCTGGCGGGCGGGCTGTACGCGCAGGCCATCCATTTCATCAGCCCTTCGAGTTTTGACATACTGTTCTCGATTGAGCTGGTGACGATGGCCGCCGTGGGCGGGCTGGCGAGCGTCTGGGGTTCCATCTTCGGCGCGGCCACCGTCGTGCTGTTGGCGCAATTCATCCGCGACCGGCTCGGCGTGCTGATGGAGGGCGCTTCCGGCGAAGGCGAGATCATCGTATTCGGTCTGCTGTTGGTGGTCATCATGGTGTTCCTGCCCGAGGGCTTGACGGCGGGCGGCCTGAAGGCGATCCGCAGCTGGCAGGCAAGGCGAAAGGCAGAAGGATGAAGGGAGAAGGATGAAGGATGAAATTTCATCCTTCCGCCTTCATCCTTCATCCTTTGTACAAGGTCATGCATCAACCCCAACTCGAGTCACTTCCCCGAAAAGAACTGGAAGCCCTGCAACTGGAGCGCCTGCGGGCGACGGTCAAGCGCATCGGCGAAAACAATCCGGAATATGCCCGGCGCTGGAACGGACTCGGTCCGGACGACGTGCGCGCCCTCGCAGACATCCGGCGTTTCCCCTTCCTGACCAAAGAAGACCTGCGCCACGCCTATCCCTTTGGAATGGCCTGCGCGCCTCAGCGGGATTTCGTGCGGATGCACATGAGCTCCGGCACGACCGGCACGCCCATCATCTGCCCGCACACCGCTGCCGACGTGGCGCAGTGGAGTGAGATCATGGCCCGCTGCCTGACCTCAGCCGGAGTCACTCACGACGACGTGATTCAGATCACGCCCTCGTTCGGGCTGTTCAATGGCGGGTTCGGGTTTCACTTCGGCGCGACAGCCATCGGCGCGATGATCATCCCCATCGGCGCGGGGCGCACGCCCCTGCAGCTGCAATTCATGCGCGACCTCGGCACGACCGCCCTCGCCGCCATCGCCTCGTATCCCCTGCGGCTGATGGAAGTGGCCGAGAAAGAAGGCTTCGACTTCCGGCGCGACACCCAGCTGCGTGTGGGCATCTTCGGCGCGGAAATCTGGAGCGATGAGATGCGCCTGCGCGTCGAAGAGCGCATGGGGATCGAGACCTTCGACATCATCGGCATGACCGAGTCGGCGGGCGTGGGCATGGGGATTGACTGCGCCACGCACGACGGCCTCCACGTCTGGGACGACCACTATTTGATCGAGATCGTCAACTGGGCGACCGGGCAACCGGTGGAGGATGGCGAGTGGGGCGAGATGGTGGTGACGACGCTGACGCGCGAGGGGCTGCCGCTGATCCGCTTCCGCACGCACGATCTCACGCGCGTCGTCAGCCGCGAGCCGTGCCGCTGCGGGCGCACGAGTCTGCGCGTCGCGCGCATCGCCTGCCGCACCGACGACATGCTCAAGGTGAAAGGCATCAACTTTTATCCCAGGCAGGTGGAGAGCGCCCTGCTCAAGCATCCGGAGGTCGGCAACGACTATCTGATTGTGATCGAGCGGGTGGACGGCGCCGACCGGATGACGGTGAACGTGGAGACGCGCGGCCTGCCGTGGCCGGAGGAATTATCGCAGCACCTCTCCGATGAGTTGTACAGCATGCTCGGCCTGCGCGCCGAAGTGAACATTCTCCACCCCGGCGAGTTGCCGCGGCCCGAGGGCAAGGCGCTGCGAGTGCAGGACAAAAGGAAATAGACAAACTCCAAACTTCAAATTCCAAAGAGCAGATTTGGAGTTTGGGGTTTGAAATTTGAAGTTCGCATGCACGGCGTAATTCTTGAGGCCAAGGGAATCCAAAAGGCCTTCGGCGGCGTGATGGCCGTGGCCGGAGTGGATTTGACGATCCAGCGCGGCGAGGTCTTCGCGCTCATCGGCCCCAACGGCGCGGGGAAGACGACGATGTTCAACCTGCTCTCCGGCACGCACCCGCTCGACCGGGGGCAGATCGTGTTCGATGGGCAGCCCATTCACGGCCTGGCGTGTCATCGCATCGCCGCGCGGGGGCTGGTGCGCACCTTTCAAAATCTGCAAATCTTCGGCGCGATGACCGTCCTCGAGAATGTGATGGTGGGACGCCACCTCCGCAGCCGGACAGGCTTTCTGGCCTCAGCCCTGCGGCTCCCGGCTGTGGCCGCCGAAGAACGCCGCACCCGCGATCGCGCGTTGGGGTTCCTGGCGATGGTCGGATTGGAAACGCGGGCCGACCACCTGGCGAGCAGCCTGCCTTTCGGCCAGCAGCGCTTGCTGGAAATCGCGCGCGCGCTCGCCGCGGAACCGAAACTGCTGATGCTCGACGAACCGGCGGCGGGCCTCACGCGGCCCGAGATCGAGACGCTCGACGGCCTCATCGGGCGCATCCGCGACGGGGGCGTCACGGTGCTGCTCGTCGAGCACGACATGAATCTCGTGATGGGCATCGCCGACCGGGTGGCGGTGCTGCGCTACGGGCAGAAGATCGCCGACGGCACGCCCGCCGAGGTGCAGGCCGACGAGCGCGTGATCGGTGCGTACCTGGGGGCGGACTGGGAAGCGGCGGAATTTGTGTGAGTTCCCTTTGTTCCCCGAGTTCCTTCAGCTCCCGGAACTCGCGGAACTGAAGGAATTAAAGGAACTTTCGCATGCTCGAAGTTCGCGAGGTCAGCACTTATTATGGGCGTGTGCGCGCGCTCGATCACGTCTCGCTCAAAGTCGAAGAGGGCGAGATCGTCTGCCTCATCGGCGCGAATGGCGCGGGCAAGACCACGCTGCTCAACACGCTTTCGGGCATGGTGCTGGCTTCGCAGGGCGAGGTGGTGTGGAGAGGCCAATCCATCACCCGCCTGCCCGCCGAGCAGATTGTCCGGTTGGGCATCAGCCATGTGCCGGAACGGCGGCAGGTGTTTGGCTCGCTGACGGTGGAGGAGAATCTGACGCTCGGCGCGTACTGCCGCGTCCGGCGCGACGGGTGGGTGGCGATCCGTCAGGACATGGAGCAGATGTTCACGCTCTTCCCGGTGCTGAAGGAGCGCAGCCGCCAGCTCGCCGGGACGCTCTCGGGCGGGGAACAGCAAATGTTGGCGGTGGCGCGCGGGCTGATGGCGCGTCCGAAGTTGATGCTGTTGGACGAGCCGTCGTTGGGCCTCGCCCCGCTCCTGGTGCAGGAAATCTTTCGCATCGTCGGCGAGTTGCGCCGGAACGGGACGACGATCCTGCTCGTCGAGCAAAATGCGCGCGCCGCGCTGCGCGTGGCTGACCGTGGCTACGTGCTGGAAACCGGGCGCGTGGTCATGAACGGCGCGGCGGGCGAACTGGCAGAGAACGAGCAACTGCAACATGCGTATCTGGGGCGGAGGAACCATCGGAGCAGATAGCAGATGGCGTATTGCATATGGCAAAGTGTGCGCGATAAGCGATCAACGAGGTGACCTATGAAAAAGCTACTGTCTGGCAATGAAGCCATAGCGCGCGGCGCGTGGGAAGCAGGGGTGGAGGTGGCGGCGGCGTATCCGGGCACGCCCAGCACCGAGATTCTGGAAAACGTCGCGAACTATCCCGAAATCTACTCCGAGTGGTCGACGAACGAGAAAGTTGCGCTCGACATCACCATCGGCGCGGCCTACGCGGGCAAAAGAGCCATGGCGACGATGAAGCACGTCGGGCTGAACGTGGCCTCCGACTCGCTGTTCTACGCTTCGTACACCGGGGTCAACGCCGGGCTGGTGATCGTCAACGCTGACGACCCCGGCCTGCACTCCTCGCAGAACGAGCAGGACAACCGGCATTATGCCAAGTTCGCCAAGGTGCCGATGCTGGAGCCGTGCGACAGCCAGGAGGCGAAGGACATGCTGAGGTTGGCGCTCGACTTGAGCGAGCAGTTCGACACGCCCGTGATTCTGCGCACGACCACCCGTACGTCGCATGCTAAATCCATTGTGGAACTCGGCGACCGAAAGGCGCTGCCCAAGCGGCCCTACGAGAAGAACCCGCAGAAGTACGTGATGATCCCCGGCTACGCCAAGCGCCGCCATCCGGTGGTCGAAGAGCGCCTGACGAAGCTGGCGGAGTATGCTGAGACTTGTCCGTACAATCGCATCGAGATTGGAGACTATAGCCCCCGAAGCGGAGCGGAGCGGGGTTTGAGTTTGGGGATTGTGGCCTCGGGGCCGAGTTATCAATACGCCCGCGAGGTGTTCCCGGACGCCTCGTTCCTGAAACTGGGCATGGTCTGGCCCTTGCCCAGGAAACTCATCGCCGAATTCGCGTCCCGGGTCAGACGGCTGATCGTCGTCGAGGAGCTTGACCCGTTCTTCGAAGAGCACATCCGGATGATGGGCATACCGGTGGAGGGCAAGAGCCTCTTCCCCATCGTGGACGAGTTCTCGCCGGAGGTCGTGCGCAGGTCTGCCTACGCCGCCGGGTTGGTGGACAGGCCCCCGGTCGAGCGCGCCTTCGACAAGGGCGCGCTGCCCCTGCGGCCCCCGGTGCTGTGCGCGGGCTGCGGCCACCGCGACGTGTTCTGGGTGCTGCGGAAACTTAAGATCACCGTCAACAGCGACATCGGCTGTTACGCGCTCGGCGTGATGCCGCCGCTCACCGCCACCGACACCATCGGGTGCATGGGCGCGAGCATCGGGGTGGCGACCGGAATGCGGCGCGGCGGGCTGGAGGGCGCGAACGTCGCCGTGATCGGTGACAGCACGTTCTTCCACTCCGGGATGCCCCCGCTCGCCAACGCCGTCTACAACCACACGCCGCTCACGACGATTGTGGTGGACAACCGCACCACCGGCATGACAGGGCACCAGGGCAATCCCGCCTCGGGGCTGTCCATTCACCGGGAGATGCACACCCGAGTGGATATCGAGGCCGTAGTGCGCGCGATGGGTGTTGAGGAAGTGCATACCGTTGAGTCGCGCGACCTGGACGAGATGGAGAAGGTCATCAAGCAGGCGATCCAGAGCAACAAACCGGCAGTCGTGATTGCCAAGACCCCGTGCGTGTTCGTCACCTCGCACCCGCGCGAGGCCTACCAGGTGGTCACCGAGGATTGCAACGGCTGCACGATGTGCTTCCGCATCGGCTGCCCGGCCATCTACAAGAGCGAGGTGCTGGACGAGAAATACAAGCGGCCCAAGGCGTATATTGACCCGCTGGCCTGTGTGGGCTGTGGCCTGTGCTTCGACGTGTGCGCGCCGCAGGCGATTCTGGAAGGCGCGCTGAAGCAGGAAGCGACGTTGACCACGCATGTGGCGTGATGGCGGATGGCATATCGCTTATGGCTTATCGCGATTCGACAGCGGCTGAACTATCAGCGATATGCGATAAGCGATACGCCAGAGGAGACGAACATGGTGACAGCGAACTTTCTACTAGCCGGCGTCGGCGGGCAGGGGACGCTGCTGGCGAGTGATATTCTGGCCGACATCGGTCTGCGGATTGGGGCGGACGTGAAGAAGTCGGAGGTGCACGGGATGTCGCAGCGGGGCGGAGCGGTCACCAGCCACGTGCGCTGGGGCGAGCACGTCGCCTCGCCGCTGTGCGAGAAGGGCGCGGTGGATTACTTCGTCGCGCAGGAGATGCTCGAGGCGCTGCGCTGGATCGAATTCATCCGGCCCGGCGGCACTGTGCTGCTCAGCCAGCAGCAGATTGTGCCAACCTCCACCGTATACGGCGCCGACCAGTACCCCGGGAACGACCACGTGATCTCGGTCGTCAAGCAGGCGGCGGGCACAGTCCTGCTGATTGACGCGAAGAAGGTGGCGGAAGAACTCGGCAACCCGCGCGTGGCCAACAGCGTGCTGCTCGGCGCGCTCTCGGCGCAGATGGACGTATCCGCCGACGACTGGCTGGCGGTGATCGTCTCGCGTGTGCCGCAAAAGCATGTCGAAATCAATCGCCAGGCATTCTACGCCGGGCGCGAGAGGAATTGGGAAATCTAAGTTCCCTGAGTTCCTTCTGTTCCCAACCGGGGAACTCAAGGCCCTGAAGGAACACTGAACTCATACACGGAGGACACCATGCCTATCTGGAATCCCGAATACGAAACGATGCCGCGTGATCAGTTGGAGAACCTTCAAACCCAGCGGCTGCGGGACGTCACCACCCGCGCCTCCGCGAGCATGCCGCTCTACAAGAAGAAACTCGCCGGGGTGTCTCCCGACGACATCAAGTCGCTTGACGACCTCCAGCGCCTGCCGTTCACCGAGAAGAGTGATCTGCGCGACAACTACCCTTTCGGCATGTTCACGGTGCCGATGGAGAAGATCGTCCGCATCCACGCCTCCTCCGGCACCACCGGTAAGCCCACCGTCGGCGGATACACCAAAGCCGATATGGACGTATGGGGCGAGGTGATGGCGCGCACCGTGACGAGCGCGGGCGTTACCGACAAAGATATCGTTCACAACGCCTACGGCTACGGCCTGTTCACGGGCGGCCTCGGCTTCCACCTCGGGGCGGAGCGCGTGGGCGCGACGGTCATCCCCATGTCCGGGGGGCTGACGCGGCGGCAGGTGATGCTCATGGAGGACTTCGGCGCGACGGCGCTGACCTGCACCCCTTCCTACGCGCTCGTGATTGGCGAAGAGGCCGCCGAAATGGGTGTGGACTTCAAAAAGCGGATGAAAGTGAAGGTGGGCATCTTCGGCGCGGAGCCATGGACCGAGAAGATGCGGCACGAGATTGAGGACAAACTCGGGGTCAAGGCTTACGATATCTATGGCCTGACCGAGCTGATCGGCCCCGGCGTGTCGGTGGAGTGTGAGCATCATACCGGCATGCACATTCAGGAAGACCACTTCCTCGCCGAGATCATTGACCCGACGACCGGCGAGCGGCTGCCCTACGGCGAAGAGGGTGAGCTGGTCTTCACGGCGCTGACCAAAGAGGCGATGCCCGTCATCCGCTACCGCACGCGCGACCGTACGATCCTGCACGCCGACAAGTGCGCCTGTGGGCGGACGACCGTGCGGATGGAGAAAGTCCTCGGGCGCACCGACGATATGCTCATCGTGCGCGGCGTCAACGTCTTCCCGCAGCTCATCGAGAAGACGCTGCTCTCCATCGAAGACATCGAGCCGCACTATCAGATCGTGATTGACCGCCCGAAAGACCAGCTCGACACGCTGGAGGTGTGGGTGGAGGCTTCGCCCAGGCTCTTCCAGCCGATTGATACGCGCCGGTTGGACGAGCTGCAGAATCGTGTCGCCCATGAGCTGTTTCAGGCGCTTGGCGTCTCGGCCTCGATCAAACTGATGGGGCCGAAGTCCATTGCGCGCTCGGAAGGCAAGGCGAGGCGCGTGGTGGATAAGCGGGATTTGTAGAAAATCTGTGTGTAAGTACGTGAGTGCGTAAGTTTGCAAGTGAGCCGAACACTCACATACTTACACGCCTACACACTTACAAACTCATGACTACTGCCATCGCCTCCACCACCCGCCGTCTCCACTACGCCTGGATCATCCTGGTCATGGGTGTGCTCGTCGTGTTCGGGTCGCTCGGCCTCGCGCGGTTCGGCTACAGCGTCATCCTGCCCTCGATGCAGGCGGGGCTAGGGATGAACAACACGCAGGCCGGAGGCCTCGTGACCGCCAACCTGCTGGGTTATGTGATTCTTTCTGTGCTCGGCGGGGCGCTCGCAGCGCGCTATGGGCCGCGCAACGTGATCACCGTTGGACTGGCGCTCACGGGGGGCGGCATGTTGTTGACCGGCTTCGCCGGAAGCTTCGCCACGGCGACGGTCTGGCGCGCCTTGACGGGCCTCGGCAGCGGCGCGAGCAACGTGCCGGTGATGGGGCTGCTGGCGGCATGGTTTGCGGCGCGGCGGCGCGGGCTGGCCTCGGGCATCGCGGTCGGCGGCTCGTCGGTCGCGCTCATCCTCGTCGGGCCACTCGTGCCGCGCCTCCTCTCGGTTTATGGCGAAAGTGGATGGAGGGTGAGTTGGTTCCTGTTCGCCGGGATCGTGCTGGCGCTCGCGGTTCTTGGATTTTTCCTGCTGCGCAACCGCCCTGCCGAAATGGGGCTGTGGCCGGCGGGCGACGATGCCGTTGGCGACCCGCCCGGCGTGCGCCAATCGCCGCCGGCTGCGCTCGACTGGGGCCGCGTCTATCGCTCGACGACGGTGTGGCATCTCGGGCTGGTCTATATCGCCTTCGGATTGTCCTACATCGTCTACATGACCTTCTTCACGAAGTATCTGATCGCGGAGGGCGGTTATAGCAAAGAGGCCGCCGGAAACCTGTTCATGATCATGGGCTGGTTCAGCCTGATCAGCGGGCTGATCTGGGGCATGGCCTCGGATGCTATTGGGCGGAAGCGCGCACTGATCCTCGTGTATCTGATTCATGCCGTGGCCTTTGGGTTGTTCGGGCTGTGGCGCACGCCAACCGGCTTCACACTGTCTGCCATCGTCTTCGGGTTGGCGGCGTGGAGCGTCCCCGCCATCATGTCCGCGACCTGCGGCGATTTGCTCGGCCCGCGGCTGGCCCCGGCAGCGCTGGGTTTCATCACCATGTTCTTCGGCCTCGGGCAGGCCGTGGGGCCGAGCGTGGCCGGAGCCATTGCGGACACGCGGGGGTCGTTCTCTCTCGCTTTCGTGCTCGCCGCGGTCGTCGCGCTCGTCGGGGCGGGTGCCGCGGCGCTACTGCGCCCATCTTCAACGGTCGAGGTCATGTCATGAAACTGGAAACCGTCATCTTTGAAAAGTCGGATAAGTTGGGGCGCGTTTGGTTCAACCGTCCCGACCTGCTCAACGCCGTCAACAATCAGGCGACGCTCGACTGGAACACCGTTGCCGAGGCCATTGCCGCCGACCCGGACCTGCGCGTCGTCGTCATCACTGGAACCGGGGACCGGTCGTTCAGCACCGGGATTGATTTGAAACAACTCTCGGCGGGGCAGATTGAGCAGATCTATCACCATCGCTGGGAGCGCGCGCTGCGGATCCTGGAGACGTGCGACAAGATCATCATCGCCGCCATCAACGGCTGGTGCCTGGGCGGCGGCCTGCAGCTCGCCCTCGCGTGCGACCTCCGCGTTGCACGGGCGGACGCGCAGTTGGGCCTGCCGGCGATCAAAGAATGTCTGATCCCCGGCATGTCCGTGTTCCGTCTGCCGCGCTATGTGGGATTGGGGCGCGCGAAGCGCCTCATCCTCTCCGGCGACAACCTCGGCGCGTCCGAAGCGCAGGCGATTGGGCTGGTGGATTACGTGTTCGAGAGGGACGAGTTTGCGACGAAGGTGGACGAACTCACCGCGCACTATCTCAAGGCGGCCTCGATGGGCGGGCGGCAGGCGAAGATTCTCACCACGCACGCCTTCGACTACGATCACGCGACGATGATCGAGAAATACTTCTCCGCGCAAATCATCGCCACCGGCCATCCCTACCATGCG
>Ga0209109_10000279_pt1 | contig 25432 bp, 22 predicted proteins | sample Rifsed10ft2_FD_184004 | JGI IMG/M metagenome (GOLD analysis project Ga0209109, IMG submission 184004) | Soil microbial communities from Rifle, Colorado, USA - sediment 10ft 2 (version 2) | ecosystem: Environmental > Terrestrial > Deep subsurface > Rock core/Sediment | place: Rifle, Colorado... | reverse complement strand
ATGATCGTCGGATACTCTAACGACGGAACGTGGGCGCGCGATCCGCACTCGGTGCACGCCATGCGATTCGGCCCATTGGTGTTGCTGGGCGGCCTGCTGGACGGCCCTGTCTACCGGTCGATCTACGCCAACCTGCGTGGCATTCGTCTCGTGCAGCCTGACGAGTACGCGCGCTTCAACGGCGGGTTCATCGTCTACCATGACGATGTCGGCGACTACTCGACCAACGAGCCGATCATGGACGGGACGGCGTCGCTTGTTTACCTGCTGGCCGCGCTGTCAGTTTGTCGGCCGTGGTATAAAGCGCAGACCTTGCGTGCCTGCATCGCGCGTAGGGAGGCGATGACTCGCGTGACTGGAAAGCTAGGCCGGCAGCCTTTCCGCCCTGGCCGCATCGAGGAGACGCGTGTCGTGGGCGATGAACGACTCGATCCCGCCGAGGCTGTCGGCCAGGACAAGAGACGACGCAAGCTGAATCGCATCTCCTGATCGCAACGCGTGTCGTAGCAGCAACTCTCGCGCCCCTCGCGCCACCTCGCTGGTCAGCTCTACCACGGTCCACGCCGACATGTCGGTCATGAAGGCTCTCACAGCTCGGTCGCGCTGCCCGGTTGTGATACCGCCTTCCCGACTGACGCGTGCCAGAGCCGATGTGACCTCAATCTCTGAGAGTCGGCTCACCGCAACGTCGCCTCGGGCGAGCAGACGCCGTACGGAGGTGCTCCCGGGCTCGCGCAGGTAGCGTTTGACGAGAGCGCTCGCGTCGAAGAACCGCACTACCCGCGTTCGTCGCGATCGACGGTGATGGCCTTGGAGCCGGTCAACCCCCGCGTGCGGACCGGAGTGAACTTCGTCAGGACCCGCGCTGTCGGAAGCGTAACCGCGCCCGTAGCGGCGAGCCGTTGGAGCGCCCGGGCTCGTTCATCGCCGGCAGCAGCAATCGGTCGGAGCTCGGCCACGGGTTCGTGTCGATCGGTCACCAGGATCGTCTCGCCCCGACGGACCCGACTCAGATAGTGTCCGAGCCGTGTTTTCAGCTCTCTGGATCCAACCATGCGTGCTTTGGGCATGTGGTCACAATAACCACATTGCTGAACCTCCGCAACGGACGGTACCGGCGCGCGTCTTCGCCCTTGGCTCATCTTCCATCGGCGAATTGGTCGCGTCGTGGTGTCTACGACGCGCGCAGGGAGAGGTGCGTCCGCGAACGATAGGGGGAAGTGCGCGATCTCGCGTCAGCCGGTCCCCAGACGACCCTTCAGATCGGCGGCACGAACGGAGCCGCCATGGGCAATCAGCCCCCGCGCGGCATCCACCTGGTTCCAGACATTCCACAGCAGTACGCCCCGCACTTGCCCATCCCGCAGATAGTAGACCACGCCCTCGCGGAACGGCTCCTTCCAATCGGCGACCGTTTCGCTGCGCGGGTCCAGTTCGCCGACCGCTTCGTAGCCCAGATGGAACAGGTCCGAGTAGAAGAACGGCTGGTGCGCGTATGGTGAATCGTCGCCCGCCATCGCGCGTCCGGCCGCGCGCCCCATGCTGAGCGCGTTGTCCTCGTGCTCGACGCGGATTCGCGTGCCTAGCGAGGGAGCGTTGAAACGCGTGACGTCACCGGCCGCGAACACGTCGGGATGGGTCGTCCGAAGCTGTTCGTCCACGGCGACGCCATCCTCGACCTCGAGTCCAGCGAACGTTGCCAGATCGGTGTTCGGTGTGATCCCGAGGCCCGCCACGACTGCGTCCACGGTCACCCGGAACCCGCTCTTCGTTTCGACGGTAGCCTGCGACCCGCTTCGCGTCACGCCCGTCACGCTTTCCCCGGGTCGCGTGTCCACGCCTTTCCCGCGGTAGTAATCCAGCACGAACCGCGCGAGGTCGGCTGGAAAGACACGAGCGCTGATCCCTGCCTCGGGAAAGAGCATGGTGACCTTGCAGCCCTGCATCGTCAGCGCCGCCGCGATTTCCGACCCGATGAACCCGCCCCCGATCACCGCGAAGCTCTTGCCAGCCTGGGCGAGCTCTCGCAGCCGGCGGTAATCAGTGAGCGTTCGGAAGTAGATCACGTCATCGCCGCCGAACGGCAGGCGGCGCGGCGTCCCTCCCGTTGCCAGGAGCAGCTTGTCGAACGTGTATTCGGTTCCGCGATCGTCGACCACGCGCTTGCCGCCGGGATTGAGCGTCGTCGCACGACGCCCCAGATGGAGATCCACGCCGACCTCGCTGGTCTTCCGCCACACGCTGTCGAAAGGCTCGCCCTTCCATAATGCTTTCGTAAGCGGCGGCCTGGCGTATGGCGGATCCGTCTCAGCGCCGATCAAACCGACCGCGCTCTTCGTGTCCAGCTCGCGGATACCGCGAACGGCGGCATCGGCTGTCATGCCGCCGCCGATGATCAGGTAGGGGTAGTGCCGCATGGGTCAGGTTCCCGGGGCTGGTGATTCCGCGCGAACGCCGCGCAGCCGCATGAGAAATTGCTGCTGCAGCCGTTCGTCTTTCAATGTGCCGCGAACAGCGATTGTCGTGGTGGTGGCCGCGGACTTCGACACGCCGCGCATCTCCATGCAGAGGTGCCGCGCCTCGACCACGACGATCACACCGCCCGGCGCGATCCGCTCGTCGAGCATCGCCGCGACCCGCTCGGTCAGTCGCTCCTGAAGTTGTGGCCGGCGAGCATGGTAGTCGACGACACGAGCCAGCTTGGAGAGTCCCACGAGACGGTCGCTCGGCACATATCCGACATGCGCCGTGCCGAAGAACGGCAGGAAGTGATGCGCGCAGAGGGAGTAGAACGGAATCCCGGTCACGGAGACAATCCCGGCGTATCCCTCGGTGTTCGGAAATGTACTGAGCCTCGGCTCGGCCGAAGTCCGAAGTCCGCCGAGCAACTCCCGGTAGGCACGTGCCACGCGGTAGTCAGTGCCAGCGAGATCTTGATCGGCGAGATCGAGACCCAACGACTCCAGAAAGGCGCGGTATGCGGCTGCGACGCGGGCAAGATCGATATCGTCGGCGTTTGTTCCATCAGCGTGGTCGTGGATCGGGCGGACATCCGGGCTGAAATGCGGCCCGGAGGTCGCGCGCGACCGCAGAGGAGCGACGCTCATCGGGCCCTGGCCTGGGCCGTGGCGTGGACGGCAAGTGCGGTGAGGAAGCCCGACATGGCGGTTCGTCCTTGTGGAGGGGTGTTCTAAAATATGTGCTGGCTATTATAGTATCCGTCGCTCTGGTCTGTAAAGGCTTTAAAACAGCATTCGGCTGTTTTAGATTGAGCGCCATGGAACACGGGAAGCTGGAGCAGCAGATCACGGGACTGGCTGCGCTGGACGAGCCGGTACGCCGGTCGCTGTACTTCTTTGTGGTGGAGCGGCAGCGCGAAGTCAGCCGCGAGGAGGCCGCCAAGGCCGTGGGGATTTCCCGCGCCCTGGCCGGATTTCACCTTGACCGATTGGCCAGCGAGGGGCTGCTCGAAACCAGCTTCCGTCGTCTTTCGGGGCGAGCGGGACCCGGCGCGGGGCGTCCGGCCAAGCTGTACCGTCGCTCCAGCCGGCAGCTCGAGGTCAGCCTGCCGCAGCGGAGCTATGAACTGGCGGCGCGCATTCTCGTCGAAGCGGTCGATGCGAGCAAGGCGCCGCAAACGCAGGGCGCGCTTCGGAAGACCGCGCGGATGATCGGCGAGCGGATCGGTTCGGCCTCGAAGGCGCGAGCTGGTTCACGGCCCGGCAAGAAGCGACTCATTGAGGGCACGATGGACGCGCTCGCCGCGAACGGTTACGAGCCTGAGCGCACGACCAACGAGATCCGCATGCACAACTGCCCGTTCCACGCCTTGGTGAGCGAGCACAAGGAACTGGTCTGCGGAATGAACCTCGCGCTGATGGAAGGAGTCGTCGAAGGACTCGACCTTCCCGGGCTCAAGCCGGTGCTTGATGCCAAGCCCGGAATGTGCTGCGTCGCTCTCCGGCTCAAGGCAAAGTAGAAACTCGATCACAGACGGGCCCTTGGGCTCGTCAGGACGCGAGCTGCAGCCGCACTTTTTCCACGATCTTCCGCGCCGACGGCATCAACCCGATGATGACCTGCGGTCCCCCGTCGACAACCGTCTCGCCGTCCACGAGAACCTTGTACTCGCCATAGCGTCCCGGGATCGTATCCACCTCGATCCCCAGCTCACGGCGGAGGCGCGCCGCCACACGGACGGCATGTATTCCCGAGACTCAGAACGCGCAATAACGAACCGATACTCTGGCCATGGCAGCCTCCCGTTTGGGCCTCACCTGTTACGAAATAAACTACGCGACTGCCCCTTTCGGAATCGCGATCGATCGGGCACCGCTCGCGTCGAGCCAGAAGTCGGTTGGCGTGCGCGTCATTCGCAGGACCACGGCATCACAACCCGGACATCGCAGCCCCGCCGGGCATCGCGAAGAATCTTGCGCGGGGGAAGCCCCTGCCACCGGGCATCGCCAAGACCCGCGTGCCTGACGGTCTGCTGGTTCTACTGCCCGCACGGACCGGGACCCGCTGGCTCATCGCCGGCGACGTGGTGCTGCTGGTCGACGCCCGTGACGTGGTCGTGGACCTCATTCGATTGATCTTCTGATCGAGGACGTACCTCGATCCGCGGCACCACCGTTTTCGTTACGTCAGGCGGTCGGTTCCGCGAGCCGCTCATGCGAACAACTCCCGATCGAGGATCTTCCTGGCATTGGTGTAGTCCTCATTCCACCAGGGCCTCTCGCCGGCTTTCCGCGGCGGTTTGTCGAGTTGGAGCTTCTCTTTTTTCTTCTTCGCCTCCATCTGGGCCACGCGGAAGTGGTAGTGGTCGAATAACCGGAGCGCTTCGATCATGTACGACACCGCGATTCTCCGGTCCCGGATGAGCAGCAGGTTCTCTCCGTTCGAGGTGTCCGCCGCCAGAGAGAAATTGTAGGACCCCATGTACACCCGCGCCGTCGGCTTGTCGAAGTCGATGACGATGAACTTGTGGTGCATTCTGGTGCCTCCACCGCCAGTCGGTTCGGACTTGAACGGCTGCGGCACGTTCTTCGTCAGCGCCGCCGGCTGTACCACGGTGACCTTCCCATCCGGCTTCTGGAGCGCGACGCCGGACGCGGTCCTGCCGTTGAGATCCTTCACCGCATGATCGGAGATGCCGTATGAGAAGACCGTCTTGTCCTTCTTGACCTTCTTGATGGCGTTTCGGATCGCGCCTGGTGTCTGATAGAGGAATGCGAGCGAAAAAAACAGGCTCGATTCGGCGCCACCCATGTCCTTGGCGATACTCTGGAGCACGGCGTTCTTCTTCAACCTCGGCGAGAAGCCGATCTGTGCATCGATGCCGGGAACGCCAAGGTCGTTCCACACGGCCGATCCGGTTCTGCCGAAGCCGGCGACGCCATCGTTGGCCCAGTAGTCCTCGAAGGCCGTCATGAAGATCTTCACCGGCTTCTTGCCGCGCACAACGATCGCGTTGTTGTTCTGGACGAAGAAGCCCCGCCAGGAGTGGTTGGTCGAGCCGCAGACTGCCGCCTGCACGTCCTTGCCGTCGGCGACGACGGTCTTGTTGTGCTGCAGCTTGCCGAGGTGCTGACGCTTGACGTGATCATCACCGGCGGACGCCTTCAGTCGTTTCGCGGCGAGCGACTCGCCGGACTTCGGTTTCCCATGGGCTCCATCATCGTCGATGATGACCTTCAGCCGCTTCCCGAGCTTCTCGAGCCGCGACACGATGCCCGGCTCGTTCAGGTCGTACAGCACCGCGCGCACTTCCGCGGTCTTGTCGGCGATGGCCTCTTCCAGCACCTCGAGAATGGCGCTCCGGGCCTCGAAGCCCATCCAGGCGAGCGCTTCGTCGGCCTTGGCATGCGTGGGAACGAAGCTCAGCCCGAGATCGGCCTTCGCGGGCAACAGAGTCGGGATCGCATCCGCACCATAGCGGTCCACGAACGCCTGCGAGGACACGAAGCCGCGCGTGAACGTGACGTTCAGCTTGCCGGGGTACGTCTCCCGGCGGAGCTCAATCGCGACTTCCTGTTGCTCACCGTAACTCAGCTCGTCGGCCCCGTTCATGAAGACCGGCGTCACTTGGTAGGTAAACGCGCCCGGGAGCTCGGCGTTCCTCGGAAAGTGCACCCACCGGAACTTCTGAATCGGCGAAAGCCGGGTGGAGAGGCGGTTAGCGTTGACACTTCCCTCAGTTCCGGGAAACGCCAGTCGGTTCTTCAGCGCGAAGAACTTGTCGCCGCCAGGTTCCTTGTACTCGATGGCGAAGCCAACGAAGTCCTTCGGCGGCTTTCCCTTCTTCCAGTTCATGGCGAGAAGGCTCATGCCATCGCCACGATGCACCTTGAGCGTGAAGAGCGCCTGCTTGTTCTTGCCGCTCACCTGAAAGGCATCAGCCATGGGCGACCTCCCCTGAACGGATTCCGGAGCGACCTGGAGGAACTTCAGGATGGATGTCCAAGGTCTACCGTGCCAGCCCCTCGCTCTGGAGGCGAGAGCACTTTCCTGGGCTCGAGACGCACCGCTTTGCCAAATCCGTCCCCTTTCAGGAACTCAGGACCCGGCCCGTTTGGCCAAGAGCTGATTCACCTTCCTCGGATCCGCCTTCCCGCCGGATGCCTTCATCACCTCGCCCACCAACACTCCGAGCAGCTTCTTCTCTCCGGCGAGGAACCGGCGCGCTTCGTCCGGGTGCGCAACCAGGACCTCGTCGATCCACGCCACCAACTGCGCATCGTCGTCCACCTGGCGCAGCCCCTCGCGATCCGCAATCGCCGCGGGATCCTCGCCGCTTTTCGCCATCTGCGCGAAGATCGCCTTCGCGGCGCTGTTGCTGACGGCTCCGTCACGCACCATCTCGAGAAGCGCAGCCAGCTGGGCAGGCATGACAACAAAGTCCTGAATCCTGGTCCCTGAATCCTTGAGCCGAGCCAGGACCTCGCCCATCACCCAGTTGGCCGCGACTTTCGACTCGCCGAGGGCAAGAACAACCGATTCATAGTAGTCCGCCAGCGCCCGCGTCGCGGTCAGCACCTCGGCGTCGTAGGCAGGCAGCTTGAACGAGTCCATGAATCGCGCTCGACGCGCCGCGGGCAATTCAGGGAGCTCCGACCTCGCGGACTCCAGCCACTCACTCGTCAGGCGGAGCGGCGGGAGGTCAGGCTCGGGGAAGTACCGGTAGTCGTGGCTTTCCTCCTTGCTCCGCGCCGGCCGCACCTCGCCTCGACCCGCATCCCAGAGCATGGTCTGCTGGATCACGCGTCCACCGCTTTCCAGCAGCTCGACCTGCCGGGCAAACTCCGCCTCCAGCGCGCGCTCCACGCCATGGAACGAGTTCATGTTCTTGATTTCTGTCTTCGTACCCAGAGGGCTCGTCCCGCGTTCACGCGCGCTGATGTTGGCGTCGACCCTGAGACTTCCCTCCTCCATGTTCGCATCGCTGACCTCGAGGTACTCCAGGATCTGCTTCAGCCGCTTCAGGTACACGCCGGCATCCGCCGCCGAACGGAGATCCGGCTCGCTCACGATTTCGATGAGCGGTGTGCCACTGCGATTGAGGTCAATGGCGGTCGCGCCGGGATAACGATCGTGGATGGACTTCCCCGCGTCCTCCTCCATGTGCAGGCGATGGATCCGTATCCGGTGATCGTTCGCCTGACCCTCGAGCAACAAATGACCATTCGTCGCCAACGGGTGGTCGAACTGTGAGATCTGGTAACCCTTGGGCAGGTCGGGATAGAAGTAGTTCTTGCGCGCAAAGATCGACTCACCGTGCACTTCGCAGCCCAACGCGTGAGCCGCGCGCACCGCGAGACGCACGGCCGCCTCGTTGAGCACCGGAAGCGCGCCGGGAAGCGCCAGGCAGACCGGACAGGTGTTCGCATTGGGTGGCGCGCCGAACTCGGTTGAGCAGTTGCAAAAGAGCTTCGTGCGGGTAAGCAGCTGGACGTGCACCTCCAGCCCCACGACCATCTCCCACCGTCCTGTGGAATTCACGCGTCAGCCTCGGCGATCGAGCGCTCCAAAGCGTACGCGGCCACGAACATCCGATACTCATCGAAGTGATTCGCCAGGAGCTGCACTCCCACGGGGAGACCGTCCACTTCACCAGCGGGCACTGACATCCCCGGGATTCCGGCGAGATTGGCCGTCGCGGTGAAGATGTCGGAGAGGTACATCTCGTAAGGATCGCTGATGGCGCCTAACGGAAAGGCGGTCGTCGGCGCGGTCGGCGTGAGGAGCACATGGATTCCATCGGCAAAGGCCCTCTCGAAATCCCGCCGGATCAGGGCGCGGATCGCCATCGCCTTTCTATAGTAGGCCTCGTAGTAGCCCGCCGAGAGAACGTAGGTGCCGAGGAGGATACGGCGCGTCACCTCGGGCCCGAAGCCGCCGGAGCGGGTGGCCTCGTACATGCCGCGCAGCCCGTCGCCGGTCAGGCGCAGGCCGTAGCGCACGCCGTCGAACCTGGCCAGGTTCGATGACGCCTCTGCCGGAGCCACGATGTAGTAGACGGGGATGGCGAGGCTGGTGTGCGGGAGCGAGACGTCGCGTATCTCCGCCCCCGCCGCTTTCAAGCTCTCGGCGGCTTCGTCGCATCGGGCGCGGATCCGCGGATCGAGCGCGTCGCTGAAGTATTCGCGGGGCCGGCCGATCACGAGCCCCCGCAGACTTTCCTGCGCGGCGTCACGATAGTCCGGCACTGGCAGGTCGACGCTGGTTGCGTCGTTCGGGTCGTGCCCGGCGATGACACCAAGACCGAGTGCGGCGTCATCGACACTGCGGCCGAAGACCCCGATGTGATCCAGCGAGGACGCAAAGGCGACGAGACCGAACCGGCTCACGCGGCCGTAGGTGGGTTTCACGCCGACGACGCCGCAGAACGCAGCGGGCTGCCGTACCGACCCACCAGTTTCGGAGCCGAGTGCGATGCGGACGATGCCGGCGGCGACGGCGGCCGCGGAACCGCCACTGGAACCGCCGGGGACACGATCAGGAGCGAGCGGGTTTTTGGTGGGGCCATACGCCGAGTTCTCGGTGGACGAACCCATGGCAAACTCGTCGCAGTTCGTTTTCGAGATAAGAAGGGCACCGGCCTCACGCAGCTTCCTGACCGCTGTTGCCTCGTAAGGACTCACGTAGCCTCTGAGGACGCGCGATCCGCACGTTGTTTGCAGGCCCAGAGTTGCGATGTTGTCCTTCACCGCAACGGGGACTCCTGCCAACCGGAAGGGAGATGGGAGATGGGAGACGTGAGAAAAACTGCCATCCGATCGAACCTGATCAGCGACTTCAGCCTCGGCGCGTGTGGCTTCACGGTCTTCATCCAGCGTGATATTGAGACCATCTCTGCCCGCTCCAACCTTGTCGGATTGAGCAAAGGCTTCATCAACGACTGAGAGTGCGGATCGCTCACCCTTCCGGATCGCATCGGCGAGCTCCCAGGCAGTTCCACTCACGGAGAGCGTTCCCCTTCACCCTCATGAGTCGCCAAGCGGGGAACGAGGAAGAACCCATCGCGCATCTGGGGCGCGAAGTCTTCGCGGGGGACAGCAAGGGGGATGGAAGCGCCATCGGCATCAGACCTCATCGCCGTTGCGGTTTTCTCGATTCTCCCATCTCCCATCTCACGTCCAGTTTCAACGCGACTCAGGACCTCCATATGCCCCAGTATCTCGTTCAACTCGGAGACAAGAGAGGGCAGCCGTTCCGCGCTCACGCCGATGCGCGCCAATGCAGCGACATGCAAAACGTCCTCGCGGGTAACGGCCACTACTCGTTCCCTCGCTCCAGCCCCGCGAACGCCACGACCAGCCGCTTTCGGCCGATCGCCTCATCGTCGAAGTCGACCGTCACCTTGGTCTCCTTCCCCACCCCGGTCAATTCGTAGATCGTGCCACTGCCAAAGCGCGAATGCTTCACCCGCTCACCCTTCACAAACCGCGGCGCGTCCTGCGAAACATCCTCATCGCGATGCAGGAATGGCGACGGTTTCGACCATCCCACCGCCACACCTGGCCTGCGTTCAGCAGGCGTGGGGCGATCCCACTGCTGCGCGCTGCCACGCAGCCTGATCGTCGCGCGATCCCGCACCAGCGACGCCGGGATCTCGGCCAGAAAGCTCGATCGCATCGAGGGCATCGTCTCGCCGTTTCGGCGGCGGCTGCGTGCATGCGAGATGAGCAGCAGGTCCTGGGCGCGCGTCACACCGACGTAGAACAACCGGCGCTCCTCCTCCAGCGATTCGGCGTCCTCCCGCGAGCGCGAGAGTGGAAACAGTCCTTCCTCGAGGCCGGTCAGGAACACGACCGGGAATTCCAGCCCCTTGGCGTTATGCAACGTCATGAGCGTGACCGCGTCCGCGCTGGGATCGAGCGCATCGGCGCTGGTCACCAGCGTGGCACGTTGCAGGAAGTGATCGAGCGGTGTGAGCCCGATCTCCCCGGCCTCATCCTGCACCGTTTCCACCGCGCCAGCGATGAGCTCGCGCACATTGTCCAGTCGCTCCACGGCCCCGGGACCTTCGGCGCGCAGGTGCTGCTCGTAGTCGATCGCGAGGACCAGGTCGCGCAGCAACTCGTTCACGGGCGCCTCTTTCGCCTTCTCGTGCATGCGCTGGACGAGTGCCGAGAAGGTCGCCAATGCGTCGCGGGTGGACGGACGGAGCGAAGCAGTGAACCTGGCGTGCGTGGCCGCGGCCAGCATCGGAATGCCGGCGGTCGTGGCAAAGGACGCCAGCGCTTCCAGCGTGGTGTCGCCCACGCCCCGGCGGGGGGCCGAGACAGCGCGTCGGAATGCCTCGTCGTCGGCGGGATTGGCGACGATACGCAGCCAGGCGAGCAGGTCCTTGACCTCGCGACGGTCGTAAAAGCGAATCGCTCCCACCAGCCGGTACTGAATGGCGTGCCGGCGGAGCGCCTCTTCAATGGCCCGGCTCTGCGAGTTCGTCCGGTAGAGTATGGCGAAATCCCGCAACGGCCGCCCCCGGGCTGCATAACGACGCTCGCTGATCTCCTCCACCACGAACTCGGCTTCGTCGCGCTCGTCGAGCGCCGCCACGACCTGTACGGTGTCGCCCGCGGGCCGCGTGGTTCGCAGCGTCTTGCCCTTGCGCGACGTGTTCGCTGAGATCGCCGCGTTGGCCACGGCGAGGATCTGCGGGGTGGAACGGTAGTTCTCCTCCAGCCTCACGATGCGCGCGCCCTGAAAGTCATGCTCGAAGTCGAGGATGTTCCGGATGTCGGCGCCACGCCAGCCGTAGATGGACTGATCGTCGTCGCCCACCACGGTGACGTTCCCGTGACCGCTCCCCAGCAGCGACACGAAGCGATACTGCGCGCGATTCGTGTCCTGATACTCGTCGACAAGGATGTAGCGAAAGCGCTTGCGGTACCGTTCCAGCACGTCGGGATTCTGTTCGAGCAGATGCACCGGCAGCACGAGCAGGTCGTCGAACGTGACGGCGTTCGCCTGGCGCAGCGCGACGTCGAGCTCGCGATACACCTGAGCGGCCGCCTTGGAGAACGGGTCCATCGCCAACTGTTCATACTCAGCCGAGGACACGAGAGCATTCTTCGCATCTGAAATGGCAGCGACGATTGCCTGTGGAGGCCTTTCCTTGGGCGATATCCGGAGTCGCTCCATGACATGCTTCACGGCGGCGAGCGTGTCGTCCTCGTCGTAGATCGTGAAGCTCTGCGTGCGACCGGCGAGGGCAGCGTGGATGCGCAGCAGCCGCGCGCCGATGGCATGGAAGGTTCCCGACCACATCCCCGCCGGCTCCGAACCCAGCAGATCGGCGATGCGCGAGCGCATTTCGCCCGCCGCCTTGTTGGTGAACGTCACTGCGAGCACCTGATGCGGCGGAACGCCCTCCTGCTCGATCAATCGCGCCACGCGCCGGGTGAGCACGCGGGTCTTCCCCGAACCCGCACCGGCCAGGACGAGCAGCGGTCCCGAACCGTGCTCCACTGCCTCCCGCTGCGCAGGGTTCAGCCCCGACAGCAGGTCACCGCGTACATCTACAGAAGTCATGCAGGGAAAATAAACTCGAACCGGGCCCCGCGTTCGGACGGAACCAGCGTCAGGGACCCTCGATGCCACTCGGCCACGATGCGTTGCGCCAGCGCGAGGCCGATTCCCCAGCCGCGCTCCTTGGTCGTGAAACCAGGCTCGAAGACTCGACGTCGCAATTCGCGAGGGACGCCCGGCCCGTCGTCCGTCACGCGGATGCGAATGTCGCCTTCGGGAAGCCGCGCCCCCTCGATGACAATGCGTCCCCCGCGCCCGGCGAGCGCGTCGACCGCGTTCTTCACGACCGCTTCAAGCGCCCACTCGATCAGCACCGGATCGCCCTTGAGCGGCAAGTCGCCGGACGTGCGAACCTCGAGGGCAACCGCATGCGCCAGCGTCGGCACGCGAGCGCCGAAATAGTTCGTCACCCGTTCGAGAATCTCGGCGGCGTTGACCTGCTCCTGCTGCGGCGGCCGCCCGATCCGCTCGAAGCGGTGCGCCACGCGCTCGAGGCGCTCGATGTCTCCGGCCATGTGCCCGACGGCGCGCTGGCCAAGCTCGTCGCCTTCGCGATCGCCGAGCAGCTCGATCCATCCGGAAAGGCTGGAGATGGGCGTGCCAAGTTGATGCGCCGACTCCCTGGCCATGCCGGCCCAGACCCGTTCGCGATCGGCGCGAGCCCGCGTCTGCACCGCGTAACCGCCGGCCAGCAGCAGCAGGGCGAGAATCCCCACCTGGGCCATGGGAATGACCTGGAGTCCACGCACCAGGCGCGTGTGCCCGAAGTGAATCACCTGATTGGTGCCAAGCCCTCGCGCGAAGATCGGCGCGTTCTGGGCGTCGAGCCGCGGGATCCATTCGCGCGCACGGGGATCGTTTTCGTCGAACGGAAGATTCGCGGTGGCGGTTGGATTCCCGTTCGCGTCGGTGACGATCATCGGCACGCCGGACTCGCGGATGTCGTTGGCGAGCTCCAGGAGGGCGGATGCAGGATCGACGTTAGGGTCCTGTGCCGCCAGCACCTCGGCGAACATCTCGCTGGTGCGTTGCGCCTCGCGGCGGAGCTCCACCACGACGCGCTGCGTAAAGAGGACGTAGGATCCGAGCAGCAGCGCGACGAGCACCATCACGATGACGATGACGCCGCGACGCATGTCTAGGGCAGCGAAGAGCGACGAGCGATCAGCGACGAGCAAGTCACAAAACGTCTGTTCCCAGGTACGGCCGCAACACGTCGGGGACCGTGACCGAACCGTCGGGCTGCTGGTAGTGCTCCAGTATCGCCGCGATGACGCGCGGAAAGGCCAGGCCGGAGCCGTTCAGGGTGTAAACGAATCGTGGCTTGTCGCCCTGCGACGGGCGATAGCGAATGTTGGCGCGCCGGGCCTGGAAGTCGACGAACGTGCTGCACGACGAGACCTCGAGCCACTTGCCGACGCCCGGCGCCCAGACCTCGAGGTCATAGCATCGCGCCGCGCCGAATCCGGTATCGCCGGCGGCGAGGAGGACGCGGCGATAGGGAAGACCGAGGCGTTCCAGCAGCGTTTCGGCGTGCCTCGTCAGGCGCTCATGCTCTTCATCGCCCTGCTCGGGCGTGCAATAGCGGACCATCTCGACCTTGTCGAACTCGTGCACCCTGAGCAGGCCCCGGGTGTCCTTCCCCGCCGCACCGGCCTCGCGCCGGAAGCATGGGGTGTACGCGACGAACCCGCGCGGCAACGTTGCGCTCTCGAGAATCTCGTCGCGATACAGGTTGGTGACGGGGACTTCCGCGGTAGGCACCAGGAAAAGGTCCTCATCGCGCAGCGCGTACATGTCGTCCTCGAACTTCGGCAGCTGGGTGGTGCCCGTCATCGACGCCCGATTCACCACGATGGGCACCCAGACTTCCTCGTAGCCGTGCTCGCGAACGTGCACGTCGATGAAGAAGTTCATGAGGGCCCTCGTCAGGCGGGCTCCCAGTCCGCGAAACACGATGAATCCGGAACCGCTGATCTTGGCCCCCCGCGCGAGGTCGATGATGCCGCGTTCCTCACCGATCTCCCAGTGTGGCCGCACACCGTCAGCGGGTCGCGGTGTGCCCCACGAACGAACGATCCTGTTCGCTTCCTCGCCGCCTTCGGGGACATCGGGAAGCGTGATGTTCGGGACACCGAGCAGGATGTCCCGCAGTTCGGCCTCGGCCCTGGCAAGTTCGTTTTCGAGTCGCTGAATCTCCTCACCAAGCTCGCGGCCTGACGCGATCAGATCGTCGGCGGCCTCGCCGGCCTTTTTTCGCCGTGCGACTTCCTGCGAGCTGGTGTTACGAGCGGCCTTCCGTTCCTCGACCGCCTGGATGACAGCGCGGCGCTCCAATTCGAGCGCGACGCCACGGTCCAGCACCGGCGCCAGGTCGTCGAGCTTCCGCCGCCGGCGCATGGCGTCCCGCAACAGCTCGACCTGTTCGCGGAAGATGCGGGCATCATGCATGGGCAGGGAACGAGAGACGAGGGACGAGCGATCAGCGATCAGCGATCAGCGATCAGCAATCTGCATTCAGTTCGTTGGTACGCCCGGCAGGAAGGATCTGAAGCCGCAGTTCGGATCGTAGGTGATCCGGAAGACAATCGTGCGCGACACGGGGTCGACGGACTTGATCTGGAGTTTGGCGTAGACCAGCTGCGACGTCTGAAACTGGCAGACATCCGTCTGCAGCTCCACGAGCGAGGCCTCACCCACGTCGAGCGTCAGGGTCGAATCATACTGGTAGCCCGAGGTGGGCGCTCGCGTCACCTCATCGTACGCCCCGGCAATTCGCTGCAATCCCACGCGCCGACCCGCGGTCACCGCGCCGCCAACGAGTCTGACCGGAATCAGCACCGCCTTGCCGGCATCGTCGATGTCGAAAGCCAGATCGAAACCGTAGGTCGGCTCGAGCCGGAGCGGCGTGAAGAAGATGATGTTGAACGCCGCCGGGACGTTCACCGGCGTCTGGGAAACCGAGAACACAATGAAGCTGTCGGTTCGGACCGAGGTCGTGGCACGCGGGGCAAACGGGTCGTCGCACGCGGCGGCGCCGATGGCAGCCGTGGCGCCCAGAATGACCAGGATCCGGCGGCTGCCGGAGCGGTGCAGAAGACCGGAAAGTGAGCTGAGGATCACGGCGAACAGTAACCTCCTAACCTGTGATACTTCAAGCGATTGCTCGCTTGACTTCATCCTGTCCCCAATTAGGCTTCGCACGAACATCGGCGGAGCTGCCATTGCCCACTATTCACGACCTCGTTCGGGCGCTCGCGCAGCGCGAAGGTGTCGAGGCCGTAGTGATTCTGGGGCGGGATGGCCTCCCGATTGACACGCGGACCAACGACGACCTCGACGGCGAACACCTGGCCGCGTTGACGCCTGCCGTTGTCTCGGCCGCTGAAGGCATTGGGCAGGCCGCCGGACGCGGGTCGCTGGTTACCACGGTGATCGAGTACGAGCGTGGTCACGCCATCATCTCCGCCGTTTCACCGGAAGCGATTCTCCTCCTCATCGTCCACGCGAGTGCGCACCTCGGCGCGCTCCTGTACGATCTCCGGCGTCACCGCGCCAACATCGCCTCCCTGGTGTGACTGCCCCCGCGATGACAGACCGCGCGCACGTTCTTGTGGTTGACGACGAACCGCACGTCGGGCGCATCATCCAGATGAAGCTCGAACAGGGTCCGTTCCGTGTCACGCTGGCCTTCGACGGGATCCAGGCGCTCGAGGCGCTCGATCGCGAGGGTGACCTCAGGATGGTCTGGCTCGACCTGATGATGCCGCACGTGTCGGGACTGGAAGTGCTGGCGCGGATGCGAGCGAACGACCGGACGAAGGAACTGCCTTGCGTGATCCTCACCGCCGCCGGGCACGAGATGCAGCGCGAGCGGGCAATGACGTTAGGCGCGACTGACTTCATGACGAAACCGTTCTCGCCAAAACGCCTGCTCCACCGGACGGCGGAGTTGGCCGGGGTAAGCGTGGAACCGGATCCGCGTGACTGAGTCTGCGGGCGGCGGGCAGCGGGCAGCGGGCACCGCCATCGTCTGGTGCGTCGTACTTGCGGGTGGCGTGGGCTCGCGTTTCTGGCCGGTCAGTACGTCGCACCGGCCCAAGCAGTTGTTGCCACTGGCGAGTGACAGGCCCCTGCTGAGGGACTCCATCGATCGCATGGCTCCGCTGTGCGACCCCTCGCGGACGCTGATCCTCACCAACGCTTCGCTCGTCGAACCGATCCGGGCGCTCGCACCCGAGATCGCGCCCGGGCACATAGTCGCCGAGCCTCGACCGGCGGGAACGGCGGCGGCGCTGACGTGGGCGGCGGCGCTGATCGAGCGCCAGAGCGGCAGCGCGGCGATCATGATGAGCATCCACGCCGACTGGGCGGTCGCTGACCCGAAAGGCTTTCGTGCCGCGCTCACTCGTGCCGCCGTCGTCGCCGCCACGACGCACATGCTGGTGACGGTCGGCGTGGTGCCCTCGCGCCCGGATCCGGGTTACGGCTACATCCGGCCAGGCGACGCCATTCCCGATTCGTCAGGCGCCCGGCGCGTGGCGCAGTTTGTCGAAAAACCAGGCCCCGAGCGCGCGGAAGTCATGGTTCGCGAGGGCTGCCTGTGGAACTCTGGGATCTTCGTCTGGCGTGTCGGCGACTTCCTGAGCGAAGTGCGAAAGCACTGTCGGGAGGTGGCGCCCGCGCTGGACGCCCATCGAGGCGACCTCGCCGGCTTCTTCGGCGCCGTGGCAAAGCCCATCGCGGTGGATGTGGGCGTGCTCGAACGGAGCGATCGCGTAGCGGTCATTCCAGGCGACTTTGGCTGGGATGACGTCGGGACCTGGGCGGCGCTGCGACGCGTGCGCGGAACCGACAGCGCCGGCAACGTGACCTCGGGCCCGGTGCACGCTGTGAAAGCGACGGGAAACGTCGTTCACGCCGAAGGGAACGAAGTCGTCCTGTATGGCGTTTCGGACCTGGTGGTCGTAACGCATGCCGGACTCACGCTGGTGACGACGACGGAGCACGCGGCGGATCTCAAGGAGCTGTTGGCCGCGCTGCCGGAGCGAGTGAGGGATCGCGAGTGAAGCTTGTCTTCGTCGACGACGCCGTCGCTGCCGATTTCCAGCCGTTCGCGCTGACGCGCCCGTGCTGCGAGCTGCGCGCCGGTGGCCTGCTCCTGAGGCAGCGGTGGGAAATGGCTTCCGGTGAGTCGACGCGCGGATTCATCGGGGCTCCTCACCTGACCGACTTTGACGAGCCAGGCGCCGCCTCATTCCTGTCGGGATCCATCCCCGCCGGCAGCATCCTGGTGAATTCGCGCTGCGCTGTGGGGCTTGGCGCACTGTCGACCGATGCCGCCGCCTGGAGTTGCGCGGGCAAACTGGCCGCCGTCCGCGTTCGGGCTGCGATCGAAGCGAGCGACGTTGTGCGCGATGGAGGCCGGCTCGAGTCCTTCGCCGGACATGACCAACCAGCCGAGATCGCAGGGCGCTGGCTCGACAAGGTCTGGGACCTCGTTCGGCTCCTCCCCGAACTGCTGAGTGCCGATATTCCGGACCTGGCCGAGTTCCGTGAGGTGGAATCGACGGCGAAGTTGACCGTGCTTGGAACGCATCCGGTCTTCATTGAGCAGGGCACGACCATTGAACCCCAGGTCGTGATCGATGCCAACGCTGGCCCCGTCCTCGTCAGGCGTGGCGCCACCATTCAGGCATTCACGCGTCTTGTCGGACCCTGCCTGATCGGCGAAGGCACGTCCGTCAGCGGTGGGCGCGTTGCCGGCAGCTCGATCGGCGAGCATTGCCGTGTGCATGGCGAAGTCAGCATGTCGGTATTCACGGGATTCGCCAACAAGGGACACGACGGCTTCATCGGTCATTCTGTGCTTGGCCGCTGGGTCAACCTCGGCGCCGGCACGGTCAACAGCAACCTGAAGAACAACTATTCGGACGTGGCGCTTTGGACGCCGCGTGGCCTGGAACGCACGGGCATGCAGTTCCTGGGTGCGTTCCTTGGAGACCACGCCAAGACGGCCATTGGGACCCGCCTGACGACTGGCGCCGTGATTGGCACTGGGGCCAACGTGTACGGCACCGGGATGACGCCGCGGTACGTCCCACCCTTTGCCTGGGGACTGGATGGATCGGATCTGTGGGAGCTCGACGCCTTTCTCCAGACGGCCGGGCGCGCGATGAAGCGACGCGATGTGGCGCTGAGCGAAAAGGCGAAGCGACAACTGACCGCGGCATGGGAACGCGCCGTCGAGGCAAAGCAATGAGAGTGCACATCCTCGGCTCGGGCAGCGAAGGGAACGCGATCGTCCTGGAGAGCGACCACCAGCGCATTCTCGTGGATGCAGGCTTCGGGGTGAGAGAACTCGCGCGCCGCCTGAAAGCAGTGGATGTCGAACCCGAGTCGGTGAGCGCGCTGATCGTGACGCATGAGCACGCGGATCATGTTCGTGGCGCCGGCGCCGCGGCGAGACGCTGGCACTGGCCGGTATACGCGACGGCAGGCACGCTGAAAGCAAAGGGCAAGGCGCAAGCGTCCAAGGGCGAGAACGGACTGCCTGTCGAAGTATCGATCGAGCGGCCTGTCACCAGCCAGAACGCGAAGAAGAAACGTGTCGTGAAGCACGTGGTTGATTCGAAGACCGAAGTCCAGATCGATGACTTTTCCATCCGTTTCATTCGCGCGCCACACGATGCCAGGGAGCCGGTCTCCATCGTCGCCACGGTGAAATCGACAGGCGAGCGCGTCGGCATTGCCTACGACATCGGACACCTCACCGAGCGATTCATCGGGAACTTCACCGGCTGTGACATGCTGCTCCTGGAGTCGAATCACGATGCCCAGTTGCTCCGCACCGGTCCCTACCCCTGGTCGGTGAAACAACGGGTTGCGGGACCGAACGGTCACCTCAGCAACGCCGAGTGCGCGCTGATGGCCCGGGAGTGCGTGCATCGCGGGTTGAGGCACCTCGTCCTGTGTCACCTGAGCCAGACCAACAACAGGCCGGAGATCGCCCTGCGTTCGATGCGCTCGGCACTGCGCAGCGCGGGATTCCGGGGGACGTTGCAGGCGGCGCCGCAGCACCGCACAATGACGCTGGGCGGAGCGGCGCAGATGGAGTTGTCGTTGTGAGCGCAAAGCGCAATGCGCAAAGGGGTGCGCATGCGAGCACCGAGCCATGGATCCTCTACCATGCAGAGCCTGACTGGCGTCTATGATCACTGTCGGCCTCGCCTTGCGCCTTGCGCCTTGCGCTTTGCGCTCGCCGTCGCCGCTGCCGTCCCGCTGTCGATGAGCGGAGCGCAAACACCCGCAGGCTACCCGCTTCCGGTACCCGGCCGCTCCGTCGTCACCACGACGCTCGGCATCGTCGCGGCCAGCCAGCCACTGGCCGCCAAGGCCGGCGCCGAGATCCTGGATGCCGGCGGCAATGCGATCGACGCGGCGATCGCGGCCAACGCGGTGCTCGGTCTCGTCGAACCGCACATGAACGGTGTCGGCGGCGACCTGTTCGCGATCATCTACGAAGCAAAGACCGGCAAGCTGCATGGCCTCAACGCATCCGGCTGGGCGCCGTCCGGACTGACCCCGGCGCTTCTGGCCGAGCGCGGCCTGACGCGAATGCCTAACAATGGCATCTTCGCGGTCACGGTGCCGGGAGCCGTGGCGGGCTGGGACGCAATGCGGAGCCGATTCGGGACAAAGCCCTTCTCCGAGCTCCTGGCATCGGCAATCTGGTACGCGGACAACGGGTTCCCGGTCAGTGAAGTCATCGCCGGCGAATGGGCCGGAGCCGAACGCAAGCTTTCGGCGACGCCAGAAGCGAAGGCGACATACTTCCTGGGCGATCGTCCGCCGAAGTTTGGCGAGGTGTTCAGGAATCCCAACCTGGCGGCGACGCTCCGCCGCATCGCCGAGCACGGGCGCGACGGCTTTTATCGCGGTGCCACCGCCGAGGCGATTCTTGCGCTGTCGCGGACCGCCGGCGGAACCATGACGGCGGCGGACCTCGGCGAGTTCGAGGTCGAGTGGCAGGAACCCATCAGCACGACGTATCGAGGCTGGCGCGTCTACGAGATGCCGCCACAAGGTCAGGGCATCGCCGCACTGATGATGCTGAACATCATGGAGCGTTTCCCGCTCGGCGAGTGGGGCTTCCACGACCCGCGTTCGATGCACGTCATGATCGAGGCGAAGAAGCTCGCCTACGCGGACATGCTGCGGTATGTGGGCGACCCGAAGTTCAGCAGGGTTCCGGTCTCTCAAATGCTGTCGCGCGAGCACGCATCGGCGCGTGCCGCGAACCTCGACCTCACCAAGGCCGCCTGCGACGTCATGCCGGCGCAGATCGCGGGGCTCGAGGGCGCGCACGGCGGCGACACGATCTACCTCACCGTGGTCGACGCCGACGGCAACATCGTCTCGCTGATCCAGAGCATCTACTCGACGTTCGGCACCGGACTCGTGCCACCGAAGGCCGGATTCGCGCTGCACAACCGCGGCGCGCTGTTCACGCTGGAGGCTAACCAGCCGAATACGCTGGCGCCCCGCAAGCGCCCGCTGCATACGATCATCCCTGCCTTCATGGAGAAGGACGGCGTGCGGATCGGATTCGGAATCATGGGCGGCTGGACCCAATCGCAGGCGCACGCCCAGTTCGTCTCCAACATCGCCGACTACGGCATGACGATTCAGCAGGCGCTGGAAGCGGGACGGTTCGTAAAGAACTCATTTCGCGGCTGCGACGTGCAGATCGAGGCGCTGGTGCCGGAATCCACCCGCGACGCGCTCAAGACGCTGGGGCACGAAATCCGGCTGGTGGCTCCGCGCTCGGACACCTTTGGCCGCGGCCAGGTGGTCATGAGCATGCCTGACGGCGTGAAGTTTGGCGCCTCTGAGCCCCGGCATGACGGGGCGGCGATACCGCAGGGGGCAATCCGGAAATAGCGATCAGCGATCAGCGATCAGCGAACAGCGGGCTATCGAGCCACTCCCATACGCCGTGGCCGATCGCTTGAGCCTTTACTCATCGCTGATCACTGTTCGCTGCCTTAGAAGAACCTGGGATTCACCACGTTGTTGAAGATCGAACCGAACGTGTACGTGAATCCGAAGAACGCGTTGTACTCGTACCCGGTGAGCAACGCGCGGCGCCGCAGAAGAACATCAGCCTGATCCCGCTCGCCCTTCGGCAGGTACACCTGGTCATGGATCCAGCTGTAGCCACCGCCGAACCTGACGCTGAAGCCCTGGAAGAGCCGCACGCTCATATCTCCTGACAGCTCGGTGCTTCGCTTCGACGGATCATTCAGATAGCCCCGGTGCTCGAGGCGCATGCCGCTCTGCCCCCACGGCTGGCGCGTGGCGTAGATCGCGGCCGTGTAGTACATCGGGAACGTTTCCCGCAACTTGTCGAAGATCGTGGTGTCAGCGTACCGGAAGGCATCCACGCCGACAGCGACCTGAAACGCAAGCCGCCGCCTTGTTGCCTCGGCATAGTCGAACACGTTGTACTCGACCGCCGGCGTGAACTCGAACCGCAGCTTCTGATTCCGGAAGGTCTCCGACCTGACCTCACTGCGGAAACCAGTGGACAGGTGCTTGCCCATGCTCTTCACGACCAGCAGTTCCACGCCCCAGCTCCGCTGTCGATCGTAGATCGTGTCGGCCGCCGTCACAATCCCCAGGCTGTCGAAGTCCTCGTCAATCGCGCGTTCACTCGAGTAGTCGTAGCGGGACTCCAGGCTCAACTTCCAGTCAGCCGTGGTGCGATTGGCGTTGATCTCGCCATCGATCTCCCGGTTCCGATAGTTCTGCTCGCCGCTCAAGTCGGCGCTCAGGTCGATCTCGAATACCCACGCCTTCCAGGGATCACTGGACGGCATGGTCTGCGCGCCCGGAGCGTTGGCCTGAATGTCAAGGGGCATCGTTATCCGCAGCGATTGCGCTCCTGCGGTCCGCGCCACGAACTGCACCAGACCCAGGGCGAGCGTTCGCGTCAGGCCCTGGCGCTCCTCGTCGTTCGTCGTCGTGGCGTTCGTGGTATAGGTGAGCGTGTCACCGCGGCCGCCGTACGCGCGCTGGCCAATGAAGGCGAGCGTGAATGCGTCCCCCCCGCCCCCTGCATCCTCCGACGTCACGAGCACGTGCACGTCGGACACCGTGCGATCCCGCACCCAGTTCACGTAGGCGATTTCGGTGCGGATGTACTGGGCGTCGCACCCCCGGCAATCAAGGAAGACCGATAGAGTCCCGGTTTGAGGCGATCCCGCTGCTGGATCCTGTGCTGGCGTGCGTATTGGCCGCATGGAGGATTCGATCTCCAGGATCGAGAGCACCGCAAGCACACGCGCCCACATCGGCATCATTCCTCCGGCTCGACGACCCAAATGCATAACGCGCATCCCGGCTCGGAAGTTGCACACGACGATGGGCACGGGAAGTGCAGGACGCGGATCACGCCGATTGCGCTGATCAACACGGATCGAGCAAACAACGGCGTTCATCCGTGCAACCCGCGTGATCCGTGTTCCGCCATACCCGCGTAAATCGCAGTTCGTGCCGATCGACAATCAGTAGCGGTTCATGATCGCGGCCGACAGCGCCTGCAATCGCTCCGGCGATCCAACGAACAGGTTTGGCGGCACAGCACGGTACTGCAGTATCTCGGAGTAGATCTGCGCCTGCTCGTACTTGTTCACACCCAGCCCCGCGAGGTACTGCAGGCGCAGGTTGCGGTCACGGTTCACCTGCGCGTCGACCAACCATGGTTGAAGCTGCGGACCCTGCGCGGCGAACGTGGACAGCAGATCCACGCCGTTGTAGAAGCCGATCTCTGCCAACGACTGCGCCACCGTCGCGAACTCCGGGCTCGCCAGCCGGGACTCGATGCGGTCGATATCGATTTTCGCGTCTCCGTTCTGGCCCAGCAGCACGACGTCGTACCCGCCGCCCTGGTGCGTGTTGCCGAAGATCATGCCATTCGGGAACACCTCGAGGAACGTGGCGATCTCGCTCTTCACGGCCAGCGTACCGGCCTCGTACAACTGCACGAACACCGTCACCACGCCGCCCGGATTGAGATGGTCCTTGATCACCTGGAAGAACTCCTTCGTGTAGAGCGTCGCCGCACCCTTCACCCAGGGATCGAACGGGTCTGACGTGATCGCGTCGAACTTTCCGTGCGTCGTGAGCAGGTAGTGGCGCGCGTCGTCGATCTGCACGCGCACCTTGGGATTGCGCACCACGTCGTAGTTGAACTCGGAGAAATAGGTCGACACCACCTCGGGCACGAGCGGCTCGATCTCGGCGATCACCATGCTGTCCACGCTGGGGTTGATGCTCACCGCGCCCGCGGTGACGCCGGCACCGCAGCCGATGACGAGGACCCGGCTGGGATTCTCGGGCACCAGCGTCGTCAGGTGGCCGAGCATGCGCTGGAGCCGCATGTCCTGGGGAAGGCTCGAGGCCTGTACCTTGCCCGCGTTGTGGTAGTTGAGCGCTCCGCTCGCCTCACGCGACACCGCCATCGACGAGTTCATCCCCTCGCCGACGTAGATGAACTCCCCGTGGCTGCCGCGCCACGTGACCGCATAGCGACCGTAGGCCACCAGCAACGGCGGCACGGGCGGCACCTGCGAGACGAGGAGGGCCGTCAGCGCCACGGTGATCATCCCGAACAGGCCGCCGCGGGCCGACACCTGCAGCCTTCCCGATTCGCGCGACAGCTCGATGGTGAACATGAGGAGCGCGCTGACCGCGGCGATGATCATCAGCGCCCGCTGGCTGCCCTGCGTGCCGAGCGTCGCCAGGGCGACGAGACTGGCGAGCATGGCGCCGAAAATCGCGCCAACGGTGTTGGCGGCGTACACCGAACCCACCAGCCGGCCCGGATCCTGGTCCTTCTGCGCGATGGCCGCGAGGGCCAGCGGGAAGCTCATCCCCCACAGCACGGCACCCGGCAGGACGACCCACAGCGCCCGGATCAGGTCGATCTGGAACGTGGCCATCGGGTCGGGCGCCAGCGCGGGGTTCACGGGCCAGTTGGGCAGCGCCGTGGTCTGCGAGTACGCCGCCCACGCCAGCGCCACGACGAGGAGCAATTGGCAGAGCCCAAGCGCGTTCCGCGGGTTCTTCACGTTCCTGGCCAGCGCCGCCCCGGCGCTGCTCCCTGCCCCGAGCCCCGTCAGGAATGCGGCGAGGATGAGCGAGAACGTGTACACGGTGCCGCCCAGCAACAGCGTCAGCAGCCGCGTCCAGATGACTTCAGCGCCTAACGCGGTCATGCCGGAGAGGGCGATCGTCGCGTAGACCGGCCAGGAGCCCTTCGGGATCGCGAACCCGAACGCGCGCTCCTCGCCGACGGGCGGCGTGTGCGGGGTACGCCGTGAGTAGAGAAACGCCAGACCGGCGACGCCAAAGTTGACGGCGGCCGCGACGAAGGTGGCGAACCAGACGTCGTGCTCGCGCAGCAGGTAGAACCCGGCGAGCAGCGTCCCGAAAACCGCGCCGACGATGTTGCCGCCATAGAAGAACCCGAGCCACGACACACCGGTCGGCGTCGCCGACACATAGCGCGCGATGGCGGGGAGCGTCGCGCCCATCAGGAGGGTCGGCGGCAGCAGGCACAGCGCCGCGATGAGTCCGCGAACGAGAAGACCGCCGAACCCGGGACCACCGATCGTCGTGTACAGGCCGCCGGCATACGGCAGCACGAACAGGATGACGAGGCCCATGACGCCGATGCCCGCCTCGAGCTGCGCGTACACCCGCACCGGATGCCGCGACGCGGACACGAACCGCGGCAGCAGCAGCGATCCGAGGCACATGCCGCCCATGAACGTGCCGAGCAGAACACCTAACGAGATGGCGCTCGATCCCAGGCTCAGGGAGAGCATCTGGAACCAGACGATCTCGTAGATGAGGGCCGCGCAGCCGCTCCCGATGAACAACAGGATCAGGGCGGGCAGGTATGGCGCCGTTGGGATGCCTGGCGGAGAGGACGACTGACTGGACGCTGTGGCCATTGAGGGGCGTTGGAAAAGACGGAGGAATATGTCTCGCGGGACGGGACCGGCACAGTGAGGGCGCGGACGACCGTCGGCGGGCTTACGTCGTGATGCCGCATAACGTTGTGACGTGTTGCGCCGCCCCCGCTCGACCTGCTACACCGCCTCCTGAAGCGCCGTCTCGAGCGCGGCGATCAGCTCAGGGATGGCCACCGGCTTGCGCAGGATGCGAGCGACGCCATGTCCGGGGGTCAGGGCGAGCGCCTCTGGCGGGGCGTACGCCGTCATCAGCACGGAGCGCCCGCCAGGACGAGGTTCGCGGAGGCATCACTTGCGCCCGGTGTGGAGTCGCCGGATCGTAGAAACGCGCGCCGCTGACACCCGGCCTGCGG